>Ga0209284_10000046_pt1 | contig 160101 bp, 159 predicted proteins | sample FRY03_FD_187211 | JGI IMG/M metagenome (GOLD analysis project Ga0209284, IMG submission 187211) | Freshwater microbial communities from Lake Fryxell liftoff mats and glacier meltwater in Antarctica - FRY-03 (SPAdes) (version 2) | ecosystem: Environmental > Aquatic > Freshwater > Ice > Glacier...
AGAAGAAAAAGCGACGGCGCTGGTTGAGATGAAGCGACTAGACCCAAACAATCCGAATGTTCTTGGATAATCAGTGAAAGTTGCAATAATTGGGCAAGGGTATGTGGGCCTGACAATCTCGCTCTTCGCTGGGCAAACCCACGCAATCGTTGGGTTTGATAAGAATCAGAAGATTGTCGATGCGCTCAATAGCGGCAAATCACATATTGAGGGTGTTGAGTCCAAAGATCTTAAAGATTTAATCACTGCTGGCCGATATAAAGCTACAACAGATGCTTCAGATATCTCTGACGCTGATGTCGTCGTGATCGCTGTTCCAACACCGCTCAATACCGATCGAAGTCCAGATTTAAGCTTTGTTGAATCTGCCTGTGAAACTATTGGATTGAACTTAAAGAAGTCGGCGCTCATTATTAATGAATCAACATCCTTTCCAGGGACTGTGCGGACTTTAATTAAGCCTTTGATCGAGAAGTACTCACGTGGAGCATATTCACACCTTTATGCCGTTTCACCTGAACGTGTCGATCCGGGACGTAGTGATTGGAACCAAAAAAATACACCGAGGCTTTACGCTGGACTCACACCTGAGGCTTCAATTGCAGTCCGCGATTTCTACTCAACATTTTGTGACAACTTGGTCGAGGTCTCATCCCCTGAAGTCGCCGAGTCTGCAAAGTTATTTGAAAATACCTTTAGACAAGTAAATATCGCACTTGTGAATGAGTTTGCCCAGATTGCTCACGCGCTAGGGATTTCGGTCTATGAAACGCTAGATGCAGCGGCGACTAAACCGTATGGATTTATGAAATTTGCACCGAGTGCCGGTGTTGGCGGTCACTGCATCCCGGTGGATCCGTCGTATTTGGCCGATACTGCGGCACGGGTTGGTGTACCAGCAACCTTTATTGAACGTGCAAATGAAGTCAACCTTGAGATGGCAGGCTATGTTGTTAATCGCGTGCAAGCCGATAATGGTGGTTCACTCAAGGGTAAGAAAGTGCAAGTAGTAGGTGTGGCCTATAAGCCAAATGTTGCTGATGTGCGCGAGACACCGGCAGAACGATTAATTGATCAACTTAAGGCAGCTGGCGCAGAGGTGACCTGGCACGATGAAGTAGTTAAAAGGTGGCATGGTGTCGAATCTAGCGCCCTGGGTGGCGCAGAAATTGCAGTTGTGGTCACCATGCATGATGTGCAAAGCAGTGTGGATGTACTGAAATCAGCACCGTACGTTTTTGATACAACTGGCAAAGTCGCAGGAGCATACTCGCTCTAAAAGTTAACCAACTTTTTCGTTGATCCGCTTCCTAACCACCAAAAGCGCTGCAACCTGTAAGAACAAGCTAAAACTCATTGTCGGAATGCGGAATCGATGATCTCCAATGGTTCCAATTGAAATCAACCATGAGAGTACAACGGGAACCATAATGATATGAGCCAAAAACTTTTCATTATTACCTATTCGACTGAGGGCTCGCCAACCAAAGAAGAGTAGTGCGATCTGCCCAAAAATCCATCCGTAAGAGATTGCAATCCCGATGGGACCAAAGACTAAGTCATTGCCTGATTGTGAGCTTTTTGCAATCTGTTGCGTGGGCGCGATTTTCAACCAGGGGTTTCGAGCCATAGTGCCGTTAACCTCAGGGCCTGACCACGGAGACCAGAAAAATTTAGTTTTATTGTAGGAGAGACGAATGGTATCGAGCGGGTTGGTTAGGTACCACTTGATTACGCAGATTACTACTTCGTTATCACTCACTGCTGTCGCAGGTGCCTTTGCCTCACACGGAATATCTGGTCCAGTTCTGACATAACCACCGGAAGTTTCTGGGCCAACTCCGATGCGCATAGTAACGCCTAGGTTTGTTGAGATCGTGGCCTTATCTATTGACACTGCATTTCTTGCAATCATGATCGCTGGTGCGACCATCATGATTGCGATGACCAGTGCGGCAACTCTGATCTGATTCTTTTTTCCGATCATTCTTATCGCCCATAACACTGCGACAATAATTGCAATTAAAAGAAAACGTGGCTGCATAAATGTGGCTAGTGAGAACCAGCCACCGACGGCTGCGACGTTGAGCCAGAATTTACGGTCTATGGGGGCGCTGACGTTGGCCCAGATGGTGCCGGCAATCATCATAAAACAGGCGGCAATTGGTGCTTCATACCCAATAGCAAGTGATGAAGGCGAAAGCGTTGGATTAAATGAGATAACGATGGAGGCCCAGAAGGCTAAGAATGAAAGTGATGTATTACGTAATTTATTGGTGAAGAAATAGGTGGCGTAGGCAAAGAAAAGAGTTTGGATGAAACTAATTATGTAGAAAAATTTATCTACTGTGATCTCGGCAAACGGCCATAGAAGTAGTGGATAGCCAGCTGGCCAGTATGAAAGTTTTGGTTCTAGTGAATAAAAACCATCCTTAAGTAGTCCGTCAACACCAGCCAAGTAATTCTCGCCATCAGCGCCATACCAAGCACCGGCTTGGATATTGAACATGGTGATGAATTTGATGGCCAGGGCGAGAAGTGGAATAACTATGAGGTATTTGTGGAGTTTTGAGTCAGAGATTAATACTTTCTTAGCCTTGGCAATTGTCTTAGTATTTTTATACTTGGCCATAATTTATCCTCGCATCACCTGGGCGACATCGTCAATAATCGAATCGAGTGTGTTAGTTGGTGACCAGTTGATTGTTCTTTTAATCTTGCTGATGTCGGGGACTCGACGTTGCATATCTTCATATCCGGCGGGGTAGGCATCTGAGTATGGGGTGTAGGTAATTGTGGATTGTGATTGGGTGCGGGTGATGATTTTTTCGGCAAGTTCTTTGATTGTGGTTTCACCAATGCCACCGACGTTGAAGACATCGCCGATGGTGGAGTCGGTGGCGGCCAGGGTCAAGAGTGCGCGTACTGCATCTGCGACGTGGCAGAAGACGCGAGATTGGGTGCCATCGCCGTAAATTGAGATGGGTTGGTTGGTGATTGCTGATTGCACAAAGCGGGGTAAGACCATTCCATAGCGACCGGTTTGGCGGGGACCGACGGTATTAAAGAGGCGCACGGTGGTGACTTTGAGGCCTTGGGTTTTATGTAGTGAGAAAGCGACGGCTTCTTCGAGCGCTTTTGCATCTGAGTATGTCCAGCGAATTTTCTGTGGGGCACCGACAACGCGATCTGATTCTTCATTGAGTGGTTGCTGCGGGTTCTTGCCGTAGATCTCTGATGTGCTGGCGATGATCAGGCGCTTGTTAAGTTTGGTAGCGGCGTTTAAAACAACTTCGGAGCCAGTGAAGTTAATTGATACGGATTCGATTGTTTTTTCGAGGATGTTATTTACGCCAAGGGCGGCGGCCATGTGCAGGACCAGGTCGACATTGGCCATTAGTTTTTCGACGGTGGCGCTATCGCGAATATCGCCTTGGTGGACTTCGATCTTGCCTTCAAGATGGGCGATATTGGCAGCTGATCCGGTTGAGAGGTTATCCAGGATTACGACCTGGTCCCCGCGGGCGATCAGGGCATCGGCTAGGTGGGAGCCGATAAAGCCTGCTCCACCGGTGATAAATACGCGCATAGGGGCAGTCTATGGGCTCGGTTGGAGCAATCGAGGGTTCTGGGGATTGAGCGTTCTGGGGATTAAGAGGTGGCGCTCGGGTAATGATCAGCAATCTCTCAGGTTAGCCGGGCATGGTGCACCTATGAAATCAACAGCCAGCGATCGGGTGTTCACCAAACCAGTACTTATCAAACCATTACGTATCAAGCCAGTCCGTGGCACTGGTGTTGATATCGCGGCCTGGGTTGTTGGAATTGGGCTTGGACTGACAGTGGCAATGCAAATTGAATCGATGACGATCAGTGATGTAAATAGCGTCTATGCGGTGATTACTTCACTATCGCGAATTGCCGCTTTGGTTGGTTCATATTTTTCGGTTGTTGGAATTTTTATGATTGCCCGAATTTCTTGGGTGGAGAAAAGTGTCGGCCATGATCGATTGGTGATCTGGCATCGCAACTTGGGGCCGTGGTCGTTGTATTTAATTGGGTTACATGTTGTGTTGGTGGTTATTGGATATGCCGGGCGCGAACAAGTTTCACTCGCACGTGAGATCTGGACGATTCTGACTACGTATCCGTGGATGTGGTGGGCGTTGGTTGGTTTTGCTTTGATGATTCAAGCGGGGGTGACGTCATATAAAAAAGCACGAGCAAAGATGAGCTATGAGACGTGGTGGATCTTGCACGCGTTGACATATGGCGCGGTGGCGGCGGCGTTTATGCACCAGATTGAAACTGGGTCGATGTTTATTGGTCACCCACTTAATAAGGCGTATTGGATTGGTTTGTACGTAGTGATGGCGCTCTCTGTAATTATCTGGCGGATTGTGATTCCGGTATCGAGATCACTGCGCCATCAGATTCAGGTAGAGAAAGTTATTCATGAAGGCCCCGGGATTTTCTCAGTGATTATGAAGGGACGCAATCTGCATTTGCTTGGCGCAGAGGGCGGACAATTTTTCTCGTGGCGTTTTTTTAGTAAGGGACACTTCTTAGTGGCACATCCGTACTCGTTATCGGCAGCTCCTACTCATCACCATCTGCGTATTACGGTGAAGAATTTAGGTGATCACTCGACCACGCTGGCGACAATAAAGCCAGGCACACGTGTTGTGATCGAGGGGCCGTATGGGTTCTTCCGTGCAGGACGCAGGAGTGGCAACCATGTTGTGTTAATCGGTGGTGGTGTTGGTGTGACTCCGGTGCGGGCGTTGCTGGATGAATTTAAGGATCAAGCCTTTGTTGATTTTATCTATCGCGTCTCGCGTGAAGAAGATCTAGTTCTTAAGGCAGAGCTTGATTATTTAGCAGCCAGATCAAAGGGCTTGGTCCGGATGCACTATTTGGTGGGCTCGCGTAAGGATCATCCGATGGATGCGCAGTACCTGAAGGCGCTAGTGCCAAAGATTGCAGATTCGGATATCTATATCTGTGGGCCGCGGCCGCTGGTAGATACGGTGCATGCGGCGGCGAAGGATCTTGGGATGGCTAGTAATCAGGTGCACGATGAGCAATTTGAATTTCACAAACCTCTAGAAGATAGACCAAGAGTAAAGGGCAGGCGCAAGCTATGAAGAAAGTAGTATTAATTATTACTGGCTCAGTGGCTGGGCTGGGCGCAGTGTTGACGATTACGCCGCCGCAATTTGGGATACCGAATACTGCAATTGATTTAGGTACGGGTGCCGTGCCTACGCAGGCGCCTTCTGCTGCGGCATCGACTCTAACTGCATCGGCAGTGCCAACCCAAAAGCCCACACCAACGACTGCGCCAGCAACTGGTGCCAGTGGTACGTTTCAAGGTGATGGATTTCGGGCAAATCAATATGGCACGGTGCAAGTGTCGGCAACCTTTAGCAATGGCAAGATCACATCGGTATCGGCATCACAATCACCAAGGTCTTGGTCACAGCAATCATTTTCGGTGATTGTGCCTTATGTAAATGCGGGATCAATTACTATTGAGCGGGTGAAACAATTTAGCGCAGCACAATTGCCGTGTTCAACATCGAACTCGTGTAATTCGCGGGCCTCCTATAGCGCTACGGCGTTCTGGGATTCACTTAAGTCAGCGATTTCGAAGGCAGGGTTGTGAGAGTAGAACGTTTCATTGAAACATGGGGCACGGTTGTCGTAGTCGACGCTAGTGCACCGTCGATGAGCGTTGAAGAATTAAATGTGGCAATCGATAAGGTCGCGGCGTTTTTTATTGATGTTGATGAAAAGTTTTCGACATATAAACCAGATTCACAGGTCAGCCAAATTCGTGATGGTCGGATGACGATCGATCAGGCAAGTGCTTATGTGCAGGGTGTGTGGAAGTTGTGCGAAGGTGCGAAAGATTTAACGCGCGGTGCATTTGATCCGTGGGCAGCCTTCGGTGGCTTTGATCCATCGGGGATGGTCAAGGGTTGGGCGGCGCAAATTGCGGCGCAGATGTTGGTAGGCGTTGGTGCGGTGCACATACTTATTAATGCAGCGGGTGATCTGGTGCTGCGCGGTGGAGATTTAGGTGATGACGATGTGGTGCGTGCGTGGCCGGTGGGTATTAGTGATCCAGATGATGTTGATCAGATCGTAAAGAGTTTTGCCGTGCAAGATGGCGCGGTGGCAACAAGTGGTGATTACGAACGCGGTGAACATATTCGTGATCCGCGCACATTGCTGCCGGCGATCGGTGCCCGATCTGTCACGGTGATTGGGCCAGATGGTGGGTTGGCTGATGCGTTGGCGACAGCGATTATGGTCGATGGCGTCGACGCGCAGGCGTGGGTGATCAGGCAAGAGTTACGCGAATACAGTTTTTATGTAATCAATCGCCATGATGGCACTGCCTGGGCTTACGGTCCGAATAAAGGAATCTAAGCACTCACTGCGTTCAGCTCGGCGACTTCGCTGGCATCGAGGGTAATAATCTGCACGATCTCTTCTAACTGTTCGACGGTGCGCGCTGATGCAATCGGTGTGCTCAATTGTGGATTATTGCGCAGCCAGGCAAGTGAGATTGCAGCAACTGAAGATCCATGGCGGGCGGCGATTTTATCCATGACGGCTAAGGTCGCAAAACCCTTGGGTGTGGCAAATTCTTTAACGCCATCGGCGCGTACTGATTCCACGATTTTTCCTTCGCGGTATTTACCGGATAAGAATCCGCGGGCAAGTCCGTAGAACGGAATTGCGGTGATGCCGTTTTTGGCCAGCACTGGTTGTTGATCGGTTTCGAATGGGTTGCGCGATACGAGATTATATTGATCTTGTAGCGCGATATAACTTGGTAAATTATTTTTGGCGGCGATATCGAGTGCAAGTTGTAAGCGCTCGCCGGTGTACTGCGATGCCGCGATGTATCGCACCTTGCCAGCGCTGATCAGTTGTGCGAATGCGCCGAGTGAATCTTCGATTGGGATTTCTGGATCATCGTGATGTGCGTAATAGATATCGATGTAATCGGTCTGCAGCCGCTTGAGTGAATCGTTGCAGGCGGCGATGATGTTGTCGGGGTGCAAGCCGGGGCGGGTGGGCAACTTGGCGACCTTTGTCGCAACCACCATCTGATCGCGGTTGCCGTGCTTTGCCATCCAGTTGCCGATGATGGTTTCTGATTCTCCGCCAACATTTCCCTCTTTCCATGCCGAGTACATATCAGCGGTATCGACGAAGTTTCCACCGTGGGCGCGATAGGCATCTAATACGGCGTGTGATTCGGGCTCGTCGGCGCTCCATCCAAAAACGTTGGTACCAAGGCAGAGTTCATGCACAACAAGGTCGGTTTTGGCGATGGTGATCATGGGGCAACGGTAGGGCAAGATTGCCCCATGAGTGCAACCACCGGCGGATTTACTAGCGCGGGCCTTGAGTTAGAGGCAACGACGTTGATGTTGGCATCGCTAACACAGGCGCAGGCGTTAGAGATTGGTGAGATTGCAGTTGAACTCGGACGGGCGCGACGTGCACCGATTGCAATTGATGTGCGGATGGGTGAGTGGATTGTTTTTCACGCATCGCTGCCGGGGTCAACCCCAGAGAATGATTCGTGGATTGCGCGCAAGGCGCGGGTAGTGCGTGCGACTGGGCGATCAACAATGCACGAGCGGGTGGCCGCAGAAGAACGTGGCGTTGATTGGTATGTTGAAAATAATTTATCGGAAGAATTGCATGCGATACATGGTGGTGCGCTGGCACTTAATGTTTCGGGGTTGGGATGTATGGGTGTGCTGATTATTTCTGGCTTGCCACAAGTTGATGATCATCTCTTTGCAGTTGAAGTGATTACTGAATTTTTGGCACGTAAGGGAGAAGAAGCGTGAGCATCTGGGTCTGCGGTGAAGTATTAATTGATTTGCTGCCGGGTAATCCACGTGTGCCGGTAGTCGGTGGTGGCCCAGCAAATACCGCGAAGGCGCTGGCTCGGCTTGGACATGATGTGCACTTTATCGATGGCATCTCAACTGATGCATACGGTCAATCGGCGCGAGCTGAACTTGTGCGCGATGGTGTGAATCTAGATTTCGCACTGACTAGTGATAAACCAACGTGTACTGCAACGGTCTCACTTGATGCCAGCGGTGGTGCCAGCTATGAATTTTTAATTGATGGCACCGCAACCTTTGATTTCTCATTGGATTGGTTGCCAGATCCAGCGCGCCATAAGCCACAGGTATTACATATCGGTACATTGGTCACGATTATCGAACCCAGTGCAACAGTGTTGTATGACTGGGCGATTCAGGTCGCTGAGTTTGCACCGATTGTCTTTGATCCAAATATTCGACCATCGGTGATGGGTGATCGCGATTTATACGAAGCCGCAGTGGAAAAGTGGGCTGCGATATCGGCTGTGATCAAAGTCAGTGATGACGATCTGGCGTGGTTATTTCCGGGGCAGAGCGTTGAAAGTATTGCTGCGCGCTGGGTTCAAGATGGTGCATTTTTAGTTGTGGTCACACGCGGTGCCGATGGATTGCAGGGGTTTACGGCAAGGGGTGCCCTAAGCGTACCTGGTGTGAAAATTGATGTAATCGACACTGTTGGTGCTGGCGATACAGTGGGCGCAATTGTTGTGGAAGCGATGATCGAGCAAGGGATCATGGCGCTGCAAGGTGATGTACTTTCTGATGTACTGACACGCGCTGCGAAAGCGGCTGCGATTACATGTTCACGTAAAGGCGCAGAGCCGCCGTATAAGCACGAACTACAGAAGTAACGAGGCGAATACGTAATGCAATTTATTGATGATGCAGATTTTCAGATTCGAATTGATGATGATCAAGGTGCAAATATCGCATCCGTCATGTGGCGTGAGATGGAGTTCGCACTTCCCTTTCGTGGTTCGCCGTTAAATCACGGTTGGTACTCACTTGCGCCATGGGCTGGCCGAATTCCTGATGGGCAGATTCAATCTCCCAATGGAAAAGTGCATCAGCTTCCGACAAATGTGGCGCCACCGCATGCAATTCATGGATTTGGATTTGTATCATCGTGGCAAGAAATTGGTCCGGGTCGATCACTGCTGCATCTACCAAAACCATATGGCAGTGCGACAGTGGAACAAAAAGTTGAAGTTTTAGATGATGCAATCAGATGGTCACTTGAATACGACCCAGGTGATTGCGATCTGCCAGCATGGTTTGGATTCCATCCGTGGTTTCCGCGCGAACTCGAACGCGGTGGATTTCTAGAACTCGAATTTAGCGCCGAGAAAATGTTATTGCGCGATAGTGAAGGTATTGCCACATCCGAATTGGTAAAACCTGGACCACAACCGTGGGATGACGCCTTCACGCAAATTCGTGGGACGCCAACACTGATTTGGGAAGATGCGGCGCGAATTGAAATCGAATCAGATGCGCCATGGTGGGTTGTCTATACCGAAGATTCTGATGCGATCTGTGTGGAACCGCAGACAGCGCCACCGAATGCGGCGAACCTTGGAATTAGTGGTGAAAATTACCTAGAGGCGCTTTTTATCTTCTCGCAAGGATAAAAATTTCGCATAATCTTCGGTTCTGACTTTCAGTATCGATCGAGAACATCTGCGCCGTTTGCGTGCAATTGAAGATGAAAGATTTTTAGCCAACCACAAGAAATCAGGGCTGGCCTTTCTGGAATCCAAGAAGGTAATGCACGAGGGTGTGCCGATGTCATGGATGGCTAAGTGGCCGGGCGAGATAAAATCATTGTGATCGATAAGTGTTATCACGGCAGCGTTGATGAAACCTTTGCAACGCTAGATAGTTCGGGTGCAACGATTAAGCGTGATGGAAATATTGGTGCGCCAGTTGATTTGGCGCAGACCACTCGCGTTGTTGAATTTAATAATTTGGTGGCGATGGAGGCAGCACTTGCTTACGGTGATGTTGCGGCAATTTTGCTCGATCCAGCGATGACAAATATCGGAACCGTCTTGCCCGAAGATGGTTATCTCTATGCGTTGCAAGATCTGGCAAAGAAGTATGGCGCGCTATTAATTATTGATGAGACACATACGATCTCAGTGGGTTATGGCGGAATGACTCGTGATCTAGGGCTTAAGCCAGATTTCTTAACTATTGGTAAAGCAATTGCGGACGGTGTTCCGGTTGGGACATTTGGCATGACGCAGGCTGTCGCTGATGCGATTAAGGCACGAGTAGAGCTAGAAATAATCGATACTGGTGGCATTGCAATCGCTTAGGTGCACGCGATGAATATATATTTGCACCGGGTGCTCCGCGCACAGGCCAGGAAGCAGCAGATGGTGGGGACTTTGAACTCGAGCAATACATTCACTTGCGTTTGCTCAATGATGGAATTCTGATGACGCCATTTCACAATATGGCGTTGATGTCACCGGCTACAACTGCAGCTGATGTAGATGCGCACACCGCGATCTTTGATGCGATCTGCGCTGACTTAGTCGCGAGTTAATTTTAGATAAAAAAGTCCCCGAGCGATTTAGCGTGAGCCAGTGATCGTTCTCGGGGCGCCATGAAAAGTATATACCCGTACCGCGACAAGACTTATTAGATAAAAAAGTCCCCGAGCGATTTAGCGTGAGCCAGTGATCGTTCTCTGAGTGCTAGGTAAAGCCTATACCCGAATTGCGATCGTAGTCTGTGGATAACGAGTTCTCATTGTCAGTCTGCTGAACCAAGGTATCCCAGTGAAAGATCTTGAGTTAAGCCAGAAAATCGAATCATTTGGCGATCTTTACCTTCAAATTGGAATACTCGAACAGCTTTTGAGAGTGCGTGTTCCCAACTCACTTTCATTTCAAAATAGTGATTCTCAAAGTAATTCCTGGCTAGATAAAATTCCGCTTAATTCAGAAAATACGCTCCGCCTTGAAAGAGCCTACAAAAGAAGGATCCTAGCGAAGAAAACTCAGAGCGTGAATGTCACAGAGTTTCTACCCTTTAGTTTCTGGAGATGGGTTTTGCATCGCCAACATTTCACAAACTTATGGATTCCTCACACCCATAAAATTTTGGTGGATACGAAAGAGGCTCAAAACTATAAAACATTTACAGAATTTGAGAAAAGACTTAACCAGGCAAATCAAGATCGAAATGTGATCGCGCACTATAACTTTTCGGCGATTAGTTCGATGGAAAAAAGTACTGCCAACATTCAGTGGCTGCAGCAGGCTATGGGGTTAATTAAAACCTAAAGCGGTGTACAAGCCTTTGCCGGCTTCGTTATCGGCATCGACATACAAGATTGCCAGTGTGACTCCCTTTGCTTTTAAGTACTTTAAGCCGACGGTGCAGATTGCTTTGCCAACGCCCTTGCTATGTTCATCGGGGTCGACACCGATAACAAAGAGTTCACCGACCGGGTCTGAGTTAACAAGATCTTGGTGAATCTTGGTCCAGCAGAAGCCGACGATCTTTTCGCCTTCGGTTGCTAAGAAAAATCCAGCTGGATCAAACCAAGGTTCTGACATTCTGTTTTCGAGATCTGCCATTACCCAATTGCCCTGATCGGGGTGGGCGATAAAGATTTTATTGTTGAGATCGAGCCAGATTTGGCGATGGGTATTTGGATCAAAGGTAATAAATGAATATGGGCCGCTAACTTCTTTAATTGGATCGTTGAGTGATCGCGAGAGTTTAAGAATATGGCGCATTAAATGCGCTCAGAAACGGGGCTATCTTTTCCAGCAGCAGGAAGTGTGAAGCGATAGCCAACGTTACGGACGGTTCCGATTACTGCTTCAAATTCTGGGCCGAGCTTTGAACGAAGGCGGCGGATGTGAACATCTACGGTGCGCGTGCCCCCGAAATAGTCATAGCCCCAGATCTCTTGCAACAACTGCGCGCGAGTGAAGACGCGACCTGGGTGTTGCGCAAAGTGCTTGAGTAGTTCGAACTCTTTAAAGGTGAGATCGAGTGAGCGACCTTTTATCTTTGCAGTGTAAGTATTTTCATCGATGACAACATCGCCTTGACGAATCTCATGTGATGTTGGGTCGCTGGCAAAGATCGCATCATCGCGCTTGCCAATTGCAATTCGAATACGTGCATCAACTTCGGCAGGGCCAGCGGTATCGAGAATGACATCATCGACGCCCCACTGCGATGTAAAGGCAGTGAGTCCACCTTCAGTGGTAATTGCAATTACTGGTGCGCTAACGCCAGTTCTAGTGAGCAGCTTTACAAAACTTTTTACATTAGGAAGATCTGCGCGGGCATCAACAAAGACAAGATCCATCACTGGTGCATCAACTAGAACACTTGGTTCAAGCGATAAAATTTTTACTGAATGTTGCAAAAGTGCGAGTGCAGGGAGAACTTGCGCGCTGGCACCGTTGCTATTTGTCAGCAACAACACCTTCGCCATCTCGATCCCCGATCTTGGTATGTCAGCCTGAGCAGTGACCTTAATTGGCTAACTCACTCGTTGTAGGCGAGGATACTCTCGTGAATTCATTGATACCACTCCTCATTGTGCTGGCTATGGCCACCGCATTTGGTATCTGGTTTAGGCGCAGCCGAGGCGAGTTTCGCCGGAAAAAAGTTGTTAACGGCCCCCGACTTACACCAGCGCAGATCGGCCATGAATTAGGGCAGCGAGTCACGATGGTGCAATTCTCATCGGCCTTCTGTACGCCATGTCGAGCCACTCGTGTATTGCTCGAGCAGATGGTGACATCGATGCCTGATGCCGCTTACGTGCATATCGATGCCGAGTCACATCTTGAATTGGTACGCGAACTCAATATTCTTTCGACGCCTACGACGCTTTTTCTCAATCGAGATGGCGTTGAAGTAGGCCGTGCAATGGGTACGCCTAAGCGAAGCCAAGTGATTACTGCTGTTGCTGCCGTTAATTAAGGCGCTCTTGCAACGCTTTCGCAAGTAGCCATTTATCGCTTTCTTCTTTAAACTTATCCCATGTTCCAGATTGTTACTAGCTTATTTACAAAGCGCCGTGTGCTTGATTACGGTCGCCTAGCTAGCGCATTCTGTCGGGCCTAATTGTTGCTTTAACAAAACAATTATCCGCCGACTAAATTTAAGGAATTAAAATGACAGCAATTGAAATTGACGCACGAGGCCCACGTTTTTCCGCAACGCTTACAACAATAGTGTTGGCGATTGCGCTAGTGACCGGTTCGGTCTGGGTTGTGCTTGCGCAAGCAATCGTCTTTGCAATTGGTGCCACTAAAGGTCCGCAATTCACACCGTATGCCTTTATCTATCGCACGCTGATAAAGCCACGGTTGAAGTCAGCGTTACGTACCGAAGATGTACGTCCCCCAAAGTTTGCACAATCCATTGGCCTCCTCTTTGCGATTGTTGCATTAGTCGGCGCTGTGACAGGAACATCCGTAGTGTTTACGGTCGCGGTTGCTGGCGCGCTGGCGGCTGCATTTCTTAATGCTGCCTTTGATTTCTGCCTCGGATGCCAGATGTATCTGTTGCTGCTCCGGGTACGTACTGCTTAACCAACCAACCGCTATCTAATCTAAAAGAGAAGGTCTATCCATGTCACGTGAAAAAACGTTAGTTTCAACGCAGTGGGTTCTAGAGAACCTCAATAATCCAAGCGTCGTGCTTGTTGAAGTTGATGAAGATACAACCCTGTACGAAGGTGGACATATTGAAGGTGCCACCACATTTCATTGGCGCGATGATCTACAAGATGGGTTGATCCGCGATCTAGTCTCAAAAGAAAAATTTGAGGTGCTCTTGTCAAAGCATGGAATTTCTAACGATTCCACAGTCATTCTCTACGGTGGCAATAACAACTGGTTTGCTACCTATGCATTCTGGTATTTCAAGATTTACGGCCACGCAGATGTACGTCTACTCGATGGTGGTCGCAAGATTTGGGAGCTAGAAGGTCATCCATTGGTAACAGCAGTGCCAGTAGGTACGGTGACAAAGTATGTCGCAAAAGAGCGCGACAATTCGATTCGTGCATTTCGCGATGAAGTCATTGCAGCCATTGGTGCGAAAAATATTGTAGATGTGCGCTCACCTGCTGAATTCTCAGGCGAACTCTCAGCCCCGGCTCACCTGCCACAAGAAGGCGGACAGATCAAGGGACATATTCCTACTGCGAAAAATATTCCGTGGTCAAAGGCAGCAAATGAGAATGGCACTTTTAAATCCGATGCCGAATTGCGTGAAATTTATTCAGTAGCTGGTGTTGATTTAGCAAAAGATACGATTGCATATTGCCGCATCGGTGAGCGTTCAGCGTTCTCGTGGTTTGTACTTCACGAGCTACTCGGTCTGACAGATGTAAAGAACTACGACGGATCATGGACTGAATACGGTTCACTCGTCGGAGTACCTGTAGCAGTGGGTGCATAAAGATGCGTACCTGCGGTGCAACTCCGGGTGGTCCTTCACTTGATGGCATAGATCTCTCAGTGCAATCAGTAATACAAGGAGTTGTGCTGCGTGCTGGGATACCCCAGAATTCTGATGACGTTCCCAATGGTGGACCAGTAGAGCGAGCTCATGTTCGCTTGCTGGATTCCACCGGCGAATTCACAGCAGAGGTGCCAACAAATAATCAGGGACAATTTCGTTTCTTTGCCGCCCCTGGTGCGTGGACATTAGTTGTACAAGCCCAAGGTGTGCGGATTGAACAAGCAGTGATCGCAAAACAAGGTGAGCCAGTTGATCTCGTACTTACTGTTGAACCACTGGCGAAGTAAGTAGAATTTGAATATGGCCGACCAACACGAATTACGCGATAAGGGCTTACGCCTTACTCCTCAGCGCGAGTTAGTTCTTTCGGCTGTGCGCGAACTCGGACATGCAACACCAGAAGAGGTGGCCGAGAAGGTACGACAGACGCATCCTGGAATTAATCTTTCAACGGTCTATCGCAACTTAGAGACGCTAGAAAACGTTGGCCTTGTGCAACATACACATCTTGGTCATGGTGGTGCGACCTATCACGCAGCAGAAGAGTTAACTCACCTGCACTTAGTCTGCGGAAAGTGTGGCTCGGTTGGAGATGCACCGATAGATGTCGCGGCGAACTTTGTGCAGAATCTTGCTGATGATTACGGTTTTAAGACAGATGTCACGCACTTTGCGGTCTATGGCACCTGTGCTGCATGTATAGAAAAGTAGTTCTACACTTACTTGTATGACCGCTGTATTTGTTGAAGAAGGCCCCGATGCTGGCGCAATCTGGCATTTCGGTGAACCGGTTAAAGAACAGCGTGCACTTGAATCTGGCACCGCATGGGGCGATCTTTCACATTTAAAAATAATTGCAATTGCAGGTGTTGATCGCCTGACCTGGTTACACGATGTCACTACTCAACATTTATCTGAGTTGGCACCAGGTGTCTGGGTTGATGCGATGGTACTTGATCCACGTGGGCATGTTGAATATCAATTTTTACTTGTCGATGATGGTGATACGACTTGGGTTGTGGTTGATCCGGGTTATCTCGAAGGTCTGATTGCATACTTTACGAAGATGGTATTTACCCGACAAGTTGTGGTCCGCGATGCAACTGATGAGATGGCGGTATTGCGCGCACCTGGTGCACCAACTCCTTTGGGTGGGCCCTTTGCTTTAGTGCCGCGCGCCGAGCTTGATCAGATGCGGGAAACATTTGCGACTAGTGCGCTGCAAGTTGGCACATGGGCACTGGATGCGTTGCGAGTTGCATCAGGTCGACCACGTATTGGATTTGATACCGACCATAAATCAATCCCTAATGAACTCGGCGTACTCAACGGCGCAGTCCATATGAATAAGGGTTGTTACCGCGGACAAGAGACGGTGGCGAAGATATTTAATTTAGGTAAGCCACCTCGTCGATTGGTGATGTTGCACCTTGATGGCAGCGCAGTTGTAATGCCACCACCTGGTACACCGGTTGAAAATAATGGTGTGGTCGTTGGATTTCTTGGCACTGTCGCCCGCCATCACGAACTTGGCCCGATTGCGCTAGCTATCGTTAAGCGAAATACACCAACCGATGCAACGCTGCAGGTTGCGCAAGTCAGTGCCGCTCAACAAATTATCGTCAGTTAGACTCACCCGATGGAGACAATAACGCTGGGGGCAGTTGCTCTTGTCAGCGCACTTATTGGAATCTTTTTAATCTATCTTGGATTTCGCACTCATCGCACTTCGCAGGCGCAAAATTCTCGTACATATAAGAGAGGCCGACTTTAATGGTCTTCACTATTCCTGAGGGACTTCATCCAGATCTCAATCCACTGGCGTGGATGGTCGGGACCTGGCGCGGAAAAGGTCGCGGTGAATATCCAACGATCGAACAATTTGAATACGCACACGAAGTTGTCTTTAACCATGATGGACGAGCATTTCTTAATTACTTTTCGCGTTCGTGGATCATCGATGAAAATGGTGACATTCTACGCCCGGGCGCATCGGAGGCTGGTTTTTGGCGGGTAAAGCCAAATAACGTTTTGGAAGTTGTGATTTCACATTCAAGTGGAATATCAGAAGGTTGGGTTGGTCAATTTGATGGACCGAAGATTCAATTAGTTCTCGATCAAGGATATTCAGCGCCAAGTGCAAAGATTGTCACCGCCGGTGTGCGTCTCTACGGTCTTGTTGCTGGCGAACTTTTCTTTGCCTATGACATGGCGGCTGAGGGACAAGAGTTGCAAGCGCACATTTGGTCATCACTAGAAAGACAGAGCGAATGAGTAACGATGCTTTATTGGCAGAGTACGTGCGCGACGGTGTTGTGGAATCAACACACCGCGGTTATTTAACAGCGCTTAACGCTGATGGTTCGGTGCATCTTCAACTTGGTGATGCAGACGCGTTAGTTTTTCCGCGCTCGACCATTAAATCAATTCAAGCGTCAGCGATGGTGCGACATGGGTTAGATCTTGAACCACGTTTATTAGCACTTGCGGCATCAAGTCATTCTGGTGCACAAGTACACCTTGATGGTGTGCGCGAAATATTGGCACTTGCTGGGTTAGATGAAAGTGCTTTGCAATGCGCACTTGATCGCCCACTAGGTGATGAAGAGCGTCGGGCATGGGGAGATCAACCGGCATCTCGAATTGCGATGAATTGCAGCGGAAAGCATTCTGCAATGTTGCTGACATGTGTAAAAAATAATTGGCCGATTGAAAATTATCTCGATGCCAATCACCCGTTGCAGATTGCCTGTAAAGCCGAACTCGAACTATTGGCTGGCGAGAAAATTACCTTGACCAGTACTGATGGATGCGGGGCACCGCTTTTCTTACTGACAATTGCAGGGTTGGCGCGATCAATTCGTGCGATCACAATTTCAACTGATCTCATTCACCAAAGTGTGCTGGCTGCATGTCGTGCCAATCCAGTGATGGTTGCCGGTGTTGGTCGATTGACAACCCAGATGATGGAAAGTGTGCCTGGCTTATTTATGAAAGATGGCGCCGAAGCTGTTGAAATTGCATCACTTCCAGATGGTCGTACCTTTGTCTTTAAAGTAAGTGATGGATCGCTTCGTTCATTTCGCACTCTTATTCATGCATGTCTTAAATCTTTTGGGGTAGATAGCCCATTTGAGCCTGAAAAGGTGATGGGTGGGCCGCGAGTAATCGGCACTATTCGCGCAACCTTCTAATTAGTTCTACCCTTTACCTATGAAACCGCGCATCGCCACATTGATGGTGCATACATCGCCACTGGATCAGCCAGGAATTGGTGATGCTGGCGGTATGAATATTTACGTCGTCGAAGGCGCACAACGTATGGCGGCGATGGGAGTCTCGGTAGATATTTTCACGCGCGGGCAATCAGATCAGCAGGCAGAGATTGTAGAAATTTCAGATGGCGTGCGCGTCTGTCATCTCAATGTTGGAACCGCTGCAACATCAAAAGAAGATTTGCCAGCGTTAATTCCTGATCTTGCGCGTGCGTTTAGCGATGCCGTGGCTGCCAAAAAATACGATGCGATCCATTCACATTATTGGATCTCTGGCAAAGTTGCGATGCCAGCGGCGAAATCACTTTCGATTCCACTTGTACACACGATGCATACGATGGCGCGAGTAAAGAATATGAACTTAGCTGAAGGTGAAAGCCCAGAGCCAATGATTCGGGTGCAAGGTGAGATGCAAGTGGTTGCCGCCGCAAATGCGCTAATTGCAAATACCGATGCGGAAGCCGCAAGTCTGGTCTCGCTCTATCAAGCCTGTCCGGATAATGTCAGCGTGGTTAGCCCAGGTGTAAATCTCTCAACATTTACCGCTGGTGCTGGTCGCAAAGCTGCGCGAGAAGTGATTGGTCTGGCTACCGATGCGCATATTCTCGCCTTCGTCGGTCGGATTCAGCCACATAAGGGACCAGAAGTTTTAATTCGCGCAGTCGCTGAAATGCTTTCGCACTCACCGCATCTTCGCCCTAAATTGATCACGATCATTATGGGTGGTGCATCAGGTGGTGGACTTGGCGAAGTTGAGCGGTTAAAAGATTTGGTTTCTTGGCTTGGAATTTCCGATGTGGTTCGTTTTGAAAAGCCGGTACCAAGAGTTGAATTACCACAGTGGTATCGCGCCGCAGATTTGGTCTGCGTCCCAAGTTACTCGGAAAGTTTTGGACTTGTTGCACTCGAAGCGCAAGCATGCGGAACACCAGTTGTCGCAAGTGCGGTGGGCGGGCTTCGTACCGCAATTGCAGATGGAATCTCTGGCGTATTAGTTGATGGCCATGATCCGCGTGCCTGGTCTTCAGTATTAGCGCGTTTAATCCAAGAGCCACAACGTCGGGTACTGCTTTCGATGGGCGCAGTTGACCATGCTTCTTACTTCGGCTGGGATGCCACCGCTCGTGGAACCTTAGATATCTACGATCGCATTATTAGCAATAACGCATCTGCTCGTAAAGCTATTGGTTAGTAATGTCGCTTAATACAATTTTGGTAATTGAAGAATTTTTACAATCACATGATCTGCAATTTGATCGACCAGCCCCCAATACATTTCTGATCTCACTGCCGGGCCAGACAAAATTAGTTACACATTGCGCTCTAGTTATTGGTGATCACACCCTGAGTATCAATGCATTTGTTATTCGCAGACCTGATGAAAATGCAGATCAGGTGCACTCATGGTGCCTGACAAAGAATGCATCGATGTATGGAATCGCATTTGCTATCAATGAACTTGGCGACATCTATCTTGTTGGGCGTTTACCGCTAGATGCGGTCAATGATTGCGAGCTCGATCGCTTAATGGGAAGTGTTTTACAGTATTCAGATAGCGCCTTTAATCCACTACTTGAGATTGGATTTGCCAGTGCAATCCGTCGCGAATGGGCATGGCGAGTGAGCCGCGGTGAGTCGCTGGCAAATCTCGATGCATTTAAACATTTACTCTGAGTGCCCTAGAATTAGTGCATGAATTTAATCTTGTTGCGCCACGGCGAATCCGAATGGAATGCTAAAAATCTCTTCACCGGTTGGGTTGATGTTCGACTCTCAGCCAAGGGCGAAGAAGAGGCAAAGCGCGGCGGATCGCTCTTACTTGAGCGTGGACTCTTACCTGATGTGGTCCATACATCGCTCTTGCGTCGTGCTATCACAACATCACAGTTAGCACTCGATGCCTGCGACCGTCATTGGATTCCAGTTGCACGATCATGGCGGCTCAATGAACGTCACTATGGCGCGCTGCAAGGAAAAGATAAGGCGCAGATTTTGGCGCAATATGGCGAAGAGCAATTTGCACTGTGGCGCCGCTCTTTTGATGTGCCACCACCACCGATTGAAGATGGATCGCAATATTCACAAGATCAAGATCTGCGTTATCGCGATCTCGGTAAAGATTTACCAAGTACCGAATGTTTAAAAGATGTCGTAACTCGCATGTTGCCTTACTGGCATAACTCGATTGTGCCTGATCTTTGCGCCGGCAAGACAGTGCTTGTTACCGCACACGGTAATTCACTACGAGCATTGGTGAAACATCTTGATGGAATCTCAGATGAAGATATTGCTGGGCTAAATATTCCTACGGGAATTCCATTGCTCTACACACTCAAAGCGGATCTCACACCCGTGACCAAGGGCGGCGAATATTTAGATCCAAGCGCAGCAGCCGATGCAATTACCGCAGTTGCAAATCAAGGTAAGAAGTAAAACTACGCGCCTGACTTCTGCTCAGATGCGTACTCGCCCTTAACCAAGAAGTAGACGCGACGAGCAGTTGAGACGGCGTGATCGGCGCAGCGTTCGTAGTAGCGACCAAGTAAGGTCATATCAATTGCAGTTTCAATTCCGTGTGACCATGCATCATCAAGCAAAATCGTAAAGAGTTGACGGTGCAGACGATCCATCGCATCGTCATCATCTTCTAACTCAACCGATGCCTTGAGATCTTGGGTACGAATTACATGGGTTGCCTTATTAATAATCAGACCCGCGACATCACCCATTGCTTGAATGGTGGCGGTGAGTTCTGGCGGAACCGCTGTTGCCGGATAACGCATGCGGGCAATGCGCGCGATGTGATGGCCAAAGTCACCCATACGCTCGAGATCTGCGCTCATACGAAGTGAAGTAACAAGGGTGCGAAGATCTTGTGCAACTGGTTGTTGTCTTGTCATCAAATCAATTGCATCTGCTTCTAGCTGGTGTTGCATTGCATCGATTCTGTCATCGTCGGCAATTACTTTTTCAGCTAATTTTAAATCTGCCGTTAAAAGCGCAGTTGTTCCTTCGCGCATAGCCAACGCTACGAGATCACCCATCTCAACCAGGGTCGCCGTAATGGCTTCTAATTCATCGTGAAAGGCTGCGCGCATGGCGAGAGTTTACTAGGCCAACCATCGCCTTGCCAGCCTTAAGGTAAACAACGGCTGAATGAGATCTTAAGAGATCGATTTATGCGTAAAAAAATAGCCAATTATTTTCACCTTCGCGCCAAAATGCCTACGATTAACCCATGTCCCGTTGGTCGCGTGCCTCAGAGAGAATGGATGACCAGCCATTTATTTCGCAGAGCCTGACTAACCTGCTCAAAATTATTGATGCCGAATTTTTGATTGTTGCACCAGGCGAAGTCGTTCTGCAATCGTCTCCTGGTGTGGCATCTCTTGGCGTTGTCAAAGATGCAACAGTGGGTTCGATACCGCTGCTTAAACTAATTCGGACCTCTCGTCGCACTGAAGAAATTGTGGAGGAGACAATTGAATTACCACGAGGACCGATTGGTGCCGGCACTCACGATCTAGTCGTACGGGTATCACCACTTGGCGAACAAGATTTGATTGTGGTTTTGATTTTTGACGACTCAGAGTTCAACCGACTTAACTCAATGCGCCGTGACTTTGTGGCAAACATTTCTCATGAACTTAAAACACCAATCGGTGCACTCTCTCTCTTGGCCGAAGCGGTGCTAGAAGCCAGCGATGACCCAGCCGCAATTAAAAATTTCGCGACCAGAATGCAGACGGAGGCGAATCGCCTTTCAGATTTAGTGCAAGAGATTATCAACCTCTCACGGTTGCAAGATGAAGACCCACTCAAAGATGCACAGACGCTTAATCTTTCATCGCTGGTCCAAGTTGCTATCGATGAGTTGCAGTTAGCCGCCGAAAAGCGCCAAATTGAGATTGTCTTTCAAGAAATTAACCCATGCGCTGTACTTGGTGATCGTCGCCAACTTTTAATGGCGATAAGTAATCTGATTGAGAATGCAATTAACTACAGTCCAAATTCCACTCGAATCGGACTCTCAGTTGCACGAAATGGTGAACTCGCTGAGATCACAGTGACAGATCAAGGTGTTGGAATCCCAGAACCTGATCTTGAGCGAATCTTTGAACGTTTCTATCGCGTTGATCCAGCGCGATCACGCGAAACAGGTGGCACTGGCCTTGGGCTCTCGATTGTGAAACATGTGGCTGCAAATCACGGTGGCGATATCACCGTCTGGAGCGTTGCCGGACAGGGAAGTACCTTTACGATCCGATTGCCATTTGTTGATGTATCGGGTCTTACAGAGATTAAGGTGGGAACATGACAAAGATATTGGTCGTCGAAGATGAGAGTTCATTTTCAGAGGCGTTGAAATATCTACTTGGCCGGGAAGGCTTCAACGTTGTCGTCGCCGGAAGTGGTGCAAAGGCGCTTGAGATATTTGATGCGACCAAGGCTGATCTCATCTTGCTTGATCTGATGTTGCCGGGTGTTTCTGGTACTGAGGTTTGTCGCCAAATACGGGCAAAGTCATCGACTCCGATCATTATGTTGACGGCAAAAGACTCGGAGATCGACAAAGTGGTTGGCCTTGAACTCGGCGCCGATGATTATATAACCAAGCCTTATTCATCACGGGAACTGATCGCCAGAATCCGGGCGGTATTGCGCCGTAACTCCGATGTCAGCGATTCACCTGATTCAAATTCGGCCTTCACGGTCGGCCCGGTATCACTCGATACCGAAAGTCACATCATCACAATTAACGGCAAGGTGGCGCAGTTCCCGCTTAAGGAATTCGAGTTACTGGAATATTTGATGCGCAACGCGGGAAGAGTTCTCACCCGAATTCAGATTATCGATCGAGTCTGGGGATCTGATTATGTGGGCGATACCAAGACACTCGATGTCCACATTAAGCGACTTCGCGCCAAGATTGAGGAAGATCCAGCCAACCCAATTCACATTCAGACGGTGCGTGGCCTTGGATACAAGATGGAGAACAGTTAGCCAGTTAGCCAGTTAGCCAGTTAGTTAGTTAGTTGTACTACTTGTTAGTTGCAGTAGCACTCTCAGAGGTAAGTAGCTTTGCACCAGAGATAACTGATGCGAAGTCACCACGTTTGTCGCGAATAATTACTTCGGCGGTGACAAAACCAGCTTTAGCAAATCCAATTGAGACTGTCACATTAGTTCCAGCCTTTGGGTTTGCCCCAGCAAATACTGCCTTCGCATTAGCTTGTTCGCCCTCAAAGTAGAGCGGCTTATTTGTTAGCAGTGCAGTCTCACCAGTCAGAGTTGCTTGAACTCCCTGTACTGAAAATCCTAATAATTCATCGGGCGCTAAACCTTGATTAATAATTGTGGCGACAACCACTGCCGCGCCATCTTCAGTGTCAACGAGCGTGAGATTTACTACCCGAATTTCGCTACCGTTTTTATCAATCGTGATTTCATTACCATCAGTGACGCGATTGATATTTCGAGTAGCTGCATTAAGACCGGCACCGCAACCTGAAAGCGCAAAAGAAATAACAAGTGCTGATGCAATAAATGAAGTGCGGCGCATCCGTATATTCTCTCACGCCTACTTGCCAAAAATGAAGCTTCTCAAAATGTCAAGTGATATTTACGCGGGGTCTTGGTCACATATTCCTAACATCGGCAAGGTTTTCATCGTCAGTGGGGGCTGGTAGAATCAGTCTCCTAGCGAAGGGCACCACATGACATTTAAGGTCGGCGAAACCGTTGTTTATCCTCATCATGGCGCGGCGTTAATTGAGGCCATTGAGACTCGTGTAATCAAGGGTGAAGAGAGAACCTACCTAGTCTTGAAAGTTGCCCAAGGTGATCTCACTGTTCGCGTTCCGGCAGATAATGTTGATCTCGTTGGTGTTCGTGATGTTGTTGATAGCGCTGGTTTAGATCGCGTATTTAGCGTGCTCCGCCAGCCATATACAGAAGAGCCAACAAACTGGTCACGTCGCTACAAAGCTAATCTTGAAAAACTCGCATCTGGTGATGTCATCAGAGTTGCTGAAGTAGTTCGCGATCTTTATCGTCGCGATCTCGATCGTGGCCTCTCAGCGGGCGAAAAGCGTATGCTCGCCAAGGCGAAGCAGATTCTTGTCTCAGAGCTCGCACTTGCTGAGCGCACTGATGAGATTAAGGCTGCGACGATCCTTGACGAGGTTCTCGCTTCTTAATTCGCTTCACTTATGATCGCCGCAATTATCGCCGCAGCAGGCAGTGGCGAACGCTTCGGAGCAACAATTCCAAAGGCGCTCATTTCACTTGGTGATCGCACACTTGTAGAACATGCACTCTCAGCTCTGAGCGCCGTTGTCGGTCACATTGTTATTACGTCGCCAGCTGGATTCGAATCCCAAATCTCCGAAGTTGCTGGCGATCGCGCAGTTGTCGTCACTGGTGGATCTACTCGAAGTGAGAGTGTTCGGATTGCACTTGCCACAATTCCGGATAGTTGCGAATTTGTTCTGGTACATGATGCTGCGCGTGCGCTCGCAAGTAGTGATTTAGCAACTCGCGTAATCACCGCACTTCGCGCTGGCGATCTTGCAGTCATCCCTGGCCTGCCACAGGTCGATACCGTGAAGGTAATTGATTCGGCTGGCTATGTAATTTCTACACCCGATCGCGCACCACTTCGACGTGTGCAGACTCCACAGGGATTTTCATATTCGCTACTTAAGCAGGCGCACGAGAGTGGGCTAGATGCAACTGATGACGCTGCTCTCGTTGAAAAACTCGGTAATAAAGTTCGAGTGATCGATGGTGAAGAACGTGCAATAAAAATTACCACGCCATCTGATCTGGCAACCGCGTTGCAATTTCTCGGCCACTCAAATGAATTTTCAACTGGTGTCGGCGTTGACGCACATGCATTTGCGCAAGGCCGCCAACTTCATCTAGCTGGGCTGCATTGGACAGATGAGATCGGCGTCGATGGACACTCTGATGGAGACGTTGCAGCACATGCAATCTGCGATGCGCTCTTTGCGGCAGCAAGCCTTGGTGATCTCGGAAGCAACTTCGGTACATCGCGCCCCGAATATGCGGGTGCAAGTGGTGCCACACTTCTTAGCGAATGTGCGCGACTCGTTACAGCTGCCGGATATCGCATCTCACATGTCTCAGTGCAAATTATCGGCAACCGTCCAAAAATTGGTACTCGTCGCGTCGAAGCAATCGCTGCGCTATCTCGCGCCCTAGGCGGTGCCGAAGTCGCACTTCTTGCGACCACAACTGATGGACTTGGCCTGACCGGTGAAGGAAAGGGCATTGCTGCTATCGCATCAGCCCTGATCTATAAAAATTCATAGCCATAACGCACGGTAGACTTAACCAATGAGTTCGCTAGTTTTGTATGACACCTTGTCGCGGACCAATTCACCTTTTATTCCAATTAAAGCTGGCGAAGTCGGCATCTATCTCTGCGGCGCTACCGTGCAAGCACCTCCACATATCGGCCATGTTCGATCAGGAGTTAACTTTGATATTTTGCGTCGTTGGTTAAGCAAGAGCGGATATCAGGTCACTTTTATTCGAAACGTAACCGACATAGATGACAAGATTTTACATAAGGCAGTCCATGAGGAAGAGCCTTGGTGGGCAGTTGCGATGAAGTACGAACGCGCATTTACCGATGCTTACACCGCACTTAACGTCACGCCGCCGACCTACGAGCCACGCGCTACCGGCCACATCACGCAGATGGTCGAGTTAATGCAGATTCTGATTGATCGCGGCGCTGCATATGCACCGGGCAATGGCGATGTCTATCTCGAAGTTCGCAAACTAACTTCTTATCTCACTCTCTCTAGACAAAACGTCGATGACTTATTATCAGTAGCAGAGAGTGATGAAACTTTTAAGAAAGATCCACGAGATTTTGCGTTATGGAAAGCGGCCAAACCGGGAGATCCATCGTGGCCAACTCCATGGGGACCAGGACGTCCTGGTTGGCACTTGGAATGTTCAGCGATGGCGCACGCGTACCTAGGTGAAACTTTTGATATTCATGGTGGCGGACTCGATTTAGTCTTCCCACATCACGAAAACGAGATTGCACAATCTGAAGCAGCTGGATACGGATTTGCGAAGCGATGGTTGCACAATGCTTGGGTAACAACATCAGGTGAGAAGATGAGTAAATCACTTGGTAACTCACTACAGGTACATGAACTTCTTAAAACAGTGCGCGGTATTGAATTACGTTGGTATCTAGGCAGTGCGCATTACCGATCAATGCTCGAGTTTTCGCACGAGGCGTTGGCCGAGTCATCGACTGCCTTTAGACGAATCGAATCTTTCCTTACTCGCTCAGTTGAAATTCTTGGCACCCAACCAACACCGGTACTGAGCCAATCATTTACCGATGCGATGAATGACGATTTGGCAGTGCCTCTTGCACTCGCTGGTATATCCGAGGCGCTACGTCTTGGAAATAGCGCGATTACTGCTGGTGATAAGGCAGTGATTGTGACATCTGCCAACGAGATTCGTGGCGCGCTAGAAGTACTTGGTTGCGACCCATTTGATAGCGCATTTGCAGCCGCGGCCAGCAATGATGACTATGTCGCAGCCCTTGATGGCACAATTAAACTTGCACTCGAACAACGCGAATCAGCGCGAGTGCGCAAGGACTTTGCTAGCGCAGATCAGATCCGCGATGGCTTACTTGCACTCGGAATTATTATTGAAGACACAGCACAAGGGCCACGATGGTCGATCACACGAAGTGAGAGTAAATAAATGGCCGGTAATTCAAAACCTCGTGGCGCTGTTCGTGCCAATAAAAAAGGACCATCGGGTGGATCAGGTGGAAATAATAAGGGTCGCCTCGAAGGCAAAGGTCCAACACCGAAAGCCGAAGATCGTCCGTATCACGCAGCAGCTAAGCGAAAGAAGGCTGCCGAAAAAGGTGCCGCTAAGCGCAGCTCAAGTACTTCACCTCGCGCTGGCGCTACTCGAACATCGTCACCACGCGGTCGCAGCGATAAGCCCAAGGGTGAAATTGTTTCAGGTCGCAACGCGGTCCTTGAGGCACTTCGCGAGAACGTGCCAGCGCTTGAACTCATTGTTGCGCGCAGTATCGATGTTGATGATCGCGTTGCCGAGTCCCTAAAACTTGCGTTGCACCATGGTTTAAATATTCGGGAAGTACATCGCGCCGAAATTGAAAATATAAATGCAAATAGCCAAGGAATTATCTTGGCAATTAAGCCTTACCAGTATTCAAGTTTCCAAGAAATTGCAGAGCAAGCAAACCATCCAATGATGATCGTGGCACTCGATGGCGTGACTGATCCACGCAACTTAGGTGCAATCGTTCGAAGCGCATCTGCATTTGGTGCAGCTGGGGTAGTGATGACCGAACGTCGCGCAGCTGCGATGACTGCTGCTGCTTGGAAATCATCTGCTGGTGCTGCGGCTCGTCTTCGCGTTGCACAGGTAACAAACCTTGCTCGCACTATCGAAGATGCACAAAAGCTAGGATGTTTTGTAGTTGGTCTTGATGGCGAATCAGATGTCTCCTTGAGCGAGATGAAGGTCGCAAAAGAGAACATGATGATCGTTGTTGGCAGTGAAGGAAAAGGACTTTCCCGCTTGGTTCGGGAAAAGTGCGACCTCGTTGTTTCGATTCCGATTATGGCAACCACCGAATCTCTCAATGCTAGCGTTGCAACATCGATCGCCCTGTTCTGGGTGGATGAGCAGCGCCGCAAGAAGTAAGGTTCCGAAATGATCTATAACCGATTCGTCGTCTGTGGTGATTCCTATAGCGAGGGAATGACAGATGAAGCCATCAACGGTCAATACCGTGGATGGGGAGATCGTGTTGCCGATGGGCTTGCGCCAAAGTCAGCGACATTTACATATGCAAATCTTGCGATCCGCGGAAAACTTTTACAACAAGTAATTGATGATCAACTTCCAACCGCAATCTCATATGTCACCGGCCCAGATACTTTGGTCTCATTTCACGCTGGTGCAAATGATGCGTTGCGACCAGGTTTTGATTCGCTGAGTGTGATGCAGAAATATCAGAGCGCAGTTCGTACTCTGGCTGCCTCTGGTGCAACGGTCTTGCTCTTTACGGTTCTGGAAAAAACTGGAAATACTGGTCGTGGTTCAGAGGTATGGGAAGCGCGATTTAGCGCACTTAATAAAGCCATCCGCGAAGTTGGTGCAGAGGTCGGCGCAATTGTTGTCGATGCTAATCAAGAAACATTTTTTAACGATCGCCGCTTCTTGGCATTTGATCGATTGCATCTCAACGTACTCGGCCATACACGTTGTGCTGATGCGGTTTTAGAATTTCTTGGATATGACTTTGATCCAGAATGGCGCACACCGTTGCCAGTAATCTCAGCACAACCGCGGGTTACCAAACAAGCAGAGACCGCGGCATGGTTTGCACTCTTTGCGGTGCCGTGGGTGATTCGACGACTTCGCGGGAGATCATCAGGCGATGGACGCCAATGTAAGTACCCAACTCCAATTTCTTGGCCGTTAGCCCAAATACCTACGCCTTGATTTTTAGATTCGGCGATCGCCTGACATAATTGCGCCTCGTTGTGTTTGCACAACATGCCTCCCTAGCTCAGTGGTAGAGCAACGCACTTGTAATGCGTAGGTCGTCAGTTCAATCCTGACGGGGGGCTCCATCCTTTGAAGTACATCTCATTCCAGTCGGTAAGGAGAGATCATATGGTTAGCAACTCATTCGATGAAGCAAAATTTGCAGATCTCATCTCGGCTAATTCTGAGTACACCAATTCATTTAAATATAGAGACCTCACCGGATCGGCCCTGCGCGGACTAGCAATTATTACCTGCATGGACTCGCGCATTAACCCGCTCTCAGTTGTGGGCATGAAGTCAGGAGATGCAAAAATTTTGCGCAATGCTGGCGCCCGTGTCACTGAAGATGTACTGCGCACACTCGTTCTTGCAACTTACCTGCTCAACGTTGATCGAATTTTGGTCATGCCACATACGGATTGTCGAATGGCGCAGAGTGACGAATCAGCAATTCATGACGAAATTAAGAGCCAGCACGGTGTTGATACAACGGGTATTGAATTTCGAGTGACAAAGGATCAAGACGCTGCGCTTGAAAAAGATATTTATCTGATTCGTGCTTATCCATTATTACGAGAAGGCACAGTTGTTGCCGGTGCGATTTATGATGTGAAGAGCGGAAAGATCGACTTTAAAAACTTTTAAAGTGGTGGATTGGTGCGCTTAATTGGCATCTGAGTAACCGGATAACTTAAATCAGCAAGAAAACTCTTAATCATTGCCTGCACCATCTCAGGTTTTTCTTTTACGACCCCGTGGGATGTGCCAGGAATAATCGCTAACTGACCAAGTGGCAGACGCTCGAAGAGATCAATCGTATGCAGATGAGTCACCACATCATCATCGCCAGCTAAAACAAGTACTGGACAGGTAATTTTTTCTAGATCACTCTGCGCAATTGCTGGTTCGTTCTTCCAAATTTTCATCATCTTGGCGATTTTTTGATCGAGCGTATGTGGCGCATCAGGTGATGTTGCGGCGTACTCGTTGCGATCTTCGTCGGCGATAAAGCCATCACCTTCGGGCAGTGGATGAATTCCGTTGAAATGGTAATTACCACCGATCGAAACAATTGATTTCACAAGATCTGGCCTGGCAATTGCCACCATTAAAGCAATATTCGCGCCATCGCTATAGCCAATTAAATGTGCTGGCCCTTTCACGACATCTTCTAGATAGGCAATTGCTTCTCGAGTTTGAAATTCAAAGTGGAAGCTACCGGCTTGATCTCCGGTAAATCCGTGGCCGGTGCGATCGTAGCCAAAGATGGAAAGGCCTTCAGCTAGCGCTGGTGTAATCGATGTATCCCAGTGCGAAGTTTGGCTAAGCCCACCATGGAGCAGTACAACTGCTTCACCCGAATTGGCCCACTCATATGAAAATATTTGGTGGCCGCGAAGATCTAAGTAACGACCCTGGCTTGGGTGATCAGACATAGCTACATGCTGTCCATAATGTGGCGATTGCCACGATCAAAGGTCAGGTAATTCCAAGTCCAATCCGCCATTGTGCCAATTTTATTACTTCCACCCAATAAGTAGAACAAGTGCAGCCAAAGCCAGGCATACCAAGCTGGGATCCCAGCCATCGTGAAATTACCAACTTGTACAACTGCTTTATGTCGACCGATTGTCGCCATTGAACCTTTATCGCGATATTCAAATATAGGTAGTGCTTTTCCTTTTACGGTGCGAATAATTTGTTCAGCGACAAAACGCCCTTGTTGCAAAGCAACCGGTGCAACTTGTGGCAAGAAGCGCCCATCTTTTCCTTTTGATCCAGCAATATCACCGATCGCCCAGACGTATGGGTAATGTGCAACGCGAAGAGATGGTTCGACATCGATGCGAGTTCCGGCCAAGGGCAGATTGAGAATTCCACCTGCAGGTTCACCTTTTACGCCGGCCGCCCAGACGGTTACCTCAGAAGGAATTGGATCTCCACCTTTAATGAGAATGCTACGCGGTTTAACTTCCTGCACTGCGGTATTTAATTTTACGATCACACCCATTTTTTCTAGATCGCGCTGGGCTCGGGCTGATAGTTTTTCGGAGAACATTGGCAGAACCCGTGGACCGGCTTCGATCAGATAGATATCAATATGTTTTGCCGCGTGTTTATGATCATTTTTTAGCGGTCCCTGTACCAACTCGGCAAGTGCGCCAGCCATCTCAACACCGGTAGGCCCGCCACCGATCACTGAGATACTTAAGCGAGTCTCATCTTCAAAACGACATAGATCTTCAAAACGACGCATAACTTCGGCACGAATCGAAATTGCTTCGTGCACATTCTTCATTCCAAGAGCATGTTCGGCGACCCCTGGGATTCCAAAATCATTTGTGGCTGAACCTAGCGCCACAACGAGATGATCAAATTCTAAAGTTTCGGAAGAATCTAGTTTTACAGTTTTATTCTTATGATCTACTGAAAGTGGTGAACCCATACGAAATTTAACACCCTGTTTATTGAGTAGTCCTCGCACTGGGTGCGCGACGTGGTCAGCGGCAAGTCCAGCCGTTGCTACCTGATAGAGCAGTGGCAAAAAAGTTTGAAAATTATGGCGATCGACGACGATCACATCGGCCTTGCCGGAGAGCGCGCGAGCGGCGGCTAGGCCGCCGAATCCTGCTCCTAAAATAACAACGCGAGGTCGTGTGGACGTGGTCATGGGCTCAGTCTAGGCTCACACCCATGAATTCGAAGAATCTAAATCGTCGACATCTCGTCACTGGTGCATCTGGATATGTTGGCGGCCGGCTGGTGCGCGATTTACTAGCCGATGGATTTAAGGTTCGAGTCTTGGTGCGCGATCGCCGTAAGATTTCAGATCAAGTATGGGCTAGCCAAGTAGAAGTTATCGAAGGCAATGCTAATAATAAAGCAGACCTAGTGCGAGCACTTGAGGGGATTCATACCGCTTACTACTTACTCCACTCAATTAATGCTGGTGTGCAATTCGATGACATTGAAGCTGAAATGGCGCAAAATTTTGCTGACGCAAGTGCAGAGTGCAAAATTTCTCAGATTGTTTATCTTGGCGGTATCGCCAACGATGAAAATCGCAGTAAGCATTTAACATCGCGCATGAATACCGGCACCATTTTGGCTTCTGGTCCAGTACCGGTCTTGGAAATGCGCGCCGGAATTATCATCGGCAGTGGGTCGGCATCTTTTGAGATGTTGCGCCACTTAACTCATCGGCTACCAGTCATGACAACACCGAAGTGGGTTTTAAATCGCACTCAACCAATTGGTGTCCGAGACGTTCTTTATTATTTGCGTAAGTGTGCCGACTTAGAAACCCCGGTAGATAAGATCTTCGACATCGGTGGACCGCAAGTGCTTTCTTACGCAGATATGATGCAAAAATTTGCTGCACTCTCTGGACTTCCGAAGCGTTGGATTATTCCGGTGCCGGTCCTCACACCAAAACTTTCTAGCCTTTGGATTGGCTTTGTAACCCCAGTACCCGTCTCACTTGCGCGCCCACTTGTTGAATCACTGATTAGTGAAGTTGTCGCAGATCCAAATAAATCTATCGATGCTTTAATTCCAAAACCGGCAGAGGGTTTGCTCACTGTCGAAGATGCAATCAACCTCGCACTCACTCGTACCGCTGAGCATTCTGTTGACACACGTTGGTCTGATGCGGCATACCCAACAGCGCCGTGGCAAAAGGCGCAAGGTGATCCTGATTGGGCCGGCGAGATGATGCTGCGCGATTTTCGTGAAGTCAGATGTGATGTGCCTGCGGAATTGATCTGGCAGCAGATTGAAAGTATCGGCGGCGAAAAAGGTTGGTTTGGTTTAGGTTGGCTCTGGTATCTACGTGGCCTGATTGACCGACTTTTGGGGGGTGTTGGACTCCGTCGTGGTCGACGCGATTCTAATCATCTGCGAATTGGCGATAGCGTCGATTTTTGGAGAGTGGAAGATTTGAAGCGCGGTTCGATGTTGCGTCTTTATGCTGAAATGCGATTGCCAGGTAAGGCATGGCTTGAATTTACTGTTCTTGAAGAGAATGGGCGCAGTATTGTGCGGCAAGAAGCGCAATTTGAACCACGCGGTTTAGGTGGGCAGTTATATTGGTATTCAATTGCACCGCTTCATACATTTGTATTCCCAACAATGATTCGCAACATTGTTAAGGCTGCTCGGAAAGAGAGTTTACGGAGTGCATAAATTCACGCCAGAGATTGAAGCGCTGGCGGATGAAATTTTGGCATACAGCCTGGATCGTTTGAAATCGGATCCACCACTTGATGGTCCACAGAGTGCGGAGGAGCTATTTAAAGAAGTCGGAAACACGATTACCGCGCGCGGTCTTGGTGGAAGACAAGCACTTGCAGTATTTACCGAAGTTCTGGCAAAAGCATGTATCTCAACTGATCATCCACGAAACTTAGCTTTTATTCCATCAGCACCAAGTGAATATGCAAGTCTCTTCGATCTCGTTGTTGGTGCCAGCGCACTTTACGGTGGATCGTGGCAAGAAGGCGCCGGCGCAGTCTTTGCTGAGAATCAAGCACTTCGTTGGTTGAGTGATCTGGCTGGTTTGCCCGAAAGTGCCGGCGGAGTATTTGTGCAAGGCGGAACAATTGGAAATCTCTCTGCACTTGTAACTGCGCGTGCTGATGCACGTGTGAAGTTCCCGGATATTAAGCGGTGGGCGATTGCCTGTAGCGAAGAAGCGCACTCATCGATTGCATCAGCTGCTGCGGTAATGGATGTAGAGCTTGTGAAAATTGCGGTGCAAGGCGATTTGCGCATTCATGGCGCTGATATCGCTGCTGCTATTGATCAATTCCATGCCAACTCTGATGCACGAATCTGCGCCGTCGTGGCCACATCTGGTACTACAAATCTCGGCGTCATCGATGATCTCGTCGGGGCCGCCAAAGCAGCACATGATCGAAAGATTTGGTTCCACGTTGATGGCGCATATGGATTGGCGGCGCTCTGTGCACCGTCAGTGCGGCCACTTTTTATTGGAATTGAAGAGTGTGATTCTTTTATCGTTGATCCACATAAGTGGCTCTTTGCACCGTATGACGCCTGCGCACTTGTCTATCGCAACCCAGAGATTGCACGAGTTACACATACCCAACATGCCGCTTATTTAGATTCACTTCATGATGGATCATGGAGCCCATCTGATTACGCAATTCAACTGACGCGACGTACTCGCGGATTACCGCTGTGGTTTTCACTTGCCGCCGCCGGTACCGATGCCTATCGCGATGCAGTTGAAGAATCACTCGATGTTGCGCGCGCAGCTGCTGAGTTAATTCGCTCACATCCGCGGCTTGAACTCTTACGCAATCCCGATCTTTCGATCGTGGCATTTACCCGCACCGGTTGGGAGAAGCCAGACTATGAAAAGTGGAGTGAGAAATTACTCGCGGATCAAATCGGTTTTATTCCACCGTCATCACACCACGGCCAGCCGATATTGAGATTTGCGATTGTGAATCCTTGGACAAAAATGTCTGACATCGAAGCGATTTTAGCTACCCTGTAAATCCCACAGTTTTTTCAGTTTAACTATTACGATTAGCCATATGTCCGCACTTGAAAACAATCAGACTTCTGACGCCGTAAATCTAAGCGCCACTCTGACTGACCTCGAGTTCCGGATTCTAGAATTCGAACGTAGCTGGTGGCGATTTGCCGGTGCCAAAGAGAGCGCAATTAAAGATCTCTTCGACCTGAGCACACCTCGCTACTACCAAATTCTCAATGACCTGATTGATCGTGACGACGCCCTCGAGGCCTCGCCCATGTTGGTCAAGCGTCTTCGCCGCCTGCGCGAAGCCCGCACCAGCGCTCGTACTTCACGCTAGTTTTTCAAACTCTTACTGCTGGACTAGAACTAACGTTGATTGCGCCGGCGCTGAGACACTTCCACCAGTAAAGATATTGATTGGTTTTAGGCCAGCAATTGAACCCTGAACCACAACGCTCCACTTTCCCTTATTCGGTAACGTCACGGTTGTATTTTTGGCCGCAGAATTGTGAATCACCACAACTGATTTCCATGAATCTTTCACGGCAGCGCCGTTGAGTGAGTATGCAATCAGATCCGGTGATTCCTTGATAAATATTAAATTTTTCTTAACATCACTTGCACTCTTCATTCTAAAAATTGGGTGTGCCGCTCTGATGGCGAGCAGCCCTTTGAAGTAGGCGACGGTAGATGCATTCTTTGTGGCCAGATCCCACTTCAATGAGTTCACCGCATCACTGGATTTGTAGCTGTTGGTATCTCCATCTTTACTTCGCAAAAATTCTTGTCCCGCTTGGATAAATGGAACGCCTTGCGCCAAGAGCGCAATCGAAGAGCTGTATCGCGCCAAGCTGCCAAGTTTGGCACTCGGTGCACCAACAACGCTGGCTGATAACTTGTCATACAAGGTGAGATTGTCATGAGATTCCACATAACTTACGGATTGGGCTGGATCAATACTGGTCCACTTATTTACCAGTGCTTTACCCATATCGATATTTCCAACAATGCCCGCACGCACATCATTTGTATTGGTGAGTGATCCTGATGCAAAACCCACCTCAGCAGATTCAAATACGGAACCTTTAATTCCATCTCGAATTTGATCATTAAAGACGGCGATACCAGGAAGTTTCGCAGCATTTACTTGAGTTGCGCGTTGATCACTTGGTAGCGAATTACCCATATTCCAACCCTCACCAATCATGATGATGGTGGGATCAATTGCAGTTAAGTTCTTTCGAATCAAATTCATGGTGGTGATATCCATGATCCCCATCAGATCGAATCTAAATCCATCGATGTTGTATTCGCTCGCCCAGTAATTCACGGAGTCAGCGATGAATTTGCGAACCATAGGTCGCTCAGAGGCAACTTCGTTTCCGACTCCGGTGCCATTGGCAAGAGTGCCATCTGGATTTTTCCGGAAGAAATATCCAGGAACGATTAACTCTTGGCTAAATGATCCGACATCGTAGACATGGTTATAAACAACATCCATATTTACTCGCAACCCTTGGTTATGTAGCGCTTGAATTGCGCTCTTTAACTCGGTAATACGTAACGTTGGATTCTTGGGATCGGTGGAGTAAGAACCTTCTGGAACGTTGTAATTCTCTGGGTCATATCCCCAGTTAAAAGTTGGGTTAAGTTCATCAACGCTAGCAAAATCATAAATTGGAAGTAACTCAACATGAGTTACACCAAGGTTTTTCATCGCCGCTACACCAGTTGGTGCACCACTTGAATTTTTACTCTTGGTCTGGGTGAGCGCTAGATATTTTCCTTTTTGAGCATCTGGAATTCCACTGGATTTATCCATTGATAAATCACGAATATGGAGTTCATAAATAACGGCATCGGTTGCGCGGCCACTAAATTTCGGCTTTGATTCATTCCAACCAGTTGGATTTGTCTTACTGAGATCCACAACTACGCCGCGGTCTCCGTTGACTGTGGTGGCACGAACGTAAGGATCGACCGCTTCATTTACGACTGTGCCAAATTTAACGCGATAGGTATAAACCGTATTCTTCTTATCGCCATCTAAAGTTGCAACCCATGTGCCGTTAGCCGATGACTTCATCTCGGTCTCGACTCCACTTGCAGCTAGCGCAGTGGCGCTGGCATATGTCACGAGTGAGACTTGGGTAGCAGTTGGTGCCCAGACCCTAAAAGCAGTTTTTCCAGCGCTATATGTATTTCCTAAATCATTTCCGGTGTAAAGAAAGCGAGTATTAAACGCTTCGGTATTCATAATATTTCCTGGGATGGCATCGACGACACCGAGAGTCTTATGTGTGATGCGATATTTTTTGCCGAGATCAATATCTGCCGAAAGTTTGAGCGAGACCAACGTCGTTCCCGCTGCGGTTCCACTAAGTGCACTGACAGATGTAACACTCAGACCGTTATCGATCAGAAAATCTTCGTTGCCAGTTCCGGTCAAAGTAATTTTTTTATTGATGGCGACCGTGACTGCTGAAAAATCATCAATTTTTGCCGATAATAATTTTGCCTGTGTTGAAGGAACCGCGGTGTAGATAGTTGGGTCTCCCTGAATTATCCAAACCTCTGCCACGCCGTTTGCATTTACATTTGTAATGAATCGATCAAGATCGACATCCTTTGCTGCCCAATCATTAAGGCGCACAATAAATCCAAGGTTTTCAAAGCTGGCCATCCCAGTGACATCGACTGTCAGAATTTTCCCAAAAGAATCTTGACCATTAAATGGCAGTCCTGTTGTTGAGACTGGACTGTCAGTACCTGTAGTGACATTCTTCCAAAGCCAGAGATTCCAGCCGGTGTAATCATCTGCCGGGCGCTGGTAGTGAAAGACGAGCTTGACCAAATCTGGCCCAGCGCTGGCTGGGGTCGGAATCGCCGCCATTGTGAAGGCAAGGAGCAGGGGCAAGATGGCGAAGAGGCGTGTTTTTCTGGTTCTCATGAAGCCAATCTAAAGGCCTGTGCGTGGGAAAGGCCAGCAGGCGTTGGTCGTTTTGCAGTCGGGAATAGAAGGCCGTAGATTTGGTGTTAGCACTCAAGGGTTGAGAGTGATAATTCAACCCAGTTGATCAACGTCCTATCTATAAGGAGCATATTTCATGGCTAAGCAGATCGCCTTTAACGAAGAAGCCCGTCGCGGACTCGAGCGCGGAATGAACGTACTCGCAGATGCAGTCAAGGTAACCCTCGGACCCCGTGGACGTAACGTCGTCCTCGAGAAGAAGTGGGGAGCTCCAACGATCACTAATGATGGTGTTTCAATTGCGAAAGAGATTGAACTTGATGATCCGTGGGAGAAGATTGGCGCAGAGCTAGTTAAGGAAGTTGCCAAGAAGACAGATGATGTCGCAGGCGATGGCACAACTACTGCAACCGTATTGGCACAAGCACTCGTGCGCGAAGGCCTACGTAACGTTGCCGCCGGATCAAACCCAATGGCACTTAAGCGCGGAATCGAAAAGGCAGTCGATGCAATTGTTGCTGAACTTGGTTCAATGGCTAAAAATGTTGAGACCAAAGAGCAGATTGCAGCAACTGCATCAATCTCTGCTGCCGATGCAACAATTGGTGAAATGATCGCAGAGGCGATGGATAAGGTCGGTAAAGAAGGCGTTATCACTGTCGAAGAGTCAAATACTTTTGGACTCGAACTCGAACTCACTGAGGGTATGCGCTTTGATAAGGGCTACATCTCGCCATACTTCGTAACCGATACAGATCGCATGGAAGCAGTTCTAGAAGATCCATACATCCTGATCGCTAACTCAAAGATTGCAAATATTAAAGATCTCGTGCCACTACTTGAGAAGGTAATGCAAGCAGGCAAGCCAATTGCAATCATCGCCGAAGATGTAGAAGGCGAAGCACTTGCAACGTTGGTAGTAAATAAGATTAAAGGAACATTCCGTTCAGTTGCTGTTAAGGCACCTGGATTTGGAGATCGTCGCAAGGCGATGTTGCAAGATATTGCAATCCTTACCGGTGCCACAGTGATTTCAGAAGAAGTTGGTCTCAAGCTTGAGACTGCCGGAATTGAACTCCTTGGTCGCGCTCGCAAGGTTGTGGTATCAAAGGAAGAGACAACAATTGTTGAAGGTGCAGGCGACGAAGCACAGATCAAGGGTCGCGTCTCTCAGATTCGAGCCGAGATTGAGAAGTCAGATTCTGATTACGATCGTGAAAAACTACAAGAGCGTTTAGCAAAGCTTGCTGGTGGCGTCGCCGTTATCAAAGCAGGGGCCGCAACTGAGGTAGAACTCAAAGAGCGCAAGCACCGCATTGAAGATGCAGTGCGCAATGCAAAGGCTGCGGTAGAAGAAGGAATCGTCGCCGGTGGTGGCGTTGCACTTCTTCAGGCTGCAACCGCTGCATTTAAGAAACTTAAGCTCGAAGGTGATGAAGCAACTGGTGCAAAGATTGTAGAAGTTTCAATCGAAGCGCCACTTAAGCAGATTGCAATTAATGCTGGCCTTGAAGGCGGAGTAGTTGTTGAGAAGGTACGTAACCTCGCATCAGGTCACGGACTTAACGCTGCAACAGGCGAGTACGTTGACATGATCAAAGCTGGCATCATCGATCCAGCAAAGGTGACACGTTCTGCGTTGCAGAATGCAGCATCGATCGCAGCGCTTTTCATTACAACTGAAGCGGTCATCACAGATAAGCCAGAGAAGAAGTCGGCGGCGCCTATGGGCGGCGATGGCGGCGGGATGGATTTCTAATCTAACCAATCGCTAAAGAATTACTACGAACAGGCTCGCGATTAACGTCGCGGGCCTGTTCTGCTTTACCCTTACCCAATGAGTACCACTGCCCAAGATGTCGCGCGTAACGCTGCGATCGCCGATGCCGAAAAGCCATCGCAAGTAGGCGGATTTATCTCAGTTGATATTGATAAAGAAAATCGTGTCTCCACATTTCTCTTTGATGCAGATCTGGCTGGATATAAAGGATGGCGTTGGTGTGTAACCATCGCCGAGGTTGAAGATGGTGCAACACCTACAGTCTGTGACGTTGTTGTGCTGCCCGGTCCAGATTCACTGCTTGCACCAGAGTGGATTGAATATCGCGATCGCATTCAACCTGAAGATATTACGCCGGGTGTGATTGTGCCGAGCATTCTGGAAGATTCACGTTTAGTACCTAGTATTCATTCACTGATTGCAGATGAAGATCTAGATCCATCACAAGTATTTGATTTAGGTTTATCGCGTGCACGCGTGCTTTCAATCGAAGGTCGTGATCAAGCAAGTAAGCGTTGGTATGCCGGTGATCGTGGACCAAATGCACCACTTGCGCAGAGCGCACCAAAACCATGTCAGACGTGTGGCTTCTTCCTCCCTATTGCTGGTTCGTTGCGCGCATCTTTTGGTGTCTGCGCAAATGCGATCGCACCTGATGATGCCCGCGTAGTTTCAGTCGATCATGGCTGCGGTGCACACAGCGAAGCGACCATTAAGTAAGCTTTCACGCGTAAATATCGGGTAGCAATTCGCTATCGCCCTGCGATAAACTTACTCCTTGACCGAGTGACCTCGGCGAGTAGAGATTTCCCCTTACTTATTTGATGAAGGAGTTCCGATGCCTACAGGCCGCGTTAAATGGTTTAGCCTCGAAAAAGGTTTTGGTTTTATCTCATCCGATGAAGGCGAAGATGTTTACCTTGCAGCAAGTGCACTTCCGGAAGGCGTAACAACAGTTAAGCCTGGCACAAAACTTGAATTCTCAGTTATCGATTCACGTAAAGGCCCACAGGCGATGTCGGTACACATCGTTGATGCACCAGTGTCGCTGGTTGAAAACTCACGGACAAATAATGATGACCTTGCCGCGATGATCGAAGACACAATTAAAATATTAGATAAGGTCGGTAACGGTTTGCGTCAGGGACGCCATCCATCAGGTGCTGAAGCAGAGCGACTAGGTCGTGTGCTTCGCGGTATCGCTGGCCAACTAGAAGCTTAAATTCCGCTGCGACGATCTCGTCGTATTGAATATCGAATTCCAGCAACGCCAAGTAGTGCACCAACGACACAGGTCCAGATGTACTTTGATTGCGCATTTGTCACCGCTAGATACATTCCAGCGATTAGCCATGAGATTGTTCCGATTGCAATGAGAGTCACTACAGTCTTGATCGGACTTTTATTTTCAGCCATGGCTCTATCGTAATGCACTCGCAATTGGACTACGATTGCATAATGCGAGTAGATGAGAACGGAAGTTGGCGCTCATTTCGACATCGCAACTACCGAATTCTCTTTCCAGCAAATGCGCTCTCCAATATTGGTTCGTGGGCACAGCGGATTGCGCAAGATTGGCTGATCCTAGAACTCACAAATAACAGTGCAACGTATCTTGGACTTATTACTGCGGTGCAATTTGCACCATTTCTATTTCTGACTCTGCATGGTGGTTTGCTTGCAGATCGGGTAAGTAAGCGCATGATGCTGGTAGCGATGAATGTCGTGGCTGGTTTATCTTCGCTAGTTTTAGGGCTATTGGTAATTACCGAAACAGTGGAAATCTGGCATATCTTCGCCTGCGCCGCAGTTCTTGGAATTTCAAATGCAATTGATGCCCCTATTAGACAATCGTTTGCATCCGAAGTCGTTGGACATTCCGATTTAGCAAATGCGGTGAGCCTGAATTCAGCTAACTTCAACGCTGGCCGCCTCATAGGGCCAGCGCTATCGGGTTTCCTAATTGCACACTTTGGAACCGGCCCATCTTTTCTGATTAATGCATCAAGCTACATCGTGATAAATATTGCTCTACTTTCAATGCGAAAGTCTGATTTTTTCATCGCCGAAAAGAAGAAGACAAATGGCACGATCCGCGAGGGGCTGGCTTATGTCAAAGCACGTCCCGATCTCTATGTTGTGATGATTGCGGTATTTTTTGCGGCGACATTTGGTCTTAACTTTCAAATATTTAATGCGCTGATGGCTCGTGGGGAATTTAACAAGGGGCCAGCATCTTTTGGTCTACTTGGAACTTTTATCGCGATTGGTTCGTTATCTGGAGCGCTGCTCAGTGCACGTTTTGAGAATTCACGAAATACAATGTTTGTGATTCGTACTGGAGTCCTATTCTCGGTAGCTGTAATTATCCTTTCGGTTGCACCTAACTATGGAATTTATGCTGCATGGCTTCCGATCTGTGGTTTTCTAGCGCTAACAATGTTAATTGCCGCTAATTCATTGATGCAGATGCATAGTGACCCGGCGATCCGTGGTCGCATTACTGGAATTTATATGTTGATTTTTATGGGCGGAACACCATTTGGTTCGGTCGCAATTGGGTATCTAGCCGAAGCAATCGGTGTGCGCGAAAGTATTGCTGCATGTGGCTTGATCTCACTTGTGGCAACAATTGGAATCTGGATTTATTACAAGGATAAAGTCGATGTTCCGACTGATATTACAGTTGAAGGCGTACTACCTGGCAGTTACGACTATCCACGCTAAAACAACGAGCACTGTAATAATTGTAATTATTCGACGACTTTTGTAACTCACTCCGAAATTCCTTCGGTTTCATGAACTTTCTTCTGAGATACATGAGATGGAATCACGAGTACCACCAAGAATGCAATCGCAATCAGAATTGGCACCATAATGTAGGCGCGTGAAATTCCGAATTGATCATCAAGTGCACCGAGCGCCAATGGGGCAGCAGCAATTGCAATTCCGGCAGCAAGTGAACTCAGACCAATTGCTTGATCGGGACGACCATCGCTTAGGTCGATTAGACGAAGTGAGGCCAGTGCGAATTGAGTAGAAAGACCAGCGCCAATCAGGAAAAGACCAATAATGCTGATGAGGAATATATGCGAGAACCAAAAAATTGCAAAGCCAATAAATTGAATTCCAATAACTGTAAGTAACTGCGCATCAAGGTGTAATTTAAAGAGAATTTGGCCCATATACCAACGACCAAGTCCCATACCAAGCCCATAAGAGAGCATCACAGTTGTTGCAACTGCTGCGCTGCCACCGATTCGATCTTTAAATAGTGATGCCGCCCAGAACGAGGTAGCGAATTCACTACCGATACATGCGACAAAGCCACCCCATGAGATCCAGAACTTCAGCGACATCTTGCCGCGTTGGTGTGTTCCTTCTTCAAATACTTCATCGACATAACTTTTGTCGCGAACGAATAGATAGATAAAGAGTGAGAATGGCACAACTAGAAATAAACCAAGTCGCCACTTATCTGGATAGTTTGCTGCCAATGTGCCAATAAGTAGTGTGCCTGCAAGAAAACCGACCGAGGCAACGGCGTTGGCCTGTGAAATAGTTAACGCTGCACGTGGGCCGGCATGGCGATGCAACATCGTCAGACCATTATTTACAACGGTCGATGTACCAAAACCAGCAATTAAAATTGAGAGCAACGTTGTTGGGTACGTCGGAAATAAAATAAATGCAACTAGCCCAAAACAAAAGAGCGCCAAGCCAAGCCATGACAATCGAACTCGTCCATATTTATGTGCCAATCGAGAGTTCAGTGTACCTGCCACAATCGCTGCGACTCCGAGTGCGGTTCCGTGCAGCCCTGCCTGAGTTCCGGTTGTGCCTTGGTCAGTGCGCAGCAACCCTTGCGATGGGCCAAAGCCACCGAGAAACATATTGATGGCAACGGTTTGGAATGCAACCGTCCAGAAGAAACGATCGCGAACTACGTTGCGAGGCATCCTTAGAGAGCGGCTACGACGTGATCAATACACGTAGTGAGTGCATCAATATCTGCCGGATCAACGCTTGGGAACATGGCGATACGAAGCTGATTTTTACCAAGTTTGCGATACGGCTCAGTATCAACGATTCCGTTTGCGCGAAGCACGCTGGCAACCTTGGCCGCGTCAATTGCGTCATCGAAGTTAATTGTTCCAACAACATTTGAACGATGTGCCGGGTCTGCCACAAATGGTGTTGTGTAAGAAGTTTTTTCAGCCCATCCATAAAGTTTTGATGCAGAGAGTGCGCTGCGATCGGTGGCAAATTTTAACCCACCATTTGTATTCATCCACTCAACTTGCTCGGCCAATAACATCAGCGTGAGTAGCGCTGGCGTGTTGTAAGTCTGGTCAATGCGTGAATTTTCGATTGCGATTCCAAGATCAAAAAACGCTGGGATCCAACGACCCGATGCTTTAATTTTCTCAGCGCGCTCAATTGCAGCCGGGTTCATTAGGGCAAGCCAGAGACCACCATCGGATGCGAAAGATTTCTGTGGTGCAAAGTAATAAGTATCGAATTCTTTTGGATCGACATGTAATCCACCGGCACCACTTGTGGCATCGACGAGCACGAGCGCACCATCTGTGCCTGCTGGGCGACGAATTGGCATTGCAACGCCAGTGCTTGTCTCATTATGAGTTAACGCATAAACATCGATCCCCGCTTCAGCAACGCTGACCGGATGAGTCCCAGGTTCAGATTTAATGACAGTCGGATTATCTAGAAACGGCGCTTCGGTTGCGCAGGTTGCAAACTTTGATGAGAACTCACCGAAAACTAAGTGCTGTGATTTCTTTTCGATCAGACCAACTGTTGCGATATCCCAGAACGCGGTTGATCCACCGTTGCCAAGAATAACTTCGTATCCTTCAGGAAGGTTAAAGAGTGAATTTAAACCTTCGCGAACGCGATGCACTACATTTTTAACTGGCTTCTGACGATGCGATGTTCCGATAATTGATGAACCGGTTGCAAAGACAGTAGCAAGTGCCTCTGGGCGAATTTGAGATGGACCACAACCAAATCGGCCATCACGTGGTTTGAGATTTTCTGGAATTACGATGTCTGCGCTCATTGGCCAATTCTACGGGTAGTAGCGCGTGAGTACGTACTCTGAATTCACTGCGTCTCGCTGATAGCGCAGCCGATCATGTAATCGCGAGTATCGGCCCTGCCAGAATTCAATACTCATCGGTGTGACGCGATATCCGCCCCAATGTGCAGGTCGCGGAACATCGCTACCTTCTGGCCATTTCGCAGCCGCCCCAGCAAAACGTGACTCCAACTCTTCGCGTGATTCCAAACTTTGAGATTGCGCACTTGCCCATGCACCAATCTGACTCGACCAAGGACGGGAAACAAAGTAGGCAGTGGATTCTTCCTCTGAAATTTTCTCGACTAATCCGCTGATACTTACTTGACGCTCCATTGGATACCACGGAAAAAGAAGAGTGACTTGATTGTGTAGCTCCATCGCATGCGCTTTGCGTGATTGGTAATTAGTAAAGAATGTAAATCCGCATTCAGAGATATCTTTTAACAACACAGTGCGAGTTGAGATTTCATCTTGGCCTGTAGAAGAAGAGCCAAGCGTTGAAAGCACCATTGCATTGGCCTCGACCACAAATGCATTTGCGGCAGCCTCGGCTAGCCATTGCGAGAAAAGGGTCAGTGGATCGGTCGGTGTGACTTCCAAGCCGATATCTCCGTACGAGCGACGCATCGCTCTGATCGCATCGCGGGTCAGTCCATCTTGTGTCAGTTCATTTTGGGGTTGATCGGGCGGGCTCTGGCTCATGTATGTATCTAACGTCACTTTCGCTCTCGCGTCATCTCGACATCAGAGTGGTCGCTAGATGTGCACTTTGGGGTGCAGAATTGTGCCATTAGCACCGCACCCGTTGGGTGCCAGACTGGAGTTCACACCGTGTCAGATGATTTCAAGCCAGGTCTAGAAGGTGTAATCGCATTTGAATCAGAGATCGCAGAGCCAGATAAAGAAGGAAGTGCACTTCGTTATCGCGGCGTTGATATTGAAGATCTCGTAGGACGTGTTTCATTCGGAAACGTCTGGGGACTTCTCGTCGATGACATTTTTAATCCAGGTCTTCCTAATGCTGAACCGTTCCCACTCCCAGTTCACTCAGGTGATGTTCGCGTTGATGTGCAATCAGCAATTGCGATGCTTGCACCAGCATGGGGCTTCAAGCCAACGCTAGATATTTCAGATGAAGAAATTCGCAGCAACCTTGCTCGCTCTTCCGTCATGGTTCTTTCATACTTGGCACAAGCTGCGCGCGGAATCATCGCATCGCCAGTTCCAGAGACAGAGATTGATAAAGCACACACCGTTGTAGAGCGAATGATGATTCGCTGGCGCGGTGAGCCAGATCCAGCACACGTTCGCGCAATCGATGCATACTTTGTATCAGCGGCAGAACACGGAATGAATGCATCAACATTTACCGCACGCGTTATCGCATCAACTGGCGCCGATGTGGCTGCTGCACTCTCCGGTGCAATCGGTGCGATGTCAGGTCCACTTCACGGTGGCGCGCCATCTCGCGTGCTTCATATGATTGAAGAAGTTGAAAAGACCGGCAATGCAGAAGCGTATGTAAAAGGTTTACTCGATCGCAAAGAGCGTCTAATGGGATTTGGTCACCGTGTATATCGCGCTGAAGATCCACGCGCTCGCACATTGCGTCGCACTGCAAAAGAATTGAACGCACCACGTTATGAAGTTGCAGAGGCACTTGAGAAAGCTGCACTAAAAGAATTGCGTGAGCGTCAACCAGATCGTGTTCTAGAAACAAACGTTGAATTCTGGGCTGCAATTATTTTGGACTTCGCTGAAGTTCCGGCACCACTGTTCACATCAATGTTTACCGCTGCGCGCACCGCAGGTTGGTCTGCACACATTCTTGAACAAAAGCGCACCGGTCGTTTAATTCGTCCATCAGCTCGCTATGTCGGTAAGGCTCCTCGCAAGCCAGAAGATGTAGCAGGCTGGGATGCCACGGTCGAGCAACTCCATCGATAGTGTGGAGAGCGGTCGTGCAAAGACCGCTGTAAACGCTCGCCTTTATAACGTTTAGATAAAGCGGCCCAAAGTAACCCCTTTTTTGGTGGTCTAGATTTGATAACCCCTCGCACAGGGCTGAGAATAATCTCCTCGGCTTGGGGTTCCTAGTCGAAACTCTTTAGATATTTACATACCCGTAAATCTCTTGAATCCATGGAGGAAATAGATGACAAAGAAGCATCTCGGAGTAGTTGGCGTTCTCGCCGCTGCAACAATCGCAGTTTCTGGTCTTATGGTTCCATCAGCAAATGCAGCGAGTGAAATCGTTGTTTGGGCAGATGAAACTCGTGGACCAAATCTTAAGAAAGTAATCGATGCAAAGGGTGATTGGGTTTCAGGACTCACCGTCAAAGTTGTTACATTCTCAAACTTTGATGCACTTAAGGATGCCTTCGATAAGGCAACTGATGCATCTGGTCCAGATATTGTTGTTGGCGGAAATGACTGGGTGCCATCTGGCGCAAAGAGCGGAAAGCTCGCCCCAATTACGCTAACAGCTTCAGTTAAGGCTCGCTTCAACGCAACACAGTTCTTTGATCTCACATACAAGGGCAAGCTCTACGGCGTCCCTGTTGATATCAACAACGTTGCGATGATCTACAACACAAAGCTTGTAACAACAGCGCCAAAGACATTTGGTGAAATGGTTACTTACTACAAGGCAAATAAGACATCGAAGAGCCTTAAGGCTGGACTTTGTGTTGCCGGTGGCGGAATGTCATGGGGAGCTCACTCAGTATTCTCAGCACTCGGTGCAGATGCATACCAGTTTGATTCACGCGACAAGATTGTTTACAACCGCTCATTTAACGCAACAACATTCGGAAAGAATGTTCGCACATACCTAATGGACGGAAAGAAGAGCAATGGCTTCTTCCCAGCAACAGATACCGGATGTAAGGACAACTTCTTAGCTGGCACAGTTCCATTTGCTGTTATCGGAAACTGGGAGTGGAAAGATTATGTAGCCAAGGGCTTCACAATGAACCTCATGCCAGTACCAGGTGTTGTGGCTAACAAGCCAGGCAAGATGTTTGGTTCAGTCTCTGGCGCACTTCTCACAACTTATGCTGCAAAGCATGGAGTTGAAGCAGGCGCAAAGACACTTCTTACTAACTTCTTCGCATCAACAGATGGTCAGGTTCGCTACCAAGCGATCGAAGGCCGTCCACCTGCTGAAAAGGGTGCTCAAGCTGATGCAACCGTAACAGCTGGCCAAAAGGGATTTGGATCTGCAGCATCAATCGCAGGTATCCCACAGATCGGTGCTTTCCTTAACAACAATGCTGGTGGTGCAAACTACTGGGATTCAGCTCCAGCGTACTGGACAGCTGTTTTGGTTGATGGAAAAGATGCCGTGAGAGAAGCTAGCAAGCTCGCAGCAATTTGGAGCGCTAACACAACTGCTGGCAAGGGTGATCTCTAAGCACCAAAGTAAGTAGTTAAGAAGTAATGCGGGCGAATTTTTTCGCCCGCATTACTTCTTATTAGGTAAGTTTTCTGTTTTTAGTATTTATTACTATTGAGAAAAGGTAAGATAAAAAAATGACATGGATTTTTAGGGGCAAAGTAGCTTTTGTCTTGAAACTTGTCATTCTTTTACTATTAGTTTCGGTACTAGGCACGCTCACACAGAGTGCGATCGCTCAGGGCGAATATTTTATTGGCGGATTCTTAGCCCTCACCATCTTGTTGCTTGCGATTACTTATCTCACCAAAGTATCCATACCACTCAAATTTTTCTTACCCGGAATTTTGCTCCTCGTAGCCTTCGTCCTCTCACCAATTCTCTATACCGTGACGATGTCTGGCTTTAACTACAAGACGGGTAATCAAATTTCGAAAGAGGAAGCAATTCTGCAAGTTCAAAATCGTGGTTTTGAAGGAGATGAGAACGGCACGACCTTTGATATAAAAATTGGTAGAAGTAACCTGCAAGAAGCAATTTTAGTCTCAGACATCACGAATAATTCTTATTTTCTCTCAACTGTCGCCGATCGCGTTCCGCTTAATCCGCAAGACCTCACGATTAATGAATATGGCGTAGCGACTACTGCCCCCAATTTTGCACCTCTCCAAGATTCTGAATTGGCAGCTGCAGATAAATCTTTTTCACTGAAGCGCTTTAAATATCAAGATGAGTTCTTTATTGCACTTGAGGGATATGAAGTCGGCATCGTCTCGCGCCAAGTCTTGGCTTACGATGCTCAAAGTGATCAGTTTAAAAACATCATCTCAGGTGCGGTTTATGTAGATAATGGGCGTGGGAATTACGCGCTACCCGATGACCCTAATTCCTATCTAGAGCCCGGTTGGCGGGCGCCAATTTGGTTTGAGAACTACACCAAGTTATTTACGGATGAACGAGTACGTGGTCCGCTGATCACAGTATTTATTTGGACAATTATGTTTGCATCACTTTCCGTCCTCACCACCTTCGCACTCGGCCTACTCCTGGCTTTGGCGCTCAACAAACCAATGCGTGGTCGACGCATTTACCGTTCAATTCTCGTCTTGCCTTATGCGATGCCGAGCATCATGTCCATCTTGATCTGGGGCGGAATGTTTAATACCGAGTTCGGTGCAATCAACACCTTACTTGGGACAGATATTGCGTGGTTCCAAAGTGAGCTCTTTGCGAAGACGGCGATTATTGTCGTCAATCTTTGGTTAGGTTTTCCGTATTTCTACCTCGTTTCCAGTGGTGCGCTACAAGCGATTCCTGATGAGCTCTTAGAGGCGGCGGCAATTGATGGGGCGAACCCACGGCAAATTTTTAGACAAATTACTCTGCCACTTCTTCTGAGAATTCTTTCACCGCTATTGATTGCATCATTTGCCTTCAATTTTAATAATTTTAACTTAATTTACTTGTTAACCGGCGGCGGACCAATTAATTCACTTGATGGTGAGCTCGCAGGTGCTACCGATATTTTAATTAGCTTTACATACAAAATTGCCTTTGGTTCTAGCGTTCAGGATCTCGGCCTGGCAAGTGCAATCTCACTCGTAATTTTCCTGATCGTTGCCTCAATTTCACTGTATGGAATTCGTAAATCGAAGGTATTGGAGAGCTTCCAATGACACGTTGGTTACGAAATTATGCATGGCGCCACGCAATCATTATTGCGGTCTGTCTCTTCTCACTCTTTCCGCTCTATCTCGTGGTGATTTCTTCCTTTAACCCGAATGGAAGCCTTCAGCTCTCTTCTTTTATCCCACGCGAAATTTCATTCGATAACTACAAATTACTCTTCAATGATCCAACAATTCCTTACCTCACCTGGGTCAAGAACTCACTGGTCATCGCTGGCTCCGCCGCAGTGTTGTCGGTGACAATTGGATCTGCCTCAGCATTTGCTTTTAGCCGGCTCTACTTCAAGGGAAGAAAAACTGGAATTCAATTGCTTCTATTAGTCCAGATGTTTCCAGCAATTCTGGCGATATCAGCTGTCTACGTAATTATGGAACGTGTTTACACATTTGCACCAGCAATTGGGCTAGGTTCACAAGCTGGTCTCCTGCTGATCTATCTCGGTGGAGCGATGGGTGTGAATATCTGGTTACTTAAAGGTTTCGTTGATTCGATTCCAAAAGATCTTGATGAAGCAGCAAAGATTGATGGTGCCTCAGCGGTACAGATTTACTGGTTGATATTTATGCCACTTGCTGCGCCCGTACTAGCGGTGGTTGCGTTGCTAACATTTATTGGAACATTTAACGAGTTCATTTTGGCGAGATTATTCTTAGTAGAGATGGAGTCTCGTACGGTGGCTGTCGGTTTGCAACAATTTATCGGTGGCCAATACTCAGAAAACTGGGGTCCTTTTGCGGCCGGCTCGATTCTGGCCTCAATACCAATCGTCACCATCTTCCTTAGTCTCCAGAAGTACATCGTCAACGGACTTACAGCGGGATCTGTTAAGGGTTGATGTTTAAGAAATTTATTGCAGCTGTCGCGATATCTGCACTTTTAATTCCACTTACTGCGCACGCGCAGGATGTAAAAGGAGCAGATGTTGGACTTTCAAAAGATTTAATTTACTTTGTCTTTCCAGATCGATATCAAAATGGTGATACCGGCAACGATTTAGCAGGTGGAACGACAACCGATCCGCGGTCAGGCTATGACCCAACGAGTACGGCGCATTTCCACGGCGGTGATCTCAAGGGACTCACGGGCACCTGTCTTCCGGGTGACAACGGGCTAGCCAGAATTAAAGAGCTTGGATTTACTGCCGTTTGGCTTACTCCGCTGGTCACTCAGACAAATGGAACATCATCAGGTGCGGGGTATCACGGTTACTGGGGGCAAGACTTTCTCAATGTTGATCCACACCTAGGCACTAATGAAGATCTTGTGGCACTTTCAGCTTGTGCAAAGAAACTTGGACTTAAATTAATTCTTGATGTTGTCACCAATCACACCGGTGATGTTATTCAATATAGTGGGCGAAACGCATTTATCCCAGAGTCACTCAAGAACGCGAAGAATCCAGCGTGGCTTAATACCTTAAATAATTACCACAATGTTGGATCTGTAAATAGTTGCTGGGGTGAAGGAAGATGTGAGCAGTTAGGTGATTTCTATAGCCTTGATGATTTAGCGACAGAGAAAGAAGAGGTTTATCAAGGCTGGATTGATGTCTACAGTGAATGGATTAAGAAATATGGTTTTGCGGGTTTTCGAGTAGATACCGCGCGCCATGTAGATAATGATTTCTTTAAAAATTGGACTCCTGGCATAAAGGAGTCTGCGCAATCGGTAGGAATTGATAACTTCACAGTCTTTGGTGAAGTTTATGATGTTAATCCCATGAACTTAGTAACTTATGTCCGAGAGAAGAAGATACCGACGGTTCTAGACTTCGGGTTCCAGCGAACAGCTACTCAGTTTGCATCGGGATATTCCGATGCAGATGTTTTAGCAAATCTCTTCGGGGTAGATGATCAGTACACGACATCGACATCGAATGCAGCAAATCTTGTTACATTTCTAGGCAATCACGATATGGGTCGCATTGGCTTTCTGATTCCTGCCTCACAACAAAATGCGAAACGCGATCTGCTGGCACGCACCAAATTAGCTCATGCTCTGATGTATCTCTCTCGTGGTATCCCAACGGTTTACTACGGCGATGAAGTCGGTATGACTGGATCAGGCAATGGTGGGGATCAGCGTGCCAGACAAGATATGTTTGAAACGAAGATTCCATTCTGGAAGAGTGAAGAGCGAGTGGGTTCAGAGCCTGTCGGAGATGGAAACTCTTTTACTGGCGCAGCAACTCATCCGATTGCGCTCTACCTCAAGGATCTAGCCCGTCTACGCACAATGTATCCAGCGCTAGCTAATGGTCAGATGCAGATTCGATCATCGACTGGTGGAGTCCTAGTCTTATCCAAATACGATCCGGTGGAGAAGATTGAATATTTAGTCGCGTTTAATAATGCAAAGAGCGCGGTCACAAGAACAACCACCACCGCGAGCGGACCGTCATGGAAAACGATTTTTGGAACACCAACAGTAAGTGCAAAAGGTTCTGCAGTGACTATCACTGTCCCGGCCCTTGATACCGTCGTGTTGCAATCTACAAAACTTATGGTGCCCGCCAAAATCACGGCAAGTACCCTCAAGGTCAGGAAAGATTTCCTTACTGGAATGAATGAAGTTTCAGCACCGCTCAAGAGCACTGGACTTAGCCGTGTTGAATTTTCAATTAAGCCAGCCGGAAGTAAAGTCTGGGTGAATGCAGGTACTGATTTCAGTAGCCCATATCGGATCTATATTTCACCAGCAGATTACAAAGAAGGTTCAACGCTGGCAATTAAAGCAACTGCGATAAATATTAAGGGAGATCGAAGTGTTTTCAAACAGATCGAAACAATCAACAGATAGTCTCTTTGATCTGCCTCACCATGATGGCAGCGAAATTTATGTAAGTGATGCCGCGCCACGTATTGGTGACAAAATTACTCTCCGCGTGCGAGTGCCAAAGTCTTACAGCTTTACAAAAGCCTTTATTCGAATTTATGAGGATGGCGAACCACGTTCGTACGAACTAACCCTCGATAAGAAGCAGGCCACTGAAAGCTGGTGGAAGGTGAAAGTTGAGGTTGTTAATCTACGGATCTCATATCGCTTTGTCTTTGTCTCTGAGAATAAATACGAATGGCTCAATGCACATGGTGTGAGTGATCACGATGTTCACAGCAACGATGACTTCAAAATCGTAGCGATCGCACCGTATCCCGCCTGGATTCGATCATCTGTCTTCTATCAAATATTTCCGGACCGATTTGCAAAATCAAATCTTAAAAAAGTTATCCCTGATTGGGCTACCCCGCGTGAGTGGGACGAAGCACCGCGAGGTCGAGATAAGACAACAGGGACAGAGCTTTTCGGTGGTGACCTCAAAGGCGTCGAAGAGCATCTCGATCACCTGACTGATTTAGGTATTAACGGGATCTACTTCACTCCCTTTTTTCCAGGTCGATCTAATCATCGCTATGACGCTTCGAGCTTTGATTATGCAGACCCGTTATTGGGTGGCAATGAAGCGCTCTTCTCGCTGGTGAAATCGGCGCGAAAGCGAAAAGTGCGAATCATGGGTGACCTGACATCTAATCACTGTGGCGCTGGGCATGAGTGGTTAGCAAAAGGACTAAAGAGCAGCAAAAGCAAAGAGCGTGGATATTTCTATTGGGATAAATCAGTCAAGCACGGATATGTCGGATGGTGGGGACACGCATCGCTTCCGAAACTCAATTTTAATTCACTAGCACTTCGGAAAGAGATGTACGAAGGCAAGAAATCAATTGTTCGCAAATGGCTCTCACCGAAATTTGGAATGGCGGGCTGGCGGATTGATGTTGGAAATATGACTGGACGCCACGGCGAAGATGATCTCCACGGTGAAGTCATGCGTGGAATTCGTAAGGCGATGGATGAGACGAACAAGGATGCATGGTTAGTGGCAGAGAATGGTGACTTCTTTGCATCGGATCTAGATGGATTTGGTTGGCATGGTGCGATGAATTACCAAGGATTCATGCGACCACTGTGGAACTGGATTAATCAGAATTCTGAGATCGGTGGGGGATTCCAAGGACTTCCTTTCGCGATGCCACGAATTACTGGTGGCCAGATGGTCGAGAGTATGAAAACTTTTAACGCATCAATTCCGTGGCGCTCACTTGTCTCATCAATGGTTCTACTCGATTCACATGACACAGCCCGCATGCGCACAGTTGTTGGTGGCGATCGTGATCGTCACTTAAGTGCAATGGCGTTACTTCTTACATATCCGGGAGTTCCTTCAATTTATGCCGGCGATGAGATTGGTCTTGAGGGTGCATGGGGAGAAGATGGCCGCCGGCCAATGCCATGGGGTAAAAAAGAGCTGTGGGATAACGAGTTTTTAACACAGGTAACTTCACTGGTTGGGTTGCGAAAGAAAAGTGATGCGCTGGCAAATGGTGGGTTACGTTGGGTGGCAGTAGAAGATGATTACATTTTCTTCATCCGTGAATCAAAGCGTGAAAAGGTACTTGTCTTTATCTCGCGCTGTGCCACCACTGCCACACTTGATTTAGCAGTCCTCGATCTACAGATTGAGGGCACGCTCTTTGGTCATCAGATAAAGGGCAAATCAATTTCAATCACTAGCAATCGTCCGATGCAGGGTATTTGGGTAGTTAAATAGCCAAGCTCTTGAGCCAGAAAGAAATTGGAACATCAATATACGATGCCCATGATCGCTCGTTATGGCCAGAGCGCGGATAGACCTGCGATAGAAAATCGTGTCCGATCCGGTAGCCCTTATTGATCATCGCCGAGTCTGCTCGCTTTTGAAACGGACCGTAATTCTTATCAGCGCCTTTTGTACCGTGGCTCATAAATACTTTATGAGAAGTTGGTGCTGGCAGGTTTCCTATTAGCGCATCTACCAGCGCATCGGCGCCGATTGGCCAGTGGGTAGAGAGTGCAAGTGCGGTGTGAAACTTGTCGCCATGTTCGGCCATCGCATAGAGCGTTGCTAGCCCGCCCATACTTGATCCAATCATGGCGGTGCGCGCGGGTGTTACTTCAAGATCTAAGTGGTTAAGAATTTGCGGAACTTGTTTACGGAAAATTTGATTGAGATATTCATCGCCACAGAGTTGATCGAGCGAAAATGGAATATCGTCACCAATAATTGGTTTTACGCCACCACGGAAGACTTTCTCAGGTGAGAGCTCTCGAAAGCGAGCCCACGGATCTTCTTTGGTGCTGCCATTCCAAATTGCAATCACTGCAGGTGGAGTCATTCCTATTTCACGGCTGACCCTATTTACACTTTGGCCGATCTCCCACGTACTTCTTCGGTGGGTACTTGTCTTGCCATCAAAAATATTCTGGCCATCATGGGCGATCAAGAGTCTATCTGTGGCCTTTTTTGGCTGCCAGTAGTCAATAATTCTTGGACCGATAGCGATGCGATGAACTTCTCCTGGGATACCACGGACTTGGAATGACTTTATTGACTTCATAGTGATTGAATCATGCCATGACATCACCGAAGCGCAACATCATCTGGTTTCGACGTGACCTGCGTATCGGCGATCACCCAGCGCTCAATGCTGCAATTGAATCAAGTGATGAAATTGTGCCAGTATTTATATTAGATAAATCCCAGATTGACGAAGCTGGTTCAAACTTACTTGCCTACATGAGTCAATCACTGCGCGCACTAGATGAATCGCTCGGTAATTGCCTGCATATTATCGAAGGCGACCAGGTTGAAATTTTGAAAGCGCTAATTAAAAAGTATGACATCAGCGAAGTTCATATCTCAGATGAGTACGAACGGTACGGCGCTGCTCGAGATGCTCGAGTAGAGGCAGCTGGAATAAAACTGATTCGTACGGGTAGTCCGTATGCGGTCGCACCTGGTCGAGTCGTAAAACCAAGCGATGGCACGCCGTATCGGGTCTACACACCTTTCTATCGAGCATGGCGCATGCATGGATATCGTGGCCCAGCGCCGAAGCCAAAGAAGATTAACGCGGTAAAACCCAGTGCAGAATTTCGCGCCTTCCCAGATTTCGCACTGCCCAAAGGTGTCGAGGTAATTGCTGCTGGTGAGAAAGCAGCACTTGATCGTTTTATTAAATTTTCAAAGAGTGCGATTGAGAGTTATGACGAGGCCCGAAATTTCGCGGCCATCGATGGCACCTCAAGAATGAGTACCTATCTGAAATTTGGTGAGATTCATCCACGAACACTGTTGGCGAATCTGGATGAGAGTAAAAGTCACGATACTTTTCGGAAAGAAATTGCCTGGCGTGAGTTCTATGCCGATGTCCTCTTTAACAATCCAAATACGGATACTGAGTACTACGCACCGCGATTCAAAGAGATGCGATTTGATAAGCCTGGTGCTCAGTTGAAGAAATGGGGCGAGGGACAAACCGGATACCCATTTGTAGATGCAGCGATGCGTCAATTACTACGCGAAGGTTGGATGCATAACCGAACTCGTATGGTTGTGGCATCTTTTCTAGTCAAGGATCTACACCTGGAATGGCAATTAGGAGAGCGATTCTTTGCGCAGCACCTCGTTGATTATGATGTCGCATCGAATGCACATGGGTGGCAGTGGACGGCCGGTACCGGAACTGATGCATCTCCGTATTACCGCGTCTTTAATCCAATTGAGCAAGGCAAAAGATTTGATGCGCAGGGAGATTACATTCGGAAATATGTGCCAGAGCTAGCCCATCTCTCGGCGGCCGAAATTCATGAACCGTGGCTCTATCTCGATGGATATTCCCAAGGATATGTTGAGCGAATCGTCGATCACGCAATCGAGCGACTTGAATCACTGGTACGGCTGAAAGAGATTAAAGCCGATCAGCCGGCGTAACGTTTTATATTTTTTAGGTGAGAGATGGCAGATGCCAGATTCCATCACCACTTCGTTTAGCTTCATACATTGCTGCATCAGCTTTAGCTAAGAGATCGCCACCTTCACTATTTTCCACACGCCCGATGCTGACTCCGATTGATATTGCCAGGCCATCAATTTGAAATGGATAACTCACACATGCCCTAAGTGCACTGGCGATTTCCAACGTTGTTTTACTTTGGCCACTGAGCAAGATTCCGAATTCATCTCCTCCCAATCTTGCCAGCAAAGTTCCTGCTGGTAGCGCTCTGGAAAAACGGCTAGCTACCTGAGCTAATACTTGATCACCTGCGCCATGTCCGTACTTATCATTCACTGGTTTAAAACCATTGAGATCTAAGAGCATCAGAGCGCCTTCAGTCTTAGAAAATTCGGGTAACTCACCAATAAATGCGCGTCGGTTAGGTAGCTGTGTTAATTCATCCGTCCGCGCCAGTACCCGTTCGTCGGTGAGTGAATGCGCCTGTCGAAGCCCAACAGTCATCCGGATAAATGCGAGAAAGAGGGTCGCGATAGTGGGGGCGATGATGTAACTAGGAAATAACCCTGGCCGTAGCGCCATCATTGCTAGCAGGGTTGGACTAATAAATATCGAGGTCGCAATGAAAGCGGGGTGTATCGGAAGAAATTCTTGAGCCGGTGCTGGTGGCAACCAGAGCGCAACGGTGATTATTGCTAGCCCAATCAACCAGCCATTATCGAAGATTGATCCAAAGATATATCGACCTTGCAGGCTTTGCCAGAGGTAAAAATAATCTGCACCCGTGTAGATCAGTGCGCCAGCAGCAAGGGTGAGAAAACGTCCATTTATTTTCTGAGTTAGAGCGGCAATGGCAATTGTGATCACAACAATTAAGTCACAGACAGGGTAGAGAATCTCAAAAAAACTCTGGCCACTTCCAACTCTGATGACTTTGGAGAATATAAGAGCGGTAGCGATTGAGCTTAAACCTAAGCCAAAAATTGCCGCATCTAAAATCTCAATCAAAGAAATCTTTTCGCGTTTATTGAGTACTCGCGGAATAGCAAGAAGTAGAAATGGATAGAAGAGTGCGTAAGCAATACTTGCAAAAATAGTGGTCGATTCAGGTATTGAAAAAAATTGACCGTAGCTCGATATAAAAGATCCAAATATCCAACAGCCAAAGGCACATGCAAGAAATGCGATTCCAAGTGAATCGTTATGCGAAGGCGAGGCAAAGAGCGCTGCAAAAATTAGCAGAGCGATAACGTGATAACCGATGAGATCAGACCAGAGACTTTCTCCCGCCGGCATAAGTTGCCAGAGTGCGTGAAAGGCCAGCAGCGAAAGTGAACCCCAACGAATCACACGATCCCGGCGCATGTAGGTGAGTCTTCTATGCCCACGTGCCCCTGCGAATAAGGGAAGCCTTAGGCTTCCTCGAAGTCAGCTAGTTAGCGGCAGATTGTGTTTGCGGTGGTGCGCGCTGTGCTTGAAGCAGAAGAGATCAGACCAAGGTTGTTCTGGGCTGCCCGCTTCTCGCTATTTAGGCGCGTTATCTGTGATGTGAAAGATTTAAGCTGATTATTAAGGCGTGTGATTGTGACATTACGCCATCTAATTGCAGTGTCGTAATCCTTGATGTCTTTTGCGTTCTTAGTCGCATTGACTATATCTGCCTTGAGCACATCCATCTTGGCTTGGCTGGCATTGATTTTATCTTGCTGAATCTTTATCTCTACTAGAACACCGGGTGTGATCGCGGTGAGTGATTCTTGCAGACTAGTAATTGCAAGATCGACCGAAGCAATAGTTGTCGTGGTTGCTGCGCGTGCTGTATTTACATCTTTATTTGCACGTACGAATGCATTCATTGAAGTAATACATTCAGAGCTGCGATAGGTAAGTTTTGAATTAGTCACCAAGAGGTTCTTGACACACTTATAGGTTGTGCCTGAGACTTTTTTTGTCACTCCTGCGGTAGGGCAAGGTGTGCCATTTTTGATCACAGCTGCACTAGCAGGTGAGATACCAAATGAGAATGAGATGAGAAGAGCAGCTGTTGATGTGGCTATTACCTTGCGAAGCATGTGAAACCTCCATTGATGATTTTGTAATCTTATCTAAGATACTGCCAATTTCCGTGAAATTCCTGTGCGGGTCATCGTTGGCGTTTGCGAATGTTCATACCAATCTTGCGTACTGCTGAGCGGGGAGTAAGCGAAATTAACCCAATTAATGTTTTATATTGCCAACCAGGCACGCTAATTGCCTTACCTGACTGGGCATCTGACCATGCATCTGCGACCAACCGGTCTGAAGTTAGCCACATGAAATCTGGTAGCTTCTTCATCTTCATCCGACCACGTTGGTGAAATTCAGTGCGGGTAAATCCGGGACAGAGTGCACTGATTTTCACAGAAGTTCCACGCAATTCTGTATGGAGTGATTCAGATAAGACAGTCAGGTATGACTTTGCCGCGCTGTACGAGCCACCTGCGATAAAGCTGGCAACCGATGAGACGTTAATAATCGTTCCGCTATTGCGAGCTTTCATTTGTGGAATCACCACATGCATTAGCCGCATCGGGGTTCGCACAAGCACATCGAGAAGTTGTTGTTCTGCAACCAGATCACTCTGGCTGAAAGATTTGTTGATGCCAAAGCCAGCATTATTAATTAAGACCTCGACTTCAATTTGATTGAGATAATTTTCGACAGCCAGAGATCCAGTATCGGTTACGAGATCTGCAACCAGCACAAATGTTTCAATCCCATACTTTTCCTGCAGGGCAGCCGAACGTTCGTGCAAGCGTGCCTCATCACGGGCGACCAGAACAATATTGAAACCTTTACTCGCTAAGAGTCGAGCAAAACTTTCACCGATTCCAGCCGTAGCGCCCGTGATAAGTGCCCACTTCGACATCGTTAAATCTCAATCCCAGTCGTATCTTCATCACGAATTTTCCACTCGCTGTCATAGGCAGGGAGAAGGTCTAAGAATGGTTTTGCATCAAACCACTCTGGTCCAACAACACCCGAAGGCTTCCAGGTGCCATTGTGAATTAACTCCATCGCAATGACGGGATTAATCGCAGTTTGCCAGACGACTGCTTGATCACCGTAATTAGCCATCGACCATTCGTTATCAACCACGTTATACATATAGATCGCCTTTGGCTTTCCTTCTTTATCGAGCCCTTTCACCAATGCACCGGCACAAGTCTTGCCTTTCATGAGTGGACCTAGAGTTGCAGGGTCTGGAAGTATCACCGCTAAGAGATCACGAGGAGCTACCTTCACGCCAAGTACATCAACTTTCTCTTTATTATCCATGCCAAGCATGTGAATAGTTTGGAGTGTAGAAATAAATTGTGCACCTAGCCCAAATTTAAAATTAACCTTTCCCGCCTTTACCTTCTTCGGAATCAGCACTACCTCTTCATGTTCAACGTTGACACATTCAACTGGGCCAATGCCTTCTGGGAAATTGAAAACCTCAAGCTCACTAAATGGCTTTGTCGTGTACCAACCACGGCCCTCTTCCCAGACCAAAGGTGGATTAAGACATTCTTCAATAGTTGTCCAGATTGAAAATGATGGAGCGAAGTCATAACCCTCAACAGTCAGATTTGAGCCGTCAAATATCGTGAAGGAATCCATCCGACTAAATAGATAATCTTCTGCATATCGCGCAAAGAGATCACTCATACCGGGTTCAATTCCCATGCCGAGAAGTGCGAAAATATTTTGATCCTGCCATTGTGCTGAACGAGCAAATTGATCATCACCAAGCATTACGCCAGTTTGATTTTCTGGATCAGTGGGATGTGGAAGCGAAAGTGACATCGCCATATCCATGTAATTTGTATTCTCTTCTTCGCAAGCTAAAAAGATTGGCATTACAAATCGTGGGTCGACTGCGTTAATAACAATATCGGGTTTTACTGTGCGAATAAGAGCACGGACATCCTCAACTTCTGCAGCATTCACCTCCAGTGCGCGAAATCGTGAATCATTGACTTTTGTTATTGCGGCTTCGGCTCGTGACAGATTGCGATCGGCTATGACCATCTCAGTAATAAATGATTTACGTGATGCGATATTTGCGATTGCACTGCCAACTCCGCCTGCGCCGATAACGAGCGCTTTCATGGGTGGCCTTTCATACATAATTACATACGTTCAACGTGAGCGTAGTTAGCGTAGATTATCTTTCACGGTAAACTTTTCCAAGTTAATCGAGATATCTAGGTCCCCGTAGCTCAGTGGATAGAGCAACCGCCTCCTAAGCGGTAGGTCGCCGGTCCGACTCCGGCCGAGGACACATTTATTGACCAAAAAATGGACAGTGCTTACTAGAAGACTTACTTGTTGACGATTCTTTACGTGGTAAGGGCACAGGTCGGGCTCTCATCAATGCTGTGATTAGTGAGGCAAAGGCCCGTGACTGCTCTCGCGTCTATTGGAATACGGATGAAACAAATGAAACGGCTAGAAAACTATATGACAGCTATGTGCTTGAATCTGGTAAACAACAGTACCGAATTCCAATACTTTAGATTTTTGCTAAATATTCCAACCGAAATTTTTACCGATTATGGACTGTAAGGCTTGGTTTTCGCCAGCATACATCTCCTGAAGATAGTTTCTTTCAACTTCTAACATCTCAGGAACCTTAAAATCGACAAGAGATTTTTTTAAGATTTTAGACTTCGTGGAATATTTTAGTAATTTGCTTTTAAAAATTGCTTCATTTAACTTTGGGAATCTACTTGCACGCGCAACATTTTTCTTTGGAAAAGCCAACTGACTCTCCTCATTAGAAATAGCAGAGTAAGGAAGTAGAAATTTCAGTACACCATGGAGTTCATCGCTACTTTGAGTCAAGGTGGATTCAAAACTAATTATGTGGATTTGTTCTAATGGAAAATATTGAAGATAACGCTCGATATGCTTCGAATAAAAGCCAGGGCTAACCATATCTCCGTATGGTTTTCCTCGATTTACCACATGGGTCCGTACTGCTTCACCAAAAGTTGTTGTTGCTGCAATCGCTCCTACTCGTCGTCCATGCCAATAGGCAGAGTAAGCACGATCTATTGGATTTCTAAGGATTGCAATTAATTTAACTTCGGGGAAATGCTTATAAATCCGTTCTGGTACTTCTTGGCTCATTAGATAACTTGGAGATTTTTCACCTTTAATTTGATGTGGCTTTGCTCTGGCAAAATTTTTAAGGTAACCGCTTAAGCCTTCACCATCTTGATACTGACCATCTCGATTCCAAAAATGAAGCTCACGATTAAGTATAAATATCTCTTCCGTTTGTTCACCAAGAAAAGCTCGTAAACTTGTAGAGCCAGCTTTTTGAGCACCGATAATCAGAAAATCTAAATCGTTCACAAAAAAAGATTATGGGAGATAGGGATATAAGCCTCGCAGAATTCATGTGTGTTTCCTTAGATTCGACTGAGAATTCTCGAAGATAGCAAAGTATTTACTCTTGCTAGGTCTATTTCAATCATGCCAAGAATGATGCTGCGCTACTCCATTGAAAAATTCTCAGAAAGTGAACGAAAGAAGTAGTTTCTAAAGAAAAACTTGCCGAATTACCTAATGAAGGGCTCAGCTTTCATCGCTTTCAGGGAGAATCTCGGCATCCGTGTTCGATTATGCTAAATTCTTTCATCGGTAAAAATGAAGACTATGGCTATGAGGAGAAATCACATGATGTCTGCAAACTCAGTTGTGGCAACTGGCGTAACATCTGAAAAACTTACAAACGTGCGCAAATGGAACCTTGCACTCACTGTGCTGCATCTAGGACAAGCTATAGCGATGCTCCTGCTAACAAGTGATTTTACACTCAAAGTTCTCAGCTCATTTCCTGCGGGTCCTCCAGGAACAGAAGGATTAACCACAAAGGTTTTATTTGAAGTTCGTGTTGGTTGGGTTATTGGTGCATTTCTTGTACTAGCTGGTTTAGACCACCTACTTACTTCCACAATTGCACGCAAGGTTTATGAAAAAGATCTAAAAAGTGGAATCAACCGCTTTCGCTGGGCCGAGTACTCGATAAGTGCATCTTTGATGGTTGCCATCATCAGCATGTACTGGGGAATCTTGACACTTGCTGCTCTCGTTGCAGTTGTTGGTGCAAACATTGCAATGATTCTCTTTGGTTGGCTGCAGGAAAAAATGAACCCTCCAGGACGCACGACAACAACAATGATGCCTTTCTGGTTTGGAACTCTTGCTGGAATTACTCCTTGGATTGCCATGACAGTAAATGTCACTCAAATTCCACTTGAAGAAGCTCCTGCAGGTCTATTTTTGATCCTTGTTGTTCAAGGAATCTTCTTCTTCTGTTTCGGACTAAATCAGTGGCTGCAATACCGCGGAGTCGGAAGATGGGCAAACTACATGTTTGGTGAGAAGACTTACTTAATTTTAAGTCTTGGCGCTAAATCACTACTTGCCTGGCAGATCTTCGCTGTATCACTCATACCTATCGCCAACTGATATATCAAGAGTATTAAAGTAAACGTTCAATCGTTTTGCCAAAAGTTTATTAGTTCCTCCTTAGAATTTCCGAGAGGTACCTTCCATTGTGTTGCACAAATAAATTGTAAGAATAAATGTTGTTAACTTCTCTTACTCTTTCTAATTTTGTCTGCTCTGGGCCTTTGAATAGAAATAATTATTTGATTTAGAAAATGAATTAAGACCTTACGAATACCAGTACTTGGCTGTTCCCGTAGGGAAGGAATAAATTCCTTATTGGACTGGATAAAATAAGGACCGAGCAACTGTTCCATCGTATAGAAACCATTCTCTCGCCCCAGTAATTCGTTGACGGCAAACTTAGCTCCATTTCCAAATGCTTCTCGAGAAATAGACTCATGCTTTAATCTAACCGTTTGGAACGGGAAGCCAAAAATTATCTGGTGAACACCTATTATGCCTCCCGCTCGAATGCTCTTAATATTTTCAGAACCTAAATCCAATGCTTTGGAGATTTGCTGAGCAGTGCCTGAAATTTCAGATTTAATCTTAAAATGTTCTTCAATAATTTCAATGTCTGCCTGTGGGGCAATATGTTTTAATGTTTTGGCGGCAAGAATCATAAAATTAATTCCAAGAGTTATATTTGGAGACCACAAAACCTTTGTTTCACTACTGAGTTTTTCTAAGTATTTAATAGTCCTTGGAGAGTAGGAAGAAATTGCAGTGACTATTGCTATCCCCTTTTTTGCTGCAGTTTCTCCATAAAATTGAACCCCTTCTTCCGACGAAAAATCAATAATCGCATCCACTGGAAATTTCTCAAACAATTCGCTCGCACTCAACTCACTGATCGAATAAATAAGACCTGGCTCATTTGATTCGATTCCCAAGAATTCTGATACCGAACGGTGCTCCAAGATGTGACTTTTTCGCATCACCCACTCCAACCGAATATTTGGATCTTTCAACAGAACGCTCGCCACAGCCTTCCCAGTCTTTCCAAATCCAAATAAACCTACTCGAATAGGAGTCTTTCCTTCATTTAACCAAGGCATTGTTGAAGTCATGTAACAACCATAACCACTTCTCAGGCTGAGTGGTCAAGTACATCTTATGTCAATCTTAATGTATTTTACTGTGAATAGAGTGTGAAATGATAGTAATGAATAAAAGTAATTCGATATTTAAAAAAATAAATACTTCGTTTAACTAATGACTGAATCGCGACGGGTTTGTTGGAGACTAAATCATTTCTAAAACGGCCAGACTCTCTAACTCGTTTGCATCATAGTAGTAATCGTCGACTCTAAAGCCTAGCGCTAATAAATCATTACTCTCAATTAAGAAGATGATTGCTAAAGAGACGACCTCATCTATGCATTTTCTTATTGCGGTATTTGGATCTGTTACACCCACTCGATCGAAAGCGGCTGACTTGAAACTCGCGGCGGCTCGCGCCAAGTCAGTCATAATATTATTGAAAAAGGGTGATTCAAGATCAGTCTTCAAAACTGTTTTAGTAAGAGGAAAAAATACCGATGCCAAGAATCGAAATAGTTCGCTTACTATCCTTCAAGTTGCATCAAAGACTTAAAAATTAGTCATACTGAATTTACATCGCTGGCCTGTCACCGCTAAAGTTTCCTCTTCGAGAGGATGTGGTCCCCATGGCAATTTACGCGCACGTGTCTAAAAAACATGATGCTCTTCCGCCATTAGTGCTCGTTCACGGCTTGGGATCTGCCGGAAGTATTTGGAAGATGTTGCACGAGGGGCTGGAAGATTCATTCACAATTTACGCACTTGATCTTCCCGGTCATGGCGTTGCTGCCCTTGATTCAGGAGAAGAGTTGGATCCACAATCACTTGCTCGAAATATTGTGGAATATTTAGAGAGCGAACATGGCATTACAACTTTTCATGTTGCGGGTAATTCACTTGGTGGCTGGATTACGTTAGAGATGGCTGCCCTTTTTCCAGATCGAGTACTCAGCGTTACCGCCCTTGCCCCAGCTGGTCTGTGGGATGGCGGACCAACCTCAAAATTCCCACCAACGATTGACGCCCGCATCTTGGCAAAGATTTCACAATTCTTTATGCCACTTGCATATCGAATTCCAGCGCTGAAAGCAGTTGGTTATAAGAAGATCACACACCTTTGGCGAGAACTCTCATATGAGACGTGTCGTGATTCAGTTGTCGCGATGGCGCAAGCGTCAGGATTTACACCTATGTGGAGTGCGCTTCGACATAAAAATTTCTCATCAAAAATTCCGAACCTTGTGCGAGTCTCTGTCATTTTTGGCGAGCACGATCTCACTCTGCCAAATCCGGCTGCACAGCTTCGAAACAAGACACCCGAGCACACACGCTGGATTATTGTTGAGAATTGTCCGCATGTAATTATGTGGAACTATCCCAAGTTAACTTCAGATTTTATAAAAGAGACAGCGCTGGGATATTAATTTAAGAAAAAATGACAGTGCGTTGGCCTACGATAAAGATTCGGTCTTGTGCATAGAGTTTCACCGCTTTAGCTAAGACTCGACGTTCAATATCGCGACCGATTGCAATCAAATCATCTGGCGACGATGTGTGTGCAACGTGTGCCACATCTTGCTCAATGATTGGTCCCTCATCAAGGTCAGTAGTTACAAAGTGTGCGGTTGCACCGATAATTTTTACGCCACGAGCATGGGCCTGGTGGTAGGGCTTCGCACCCTTAAAGCCAGGTAAGAACGAGTGATGAATGTTAATAATGCGACCTGGGAGTGCGGCACAGAATTCTGGCGACAGTACCTGCATATATCTAGCCAGCACAACGAAGTCGATATCTAACTCTTTGATAAGAGATAAGAGTGCAGCTTCTTGGGCAGATTTACTCTCCGGAGTGATCGGAAGATATTTGAATGTGAATCCTTGAGATTCAACCAGGGGCTTAAGTTCTTCGTGATTGGAGACAACCACTGGAATTTCTATTGGTAGTTCACCAAGTTCGATTAAGTAGAGCAGATCGCGCAGGCAGTGGCTTTCCTTTGTCACAAGCACTAGCGCGCGAGATTTACTTGCTGTTGGTCGAATTTTTAGGCTGGGAGCAAATTTCGCAAGACTTTCGTTCAAACTTGTCTGGGCAGCTTCAATCCCTTTATCGGTTTCAAAGCGGGTGCGCATGACAAAAGTATTTGTCGTCTCATCTGTAAATTGTTGGTTTTCGATAATATTTCCACCACAGCCAAGAATTGCCGACGTCATCGCATGAACGATGCCGGGTTGATCAGCGCATTGCAGTGTGGCGATGAGATCCATCCCGCAAGGGTAAGCCCAACTAGTGGGTGAGCGTAAATCTGCGCAGCGGCTTAGGCGCCCACCAGTTTTTCTCACCAAATAAACGCATCAGCGCTGGTACTAGGAGCGCACGAACAATCGTTGCATCCAACAAGATCGCGAATGCGACGCCAAATCCAAGCATTTTGATTGAGGTGATTCCGCTGGTCATAAAGGCGCCGAATACAACTGCGAGCAAAAGCGCCGCCGCTGTAATAATTCGAGCAGATTTCTGCAATCCAATAGCGACTGAATCAACATTAGATTTTCCATTTAAATGTTCTTCTCTGATGCGTGAAAGTAAGAAGAGTTCGTAATCCATCGAAAGACCAAAGACAACAACTGCAACAAGAATTACAGTTCCGGAATCTAGCGAGCCAGTGACAGTAAAGTCACCAACGAGCCACTTGAGATGTCCATTAATGAAGATCCAGGTGACTGCGCCCAGGGTTGCCAGCAATGAAATTCCATTAAGTAGCACCGCTTTGATTGGAAGAATAATTGAGCCGGTAAAGATAAAGATCAGGATAAATACTGCAACCCCAATCCAACCCAGCGCCCACGGAAGAGTGCGCGCAATTGCTGCTTGTGAATCAGTAAAGTCTGCTGCCGCACCACCGATTAACATTTCAGATGGAGCATCTAGTGAACGCAACTCTTGAATAATCCGTTCGGCATCAAGTGAACGTGAAGTTGAGCTTGGAATTAATTGAATTCTTACATCGCTAGCGGCATATTCCAATTCACCGTGACGAACGATTCCATCAACCTGGAGTGCGCTCATAAGAAATGAATTAATTTCATTTTCACGTCCGGCTCCGTTGGGTACGATTACTTCGATCGGAGTTCCCTCGAAACTTGCGAATCTATCAATTGCAACTTGTGAACTAATGGCTGCGCGATCTGATGCTGGTAATACTCGGGAATCAACTTGAGCGAAGGCAATATTGACTACCGGCGCAGCAAGAATGCCAAGAATTAAAAGCGAACCAACGACGACTGGTACTGGTTTGGCCATCACACCGCGGGCAGTGCGAGCCCATCTGCCATCTTCTTTAGCAATCAAGCCACCTTTACGAACGACCCCTTTATTGACCTTCTTGCCAATAATTGCAAGGAGCGCTGGAAGTGGAATAAGAGCACCGAAAATTGCAAAGAGCACAACTGTTACACCGGCGTAACCGAATGATTTAAGGAAGTTAAGTGGGAAGAGCAGTAGCGCACTGAGAGTGACCATCACTGTCAGACCCGAGTAGAAGACAGTCTTACCAGCGGTTGCAACGGTGGTAATGACGCTCTCTTCAACGCTCTTACCGTTATTGAGTTCCTCTCGAAAACGATTAACAATCAATAAGGCGTAATCGATTCCGAGCCCAAGTCCAAGTCCAGTAATCAAATTAAGCGCAAAGACGCTGATATCGGTACCGAAGGTGAGTAAGTAGATAATAAGGAACGAGCCAAGAATTGCACCAACGCCAACAACAAGAGGCATGGCAGAGGCAACTAATGCGCCAAAGACGAAGGCAAGTAAAACAAAGGTGAGTGGAATCGCGATTGCTTCGGCGATTGTGAGATCTTTTTTAATTTTTGAATTAATAGCATGAGTGACAACTCCACCACCACTTGCGTAAACCTCAAGTGATTCGTACTTGCCATCAAAGTTTTCTGAGATCGTTTTTCCGACCGCGCCATAACCTTCATAGTCAAAGTTTTCGATATCAGCATAGATAAATAGAAAAGCGGCTTTGCCATCGACTGAACGAAGGTTAGGTGAACCCCCAGTTGACCAATATGAAATTGTTCGCTTAATATTTTTTGCGGCTGCAACTTCTTTCTCGAGCGCATTCGCTTCGGCGATCACTGTCGGATCATCGACAGACCGAGAGCCAGCATCAACAATTAAAATTGCCACTGGATCTTGTACTTTAAAAGTATCGGTGATGTATGCGGCAGCCTTGGCAGATTCAGAGTTTGTATCGGAGTAGCCACCTGCGTCGAGACGACCAAAAGCCATCGAACCAATTGCTCCAGCAGCCAAAATAGTGATGATGTAGGTTGCTAAAACACTCTTACGGTGACGAACTACAAATGAACCAATTCGCATAAACATAGGGACATTATGTACGATAGGAATCTCATGAGTGACCTATTTCCATCGACCACCGAAGATGAACGCGATCCTCGTGAAGATATCGACCCAAAACGTGACGAAGATATCAAGGCCGATAAGCCACCACATCACAGTGACTAAAAATGACTAAGAAGAATGACTAAAAAATAAGTTTTATCATTCGGATTTTGTTGATGGTGCTGGTTTTGCAGAATCCGTTTTATAAAATCCAGAACCCTTAAAAACCACTCCTACATTTGAGTAGACCTTACGGATTTCGCCCTCGCACTCTGGACAAATTGTTAGTGCATCTTCTGAAAACGACTGCACGGCTTCAAAGGCGTGGTCACAGGCGGTACATAGATATTGATATGTAGGCATCGTCACATCCCTTTGCACTGGCTGAAAGAGTAAAATATTCCTTGTGGGGTAGATAGAGAGTCTAAAGAAGTGAGACCATAGATGCGAATCAGGGGGTGCGTCGTGAAGAGTTGGATCAAGGGAAGTGCTGCATTTCTGCTGATCTTCTTAGCTTCAGGTATCTCTAGCGCACACGCCAATACTCTCGTTGCCACGAGTCCAATTGCTGGTTCAACCTTGAAGGCTGGCCCGAGCGCCGTAAGTATCACAACAGAACTTCCATTGATGGAATTTGGTAATGAGATAAGTGTTACTGATCCAAATGGCAAGCGGATAGACACCGGCATCCTTACTGTCGTTGGAACAGATGCAGTTGCTGAGATGAAGCCACTAGAGACATCTGGACTTTACAAAGTTTCATATCTTTTATTTGCTGAGGAAGATGTTCCACTTGAAGGGTCATTCACCTTTACATACTCGGCAATTGTTATTTCGACGCCAAGTGCGACTGTAAATCCAGGGCCGAGTGCAAGTGCGCAAGTCAACTTAAATGGAAGTGATGCTGGTACCAATCTCTTCGTAATATTTTTGCTGGTAATGTCGTTCCTAGTTTTGGTCGGAATGGGTGCATACGCACGCAAGATTTTTAAAGAGAGATAGTCGTGCTCTTTGAAATAATTTTATTATCAAGCAAATATCTGACCTTTATCTTAAGTTTTGCCGTTGTTGGACTTTTATTATCTATGACGTTCTTTTTAACTAATCAGCAAGGTACGCTCTCAGAGAAAGCTGCAACGCTTCAACGTACGACATCCATCGTTGCACTCGGTTGGTTTTTCGCTAGTTCGCTCTACATCACTGCGACCTTGGCCGATATCTTGGATGGGTCTTTTGCGGCCGCCCTGGATTACACAAATATGAGATCTTTCTTAACTCAAATAAAAATAGGGCAGTTTTTATTGGTACAGACAATCGCCGCTTTTGTAGTTGGTTATCTAGTTCTTCGAGTGAAGCGCGTAATCCCAACAGTGTTCCTGCTCATTATTTCGCTACTAGCTATTGCGGCCCCGGTACTTGAGAGTCATTCTGCCTCGGGCGGATCGCATGCACTGGCAATCGGATCGATGATTTTTCACGTCGTTGCAATTTCACTCTGGATAGGTGGACTCATTGGTATTGCACAGATGGGACTGGCTGACCGTAAATTTGCAATCAATCGATTTAGCACCATGGCACTCTGGGCTGCGGTTGTCGTAGTTTCCAGTGGAATTCTCAATGCCTGGGCGCGGCTCAATTTTAAAGCTGCTTGGGATACAACTTATGCCCGAATCTTAATCGTAAAAATTATCCTTACTGGAATTGTCATTTTCTTTGGATACCTACACCGTAAAAATCTGGCTAATAAAGAGAACATTAATTGGCCGATTCTGACACGGTTGATCTCTTTTGAAATTTTCACTTTGGCTACAGTCAGTGCAATTGGTGTGTGGCTCTCACTTAATCCAAGCCCTCCACGATTTGTTGAAGACGTACCGCCACTAGAACCAAACTTCCTTCGCATTCTCTTTGCCTACGAGCCAGATGCCTTCTTTATTGGTGCGCTTTTGTTAGCACTTGTGCTCTATATTAAAGGCGTCGTGATTTTAAAAAAGCGCGGTGATGCTTGGCCAGTTGGTCGAACCGTTGCATTTGCACTTGGGATTATTGCCATTAATTTTGCGACAAGTGGTGGCCTTGGTGTTTACGCTATGTACTCATTTGAATATCACATGATTGCGCATATGACTCTAGGAATGATTGCACCCATTGGGCTAGTTCTTGGTGCTCCAATTACCTTGGCGCTGCGAACACTTCCGCAAGGCAGAACACCAGAAGAGCGTGGGCCGCGAGCGATACTTATTGCACTCTTACATTCACGTTACGGAGTCTTACTTACCAATCCAATCGTTGCACTCGCACTCTTTGATGGATCACTCTTCGTGCTCTACTTCACCGATCTTTTCGGTGCGCTGATGCCATCACATGCCGGCCATTTATTTATGAACGTCCACTTTATTTTGGCCGGCTTTCTCTTCTTTATGATTATTGTGGGAATCGATCCAAGCCCAAAGCGGGTCCATCACTTAGTTCGAATCGTGATCCTCTTTGCGGCAATGGCTATCCACGCCTTCTTCTCTATCTCACTCGTGGCCAGCACGACCCTGATTGATCAGGGTTTTTACGCCTCGCAAAACGCACCTTGGGTAATTTCAAGGCTCTTAGACGATCAAAGATCGGGCGGAAATATCAGCTGGGCGATGGGCGAAATTCCAATTATCCTTGCCTTAGTGGCAACATTCATTCAATGGGTACGCGAAGATGCCAAAGAGGCGCGACGTATTGATCGAAATGAAGAACGTAAAGCTGCCATGGGTGAGCCAGATGAACTTGCTGAGTACAACGCGTACTTGAAATCGTTACACGGTAGAGGATAAGTAGTAAATGGATAACGAACTATTTGCACTACCGAGTGAGTACAACGATCTTCGAGAGAGCGTGCGCGCTCTGGCTGAGAAAGAGATTGCTCCCCATGCGCGTGCTGTTGATGAAGATCATCGCTTTCCACAAGAAGCGCTAGATGCGCTGGTGCGTGCCAATCTTCACGCCGCACATATTCCAGCTGAATTTTCTGGTGAAGGTGCAGATGCACTCGCCGTTGTAATTATTATCGAAGAGGTCGCTCGCGTTTGTGCTTCTTCATCTCTCATCCCTGCTGTAAATAAATTGGGTTCACTGCCGCTGATCTTGGGTGGCACAAAAGAGCAGAAAGAACGTTGGCTTCCAGAGTTAGCAAACGGTAAAGGCTTTTCATATTGTCTTTCAGAATCTGAAGCTGGCTCTGATGCGTTGGCACTTAAGACAAAGGCAGAGCGTACGGCGAATGGTTGGGTGCTCAACGGCAGCAAGAAGTGGATCTCTAATGCTGGAGTATCTGAGTTCTACACCGTCATTGCCCAGACCGATCCAAGTAAAGGCTCAAAGGGTCACACAGCATTCATTGTTGAAAAATCTGATCCGGGAGTTTCATTTGGCGCTCCTGAGAAGAAGATGGGATTTCGCGGATCACCAACACGTGAAGTGTATTTCGATAATGTAGAACTCTCTGATGATCGTCGCATTGGCGACGAAGGCAAAGGTTTTGCAATCGCCATGGATACCCTTGATCACACTCGTATTACCATTGCAGCACAAGCACTCGGTATTGCTCAAGGCGCACTCGATGCGGCAGAAAAGTATTCACACGAGAGAAAGCAATTTGGAAAAGAGATTTTCGAATTCCAGGGTATTCAATTCATCTTGGCAGATATGGCCATGAATATCGAAGCAGCTAGACAACTTACCTATGCTGCCGCTGCAAAGAGTGAGCGCAACGATAAAGACTTAAAATTCTTCTCAGCCGCTAGCAAAGCATTTGCAAGTGATGTTGCCATGAAGGTAACGACAGATGCGGTCCAAGTATTAGGTGGATACGGATATGTCTCTGATTACCCAGTCGAGCGAATGATGCGCGATGCCAAACTGACCCAGATCTATGAGGGTACAAATCAGGTGCAACGAATCGTGATGGCTCGTAATATTCCTTAAAGTTCAATCAATTACAGATTACGACTGTATCCGGCGTTACATATGCATTTACTGCGATGTCATGTGCCTCACGAGGTAACAATTCCGCCGAAATCTCTCCTGGATAGATAAGCGCAATTTTCCAAGCGTTGCTTTGTGCAAGTGCGCGATCGTAATATCCACCGCCCTGTCCGAGCCGAAAACCCTCGAAATCGATTTGAAGCGCGGGGACAATAATCAGATCTAAGGTGCCGACAAAAGCTTCACCAGCGGGCTCAAGAATATTTCCATTCTTGTGTAGTGAACTTGTCTGACCATCCCACTGCACCCACTCAAGTCCTGAATCTTTTTCGGCTACCGCACCCTGGATAATCCTTGGCAGAAGTAAAGTCTTCCCAGATTCCAGAATTATTTGATTAAGTTCTTCGGTGCTGGGTTCAACGCCATATGAAATATAACTTGCAATGATTTTGGCATCTGTAAATGCTTGTATCTGGCTGACGATTGAATAAGAGTGATCGGTTGCATAGTTTTTGCGATCCCTGCGATATTTTTTCCGCAGCGATGACTTTTCGTCGCTTAACTTCACCTAAATCCCCACATTCGATACCTTGAACAAGTATGGTGAGATTATGGCAGAGCAAGTAAGAGTTGATGAGTTTCTCTCATCCCTTCTCTCACTTTGTAAGCCGCTTGAGCCATTTGAAATGCCGCTCTTAGATGCACACGGAGCAACACTTGCCGCTGATGTTTACGCCGGTGAGCGTCTTGTATTAAAAGAGGGAATCCGCATCCGTTCTACTCAGATCGGCCTTGCTGCCTCAATCGGTTTAGACCATCTTCCAACACGACCACATCCTCGAGTGGTGGTTTTATCTGCCGGACCTGATCTTGTAGAACCTGGGCAAAAGCTCACCGGGGATGAAGAGTTTGAGACTAATTCATGGCTACTCACAACCGCCGTTCGCGAAACTGGAGCGATTGCATATCGAGTGCATACGATTCCAGAAAATGAGGATCAGTTAAAAGATGTGATTGAAGATCAATTAGTACGTGCAGATCTCATCATCATTAGCGGCGAGCGACAAGATGATTCGTTTGATCTCATCACCCGAACACTTGCAAGTATTGGTGAAGTAACTACCGTTGATTTAGCGATTGAATCGAGTGGTCGCCATAACTTCGCCGCAATCGGTCCCGATAAAATTCCAGTGGTCACTTTGCCTGGAGATCCGATCGCCGCCTACATTTCTTTCGAGCTATTTGTTCGGCCAATGATTCGAACAATGCTTGGTGCGGCAACAATTCATCGCCCATCTGTAAAAGCAAAACTTGAAAATTCATTAACGTCACCAGCTGGCTTGCGCTCATATGTTCGTGGAATCCTCTCCGAAGATGGATCAACAATTGTTCCGTTGGGAAAGGGCGATACATCGGCGCAAGACGAGCAGACCACTCTCTCTGATGCCAATGCATTTATTGCTGTCGTCGAGGGTGAAACTTCCCTTGATTCGGGTGCGCAAGTTACCGTTGTGGTTCTTGAACGTAGATACATTTAAATCTAATGACTCGTCACCGCTGGCCAATTCTCTTAAGTGACGGCGAGATCGAACTCCAACCGCTGCGCCAACGAGACCGACTTCGCTGGAATCGAGTACGAGCTGCCAATCGCGAATGGCTCAAGCAATGGGAAGCAACGCTGCCACAGGTACTCATGGGACCTGCAGCTACAGGTGAGATGCGTTCACTTCCATTATTTGGCTACATGCTTCGGACTTTTAATCGAGAAGCGCGCCATGGTCGGACATTCACATTTGCGGTATGGAAAGGTCGAGATCTCATTGGACAGATAACCCTGGGCGGCGTCATTTATGGTGCGATGCGCGGTGGGCATATTGGTTATTGGATCGATAAAGAGTTTGCCAATCGTGGATATACGACAGCGGCCGTTGAAATCTTGACCCGCTTTGGTTTTGACCAACTTGGGTTACATAGAATTGAAATCAATATTCGTCCAGAAAATGCGGCATCCTGTCGAGTCGCCGAAAAAGCTGGATATATATATGAAGGTGCAAGGGCCCGCTATCTCCATATCGATGGACAGTGGCGAGATCACTCATGTTTTGTGAAAGAAAATACAAACGTCATATAAAAAAAGTTCGGGGGAGTAAGGGCGCAAATCCGCGGAGATCAGCACATCACCCCCTAGCCTTGGGTCACTATGGCTTCAGCAATCATCTACCTTGCGATTATCGGTATGTGGGTGGCCTATTTTCTACCACGCTGGATCCATAGCCGAAACGAATTTACTGGCAAGAGCGCACAAAGGTATCGAAGTGCGCTCGAAGTTGTGGCAGCGAATACATCTGGAGCAACTAGAAGTGCGAGTGCTCTCTCTGAAGTAGATCGCCAGCAAGCAGCGAATTTAAAACTTTTACGTAGACGGCTAATTTTTTCACTCATCATCACTACTTTTCTAGCGACTTTGGTAGGTGCGCTTATGCAAGCAGTTACATTTACATTGGTATTACTACCCATAGCAGGATTTATTTTCTATCTTGCACATGTTCGACATGAGACGAATTCGAATAACATCACCAAGCGTCGTCTTGATGAATTACACCGCACCACTGATGGAATATCAGTGACTAATCTTGTCGATGTCATTACACCAAAGAATTCAAGAGAGCATTGGATTCCATTGGCAGAACGCGAACTCACTGGCGTCACGATCTTGCCTAAAGGCAGCCAGAAAGCCGCTGATGCTTGGGATCCACAGAGTGTTCCTGTCCCAACATATGTACATGCTGCCAAAGCTGTTCCATCGAAGCGCGTCATTGATCTAACAGAGCCGGGCAAATGGAGCGATGAGCAGGAACTTCTTGAGCGTGCAGCTCTCGATGCCGCTGCACCTTCACGCGATCAAATCTTTGATCAACAACTCGCAGAAGAAGCAGTCACTCGCCTTCGTGAAAATCGCGCAGCCAACGAATAAAAATTTCTAACCGCTAGTTAGATCCAGCTCGGTAACCACATACGCCCATACCAAGCGTCGTATGTCAGTACATCTCCCAGAAATATAGGGAGAAAATAGAGAAAATTAAAGAAAATAACTAAGGCAAAAACAACTGCAGCAATCTTCCCCCAGCGTTCATTTTGGGAGATCACCCATCTCGCGCAATAGACAATTGCTAATATTAAAAATGGTTGAAAAACAATGGAATAGAAAGAGAAAACCGTTCGCTCTTGAAAAGCGAACCACGGTAAATACCCAGCAGCAATTCCCAGAATAATGATGTTAGTTGCTGGTTCCATGTGTCGCGTCACCACGGATCGAATCCAAAATCCCAGAACAACAAAAATCGCAATCGCACCAGCCCACCAAAGAAATGGAGTTCCCATCGCAAGTACCTCTTGTGAACATGAAGGGGCGCCACATGTCTTTGGTGATTGATAGAAGAACGAAGTAGGACGAGATTGAATCAACCAAGTCCAGGGGTTGGCTTGATAAGTATGTTTTTCAGTCAGCCCGGTATGGAAGGTAAGAATTTGCTTGTGATAATTAATAAAAGCTGAGAGCGCATTGGTGGAAGTATCTCGACCCCAACCACGATCTGAGGCAAACCATCCTGCCCAAGAAGTGATGTAGATCGAAAGTGGAATCAGTGAAAAAGTAGTGGCGCGAAGCAGGGTAGGTTTAATTAAATTGCGACCAGTGTGATGGGTAAAGGCTCGATACATTGCTACGAGAGCGAAGAGTGCGATGAAGTAGAGGGCACTCCATTTTGTACTCAAGGCTAATCCGAGGAAAACTGCAGTTACTTCATAATTTCTTCGAATGAAGAAATAAGTTGATGCCAAAATAAATAGTGTGAGGAAATTATCTAAGAGAGCTGTCCGAGAATGAACTAGGGCTAAGCCATCTATCGCAGCAAGAAACGTTGCAAAGAGAGTGAGAAATTGGGATCGAAAGAGGCGCTGTGCGATCAGGCCGATCAAAATAATGGCGATGGTGCCGGCGATGGCAGTTGTGATCCGCCAGCCAAATTCATTGTCACCAAAAACTTTGATACCAGAAGCAATTAACCATTTTCCTAACGGTGGATGAACTACAAACTCTGCATCACTGCCCGCGACTTCTACTCCGTATTTGAGATAGTCACGAGCACCATCGACGTAGTAGACCTCGTCAAAAATCAAATCTTTAGGCAATCCGAGATTGATGACACGCAATAGAAATGCCAAGCCAGCAATGATGGCGATACCGAGATAAATCCCACGTTGGCCAATTTTCAAATCGATCACGCAATAAGAATAAGTGCAACAGCGACTAAAGTGGAAAATTCCTGCGAAGATACGGCTATGACTTTAACCTTGGCGGCAACGCCTCTTGGAAATCTAGGAGATGCTAGTCCTCGGCTCAAGGAAGCAATTGTTGCAGCGGATGTAATTGCTGCCGAAGATTCACGCCGATTTCATAGGTTAGCTGCAGATTTAGGTGTCACCTTTACCGCAAGAATAATCTCCTTCTTCGATGGCAATGAGACTGTACGCAGCGAAGAAGTACTAGCGCTCTTACATGCAGGTAAAAATGTCTTAGTTGTTTCAGATGCAGGGATGCCAATGATTAGCGATCCCGGATTTCGACTTACTCGAGATGCGATTGCACAGAAAATTGAAGTTGTTGTTATCCCAGGTCCGAGCGCGCCGACTACGGCGCTTGCACTCTCTGGACTTGCCACCGACCGATTTACCTTTGAAGGTTTTCTGCCGCGTGCATCTGGTGCGCGATTAGCCCACCTGGAGATGCTGCGTTTTGAAGAGCGCACCATGATTTTCTTTGAGGCACCCCATCGCATCGTCGAATCAATAAGAGATGCCCATGAAATTTTCGGCCCAGATCGCCAAGGTGCAATCTGCCGTGAGATGACGAAAACATATGAAGAGACTGTTCGTGGAACGCTCGATGAGTTATTGATATGGACTCAATCAAAGGAAATTCTCGGCGAGATTACGGTAGTGATTGCTGGCGTCGCGGTCGGATCTGCCACAAAAACTGCGGCAGAGATGGTGCAACGAGTACGTGAATTTGAAAGTGTTGGAATGGATCGAAAAGATGCAATTGCGACCGTAGCGAAAGAGTTCGATCTACCTAAAAAGGTCGTCTACGCGGCAGTCGTTGATGCGAGTAAGTCGTAATAAGATGTCCACCGTGAAATCCTTCTATTTAACGACGCCGATCTATTACGTCAACGACGCCCCACATATTGGACATGCATATACAACCGTTGCCGGCGACGTCCTCACACGTTGGCATCGCCAACGAGGCGAGTCAGTCTGGTTTCTCACGGGAACCGATGAACATGGCCAGAAGGTAATGCGCACCGCAGAACAAAATAACGTCACACCACAAGCCTGGGTAGACCGACTTGTCGCAGATGCGTGGAAGCCAAATTGGGAAAAACTCAACATCGCAAACGATGATTTTATTAGAACCACTGAGCCGCGCCACACAGAGCGAGTACAGAAATTCCTACAATCTTTAAAAGATTCTGGCCACATCTACGCTGGAAAATATGAAGGCCCATACTGCGTTGGTTGCGAAGAATTTAAATTGCCCGGTGACCTTATTGATGCCGATGGCGAAAAGCTCTGCCCAATTCATAGCAAGCCAATCGAGTTAGTTAATGAAAATAACTGGTTCTTTAAACTTTCAGAATTTACCCAACCACTACTTGATCACTATAAAAGTAATCCAGATACATGTCAGCCAGAAAGTGCGCGCAACGAAGTAATTTCCTTCCTTGAAGGTGGCGTCTCTGATCTTTCTATTAGCCGTTCAACTTTTGATTGGGGAATTCCAGTTCCATGGGATACCGATCAAGTTGTCTACGTCTGGTTTGACGCTCTACTCAACTATGCCACCGCCGTTGGTCTCACCGACGATCCAGCAAGTGAAGGTGGAAAAAAGTTTGCCCAGACGTGGCCAGCTGATGTGCATTTAGTTGGAAAAGATATTCTCCGTTTTCATGCTGTGATTTGGCCAGCGATGTTAATGGCGGCAGGGCTAGCGGTCCCGAAGAAAGTATTTGCTCATGGTTGGTTACTTGTTGGTGGCGAGAAGATGAGTAAATCTAAACTCACCGGTATTGCGCCATCAGATATTACCGATCACTTTGGCGTCGATGCTTTCCGTTATTACTTCTTACGTGCAATCCCATTCGGTAGTGATGGATCTTTCTCCTGGGAAGATATGAGTGCCAGATACACATCAGAGCTAGCAAATGATTTTGGAAACCTAGCCTCTCGCCTTGCCGCAATGATTGAAAAATACTGTGATGGCGCAATCCCAGCACCTGCCCGCGATGAGTCTTTAGCGGCAGCGTTGGCGGCGACCGTTGAAATCGCCGATAGCGCAATGGTGGCACTTGATTTTCAAAGAGCAATTGTTGCGACAATGGATTTTTGTAAGAAAGTAAATGGCTATGTCACCGAAAAAGAGCCGTGGATTTTGGCGAAAGATCCAGCCAACAAGGTAGAACTTGAAGAAGTTCTTTACAACACTGCGGAGGCACTTCGTGCACTTGCCGTCTTGTTATATCCGGTGATGCCACACACTTGTGAAATTTTATGGCAATCACTCGGTGTCCAGAGTTCACTTGGCTCGATCGCCGATCAACGCGTTGATGCGATTGCACAGTGGGGTCAACTTCCACAAGGTGCGGTTGTAACGAAGACGCCAGTGCTCTTTCCTCGGCTTGAGATTAAAGAGTAAGTTCAAAGATGGCTGATCGCCACAATCGCGATATTGATCGTCCGGTCGCACCGCTTCCCGAGCCGCTGCCGGTTCCATGCGTTGATTCGCACGCACATATTGAGATTGTTGCTCATGCAGCAGTTGATTCACCAGAGGTGCGCGCCGTCATCGACGAAGCTGCCAGTGTTGGAATTAATCGAATTGTGCAAGTGGGATATTCAGCAGAACAATCACAATGGGGCGCCGAGCTGGCAAAACTTTACGACGGTCAAGTATTGGCTGCGGTAGCGCTGCACCCTAATGAAGCACCGGTTGTGGCAGATCTGGAAGCAGATCTAAAAATAATCGAAACACTTGCATCCCAGCCACGTGTTCGCGCAATTGGTGAGACTGGACTTGATTATTTTCGTACTCCACCAGAGTTGCGGGCTAGACAACAGGAATCCTTTAAATGGCATATCGATTTAGCTAAGCGAAGCAAAAAAGCGTTAGTCATTCACGATCGTGATTCACACGATGATGTGCTCTCAGTCCTGCTCGAAGTTGGAGCTCCCGAGAAGGCTGTCTTTCACTGTTTTTCCGGTGATGTCGAGATGGCTAAGAAATGTATTGACCGCGGATACATCCTCTCTTTTGCTGGCACGGTCACATTTAAAAATGCACCTGAATTACGTGAGGCGCTAAAAATCACGCCACTTGATCAGATACTTGTTGAGACCGATGCTCCATTTCTAGCACCAATGCCACATCGTGGCTCGTTAAATTCACCGGCGCAGATTGCCACCATTGTGCGAGCAATGGCGGCAGAGCGCGGCGACGATCTCGCTGAATTTGCTACAGCGCTCTCAGATAATGCAGAGCGAATCTTTGGTTCATTTGCGAAGGGTTCGACACTATGAGTTTGTTGGGTGCGGCCGAGATCAGAGAACTTGCAGAGTCGCTGAATCTGAAACCGTCGAAATCCCTTGGACAAAATTTTGTAATTGATGCAAATGTCTGTCGAAAGATTGTTCGTGTTGGCGGGGTCCGAGCTGGTGATATCGCACTTGAGATTGGACCAGGGCTGGGTTCGCTCACACTGGCGCTGTTGGAAGAAGCAGACTCTGTAATTGCGATCGAAATTGATGATCGTCTAGCAAATCAACTACCGATCACAGTCGAAAAACATAGCGATAAAGTAAGCGCACTTACTGTTATCAATTTAGATGCACTGGCTGTTCGCACACTTGATTTGCAACCCACAGTGCTGGTTGCAAATCTTCCATACAACGTCTCAGTGCCAGTCTTTCTGCACCTACTTGAATTTTTCCCCACACTTCGAAGTGGTGTCGTGATGGTGCAGGCCGAGGTAGCTAATCGATTAGCAGCAAAACCCAACAGTAAGGAGTATGGAATACCGAGCGTGAAAGCTGCATGGTGGGCTGATGTCACCGGCGCTGGTTCGGTCTCGCGTTCAATTTTCTGGCCGGCACCTAATGTGGATTCTAAACTTGTTGCCTTTACCCGACATGCACCGCTGGGCGATGAAGTTTTGCGGAAGAAAGTTTTTGCGATTATTGATCTCGCATTTGCACAACGTCGAAAAATGCTGCGCTCAACCCTTTCGCCACTTTATGGTGGCTCGGCCAGCGCCGAGAAGCACTTAGAGTCAGTTGGAATTGATGGCACATTGCGCGGTGAGGCTCTGACCATTGAAGATTTCTGCAAAATTGCGCAATAGTTAACAGGATAGGTATTAAGGTCAAGCCGTGGCTAATGAGAGCGTGACTGTGCGCGTACCGGCAAAGGTAAACCTGCAATTAGCTGTTGGTCCGCGCGAAGACGATGGCTTTCACAATCTCGTTTCAGTCTTCCAGGCCATTTCAATTTTTGATGATGTCACCATTACCAAGAGCCAACCTGGATCTGGCATCACGATTTCAATTATTGGCGATCACACACATGGTGTTCCAGCAGATCATACGAATCTAGCGGTGAAAGCGGCGCAACTTATTGCAAATGAATACGAAATCACAATTGATGCACATATCGAAGTAAAGAAGAGTATCCCGGTCGCCGGCGGTATGGCTGGTGGCAGCGCTGATGCGGCCGCAACAATTATTGGAATTGATCATTTATATGAACTCGCAATGAGTCGGGAAGAACAAGTCGAGTTTGCGGCATCTCTTGGTAGCGATGTTCCTTTTATGTTGACTGGTGGAACTGCGATCGGACAGGGCCATGGTGATGAATTAACTTCCGCGCTTTCCCGCGGTAAATATCACTGGGTACTGGCACTTTCTAGGGTGGGACTTTCAACACCTGGTGTCTATACCGAATGCGATCGACTTCGTGCTGGCCTTGATATCTCTCCACCAAAAATTAGTGATCAATTAATGCAAGCTCTTCTTGCTGGCGATGCTCAAACAGTTGGTAAATCTCTAAGTAACGATCTGCAGAGCGCGGCCTGCACACTTCGTCCAGCGCTTACGTTGGTCTTAGATGTTGGCCAAGAGTATGGAGCTCTCGGTGCAATCGTCTCTGGCTCTGGTCCGACCGTGGCATTTCTTGTTGCAGATGAAGAGGCTGGGCTAGATCTTGCTGTAGCGCTGACATCAAGTGGCGTAGTGGGAAGTGTGGCTCGGGCCTACGGTCCAGTGCACGGCGCGAAAGTTATTTAGCCAGATTTATTGATTGTCGCCCGCGTTCTGGTCGCGAGCACCCCAGTTTATGAGGGAGAATACGGGTTCCGCCATTGTGTAGTGGCTAGCACATGGGCCTTTGAAGCCCAGGGTCCAGGATCGATACCTGGTGGCGGAGCAATTTATATGGCCCGCCGATGAATCTGGCGGAGCAATTTATATGGCCCGCCGATGAATCTGGCGGAGCAATTTATATGGCCCGCCGATGAATCTGGCAGAGCAAGTTACACTTCACATATGAGCCTAGAAACAGTGGTTGTTCTCGCTGCTGGAGAAGGCACGCGAATGAAATCTTCCACACCAAAGGTTTTACATTCAATATCTGGTCGCACACTTTTGGGCCATGTTCTACATGCCGTCAATGAATTATCGGCGAAGAATTTACGAATTGTCGTAGGTGCTGGCCGCGAATCTGTCGAAAAACATATCGCTGAAATTGCACCTGGTGCAGTCACGATCTTTCAAGAACATCGCGGTGGTACCGGCCATGCAACGCAATTGGCGCTCGCCGATATCAGCGCATCAGGCACGGTATTAATTCTTGCTGGAGACACTCCAATGTTGACTGGCCAATCGCTCAAGGCGCTAGTTGATGGTCACAACAAGGGTGGCTTTAGCGCCTGCGTATTAACTGCTGAGCACCCAGACCCAACTGGCTATGGACGCATTGTTCGCTCTGAAGATGGATCGCTACTTCGCATCGTAGAAGAGCGAGATGCCAGTGAGAGTGAGCAGGCGATTTATGAAGTTAACTCAGGCGTTTACGCATTCGATGGGGCGAAACTTGCCGGCGCACTCGCCAAACTCAAAAACGATAATTCACAAGGCGAGCTCTATCTCACCGATGTGCTTGAGATTCTTCGAAACGATGGCGGCTCAATTGCGGCAGTGCTAATTGAGGATTTCATCGAAATCTTGGGTGTAAATGATCGCGTGCAGCTGGCCGAAAGTGCCGCCCTACTGCGTGATCGAATTAATGACGATTTAATGAAAAGTGGCGTCACTATTGTTGATCCCATCTCAACCTGGATTGATTCCACCGCAAGTGTTGCATCCGATGTGACCTTACTTCCTGGTACTTGGTTAAGCGGATCGACTCGAATTGAATCTGGCGCAGTCATTGGACCGCGCACCACTTTGGTGGATTGCACTGTCGCAACCGGTGCCACTGTTATTGAATCCCATTGCACTGGCGCACATATTGGTGCTCATGCAAGTGTTGGGCCATTCTCATTCCTTCGCACCGGCACAAATCTTGGTGAATCAACCAAGGCAGGTGCATTTGTTGAGATGAAGAATGCAACTCTCGGTGCTGGTTCAAAAGTTCCACATCTTTCATACGTTGGCGATGCCACGATTGGTGAAGGAACAAATATCGGGGCAGCCACAATTTTTGTAAATTACGATGGAGTCGAAAAGCACCACACGACAGTCGGTGATCATGTCCGCGTTGGCAGCGATTCAATGCTGGTGGCCCCAATAACTATTGGTGATGGGGCATATACGGCGGCGGGATCGGTGATTACCCAAGATGTGCCACCCGGAGCAATCGGAGTTGCACGGGCAAAGCAGTCGAATGTATTAGGTTGGGTCATGCGCAAGCGATCTGGTACAAAATCTGCTGACGCAGCTGCGCTTCATCTAGATGAGAAGAAAGGCTAATTCCATTGAGTGAAATCCGGCTAACCTCAGAAAAAAAATTGCGACTTTTCTCGGGGCGTGGGTTTCCAGAATTAGCAGAAGAAGTAGCGACTGAACTCGGCATTCCAATTACGCCGACATCGGCTTATGACTTTGCAAATGGCGAAATTTTTATTCGCTTCGAAGAATCAGTCCGCGGTTGCGATGCATTTGTACTGCAATCACATACTGCTCCAGTAAATAAGCAGATCATGGAACAACTCATCATGATCGATGCACTCAAGCGCGCATCTGCAAAGCGCATCACAGTTGTGGCACCGTTCTATGGATATGCCCGACAAGATAAGAAGCATCGGGGACGTGAGCCAATCTCTGCTCGCTTAGTCGCAGATCTTTATAAGACCGCTGGTGCTGATCGTCTAATGGTTGTTGATTTACACACTTCACAAATCCAAGGTTTCTTTGATGGTCCGGTTGATCATCTCTTTGCACTACCGATGCTGGCAAATTATGTTGGTAGCAAAGTAGATCGCTCCAAGGTGACGATCGTTTCACCAGACTCTGGTCGGGTGCGCGTTGCTGAACGTTGGTCAGAACTTCTTGGTGGCTGCCCGATTGCATTTATCCATAAGACGCGCGATCCACTTATTCCAAATGAATCAGTTACTGGTCGCGTCGTTGGTGATGTCACTGGTCGCACGTGTGTGGTCATTGATGACATGATCGATACCGCTGGCACGATTACAAAGGCAGTCGATGCGCTCTTCGAAGGCGGCGCAAAAGAGGTCATTATCGCCGCAACCCACGCTGTCTTTTCTGGCCCAGCGATTGAGCGCCTAAGAGAATCGCGCGCCGCTGAGATTGTCGTCACTAACTCACTTCCGATCCCTGAAGATAAGCGCTTCGACAAGCTAACCGTGCTGACAATCGCGCCGTTATTGGGTCGCGCCATCCGCGAGGTCTTCGAAGATGGCTCAGTCACAAGTCTTTTTGACGGACACAGCTAACTCAGGCTAGCCTTACCCTCGTTCCGGCGAGGGTGAAATTTATCCGTGATCGACGGCGTAGGGCTCAACTCCTGCTGGAACTTCATGTAATTAAGATCATGAAGCATCTACAGCGTTAAGGAGTTTTAAAATGGCAGAGTTATCAATCAAAGGAACCACACGTACCGAATTCGGTAAGGGTGCATCACGACGCGCACGCGTTGCAGGACTTGTTCCAGCAGTTATCTACGGCCATGGAGAGAAGCCACTTCACATCACATTGCCAGCACGCGAACTTGGCGTAGCTCTTAAGGAGTCAAACGCTCTCCTTAACATTGATATTGATGGAAAGGTCGAACTCACACTTCCAAAGTCAGTTGTTCGCCATCCACTTAAGCAGATCCTTGAGCACATCGACCTCGTACTTGTCCGTCGTGGCGAGAAGGTAACCGTTGATGTTCCTGTTCACACAGAAGGAAAGCACGATCCAGATGGAATCCTTGAGCACGTTAACAACACAATTGAAGTTGAAGCAGAAGCTACTTCTATTCCTAAGTTCCTTACCCTCGATATCGAGGGTATGACTGCCGGAACTTCACGTTATGCATCTGATGTTGTTCTACCTGCAGGCACAACACTTGCTTGCGATCCAAAGACAATCATCGTTCACCTATCTGAGCGTTCAACCGCTGCAGTAGTTGAAGAGACTGCAGCAGTTACAACAGATGCTGCGGCACCTGTAGCAGATGCAGAAAAGAAAGACGCTTAACCCGTACCCTTTCTCATTATGACGTGGTTGGTAGTGGGCCTTGGTAATCCAAGCGATCAATACACTGCCACCCGTCACAATGTGGGTCAGATGGTGATTGACCATCTCATTACCCGACATCGAATTAAACTCTCATCACATAAATCACGAACAGATATTGCTGCCTATAAATTAGGCGTTGGCGTTGATGCTTTTCCAATAATTCTCGCAAAATCAAAGAGTTATATGAATGAAACTGGCGGTCCGATTAAAGCGCTAGCAAATTTCTATTCAATCGAACCGGCAAAAATCATTGTCTTGCATGATGAGTTAGATATTCCATTTGCTGCAATTCGTAGCAAACAAGGTGGTGGCGATAATGGCCACAATGGTTTGAAATCGCTCACCTCAGCCTTTGATACCCCTGATTATTTCCGAGTCCGACTTGGTATTGGACGCCCTATGGGTCAACAAGATCCAGCAGATTTTGTGCTCAAGCAATTTAGTAAAGAAGAGAAGAAAGATTTGGATGAATTTATTGATCGTGGCGCAGATGCGGTTGAATCTTTGATCGAAAAAGGGCTGGAATTGACCCAGCAAAAATTCAATATTTAATCAGCCAGTATTTCGAAGTCCAGCAGCAACCCCGTTAATTGTCAGCAATAACGCGCGAATAAGCGTTGGATCGGCGTCAGCACCTTCGCTGCGAACTCGTGCTAACAAGTTAATCTGCAACAGATGAAGTGGTGAGAGATAAGCATCGCGAACTTGCAGCGTACGGGCCAGCACAGGTTGATCGCTGAGTACTGAATCCTTCTTGGTCAGTAATAAAATTTCACGGACGGTTAATTCGAATTCGGCTTCGATTTCATCCAAGAAGTGATGTAGCTCTTGTGGCACAAGCGCTGAAACATATCTACGCGCAGTTGCTAAATCAGTTTTGGCCAGCGTCATCTCGACATTACTGACGAATGTGTGGAAGAAGTGCCAGGCGCTGAGCATCGATGACATGACATCACTCTTGCCTTGTTCACGAGCAGCCTTGAGTCCAGAACCAACCCCAAACCACCCAGGCACGATCTGACGTGATTGCGTCCAACCAAAGACCCATGGAATCGCACGGAGTGAATCAAGACCAGGAGATGCATCTGGGCGACGAGATGGGCGTGATCCCAAGAAAAGATTTCCAAGTTGTTCGACCGGGGTAGAAGCGTAGAAATACGCTGGCAGATCTGGATGATCAATAAGTTTTCTATATTTCGCAAAGGATGCATCTGAGACAAGCGTCATGCATTGATTCCAACTTGTCAGCTCTGCTTCGCTCTGGCGTGCAGCACGATTTAATACTGTGGCTTCCAGGGAAGCGGCAAGTGTGAGTTCCACATTCTCGCGGGCAAGAGCCGGCAGTGAATACTTGTCGCTAATTACTTCACCTTGCTCAGTAAGTTTAATTTCGCCATCGATGGACCCCCATGGCAGCGCAACGAGTGCGTCATATGTTGGGCCACCACCGCGACCAACAGAGCCACCGCGACCATGGAATAAACGAAGTCGCACGCCATACTTCTTCGCCACATCTCTTAACTGGCGTTGGGCACGATGAATCTCCCACTGACTAGTTGCAATGCCGGCATCTTTATTTGAATCTGAATATCCCAACATGACTTCTTGAATATCTCCACGAAGTGCAACAACTTTTCGATAGTTTGGATCAGATAAGAGTTTTTCTAGAATCTTACCTGAGGCGCGAAGTTCAGCCACGGTTTCAAGAAGTGGTGCAAAACCAATAATTGCCACACCGGTCTTGATCTCGACCAGACCAGCGAGTTTTCCAAGAACGACTGCTGCTAGTAAATCATCGGCACCTTTAGTCATTGAGACGATGTAGGTCTCTATCACTTCAGGACCATAGTCAGCAATCAAATTTTTGATTGCGGTAAAGGTATTGAAAGTCTTGAGGTCATTACCGGCTAGCGCCTTGGTGGAAAGTGCTGATGAATCTGCAAGTAATCCACTGAGAATAACTAGCCGTTGGTCGTGTGTGGCGGTTGCGTAATCGCCACTAATTATCTCTGCCAGCGCACTGTGGTGTGCATCTGAATGTTCCCGAATATCTAAAGTGACATGGCTTATTCCAAAGGCGGCAACGGTGCGAATCGTGCGTTCAAGTAAGCCACGTGCAATCAGATCACCACGATGTGCAAAGAGAGAATCACGCATCAAAGTCAGATCTGCTAAAAGTTCGGTGGTGTCTTTGTAATCGCGATGTGGAACATGAGGCCCACCCTTAACATGGCGACCTCTTGTAAATGCAAGGCGATGTGCAATTGCAGTGGCCTTTAATCGATACGGCTCTTGCACATTCAGACGTAAGAATCGCGCCTCAAACTCTGGAATATGTTTTAGATCTTCTTCAACTGACGCTGAGAGTTCGGCGGTTGCTCCCATGATTCGGGTAGAGACTGAGAGCGCCTGACGTAATTGATCAATGGCGGCAATAGTGGTTCTGATTGCATGACCAACCTGTAGTCGCACCGCATCCTTAGTAATTTCCGGAGTGATATTTGGATTTCCGTCGCGATCGCCACCGATCCACGAACCAAATGTCAACGGCCTAGCGGTAACCGGAAGATCAACGCCAATTCGCTTGAGTTCGCGCGCAAAATCATTAAGTACCTCAGGCACTGTGTTCTTAGCCAATTCATCGATGTAATAAAGAGCATTCATCGCTTCATCGAGTGGCTCTGGGCGATCTACACGTAGTTCATCGGTCTGCCAGAGTAGATCGATAATTTCAGCAAGACGATCATTATTTGTTGCACTCTTTGGTAGATCAAGTAAGCGTGAAATATCGCTGAGTTTATTAAGAATCGATCTACGTGCAGCCTCTGTTGGGTGGGCGGTAAAAACTGGACGAACACTTAATTCGCTGATCCATTTCACTAAATCCGCTTGTGAAAATTCATGGCCCGGAGTCTGTGCTTTCTGTGCCGCTTCGATTTTATCTACCGCGCGACTTAACCAAGAACCGCTGTGATCACGTGATGCCGAAAGTGTGCGCACTCGGTTTACCTGTTCGGCAACATTTGCCAAGTGAAAATAAGTGCTAAAAGCGCGCACCAATTGAATAGACTCTGCTACCGATAAATCTTTGAGTAATTGGCTACCGCTACCTTCGCGAACTGCTTTTCGAACTGCTTCAACGAGATCAAAGAGCTCTTGTCCTTCTTGGCGTACAAGTGTTTGACCGAGGAGATCACCTAAGCGGCGCACATCTGCGCGAAGGGCATCATCCTCATTTGTCATGTGCGTATTCTTGCAGTCAATTACGCCAACTCCCACACCCTAGACTGTGCCGATAGCCCCCTGGTCTTGACCAAGAGGGGCCAGCAGCCATTTCCGGCTTACTATTTATCAGGGTAGAGGGTGTGATGCGCGGATTAATCTCAACTCTCGAGACGCACTCGGATATTCATGACGCAATCACGCAAAGTCGCAGAATCATTTCAGTGCCACCTTCATATCCATTTCTCTTAGCAAGTGCAGCAAAAGAAAAATCACTTCTTGTCATCACCAGCTCTTCCCGTGGTGCTGAGGATCTGGCACATGAATTACGCGAATTACATTCACACGTCCTCGAATTTCCAGCTTGGGAGACCTTGCCGCACGAGCGGTTGAGCCCACGTAGTGACACCGTTGCCAGACGCATTGCCACTTTAGGTGCGCTCTCCCTAAAAAATAAAAGCCATGTCATTGTTGTGACACCGGTGCGCGGTGCAATTCATCGATTTATTGGATCGATTTCCAAGACTCCACTTCGCACCATCGAAGTGGGCCAAGAGATTGCACTCGGAGATTTAATTGAGCACTTAACGCTCAGTGCATATTCCCGCACTGACCTGGTCGAAAAACGAGGCGAATTTGCAGTGCGCGGTGGCATTGTCGATGTCTTCTTCCCGCTCGCACTTCACCCAGTTCGAATTGATTTCTTCGGCGATGAAATTGAAGAGATTAAATACTTTGATATCTCGGACCAGCGCACGCAATCTGTTGTTAGCGAAAAGATCGAGATTCTGCCCTGTCGAGAATTTTTACTTACACCAGAGATACAAGAGCGAGCACGTCTACTAAGTACCAAGTTTCCGGCGGCATCTGAAATATTAGCCAAACTTGCTGAGGGCATTACAACCGATGGTATGGAATCACTAGTGCCAATGCTCATCGATGATCTTGAAACTATTGCTGATCGCATGCCAAAAGACTGCGAAGTTATCTTCATTGATGAAGAACGAATTAAGTCACGCACCGCAGATTTGATTGCAACAAATGATGAATTCTTTCAGGCGGCTTGGTCGCATGCATCTCTGAGCGCAGAGGCACCATTACCGGTGGAGGCCACGACATATCTTGATTGGGATGAGCTTAGCGATGTGATTGCCGCACGCGCACTCACGACGAGATCGCTTAACTCATTTGGTAGCGATCTCGATACAGATGCCACCTTCTTAGATTTCACCGCGATTGATCCGATGCGTGGAGATAGCGAACGTGCAATTGAACTTCTACGCGATGGGCTCAGTGCTCACCAGAGCGTTATATTTTCGGCATTGGGCCACGGAATGATGGAGCGATATGCTGGAATTTTTCGGGCTGCTGATTTACCAGTACATATAGTCGAAACCCTCGATGCTGCGCCTACTAAGGGACTAATCCATCTCTGTCGATCAACGATTGCACATGGCTTTTCTTCAGAGAGCGCTGGCGTTTTATTTATTACCGAGCGTGATTTATCAGGCAGTAAATCAAGTGGCCGCGATAGCGCAAAGATGCCATCGAAGCGAAAACAAGCAGTCGATCCACTTGAACTTAAAGCTGGTGATTTTGTGGTGCATGAACATCATGGCATCGGACGATATGTAGAGATGCTGGCACGAACAGTTAACGGGGTAACTCGTGAATATTTGATTATTGAATATGCACCAGCAAAGCGAGGTCAACCCGGTGATCGCATCTTTGTACCGACAGATACGCTCGAACAAGTAAGTAAATACATTGGCGGAGAAGCGCCAACTGTGCACCGCATCGGTAGTGGTGAATGGCAGAAGGCAAAGGGCCGGGCACGTAAAGCGGTTAAGGCAATCGCTGGCGAACTGATCAGACTCTATGCCGCACGCACCAGTGCGCCAGGCTTTGCATTCTCACCCGATACTCCGTGGCAGCGCGAACTCGAAGATGCATTTTCATATATTGAAACACCCGATCAACTCTCAACGATCGAAGATGTAAAGCGCGATATGGAGCGGCCATATCCAATGGATCGCATTATCTGTGGCGATGTTGGATACGGAAAGACTGAGATTGCAATTAGAGCAGCATTCAAAGCAGTGCAAGATGGTAAGCAAGTTGCAGTATTGGTACCAACAACGTTATTGGTACAGCAACATACAAAGACTTTTGCCGAACGCTATGCCGGCTTTCCAATCAAGGTGGCTGGGCTCTCTCGATTTAGTACTGCAAAAGAGATCAAGCAGGTGATTGCAGAGACTGCTAATGGATCAGCTGATGTGATTGTCGGTACTCATCGCCTGCTTTCACAAGATGTGCACTTTAAAGATTTGGGCCTTGTGATTGTTGATGAAGAGCAGCGCTTTGGAGTTGAGCAGAAAGAGTCGCTAAAGAAGATGCGCACCACCGTTGATGTATTGGCGATGTCTGCAACACCTATTCCGCGCACACTTGAGATGGCTGTTACTGGTATCCGTGAGATGTCGACGATTACAACACCGCCAGAAGAGCGCCATCCCATCTTGACCTACGTTGGGCCTTCTGATGATACCCAGATAAGAGCTGCTATCCATCGTGAACTTTTGCGCGATGGTCAGATTTTTTATATTCATAATCGAGTCGAATCAATTGATCGGGCGGCCTCAAAAATTCAAGAGTTAGTCCCAGAAGCGCGAATCAGAGTGGCACATGGACAGATGAGTGAAGGCACACTGGAAGATGTAATTTTAGGATTCTGGAATCGAGATTTCGATATTTTGGTTTCAACAACAATTGTTGAGAGCGGGCTCGACATCGCGAATGCAAACACCCTGATTGTGGAACGTGCAGATAACTTTGGTCTCTCACAGCTTCACCAATTGCGTGGCCGAGTGGGTCGTGGCCGCGAACGCGCCTACGCATATTTCTTATATTCACCGGACCAGCCACTAAGTGAGATCGCACTCGATCGATTAAAAACTATCGCGACAAATACCGATCTCGGTGCTGGTATGCGAGTTGCACTTAAGGATCTTGAGATTCGCGGCGCTGGAAATCTACTTGGCGGTGAGCAGTCGGGACATATTGCCGATGTTGGTTTTGATCTCTATATGCGTATGGTCGGTGAAGCGGTGCACGATTACAAAGAAGGAATCATCGAAACCGAAGAGAAAAATCACGATTGCAAAGTCGAACTTCCAATAAATGCTCACCTATCTACTGAGTATGTGCCAGGTGAACGTTTACGACTTGATCTCTATCGCCGCTTAGCTGATGTGCGATCACACGATGATGTCGATGCGATTGAGGCCGAACTCGTAGATAGATTTGGAGATCTGCCAGAAGAAGCGAAGGCGCTGCTCGGTGTTGCCGCTCTTCGCGCACAAGCCAAAGCCTTAGGAATTACCGAATTAGTTTCCACTGGGAAATTTCTGAAAATCTCACCGTTAAATCTGCCAGAATCAAAGCAGTTGCGATTGACCCGTCTCTATCCCGGATCGCTCTATAAAAGCGCGACCACCAGCGTATTAGTGACGATTCCTAAGCCCAGCGGATGGAGCCCGTCCAATCCATCGCCACAAATGGGGGATACTTCTCTTCTGGCCTGGGTATCCACGGCCCTCGAAGAATTAACGACGAAAGCGAGTACAAAATGAAGAAGATGCTGACTGCCCTTGCGATTGCAACCGGGCTTCTTCTTACTGGCTGCTCAGGTGTTGGTACAGCGCTCACTCTCGGTGATTTAAAGATCACTTCATCGCAAGTACTGACAAGCGTCGATACGATTTTGGAAGAGCGTGCAAAGGTCGATACAACACAGATGCAGCTAGAGACTGGCGAAGCGTTAATCCGTAATCAATTGCAATTCCAACTTCTTATTCTTGGTTTTGATGCAATCGCAAAAGAGCTTAAGATCGAGATTACAAATTCACAGGTTGAATCACGTCGCGCATCGATTGTGACCGATGTAGGTGGCGAAGATTCACTACCAAACGCGCTAGTTCAAGCCTCGATTGCCCCAGCAGATTTGAATCCATATTTGCGTGCCACCTTGATTACTGAACAACTTGCGAAAGCACTCACTGCTACTGGTGTAGCCGAAGCCGATGTTCAACTTCGAGTACAAGAACTCTTTGTTGCTAAAGTCAACGAACTTAAAGTCATCGTTAACCCTCGCTATGGAAAATGGGATGCAACCACAGCTCAGGTTGTGGCTGGCGATGTTGCAAGTGATGTCGTTACTCCCTCCAACGAATAATCTGACGGGTTCTTTCGATGTCTGAACTACTTCGCCTGGCAGAGGTAATGGATCGTCTGCGATCACCTGGTGGTTGTCCTTGGGATGCCGAGCAGACCCATGAATCACTCGTTAAATATCTACTCGAAGAGTCGTATGAATTTATCGATGCACTCGGTGATGGCGATCGCGAAGGAATGCGGGAAGAACTTGGTGATGTTTTACTACAGGTCTACTTCCATTCTCGAATGGCGCAAGACCATCCGACCGATCCTTTTTCAATAGAAGATGTTGCAAAAGCGATCGCAGATAAATTGATTCGACGCCATCCACACGTTTTCGAAGGCCTCAAAGTCGATGACATGGATGAAGTGATTGAGAATTGGGAAGCGATCAAAGCGAAAGAAAAAGGACGCACTTCAGCGATCGATGGAATTGCGATGGCACAACCAGCGCTGCCACTTGTTGAAAAATTAATCTATCGAGCTCAGAAATATAAAGTTGAACTGCCGGTTGCAGATATCTCATCATTGTCGACCGATCTTGACGCTGCTGCGACCGAAGAATCAGTCGGGCAAGCACTCGCCGCGATAATTGCATGGGCCTATCAACACAATATTGATCCAGAGAGCGCCCTTCGTGGCCAAGCCCGGGTAATGATCGAGAAAATTCGCCAATCTGAGGCAGGGTAGACTCAGCATTAGTTCACCATCAGATCGGTCGTTCAACGTAGAGCGTAGATTTTAAATCTTTGAAGGAGTATCTCTATGGCAATTATCGAAGCAATCGGCGCACGTGAAATTCTTGACTCCCGTGGAAACCCCACGGTTGAAGTCGAAGTACTCCTAGAAGATGGTGCATTTGCTCGCGCTGGCGTTCCAAGCGGCGCATCAACCGGAGCATTTGAAGCGGCCGAACTTCGTGATGGTGGAAAGCGTTACCTCGGCAAGGGTGTCGAGAAGGCAGTTGATTTCGTTAATAACGAACTCGCAGCAGCGATAGTTGGTTTTGATTCACGCGATCAGCGCATGATTGATGCCGAGATGATCGCACTCGATGGCACTGCAAATAAGTCAAAGCTTGGCGCAAATTCAATTCTCGGCGTCTCACTCGCTGTTGCAAAGGCATCGGCAGAGTCTGCTGATCTCTCACTCTTTTCATACCTCGGTGGCCCAAATGCGCACCTGCTACCTGTTCCAATGATGAACATTCTCAACGGTGGTGCACACGCTGATACCAACGTTGATATTCAAGAATTTATGGTTGCGCCAATTGGTGCGCCAACATTCCGCGAGTCACTTCGCTGGGGTGCTGAGATCTACCATTCACTCAAGGCAGTACTTAAAAAGCGCGGACTAGCAACAAGTGTTGGCGACGAAGGTGGCTTTGCACCAAACCTCGAGAGCAACCGTGCTGCACTTGATTTGATTCTAGAAGCGATCGAATTAGTCGGATTTAAGCCAGGCAAAGATATTGCCCTTGCAATGGATGTTGCAGCGACTGAATTCCACGAAGGCGGAAAGTACAAGTTCGAAGGTTCACTTCGTACATCAGCAGAAATGATTGCTTACTACGCAGAGCTCGTATCTGCTTACCCATTGGTTTCAATCGAAGATCCACTTGATGAAGAAGATTGGGCTGGCTGGACTTCAATGACAGCATCACTTGGATCAAAGGTTCAGATCGTCGGCGATGATCTCTTTGTTACCAATCCAACGCGTCTTTCAAAGGGAATTGCTGGAAACACAGCGAATGCGCTGCTGGTTAAGGTAAATCAAATCGGAACATTGACCGAGACACTTGATGCAGTAGAAATGGCGCACCGCGCAAATTACCGCAGCATGCTCAGCCACCGTTCAGGTGAAACCGAAGATACAACTATTGCTGACATCGCAGTTGCAACAAACTGTGGTCAGATCAAAACTGGTGCACCTGCTCGAAGCGAACGCGTTGCAAAGTACAACCAATTGCTACGCATCGAAGAAGAGCTTGGCACCGGCGCACTTTATGCAGGTCGGGCAGCATTCCCACGCTTTGCGGGCTAATCTTTCTCCATTACAGATCTACTAGAGAGAAGTACACGTGGCGTCGTCTAGATCCAAGCGGGTGTTCTCACCTTCACGTCGCAAAGGATCTGGTCGGACCTTCTCACTCGTTTCAATCTTCTTCGTCTTTGCCTTGGTCTTAGCGCCGCCGCTTCAGAATTACTTCACCCAGCGAGCACAGATCAGCGCGCTAGAAGCACAAGTAAATTCTGATCGAAGCATGCTCGAAGCAGCCCGACTTGAGTTAACTCGCTGGCAAGATCCTGAATACGTAAAAGCACAAGCGCGTGAACGACTGCACTTTGTGATGCCAGGAGAGCGTCAATACATCGTGACCGGAACAACGAAAGAAGATGGCGATATCGCAGTTAATGAAGTCGTCGATCAACTCGAAGACGGATCACCTTGGTACACCCGCCTGATTGCATCGATCACACTTGTGACAAATGAGTAAAGAAGTTACCCAAGCTGATCTTGGTTGTATCGAACGACAACTAGGTCGCACCCCACGCGATGTTCATGCAATCGCCCATCGCTGCCCCTGTGGCAACGCCGCCGTTGTTGAAACTCCACCGCGCTTAAGTCACGGCGAACCTTTTCCCACTTTTTATTACGCCACCTGTCCACGTCTTACCGCTGCAATTTCTACTCTTGAATCCACTGGCTTAATGGCGACCATGAACGAGCGCCTTGAGACCGATGCCGAACTATCCGGTGCATATGCCGCGGCACATGATGATTATTTAGCAGCCCGTGCTGCACTTAAGATGGATGTACCCGAAGTCGAAGGCATCTCTGCCGGTGGAATGCCGACTCGTGTGAAGTGTCTGCATTCACTTGTTGCACATTCACTCTCTGCTGGCCCTGGTGTTAATCCACTCGGTGATGAAGCGCTAGCGCTCTTGCCACAATGGTGGAGGGACGAACCATGCGAGTAGCAGCCATTGATTGTGGTACTAATTCAATTCGTTTACTGATTGCCGATATTGATGGCGACTCTTTTCGCGAAGTCACTCGACTGATGGAAGTTGTTCGGCTCGGCCAAGGCGTTGATAAGACTGGCCAATTCCACCCCGATGCAATAACGCGCGCACTCGCCGCAGTTGATCTCTACGCCGCCGAGATCGCAAAGCGCGGAGTTGAGCAAATTCGTTTCTGCGCCACCAGTGCCACCCGCGATGCCTCAAACCGCGATCTCTTCATCGAAGGCGTCTTCGAGCGCCTCGGTGTTCGCCCCGAAGTAATTTCTGGCGAAGAAGAAGCAGCGCTCTCATTTCTCGGTGCCACCCGCGATCTTCCACATAGCGATGGCCCATTCTTAGTCGTTGATATCGGCGGCGGATCTACTGAATTTGTCTTCGGAACCGAGAAAGTTGAATTCGCAAAGAGTGTGAATATCGGCTGCGTACGCATGAGTGAGCGTCACTTCACACAAGACCAACCCGATGCCGGACAGATCGCAGCAGCGACTGAAGATATTGATGAAGCAATTGCACAAGCAGCAAAGATCGTCCCGATCACAACTGCAAGAACTTTGATTGCTGTCGCTGGCACCGCCACAACTGTTGCTGCGGCAGCACTGGAACTCGAAAGTTATGACCGATACGCCATTCACCTCTCGCATATATCTGCAGCGAAAGTGCACTCCACCGCAAAATTCTTCGCCGCCAGCACTCATGATGATCGCGCAGCACTTGGGTATATGCACCCAGGACGAGTCGATGTAATTTCTGCAGGAGCACTTGTCCTTTCGCGCATCATGCACGCAACAGGTGTCAGCGAATTCATTGCATCTGAATCAGATATTCTCGATGGAATGGCTTGGTCCCTTGCCACCTAAGGCCGCTACAACTCTTCCGCTGCTTAATAAAGAAATTATCGCTTGCACCAAATGTCCACGACTTGTCGATTGGCGAGAAGAAGTTGCCGTTGTTAAACGCAAATCATATGAAGCTGAAAAATACTGGGGACGCCCGGTCCCATCATTTGGCAGCGATACACCCAAACTAATGATCGTTGGTCTTGCCCCAGGTGCCCACGGTGCAAATCGCACCGGCCGTATTTTCACCGGCGATAGCTCCGGTGATTGGCTCTACGCCGCACTTCATAGAGTAGGTATTGCAAAAATTCCCACCAGCACCTCAATCAAAGATGGACAAGCGTTACGTGATACGAGAATTACCTGCGCAGTCCACTGTGCACCACCTGATAACAAACCCAGCACCATCGAGCGCGATACATGTGCACCATTTCTTACGCAAGAATTTGAGTTAGCCAGCGGATCAACTCGTACCTATGTTGCTCTGGGATCATTCGCTTGGAGCTCAACCATTAAATCTCTGCGCCAACTTGGCCACACAATTGAAACCACTAAATTTGCTCATGCATCGCAAGTAACTTTCAAAAGCGGTGATGTCAGAATTACGATCTTCGGTTGCTATCACCCGAGCCAACAGAATACTTTTACTGGAAAACTCACCAAACCAATGCTAGAAAGCCTCTTAGCCAAGGCTGCAAAAGCAGCAGGAATCACCTAGTAGACTCGCGAACTGAAGTTGGCCCCCGTAGTCCAATGGCAGAGACAGAGGACTTAAAATCCTTCCAGTATCGGTTCGAGTCCGATCGGGGGCACCACCCGGTGTACAAGAGTTCTGATTAAGGTGCCCAAAGACTGTGAAAACGGTGTGAGTCTGAGCGTGGGAATGAAATTATGGCTCAGATGGTTTTAGATTAGGTACTTGGCTCTCAGGGGGTCAGGACACTAGGTGTTACGAAAGGGCTTTACGTGAAGAGTTCCAATCCAGTTTTATCTCGGTCATTTTCGGGTAAAGGGTTTGCACGAATGGATTCTCCAGTTTCGTCTACCCAAACTTTAGAAGATACATACTCTGCTGCCTCTGCCTCATCGCTGCAGACTGGACGCATGACAATGGAAGATGTTGTCGTAAAGACGGCCTCGCTCTTTGCAGTGCTCTTAGTCGTTGGTGCATACGCATGGAATGCAAACCTTGGCGGTGGCGCACTTCTCGTGGGCATGCTCGGCGGTTTTGCACTGGCTATGGTCAACATTTTTAGCAAGAAGGTACGTGTACCTCTTGTAATTTTATATGCCGCCTTCCAAGGATTGTTCCTCGGAACAATTACAAGTTTCTTTGAGGTGGCTTACCCAGGAATTGCGAGCCAAGCAGTGCTTGCAACACTTTGTGCATTCGGTGGAATGCTCTTTGCATATCGCAGTGGACGTATTCGAGTAACACCTAAGTTCACTCGCGTTCTCTTTGGCGCACTTATTGGATACATGGGTCTTGCGGTCGTCAGCTTGATCGCAGGATTTATGGGAACACCTGGTGGTCTCTACAACGTTGGTGGACTTGGTCTCATCCTTGCAGCCGGTGGCGTTGTTCTTGCCTCACTATTTATTGTGATGGATCTTGATCAGATTGATCGTTCAATCAAGGCTGGTGTTCCACAAGTTGAATCGTGGCGGGCAGCATTTGGATTAATGGTCACACTTGTCTGGCTCTATCTTGAAATGCTTCGCCTGATCTCGATTTTGCGTGGCGATAATTAATTACTGAAGATCTACAATATTAAGAGATGCCCGGGACTTTCGAGTCTCGGGCATTTTTATTGAGAGAATAATTGCAAGAGAGAAGACAAGTCCACTGACCGCAAATGCGCTGCGATAACCGTAATGATCGGCGACAAAACCAACAACGATTGGACCGACGATCATTCCGGCATCTCCGGCCATTTGGAAGAGTGCGATCACTTGACCACCCTTTCCCTCCAAGAGATCGCCCACAACTGTTGCTGGGGCTGCTGCTAGAAAAGCGTTACCAATTCCGATAATTGCCATAGTAATGAAATACATTGCTGGGTTAACGGTCAGGATCATAATTACGACTCCCACCATTGAAATGCTAGATCCCATGATCAAAATAAATCGTCGACCGCGCTCATCAGATATACGCCCCGCTCGCAAAATAAGCGCACCCTGGATAACTGCCGAGACGGTAAATCCCAAACCAACAACGGTGGCAGTTGACTTCAATTCTTCGGTAATAAATAGCGGCAAGATTGAGGTACGAACGCCGAAGAGTACCCAGCTCGCAACAAATGTAATGATGAGTGCGTATCGATAACCCCTGAGTGAAAGTGCATCTCTTAATGACATCGCCGCTACTTTGCCATCACTTTTCTTAGGTGCTTGTAGGTGATCGCTAGTGAAGAAAACAAGTGCGATGATTCCTGAGATAAAGAGCGTAACGGCGTAGACAAAAAATGGTGCTCGAAGTGAGATCACTGTTAATGCACCACCAATTGCAGGTCCGGCAATTGAACCGACTAAGAACGAACCGTTATAGACAGATTGCGCATGGCCACGTTGAGCATCGCTGACAGAGCGCAGAATCACAGAACTGGCAGCGACCGAAAACATAGATGAACCAAGGCCACCGGCAGCGCGGAAGAAGAGAAGTTGGCTATAGCTTTGAGCCAATCCACTGAGACCAACTGAGATCGAGACCATCATAATTCCAACGGTAAAGATGGTGCGTTCACCAAATCTATCTACGAGTTTGCCTGAGATTAAACCAGAGGCAAAACGCGAAAATGCAAAGAGCGAGATGATCAAACCGACGGCAGCGTTACTAACGCCAAAGGAGCGAGTGAAGAGTGGAATAGCAGGAACGATAATTCCAAATCCAACTGCTACGAAAAAGGAGGCAATTACAAGAACGCTTACCTCGCGCGGAAGGTCACGAAGTGGCGATTGAAATTTAGGCATAGTTAGAGACGGATTTACCCGAGAGCTTCTCCGGCAGATTCTTCTCGTGCGGCTGCGTAATCTTCACTTGTGCGAAGTGGAGTCTCGCGTAAGAAGAGCGCGAGAATGAATCCGATTGCAGTGACAGGGGCTGCGGCTAAGAAGACAACGTGGAACGAACTTACGAATGCATCGAGCACACTTGTCTGAACTTGTGGAGACAACTTTGCAATCAGAGATGTGTTCTCGGAAATCGTCTTGAGGATGGTGCTATCGCCTGAGGTAATTGCGGTTGGATCGCTGATTTTGAGTGTCTCGATATTGCCGGCTAGATAATGCGAGAGACGGTTGGTCAGGATGGAACCAAAGATTGCGGTACCAAAGACGCTACCGAGGGATCTAAAGAAGGTATTTGAGCTTGTTGCTACGCCCATATCTTTAAATTCAACTGAGTTCTGCAACGCGATCACGATGGTCTGCATGGAAAGGCCAAGACCGGCGCCGACCATGATGGCATAGATGGAGTACATCCAAAATGGAGTATTCGCATCAAGGGTGACCATTGCCAGAATTCCAAGTGTCATGATTGCGGTTCCGACAATTGGGAACTTCTTATAGTTACCGTGCTTTGTAATCTGCTTTCCACTAAAAATTGAGGTGGAGACGATTCCAAGCATCAGTGGAATTAATTTAAGTCCAGCAGATGTTGCGCTATCGCCCTTTACAACTTGGAGATAGAGGGGCAGCATCACAATTGCGCCGAACATGCCAGCACCGATAATAAAACCGAGGACTGATGTCAGGCTGAATGTGTGATTTTTAAAGAGCGAGAGCGGAATGATTGGTTCGGCGGCTCGCTTCTCCCAGAGAATAAAGAAGACGGCCAGAATGATACCGATCGTCACGTATCCGATTGTGCGGGAATCAGTCCAGCCATTTTGTGGACCATAAACGCTTAGCGATAAGAGAACGAGCGTTACTGAGGTAACGAGCAGGAATGCACCCAAGTAATCAATGGTGTGGTTGCGTCGTTCCTTATTTGAGTGAAGCGAAGCTGAAGTAAGAATGAGTGCCAGAATTCCAAATGGAATGTTGATGTAGAAAATCCAACGCCAGCCAGTGACACCGAAAATTGATCCACTGTCTGAGAAGAAGCCACCGAGAAGTGGGCCGGCAACAGATGAAAGTCCCCAGACCGCTCCGAAATATCCTTGGTATCGACCACGTTCACGCGGCGGAACAATGTCGCCGATAATCACGAAAGTCAGTGCCATCAGGCCACCTGCGCCAAGACCTTGGATCGCACGGAATGCAATCAGCTGATTCATATCTTGGGCTGCGCCGGCAAGAAGTGAACCAATCAGAAAGACAACGATGGCGAATTGGAAGACTGGGCGACGACCGTAGATGTCAGAAATTTTTCCATAGAGCGGAGTCGATGCAGTCGAAGTTAAAAGGTATGCGGTGACGACCCAGGTGTAATGATTGAGGCCATTGAAATCTTCCACAATGCTCTTGAGCGCGGTGGAGACGATTGTTTGATCGAGAGCTGCTAGTAAGAGGCCAGTCATTAAGCCGCCGAGTATGACCATGATTTCGCGATGTGTATACGCCTTTGCCGGTGCATTGATGGACACAAATCCCCACTTAATGAAATTTTAGGCAGTTTTTGTAATTTCAACTGCGAGGCAATAAGTTTAGCGCGTGAAATCAATTATCGCCGACGACCTAGTAAAAACTTATGACAAGGGTGCAGTGCGCGCACTCGATCACCTCTCATTAGATGTCGAAGAAGGCACCGTATTGAGCGTGCTTGGACCTAATGGTGCGGGTAAAACAACAAGCGTGAGAATTCTTGCCACGTTATTAAAACCAGATTCTGGTCACGCGATGGTTGCTGGCATTGATGTAATTAAGCATCCCGAAAAAGTACGCGAAGTAATTGGACTTTCGGGTCAGTATGCAGCGGTAGATGAAATTCTTACCGGCTGGGATAACTTAGTGATGTTTGGTCAGCTCTATCATTTAGGTCGAAAGCAAGCAGTCGCACGTGCCGAAGAACTTCTCGAACAGTTCTCACTTACTGATAGTGCACGTCGTCCAATTAAAACTTACTCAGGCGGAATGCGTCGTCGCTTAGATTTAGCAGCATCACTAATCGTAAAACCGAAAGTTCTTTTTCTCGACGAACCAACAACTGGACTTGATCCACGTGGTCGGCAAGAGATGTGGACTGTGATTCAAGAGTTGGTAAAAGGTGGGGTAACGCTCTTACTGACAACTCAATACCTAGAAGAGGCAGATCAACTTGCAGACGAGATTGCTGTGATTGATCATGGCAAGGTAATTGCTCGCGGAACTTCAGATGCGTTAAAGAAGCAGGTAGGTGGCGAGCGACTTGAGATTGTGGTTGACGCTGCCCACACCGGCAAGACGATGGAAATTGTGTCAAGAGTCAGCGCAAATGCAGCAGTCCTCGATGAAGGGCTGCGACTGATCTCGGCACCGGTCGCCACTGGATCACAGGCGCTGCTAGCGGCTTTGCGCGAGTTAGATAGCGCCGGGATTCACCCGCTCGATATTGCGCTGAAGCGTCCATCACTTGATGATGTATTCCTCTCACTCACCGGCCATGTCGCTGAGGAGCGAGTCGAAATTGAAGTGAGCAAGAAGAAGAGAGGCAAGTAGATGAGAAATCTGCAGGATATTTTCGTTATTACCCGCCGCCAGATCTTGCTCTTGGCTCGAGTACCCGAGGTACTGATTTTCTCCACTATTCAGCCGGTGATGTTTGTACTTCTCTTCAGATTTGTATTCGGTGGTTCAATCGATACTGGCCAACCAGGGGGATACGTCCAGCTATTGATGCCTGGAATTTTCGTACAGACCGTTGCCTTCACCCTTGCCGGCACCGCAGCTGGTCTTGCCGAAGATATGAAGAAAGGTTTAATCGATCGATTCCGATCATTGCCGATCTCACGAAGCGCTCTTGTAATTGGTCGAACACTTGGAGATTCACTTCTTAACATTGTTGTACTCACAGTGATGGGAATTACCGGTTATCTCGTGGGATGGCGTCCATCAGGTGGCACTGGAAATATGTTCTTGGGCTTTTTGTTCTTATTACTCTTTGGATACGCGCTCTCGTGGGTCGGAGTATTGGTCGGGTTATCGGCAAAAGATGCCCGAGTTGTTGCCAACGTCTCGTTTATCGTGACTTTTCCGCTGACATTTTTATCAAATGCATTTGCACCAACTACTGGAATGCCACGTGCGCTGCAGTACGTTGCAGAATGGAATCCAGTCTCAACCATGGTCGCTGGTTGTCGCAGCCTCTTTGGACTTGAGACAGAATTCGGTGCAACTGCCGGTTCTTTCCCGAGCGAAAATCCATTGGTGACATCGCTGCTTTATATGGTGATCATCATGGCAATCTTTATTCCGTTAGCGGTGCGTAAGTACTCTAAAACAAGCAAGTAGTACTGATCTGCTTAGATAAATTTTGCGCTTTTGATTTCAACGCTAATTGCTTTGCCATTGGGCGCTGTATACGAAACGGTATCGCCGATCTTTGCACCCATTACGGCACTCCCTAGTGGAGATTTTTCGCTGTAGACATCGTATTGATCAGATGTAATTTCGCGCGAACCAAGTAAGAAGCTCATCTCATCGCCTGCGATCAGGGTGGTGACGACCATGCCGGCACCGACAACGCCATCTTCACTTGCTGGAGGTGTACCGATATGTGCGTTCTCAAGAATTTGTTTGAGTTGGCGAATGCGCGCTTCCATCTTTCCTTGTTCATCGCGGGCAGCGTGATATCCGCCGTTCTCCTTGAGATCTCCCTCGGCGCGAGCAGTTTCAATCTTCGCGGTGACATCGCGACGGCCAACGCCTTCCAGATTTTCAAGTTCGCCCCTGAGGCGATCGGCTGCCTCTTGGGTTAGCCAGGTCTGTGGAGTGCTCATAAGGGCAAACTTTAGCGGGGATGAGCGAGTTAGGAAATCCTGCATTCGACTAGACGAGCACTTACTGGCGTGAGTCGGGCTGGAATCGCAACGTTTCGTTCGACCTTTGCCGCACCGGGTGCAATCACATCATCGATCTGACCAACAATGTTCTTATCCAAATCAAGGGTAACCAAAGTGCAGGTGACCGATGCTTGCGGGTCACGACGTTCGATTGCATATTTCATCGTGATCTCGCGCTCGCCGGTGACTTCAAAAGAGTAGAGCGTCGATCGCAGTTCGGGCTGTGAATGGTTTAACGCCGCCCAGCCAGTCCAGATCAGTCCAATTAAGCCGAAGGTAATTGCCGGAACCAGCCAACGATTTTTATTCTTAATCCCGTAGCGATCGCTAAAGTCGAAAGGTTGGTCATCGCCGTGGCTGGGCACGGGATTCGCATTTGCTTTAGACATGGGAGAATCCTCTCATGCAAACAGAAGTTGATATGGGTTGGGCCGGAGCGCTGACAGTCTTGTTTCTCTGCATAACGGTGGCGATCTTGCTGCGTAGCTTTTATAAGCGATATTCCAAGATGAAGGATCACGAAGAAAATAGTGATCTTTAAAATAATCGGTAGGGCCACCGCAATCATTCTGGTCGCCACCTGCTTTGTCGCACTTGGTCTCTGGCAACTCGATCGTGCCCAGGATATGCAGGCAGCGAAGAAAGTAGTCGCCGATACCACCATCTATCCACTATCTGATTTGGCCGCACCTGCCACCGCACTTGATTCCCGGTCGGTTGGAAAAATTGTGCAGCTTCGTGGAAATTATATTCTTACCTTTCGGGCACCTTTTCAAAATGATGTAGATAAGAAAAGAGATGATTGGGAAGTTGCGCTAATGCAGGTCGATCAAAATAGCGCGATCTTGGTTCTGCGCGGATTGTGGTCAGAGCGATTGACCCAACCAACGACTGCGATGTCCACTGGTGTTAATCTTGTGGCCACGGTGGCGCCGCGGCAATTCGAGGACCGAGTTCGAAGCGCACCCGGCGTACTTTCTCGGATAGATAGCAGTGTGATTGTGGGCCAGGTCGATCTCGATCTCTACGATGGTTTTCTGGTGGCCACTAGCGAGAGCGTTGCCGAAGGTGTGATCGAGCGAAGCCGGATTACGCCGCCAAAGCTCGAGTCGAAGGTCGCTGGCTATTACTGGCAACACATCTCTTATGTAATCATCTGGTGGCTGATGGCGGCGATCGTTGTGATCTTGCCGTTTTACCGAAAGCGACAAGAAAGCGATACGGTCTGAGCATGAAAAGTGCGATCTTTCGATTCCGAGTAATGGCAATTGTCTGCGGCGTGCTTTCGATGGTCCTCTGGTTTTTCTATATGCCAGCAAAGTACCTCTTCCATCTTGAGCGCACTCAGCCATGGATTATCTGGATCACTCAGACCCATGGATTTCTCTATATTTTCTACGTTCTGGCGGCGCTGCAACTTGGCGTGAAAATGCGCAAATCTCTGCGCGAAACTTTTTGGATGATTCTGGCTGGCACCTTGCCGGTTGCCTCATTTATCTTGGAGCGCCGAATTGTTAAGCAAAGTTCGTAAAGCGGTCAAAAGTTCGCTCTATCCATTCTATGAATGGCGCATTATTCGCGATCTCGATTTCAGCCAGACCCCTCATCACGTCGGGGTAATTCTCGATGGCAATCGCAGATGGGCAGTTGATAATCCCAGCGCCGAAGATCCCAAGGGCCATAAACGTGGGGCGGAAAAGATCATTGAATTCCTGGGGTGGTGCGAAGATTCCAAGGTCAAGGTTGTGACGTTATGGATGCTCTCTACCGATAATTTCAAACGTACCCCAAAAGAACTCGATTCGCTGCTGACGATCATCGGCGAAAGCGTTGATGAATTATCGGCCACGGGTCGTTGGACCATTAAGGCAGTCGGAGCACTTGATCTTTTGCCGCCATGGATGGTGACCAAGTTGCAAAATCTGCCCACCCACCCGGGGACGATGGAAGTTAATGTTGCGATCGGATACGGCGGGCGACGAGAGATCGTCGATGCGGTCAAGAGTTATCTACACAGCGCCCACTCCACCGGCAAAAACCTTGAGGCCGCCGCCGCTGATTTAAATATTGAGCAGATTTCAAGCTACCTCTACACCGCTGGCCAACCCGACCCCGAGCTTTTGATCCGAACATCGGGGGAGCAACGCCTCGGCGGCTTCCTCTTGTGGCAGAGCGCCCAGTCAGAGTTCTATTTCTGCGAGGCCTACTGGCCAGATTTCCGCCGGGTCGATTTCCTGCGCGCACTTCGCGCCTACTCCCAGCGCCACCGCCGACTCGGCCGCTAGCGGCTTGCAGCTCTGGTCGAATTTGGCCCGCTTTTAAGATCACAGTGACAAAAAGGACATAACGGACTTCCCCCTTACTGACCTGCACTTTTACCCATCCACAGCCAATGGGATTCATGAGAATTTTCTCGCCATGCGTGTTCAAATTTGCCGATGGGGGGTGAGGTTGGCACTCTAAACCAGTCAGATTGAGATCTCGCAGAGATTTCGATGGTTTATTGAGAGAAGGGAGATCACTATGAAGCGTTCATTTCTGCCACCACGCATCGCGCTCTGGACCCTGATCGCATCCCTTCTTGTCCTAGCCAGCGCTCAGCCGACTGCCTACGGTTTAGATTTTCCAACCACCATTAGTTTGACCCTGCCCGAGGTCACAAATCTTCGCGCCTCGGCGGTCGATCTCACTGAAGGCGCACCGCTCTACTCTCAACTCGAATTCAGCCAATCCCTCTTCGCATCCGAGATGGCGCTGGTGGCTACAGTCAGCCGCCAAGTCGAGATTGCCCGCACCCCAAGTGGCGCCCGATATGTCACTCGCCAAATTATGCGCAGTGAATATAACTGGGGCAGCTACCAATTTACCTGCCTCAATCGCCTCTGGACTAAAGAGAGCAACTGGAATTACCTGGCACATAATTACAAATCTGGTGCCCACGGAATTCCGCAGGCACTACCTGCCATCAAGATGGAGATTATCTCTACCGATTGGCGGAGGAACCCAGTGACTCAGATTCGTTGGGGACTTCGATATATCGAGATTCGCTATGAGGACCCATGTAAGGCATGGAGCAAGTTCAAGCGCAGTCGTTATTACTAGAAATTTAAGAGGTTGGCCCGAGGCCGATCGAAATCGGTTTTGAAGTCTGGGCGAAGAAATCATTTCCCTTGTCATCAACGACGATAAATGCTGGGAAGTCCACTACATCGATCTTCCAGACCGCTTCCATTCCAAGTTCGGCGTAATCAAGAACTTCGACTTTCTTAATGCAATCCTGGGCTAACCGCGCTGCCGGACCACCGATGGAGCCGAGATAGAAACCACCGTGGTTCTTACAAGCATCAGTGACCGCCTGTGATCGATTGCCTTTGGCCAGCATCACAAAAGATCCACCGCGTGATTGGAAATAATCTACATATGAATCCATTCGGCCGGCAGTTGTAGGCCCAAAAGATCCGGATGCGAGCCCTTCTGGGGTTTTTGCCGGACCGGCGTAATAGACGGCATATTTTTTAAGATACTCAGGCATTGGTGCGCCGCCATCAATTGCCTCTTTAATTTTTGCGTGAGCAAGATCGCGCGCAACCACAATGGTGCCAGTAAGTGATAGTCGAGTCTTTACTGGATGCTTTGAAAGTTCGGCACGAATTTGCTCCATCGGTAGATTGAGATCAATCACAACTACTTCACCGCTGGTTTCAATCAAATGCTCTTCGGTGGTATCAGGCAAGAAATGGGCCGGCTCTGTCTCTAACTCTTCGATAAAGATTCCATCGCGAGTGATCTTGGCTTTGACTTGGCGATCGGCCGAACAAGAAACTGCGATCGCAATCGGCAGCGATGCGCCATGGCGCGGTAGTCGAACGACCCGAACATCGTGACAGAAGTACTTTCCACCAAATTGTGCGCCGATTCCAAGGGTACGAGTGAGTTCGAGGACTTTGTCCTCAAGTTCGATATCTCTAAAGCCGTGGCCGGTTGCGGCATCTCCCGATGTTGGAAGTGAATCTAAATACTTGGTCGATGCCAACTTTGCAGTCTTCACAGTGTGCTCTGCGCTAGTGCCACCGATCACGATTGCAAGGTGATACGGAGGACAGGCAGCAGTTCCGATTGATCGTAACTTTTCATCGAGCCAGGTCATAAATGATGCTGGATTGAGTACGACCTTTGTCTCTTGATATAAGAATGATTTATTTGCACTTCCACCACCCTTGGCGATGTATAAAAAGTTGTACTCATCGCTGTGGTCGCTATCTGCATAAATTTCGATTTGAGCTGGCAAGTTATTGCCGGTGTTCTTCTCTTCCCAGGTCGTGATCGGTGCCATCTGGGAGTAACGCAGATTGAGCTTTGTATATGCGTCATAGATTCCTTGCGACAGCGCAACCTCGTCTTTACCCGAAGTTAAAACGTATTGCCCCTTTTTACCCATAATCAGCGCAGTGCCCGTGTCCTGGCACATCGGCAAAATTCCACCCGCTGCAATATTGGCATTTTTTAATAGATCGAGAGCGACGAAGCGATCATTCGGAGAGCTCTCTGGATCTTTCAAGATGTATGCAAGTTGCTCGAGGTGTGCGGTACGTAAGTAATGTGAAATATCGTGAATCGCAACTTCACTCAGTGAGCTCAGCGCCGCTGGTGTAACTCGCAAAAATTCTAAATCGCCATGCTTTTCAACGCTGACTCCTTCTTTTGTCAGCAGTCGGTACTTCGTCGAATCATCGCCTAGTGGCAGGAGTTCGGAGTAGGAAAATTGTGGTGACATCGTGACTCTATTCAGATTCGTTCTTTGCTACTGGTCGTGCCGCCGCAATCTTTGCCTTGGCACCATCTAGCCACTGCCCACAGATCTTGGCGAGCTCTTCACCGCGCTCCCATAGAGCTAGAGATTCTTCGAGTGTGGCACTTCCAGATTCGAGTGATTGCACAATCTCATCGAGTTCATCGCGAGCCTGCTCATACGATAACTTCTTCTCTGCGGCCATGTTCCTAATCTACTCTCTCTTATTTTTCGGTGTTATCCGGCTTTGCCGCAGCGGCCCGTGAAGATTTCTCTGTCACAGCGCCGATCTGACCCTTGGCTAAGCGAATCTGAATATGTGTCCCGACTGCAACGGCGGCGGCATCGCGCAGAATTTCACCGCCATCTAGCTGGACTACCGAATAACCGCGATCGAGAGTGGATTGGGGCGAGAGCGATCGCAGGTGAGCGCGCACTTGTTTGAGTTCGCGCTTCTCGCGATCGAGGATTCCGGCAAAGGCTAAGGCTGCGCGCTGTCGATAACTTTGGGTGGCTTCAAATCGGGTCGTCACAATCACCATCGGATCTTTCATGACTGGGCGAGAGATCAACTGCGCAATCTGTGCGCTCTGATAATCAAGTGAAGATTCAAGGCGACGCAGAATTCGATTGCGCAGTAATTCGATATCGGCAATCTCTTGCGCAATATCTGGCACCACTTTCTTTGCTGCATCGGTGGGAGTTGATGCTCGGTAATCGGCGACTAGGTCGAGAAGTGGTGAATCTTTTTCATGGCCAATCGCGCTGACAATGGGTGTGGCACAGGATGCCGCAAGGCGCACTAATGACTCATCACTAAAGGGCAAGAGATCTTCAAATGATCCGCCACCGCGCGTGATGATAATGACATCGACTTCTATGTTAGCTTCGAGTTCGCGCAGCGCTGCCGATACTTCGACAACTGCCGCACTTCCCTGCACCGCAACTTCTCGGATTTCAAATTCAACTGCTGGCCATCGACGCCTGGCATTCTCAACTACATCTTTTTCGGCATCGGTATTGCGGCCACAGATAAGTCCGACCTTGCGCGGCAGCCGAGGCAAGCCAACTTTTTGATCGGCGCTAAAGAGACCTTCAGTCGCCAACAAACTTTTCAACTCTTCTAGTCGGGCAAGTAATTCGCCAACTCCGACTTGTCGAATCTCTTTCACTGACATGGTCAGCGTCCCGCTCTTGGTATACCAAGATGGCTTGGCGTAGATGACTACTCGGGCATTTGCCGGCAGTGGTTGCACCGTTGCTAAAACATTTTTATAACACATGACCGAAAGACTCATATCGGCGCTGGTATCGCGCAGCCGCATAAAGGCCATGCCACCGCTACGTTCATTGAGTTCCGAAATCTCGCCCTCAATCCAAATTGGGCCTAATCGATCGAGATAATCCTTGATCGCTTCAGTGACGACGCGTACAGGCGCGGGGTTTTCACTTGAAGTTTCGAACATGCGCCAAGCCTAATAGACTCAGTGACATGACTTCGCAGAAACGCGTTCTTCTCGCCGCTCCACGTGGATATTGCGCTGGCGTTGACCGCGCAGTGATCACGGTTGAGAAAGCGCTCGAGCTCTATGGCGCACCGGTCTATGTCCGCAAGGAAATTGTGCATAACAAGCATGTGGTCTCCACCCTCGAACAACGTGGAGTGATCTTTGTAAACGAGACCGATGAAGTTCCAGAAGGCCACACTGTTGTCTTTTCCGCCCACGGTGTCTCACCACTTGTTCACGAACAGGCCGCTGCTCGTAACCTAAAAACAATTGATGCTACTTGTCCTTTGGTAACCAAGGTTCACCACGAGGTTCGTCGCTTTGCAAATGAAGAGACTGAAATTTTGCTCATCGGCCACGAAGGTCACGAAGAAGTTGAAGGCACCGCTGGCGAAGCGATCGGTAAGGTAAAAATTGTGGATGGCCTAGAAGGTGCACGAACCATCCAACCAACACCTGGTAAAAAACTTGTCTGGCTGACTCAGACCACACTGAGCGTTGATGAAACTCTGCAAGCGGTCGCAATTTTGCGAGAGCGTTTTCCAGAGATCTCTGATCCACCATCTGATGACATTTGTTATGCAACTCAGAACCGGCAAGAAGCGATCAAGATAATTGCACCGCAATCTGATTTAGTACTTGTAGTGGGATCTACCAACTCTTCCAATTCAGTGCGCTTGGTTGAGGTTGCACTCGAATATGGCGCTAAACACTCGTATTTGATCGACTACGCATCGGAAGCAAAAGATGAATGGCTCGAAGGTGTCACAACCGTCGGCGTCACTAGCGGCGCGTCAGTTCCAGAAATTCTTGTCCGCGGATTACTTGAGTGGCTTGCGGTGCATGGATTCGGTGATGTCGAAGAGGTGCGAGCAACCGAAGAGACGCTTCTCTTCTCACTGCCACCTGAGTTACGTAAAGATATGAAAGCCGCTGGCCAGAAGTAGATTAGCTACGAGATTTAGGCTTACGCGCCTTCGCTTTCTGATTGAGAAATACAAACCATCCATACGCAGCGGCGGCTAATAACCACGGGCCGACGGATGCCAGGGAAGCCAAAATATCAATGCCAAGTCGAGTTGGGCTTAGACCATCTGTGATCAGATAGAAGATGGTCACAACAGCGCCTAAGACAAGTGGTGGAGTGACAACTGCAACATAGGCAGTACCAGGGCGACCAAAACGTGAACCACCAAAAGTAGTAACGACGATAATCAGCCCGGTCAAAATCCCAGTGCCACTGCGTAGTGAAAGTTCGGCAAAGGTAAAGAGCGAGATAAGGAAAACTTGTAGAACTACAACGCCTTGTTTCTTAAGGCCGGGCCCGGAAATTGCTGGACGCGCACTGCTCATTCGTCCTCCTTTACCTCTTCTGCATCAATGAAATCATCTTCTGCGGCAAGTTCGCTATTTTTTAATTCACGAACCTGCGCTGGTGCATCTGGATATGCAAGTGAAAGTTTATCTTTATCTCCCGATACTCCATAACTCAAAATTTTCGCAGCAGCTCGCTTTACTGTGGATTCAGCGGTCGGGATCAATTCCGAGTACGCCTTCGAGAGTGAGTTGAGCGCTGTGCCTACCTTAATAATTTTTGAGTGGAGCAAGGTGAGATCTTTCATAAAAGCCGCCGCTGATTTCGAGATATCTTCAGCATTTCTGGCCACTGCATTGCGTGAATAAACATTGCCAATCGTGCGCAGCAACGCCATCATGGATGTTGGTGTGGCGATGGTGACGTTGAGTTTAAAGGCCTTTTCCAGGAATAGCGGATCTACCCGAAGCGCCTCTGTTAGTAGTGATTCAAAGGGAACGAAGAGGATTACGAAATCGGGCGAGTTTTGTGAATCTTGATAGCCACGTTTTGCCAGTGTCTCCACATGCTTTGTCAGATCTTTACGGTGTTCAATAAAGAGCGTCTCACGTCCATCAGCATCTTCTGCTTCGTGGGCTTCGATAAATCGATCGAATGGAAATTTTGAATCGATAAATAATTTTGTACCACCTGGCATATTTACCGTGATGTCAGGGATGCCAGATGAATCAGCATCGGTAGTAGAACGTTGCGCGGTAAATTCAATATCTTTGCGAAGCCCTGCGTTTTCCAACATTAACTCAAGTTGTGCCTCACCAAATTTTCCGCGGGTTGCAGAATTTGAGAGCGCACCGGCGATCGCCTTGGTCTGAGCAACGAGTGATTCATTATGGGTAGACATGGCACGCACCTGTGCGCGGATATCTGATTCGGCTTCGATGCGACGACGATCGGCATCGCCTGCCTCTTTCTGCAACTTCTCCATCGAACTCTTCATCGCTTCAAGTTCTCCCGCTAGCTTCGAACCAGCGATCGCGTTATCGCGTTCAGATTTGTAGAGATCGCGTTCGGCACGAGCCGCATTGAGTTGTTGCGTGAGTTCGGCCGAATCTGATCGGCCTGCACCATTGCGCCAGATTAAAAATCCAATTACCAACCCAAGGGCGAGGCCGACAAGGAGGGTAACTGCAATCAGAAGCGGGCTTTGGCTGGTGGCTGTGGTCGTCATGCCCCTATCGTGGCAGGCGGCGGTGACAATCACGCGTAGGCTCTACCCCCTATGAGAGTGTCACTATGAGCCTATCTATCGGAATCGTCGGTCTGCCGAATGTGGGAAAGTCGACCCTTTTTAACGCTCTGACCAAGAACAATGTCTTGGCCGCCAACTATCCCTTCGCCACGATCGAGCCCAATATCGGCGTCGTCGGGGTTCCGGATTCACGGTTGGCATCGTTGGCCACAATTTTTAGCTCGGAGAAATTATTACCGGCGGCGCTCTCATTTGTAGATATCGCTGGCATCGTTAAAGGTGCATCCGAGGGTGCCGGCCTTGGCAATAAGTTCTTAGCAAATATTCGCGAGACCGATGCCATCTGTCAGGTCATTCGTGTCTTCACCGATGGCGATGTGGTGCACGTTGATGGTCGAATTGATCCAGCAAGTGACATGGAGACAATTAATACCGAGTTAGCGCTAGCCGATTTACAGACAATTGAGAAAGCGATTCCGCGTCTTGAGAAAGAGACCAAGACCGCCAAAGATCGCGTACCTGTTTTGGAAGCAGTAAAAGAGGCCAACGAGTGGTTGCAATCTGGCAAGCCGTTGTCGCAATCGAAAATTGATCGTGATTTATTACACGAACTTCACTTGCTTACGGCAAAACCATTTCTCTATGTTTTCAATGTTGATGCCGCCGAACTCAACGATAAAGAGTTGCGCGAAAAATTGCAGGCACTAGTCGCACCAGCTGAAGCAATTTTTCTAGATGCCAAGACCGAAGCTGAACTTGCTGAGCTTCCTGATGAAGATGCGATGGAGTTACTGCAATCAATTGGTTTGGAAGAGCCAGGACTTGCAACACTTGCTCGGGTTGGATTTTCTGCCCTTGGTCTTCAGACATATCTCACCGCCGGTCCAAAAGAAGCGCGCGCGTGGACAATTCATAAAGGTGACACCGCACCAAAGGCAGCCGGTGTAATTCATACAGATTTCGAAAAAGGCTTTATTAAGGCTGAAATTGTCTCTTTTGCCGACTTGGTAGAAGCAGGTTCGATGAGTGAAGCAAAGGCAAAGGGGAAAGTCCGTATGGAAGGCAAAGAGTATGTAATGGCCGACGGAGATGTTGTGGAGTTTCGATTCAATGTCTAACAAACCTAAATCAATTAAACGGCAACCACACCTCGTAGGACTACCAGAGAAGCGTCGTGAAAACCTTCGCAACGTTGCAATTATCGCCCACGTAGATCATGGCAAGACAACACTTGTCGATGCAATGTTGTGGCAATCAGGAGCATTTGCTGCTCACAAAGTTCAAGGCGAAGGCCAAGAGCGCATGATGGATTCAATGGATATAGAACGCGAAAAGGGAATTACGATCCTTGCCAAAAACACCGCGGTAAAGCGCGGCGATACCATCGTGAACATCATCGATACTCCAGGTCACGCAGATTTCGGTGGCGAGGTAGAGCGCGGATTAGAGATGGTCGATGGCGTAATTTTGCTAGTCGATGCATCAGAAGGTCCGTTGCCACAGACTCGTTTCGTACTGCGTAAAGCGCTACAGAAAAATCTGCCAGTCATCTTGGTAATTAACAAGGTTGACCGTCCCGATTCACGTATCGCAGAAGTTGTCGATGAAGCCTACGAACTCTTCCTTGATCTTGATGCAAATGAAGAGCAGATTGATTTCCCAATCGTCTATGCATCTGCCAAAAATGGTCGCGCATCACTTACTCGTCCCGCAGATGGCGGATTGCCAGTTGAAGAGAACCTCGATGTTCTCTTTGACACAATCTTCTCTGCAATTCCAGCACCGACGTATCACGAAGGTGCACCACTTCAAGCTCATGTAACAAACCTTGACTCATCACCATTCCTTGGACGTTTGGCGCTTTGCCGCATCCACGAGGGTGTGCTTAAAAAAGGTCAGACTGTTACCTGGATGAAAACTGATGGCACAACAGAGCGGGTAAAAGTCTCGGAACTTCTGATCACTGAAGCTCTCGAGCGCGTGCCAGCACTTGAGGCCCACCCCGGTGACATCATCGCCGTTGCCGGATTCGACACCATTACTTTGGGTGAGACGCTGGCAGATCTAGAAAATCCACACGCGCTTCCACTTATTACAGTGGATGAGCCTTCAATTTCGATGACAATTGGTATCAATACATCTCCACTTGCGGGCAAGAGCGGCAAAATGCTTACTGCGCGCCAAGTAAAAGATCGTCTTGATAAAGAGCTCATCGGTAACGTCTCACTTCGAGTTCTCAATACCGAACGTCCAGATACTTGGGAAGTGCAAGGTCGTGGCGAACTTCAGTTGGCAGTTCTAGTTGAAATCATGAAGCGCGAGAGCTTTGAACTTACAGTGGGTAAGCCACAGGTGGTAACAAAGATCATCGATGGAAAACTTCACGAACCAATGGAGCACCTATCTATTGATGCACCAGAAGATTATCTCGGCGTGCTTACTCAGTTGATGGCACTTCGCAAAGGTCGCATGGAGCAGATGGTCAATCACGGAACCGGTTGGATCCGTCTTGATTACAAAGTTCCATCACGTGGCTTGATTGGTTTCCGTACTGAGTTCCTGACTGAAACTCGTGGAACTGGATTGCTGCACCATGTATTTGATTCATACGAACCATGGTTTGGTGAATTGCGTACTCGTGGAACAGGTTCACTTGTTTCAGATCGTATGGGCGCAGTAACTTCATATGCTCTCTACTCTGTACAAGAGCGTGGTTCAATTTTCGTTGAGCCAGGCGATGAAGTTTACGAAGGTATGGTCATCGGCGAGAACTCTCGTTCCGAAGATATGGACGTCAACTGTGTGCGCGAAAAGAAGCTCACTAACATGCGTGCATCCGGAACAGATGAATCAGAGCGCTTGATTCCACCTAAGCGCCTCAATATGGAAGGTGCACTTGAGTTCTGTCGCGAAGATGAATGCGTTGAAGTCACACCAGCTGTTGTTCGTCTCCGCAAGGTAACCCTTGATGGAAATGAACGTGCTCGTGCAACTTCTCGCGCAAAGCGCTCTAACGAGGCCAGTAACTAATTCGGAGGAGTCGCCAAAGCGCCCTGATGTCGGGGTGCTGCGGTTAAATGGCTCCTGTGAAGCTCATTAAAAGTACGCCGGCGACCCATATCGGGTTCGTCGGCGCTTTTAATTCCGAGCAAGAAAGTGCGATCGCACATCGTGGTTCACCGCTACTTCTCTTAGGTGGCGCTGGCAGCGGCAAGACAACTGTGTTGATTGAGTGTGCACTCGCCCGCATTGCACAAGGTGCGCACTCGGATTCGATTCTCTTACTCACCTATGGCCGCGAACGTGCATCAGAGATGCGTGATGCGATTGCGATTCGTAGCTCTGCAACTGGATATGAACCACTTTCTCGAACTTTCCACTCACTTGCCTTCTCGATCGTAAGGATGAAAAGTGGCGATGACTATCGCGAACCAATTCTACTCTCAGGGGCTGAACAAGAGAAAATTATTGCCGATCTTTTGCAAGGTGACTCTGATGATGGATATCGCGAGTGGCCCGAATCGCTGCGCGAAAGTAAAGCAACGCTTGGAAACCCAATTCTTACTCGCGGATTTATTCGCGAACTTCGCGATCTAATGATGCGGGCAAATGAACGTGGAATATCACCGACCCAACTTTCACTTCGTGGCGCGCAACTCGGGGAAAAGTATTGGCCAGCAGCGTCAGATTTTTGGAACCGCTATCAAGGTGTGATGGATTTAGTAGCATCCGGTGCCGGCGATGCCAAGGCGCGAATTGATCCATCCGAACTCATTAATGCGGCAATTGCACATCTGACAAATAATCCAAATCTTTTAGCGCAATTACGTAAACAATTTGCCACAATAATTGTTGACGAATTCCAAGAATCAGATCCTGCCCAACGTTTATTGCTCTCGTTGCTAGCCGGCAACGATCTGATCATCGCACTCGATTCTAAGAGCGCAGTCGGTCGTTTTCGCGGTGCAGATCCAGATGGTGCAGACCGCGCGGCCGAATCTCTAATCGGATCTACTGGCCAAAAAATCACACTCACACATCTCTATCGCACCCCAGATACTCGCGATTGCACGATCATGGCATCGGCTGCAGAAGAGGCTCAACTCATTGCCTATCACTGTAAAAAAGCGCACCTGATCGACAAAATTCCATATTCACAGATGGCGATTATCGTTCGATCGGGTGGTGTGACCGCATCGACAATTCGTCGTGCCTGCGCACAGGTGTCGATTCCAACGGTGGGCGAAGTAGAAGCGCTCGGCACTAGCGCGGCGATTGCACCGTTTTTGCTCCTGGCACGAATTGCTACCAAGCCATCGACCATGACTGTCGCTGAAGCTGAACAATTGTTAACTAGTGAATTCGGCGGTAGTGATCCGATTTCGCTACGTCGCATTCGTCGCGCGCTCTTGGCATCACGCGCCGATGATGATCTACGTAGTGGTTCAAAGATGTTGCTGGATGCGATCGTTGATGGTGAAATTGCGATTGAAGATAACGCTGAGTTGATCCGTATTCACACACTTCTTACTCTTGCCCGCAAGTCGATCGCAAAGCCCGGCTCGACCGTGCACGATTTACTCTGGGCGATTTGGAGTAACGCGCTGACCAGCGATGGTGCAAATCTAAGTGTTAGTTGGCGAGATGCGGCGCTACGTGGAGGCTCTCGCGGAGCTGCCGCCGATCGAGACCTTGATGCCATGATCGTGCTCTTTGAAAGTGCGGCGCGATTTATCGAACGTTTTCCCGGAGCTAAGCCTTCGAGTTTCTTAGCTGAAATCTCCAATGAATTTATTGCAGCCGATGTGATCACCGCCAAAGGTGTCCGCCCAGATGCGCTCGAAGTAATGACAGTACACAGCGCTAAAGGTCGGCAGTGGAAATATGTAATTGTCGCTGGCGTACAAGAAGGTATCTGGCCCAATCTAAAAATCCGCAGCACATTGTTAGGGGCTGAACGTTTAGTCGAGCGCGAACGTCACGGCGATCATTTGCCAAATCGTGAATTGCAGGCAATTACTGCATCCTCGCTATTAGAAGATGAGCGACGCCTCTTTCACGTAGCAATTTCGCGTGCGACCACAAATCTTTTGGTCACCGCCGTATCACGCGAAGATGACGAGCCATCCCTGTTTTTCCAAGAGATATACGAGGAAATTCACGGTTTTTCAGCCGATGACCCACAAGCCAAGGTTGCGGTTCCGTCCAGGCCACTGACTGCGCCAGCCCTAGTTGCAACCCTTCGCCACGAATTAACTTCTGATCGCAAGATTGAAGCAGCTGGCTTGCTTGCGACCTTAGCGACTTCGGGAATCTCACTTGCCGATCCAACACACTGGGTTGGTTCGCGCGCACTTTCCACCGATCGCAGCGTTGTCATACCTGGTCAACCTGTTTATGTATCACCTAGTGGCGCTGAAACATTTACTGAGTGTGGTGTGAAATGGTTCTTTGAAAAAAGTGGCGGCACAAATGGAGATGGTGTGGCACAACTTTTAGGTTCTGCCATCCACGAATTTGCCAGCTTAAAGGTGAGTAACCCAGAGATTACTCACGACGAACTTGTCGCAAAGTTAGAAAGTTCATGGTCGCTAATTGATCAGAGCAGCGGGTGGTTAAGCGCCGCCGCACTCAAGCGAGCCAAGCGGATGCTCGAGCGATTTGCTCAGTATCACAACGAAACTGCGACAAATACTGATCGCACCGTTGTCGGTGCTGAAATGGATTTCGAGATTCGTTTTGCAGATGTGATTGTGAAAGGAAATGCAGATCGGCTTGAAGTTGATAGTGATGGAAAATACTTTGTAGTTGACTTTAAGACTGGCAAGAAAGTTATTAAAGAGAAAGAGGCTTTATCTAACTTGCAGTTGGCCTGCTATCAACTCGGAATCATCATGGGTGGCTTTAGTGAGAAACTTAAGAGCCAAGAGACATCTGGTTCACACCTTGTCTATCTCGCACATGAGACGATCAAGGTAGCCACCCGCGCACGTCCTGTGATCGACGCTGACGAAGTTCGAGCACAACTCTCAACAATTGGCTCTGGTATGGGCGCTGCCACATTTATCGCAAAGGTCAATGAGATGTGTCCGCGTTGTGCGGTTCGATCTTCTTGCCCAGTGCAGCCACATGGGCGCTCGGTGATCGAATGATAGACACGGTTATTAGATGATAGAAAAGTACTCACCGCTTGATGTCAGCGCCCTTATTCGCACTATAGATCATGGCTTTTACGACCCTACCGACGAACAAGCAAAGATTATCTCCATTGTTTCGAATCCATTTGAACCAGCGGTAGTCATTGCTGGTGCTGGCTCAGGCAAGACTGAGACGATGGCATCACGCGTTATCTATCTGGTTGCAAATGGATTTGTGAAGCCAGATGAAATCTTGGGGCTGACCTTTACTAGAAAAGCTGCCGGCGAACTCTCAGCCCGAATTAGAAAACGGCTGCGCCAACTCCAACTTGCTATGACAAAGGCTGGGCTTGAGGTTCCATTCACAACTCTCGATACATCGGTGACCACGTATCACTCTTATGCTGGACGTTTATTGAGTGAACATGCTATTCGTTTTGGAATTGATGCTGATGCCCAGCCGTTGGGCGAAGCAGCGCTCTGGATGAGTGCTAATACTTTAGTGCGCGATTGGAGCGATCCAGATTTTGTCTATGAAGGTGCTCTTAATTCGGCAATCGATGATGTGATGGGGCTAGCCTCACTGATTTTAGAACATCAATGTTCTTATGAAGATATTCGCGCAGCAGATCAGAAAACCCTAGCAGAGCTAGCAACAATGTCTGGTGGACTCAACGATGAAGTTCGTGCAGTTATTCGGACTGCCGAACAACGAATGGCGCTACTTCCATTGGTTGAGAAATTTATTGAACAACGTCGACTCGATGGCAATCTCTCATTCGATGATCAAATGTCGTTAGCAGCAGATATTGCAGTGCGATTTAGTGATGTCGGTGAGATCGAGCGCGCCAAATATAAAGTTGTTTTGTTAGATGAATACCAAGATACATCGCAGTCACAGGTGCGACTTCTCTCCTCTCTCTTTGGCGATGGTCATCCGGTCACCGCTGTGGGAGATCCATGCCAATCTATCTATACCTGGCGCGGTGCATCAGCGGGCACGATTGGTTCTTTTGCTACCTATTTTCCAAAGGCCAAGGGGTCTACCGGCAGCGCTGTATATGAGTTATTGACCACCTTTAGAAATGATGAATCAATCCTTGCCTTAGCCAATGCAATCTCGCAAGAGGTGCGCTCACTTGGCAACCTCAACGTGTCAGCACTTACTCCGCGAAAGGGTGCCGGTAAAGGTGACTTAGTGGTCGGACTCTTTGAATCGATGGAGGCTGAGGCAGTTGCTATCGCTGATTACATTGCACCATTGTGGCGCGATCCAGCACGTTTAGATTCAGGTCGTTTAGATTCGGGCGCTAAAACACCTGAAACTTTTGCCGTCCTAGTCCGTAAGCGATCGCAGATTCCGGCTATTCAAAAAGCGTTGCGAGATCAAAATATTGAATGTGAAGTCGTTGGACTCGGCGGACTAGTCCATGTGCCAGAAATTGCAGATATCGTCGCGATGCTCTCGATTATCGCCGATCCTGATGCCGGCGCATCGTTGATGCGCATGCTTACTGGTCCACACATGGCAATCGGACCGGCAGATCTCGCAGCACTCGGTGCACATTCGCGCACGCTAGCTAAGCAATCAGCAAGTGATAGTCGCACCCTAGTAAAGAAAATTGTGGCTGGAAATCCAGATTCGGCCGAGGCTGATGATCAATTTATGGGTTCACTCATTGACGCACTCGATGACATCGCCAAGTCAGATCAGAAAAACTTTAGCGATACTGGCTATCAACGCTTAAGTGATTTTGCCGCTGATCTGCGACGGTTGCGATCTCGTGCCAGTGCGCCAATAACAGATGTAATTGTGGAGATTGAGCGATATCTCAATATCGAAGTTGAAGTTTTCTTGCGTGATGGATCTACCTCTGGTCGCCGCCATATCGATCGCTTTATGGATGAAGCGTCAAAATTCGCTCGTAATGGCGCAACTCTTAACGCGTTTTTACAGTGGCTTGAGATCGCAAGCCGAGAAGAAGGTGGGCTCAAGGCAGGTGCGCCAGAGGTAAACCGTGAGGCGGTTCAGATTCTCACTATCCACGCAGCAAAAGGGGCGGAATGGGATGTTGTCGCTGTCCCTGGTTTAGTCGAGGGAACATTCCCAAGTGACCATAAAGGTGATCCCGATAATTGGATTACCAACGAAAGACATATTCCCTTTGCGTTACGTGGAGATGGCGAGCAGTTGCCACAATTTTCTTGGGGCGGTGTCACTACAAACTCCGATGCCGGTAAGCGAATTAAGGCTTTCAAAGAAGAGTGCAGCGTTTTCAAAGCCCAAGAAGAGATTCGACTTGGCTATGTCGCTATGACTCGAGCGAAAACACATCTGCTCTGCACCGCATCGTGGTGGAGAGATGGCAAGTTAAAGGTAGAGCAGTCATCGATTTTTGAACAAGCACAACTTATTGCTAGTGACTTTGGTCGCCTGATCAATATGGAGGATGCACCCGAGGAAGGAAGTGCAAACCCACTTCGCGAAAATCCAGCTAGCGCGATTTGGCCGCATGATCCAATCGCAGCCCGGCGCGAGGAATTTAGCGCGGCGATAGATTTCGTGCGCAGCAGTAAACCGCTCGCAGTACAAGCAGCGAGTGAATCTACCGATCTCGAGATTGCATCGTGGGCCCAAGATGCACAGGCCATAATTACTGAACTCGAAAATTATCGAGCTGGTACATCTGCAGTTGCACTGCCACCACGTATGGCGACTTCAACGTTGATCTCACTCCATCACGATCCGGCAGAGCTGGCACTGCTCATTCGCAGACCAATGCCACGGGTCAATGATGAATTCTCACGACGAGGTACGGCTTTCCACTTGTGGATTGAGAAACACTTTAATGTGGCTACCCTCTTTGATGATGAAGATTTTGATCAACTTGAACCGCTTGCTGCCGATCAAAGCCTGGAAGATTTAAAGAGCGCGTGGCTAGCAAGTTCATGGGCGGCTCGAACACCTTATGCCGTTGAAGTTCCATTTGAGAGCGTGATCGCCGGGGTACTCATTCGTGGCCGAATAGATGCAATTTATAAGGAGGGTGAACACTTTGAGGTCGTGGATTGGAAAACTGGCTCGAAACAACTCGGTGAGTCAGCATCGATTCAACTCGCGGTTTATCGGTTAGCGTGGGCAAAATTGCAAGGCGTTGCGATTGAAAATGTGAGCGCTGCTTTTCATTATGTTCCGACTTCAGTTACAGATCGCCGAAATGATCTTATGGGTGAGGCCGATTTAATCGCACTACTTGAAAAATTTAACGAAATTAAATAATTTCAACTGAAAGTGGCAAGTGATCGCTTACTCCCGTGGATACGGTGGCTAGCGCCTTGGTATCGCTATCGCGCAACGCTAGTACGTAATCAAATTGAATCTTGGCTCCCCAACTTGGATATGTTAATTGGGTAGCTAGTGATTTCCATTGCGATCCCACGATCGGAAGATTCTTCGGCAAATTGAGATCACCCATGATGATGACCTCGGTTGACATCTCACGCGCCAGATCTGCAGCCCACCGCTTAATCATTCGCAGTTGTTTGAAATTAAATCCGGGCACAAATGAGAGATGAGTATTAATTACGGTAAAGCCGTTCTCTAAAGTGGCAGCCAACGCTACTCGTGGTTCATCTCGAATATACATTGGACGAATCTTTCCGGGACCACTTTCATCACCTGGAATCAGCAGCGGCATACCGACTGGCGAGTTACCAAGATTGAGACGATGCCATTGTTTGACTGGAATCTTTGAAGCAATTCCTATTCCGTATGACCCAATATTTTCTGCTGCGCTTTTATCGCCATCATGGTTTGAAATAATAAGCTGATCAATAGATGTTATTTTTCGCCACGATTCACCGGGGGTTCCGATAATGCACGGAGCAAATGCATAATCGCGTGCGCCCATTGCCTGTGCAACCTGTGCAATTTGATTGAGTTGCCCCGACCTTGGTAATCGGTAATCACACTCTTGCACGGCGATCAGATCAGGGGCGATTTGTTCAACAATCGCACCAGTTGCAGTCGGGAGATCAGCGCCGCCACCGTTGGGTGCTGGCGGAATCGCCATTCCATGCAGGATGTTCCACGAGGTAATGCGCATAGCGAGCAGGCTAGTACCGTTGCCCCTTGTGAGCGCGATCAACGACCATCCCTCCCAGATCGATCGCACCGGCCACCTGCGAGAGAATCCACGGACACTCGATGGCTTCTGGGCAAAGGCAAAAATTCTTCAGATTGCACAAGGTCGCATGCGCGCTGATGGAGATCTCAATTCAGTTCGATACCTGAGCGCCGAAGATGTGGCCGCCGCCATTGCTAGCGGTGAATTTAGTGAAGGGTCACGATATTTTCTCGGCTTAGATAGCGTGAGTGCAGATCCATATTTTGCTTGGGATACCGATTGGGTAATTGCAAGAAGTGATGAAGAGATGCGGGTTGGATTTACGACCCTGCGCGAAGTCGGCACAACTCTTTCGGAGATCGATCTGGAACTCGCGCTACATGCAGTGGCGTTAAGTAATTGGCATCGCGCACATTTGTGTTGTTCGAAGTGCGGAGCACCGACTCGCGTTGATTTGGGTGGCGCAGTTCGAATTTGTGAAGTTGATCAGAGCTCACATCATCCGCGCACAGATAGCGCCGTGATTGTGCTGGTACGGGATCGCGATGATCGTATCCTCTTAGGACATCAACCTGTCTGGCCCGATGGACGTTTCTCAACTTTTGCTGGCTTCCTTGAACCTGGTGAGACATTTGAACAATGTGTTTCGCGCGAAGTCTTTGAAGAAGCCGGTGTTGTACTCAAAGAAATTTCATACCTTGGCTCACAACCGTGGCCATTCCCAGCATCGATCATGATTGCATTTGATGCGGTGACCGATGTTCCAGAAAGTGCCAGACCTGATGGCAGCGAAATTACCGAAGTGCGTTGGTTTAGCCGGGAACAATTATTAGCCGAAGCAAAGGCAGGAACACTGCTCTTGCCACCAAGTATTTCGGTAGCGCGCAAGATGATTGAAAGATGGTTAGGTGAACGCGCCGTCGGCGGTGAAACATGGAGATAACTCCTGATCTTCGCGGAGATGAAATTTTGGCAGCTCTCGATGACGATCAACGCGAGGTAGCACTTGCCACTCGTGGCCCTGTCTGTGTAATCGCAGGTGCTGGTACTGGAAAAACTCGGGCAATCACACACCGGATTGCATATGCCGCCGCGATCGGCACCATGGATCCAACCAAAGTATTAGCTCTTACCTTTACCGCTCGCGCCGCCGGAGAGATGCGTACACGACTTCGGCTACTCGGTGTTCCCACCGTTGCCGCGCGCACAATTCACGCCGCCGCTCTCAAACAATTGCTCTACTTCTGGCCCACCGTCTTTGGTGGCAGAACCCCAGATTTAATGACGAGTAAGACACCATTTCTGACGGAAGCGATTAATCGTGCAAATCTTGGCTCAGAAATCCGCGCAACATCGCGCGAGACGATGCGAGATATCGCAAATGAGATTGAGTGGGCGAAGGTCTCACAAGTTTCGCCACTTGATTATTTAGATGAGATTGCAAAGCGAACATCTAAGCCACGAGTGCGCGCAGAACACATTGCGCAAATTTATGTTGCCTATGAAAGCCTCAAGAAACAAGAACTTGCAATCGATTTTGAAGATGTACTTTTACTCACCTCGGCAATGGTTGAGGAAGAGCGATCAGTGCGAGAGCGCGTCCAAGATCAGTACCGTTATTTTACGATCGATGAGTACCAGGATATTTCACCCATTCAGCAGCGCCTGATTAATGCTTGGCTTGGAAATCGCAACGATATCTGTGTGGTGGGCGATCCGGCACAGACCATCTATTCATTTGCAGGCGCGACACCATTTTTCCTGAACAGCTTCACCAAACGTTTCGAAGATGCTCAGGTCATTCGATTGAGTACCGGGTATCGATCTACCCCGGAGATAACTTTTGCAGCCAATGCGCTGCTGCGCACATCATCTATGGGGCAAGAGCTCACCGCCAGTAACGACCATGGACATCGCCCAAGCGTTGATGCCTATCGAGATGAGACTGGTGAAATTGCTGGCATTCTGCGCGAGATTACTGATTTGCTGAGCGCTGGAACCCAACCACAAGAGATCGCAATTCTGGCGCGGACAAATAGTCAACTCAAGGGGATTGAGCGCGCGATGAATAAACAAGGGCTGCCATATCAAGTGCGCAGTACCGAAAGATTCTTTGAGCGACAAGATGTTCGTGATTTCTTAAAGCAAGTTCGGCAGGCATCGGTAATTCCTACCGAAGGTGTTGCGTGGCTTGATGAATTGCGCACGATTGCACAACCATATTTAACGGGTGAAAGTATTGATGGCATCGCAGCGTTGTTACACCTAGGCCGTGAACTAGATAGCGATGAAGGATTTTCACCAAAGACGCTACGTGGATTTCTACGAGAAGTTGAAGATCGCGTGACGCAGAACAATCCGCCAACGATGCCAGTTGTTACCTTGGCTACTTTGCATGCAGCAAAGGGACTGGAATGGGAGCGAGTATTTTTGATCGGTGCCTCTGAAGGAATTTTGCCGCTAGAAAACGGTGCCACCGGTACAAGTGAAGCAGTGATCGCAGAAGAGCGCCGCCTTTTCTATGTGGGCATGACGCGAGCAAAGGTGGATCTACATATTAGTTATCGCGGATCACCCTCGCGTTTCTTGCGTGAATCCGGGTTACTCGCCAGTTCCTAAGCGCAATTTAATTCACTTGCGCCATCGCAACTCGGTGCTCTACCCTTCGTACATGTCATCAGAGATGTCAGCACAAGTTGTATCTGCACCAGGGCTAGTTGCTCTGGCAGGTATCGAGGTAGCCGCTTCGCGCGCTGCCTCACATTCACGTGCCCATTTCGCCACCAAGCGAACATCTTGGCCTACAAAGCCAGCATTTTATGCTGCTTTTTATGCCGGAGTCGGGGCAGATGGAGGGTTCTTCGAGTAAATCGAATTAACCCAAACCAAGGGCCTCGAATCCGAAAAGGATTTGAAGGTCCTTTTTTTATTACCAAAACTAAAACCAAAACCAAAACTAAAACCAAAACTAAAACCAAAACTAAACCGAAAAGACCGAAACCGAAAAGACCGAAACCGAAAAGACCAGAGAAAGAATAAGAGAGAGGGTGGGGACGATGAGCGTTCTCTTTAGTGAACTGCAGGTACCAGGCTGGGCCGAGACTGGTGAAAAGATTGGCCTTAACGATGTGACATTTACATATGACGATGCCAAAGCCTTTACCTTGCCATGTCACTCATCTGATCCTGAGATGTTCTTCGCCGATACTGATGAAGTGATTGCCCAAGCTAAGGCGCTCTGCGGAAGTTGTCCGATGCGCAATGCCTGTCTTGATGGTGCGCTCTCACGACAAGAGCCATGCGGTGTGTGGGGCGGTCAACTCATTGAAGATGGCGTCATTATTGAACGTCGTCGTCGTGCCGGTCGACCACCAAAGATTGCTGCTGCATAAACCAGTTGCGCGAACTACTTAACTGGTGCAATCTCGGGAAACCAAGCCAACGCTTCATCCTTGAAGCGACCTTCAGCTTCTAGCTGGCAGAAAATTCCAGTAGTACCCAAGGTCACGCGATGGATCAGTACATATTCAGCCGGGAGATTGAGTTGGAATCCAATTTTTGCAGTTGGGTTTCGTGGATCTCCGACTCGAACGCTCTGGTTACGAAGCCAATCACGTGAATATTTAAAGGTTTCTGTTCGTAGGGGTTCAACCAACGGCACCAAGTAATCGAGCACGAGTTGCGGATCTACATCAACATCGGCCAAGATAAATCCATCCTGCTTAAATCCGTCATAGAGCGCTTGTGCGTTGTCATCGAGTGCGTGCTTTAAGAGGTTTTTAAATGGTTCTGGAAAGCCATTAGGCAGACGATTACATGCACCGAAATCGAGAACTCCAATACGACCATCAGCTAGAACGCGAAAGTTGCCTGGGTGTGGATCTGCATGCAGGAGGCCAGTGCGATCAGGACAGGTGAAGTGAAAACGTGCGATCCGCATTCCTGCGTTATTTCGCTCGGCTTGGGTTCCACTTTCAATAATGCGGGCCAGTGGTGTGCCTTCAAGCCAGGAGCTAACCAAGACCTTTTTAGTAGCAGCGATAACGCGCGGAATCGCGATGTCAGGGTCATTCTCGTACGCAGCCCAACAAGCTGCCTGTGCTTCGGCCTCATACAAGTAATCGACTTCTTCAATGATGCGAGCACGGAGCTCTTCCATCAACGGCTTCATATCGACACCAGGCAGCAGCAAACCAAATATTTTTGAGAATCGTTGAATCTGATTAAGGTCGCTAATAAGTGCTTCGGCAGCTCCTGGATATTGAATCTTTACGGCGACATCACTGCCATCTTTCCAAACGGCACGGTGTACTTGGCCGATAGATGCCGACGCGGTTGCCATATCTTCAAATGAGATGAAGTTATCTCGCCAATTTTCACCAAGTTCTTTTGTCAAAACTTTATGAACAACGCGGGCAGGAAGTGGTGGTGCGGAATCTTGTAACTTGGTGAGAGTTTCGCGATATGGCTTTGCAAATTCTTCGGGGAGTGCAGCTTCAAAAACGCTCAGCGCCTGCCCAAATTTCATAGCACCACCCTTGAGTTCACCAAGAACTTTAAAGAGTTGTTCGGCAGTTTTCTCTTGAATCTCGGCCAAGACAACTGAAGAAGATTGTCCAACGAGTTGTTTACCAATTCCTAAAACGCTACGACCAGCAATCCCCACCGGAATAGAAACCATTCGGGCAGAGCGTGCACTTGTCGAGATTGGAATCTTCTCGTTCTCTGATTTTTTGGCCACAGCGCAATCTTGGCGGGGATGAGGCCGTTGTGCCAAATGAAATGCGGTAATTGATCGCCAGTCCCATGACTTGCTACGTACAGCATGAGCGAGATCACTAGATCTACTGAAATCTCACAACCATGCGCATCCACACTTTGGATTTCGAGCAAGGGCAATTCGTTGCAGATCTCCTGGGTGAAGATAATCGAGTGCGATGTAGGCGCCATCGAGATCACTCTGACTTGTTGCATCAATGCTCTGCAGAATGAGTCCAGCAATTAATCCAGCAAGGAGATGAGCAACAAATACCGGTGGTTCATCGCGTAGACCAGTACTTGGGTTGAGCGAGATTTTCTCTTGTTCGCCTTGAATATCGCTGATGCTCAGTTCGCGGCAACGAGTACAGGGAGTTTTCGCTGGCGTCACAAGCGGACCCACTAAAAGATGACCACCATCGCTTGGTGAAATCACAATATGTTCATTGCCAGAAGCCATCCATTGCGCCAGTAAGAGCGGATCCATCTTGCCGACATGTATTTTAATAAATCGCTCTGGCGTATGCGGATCTAACTCCTGTGCACTCTCATGGCTCTCGATTGGAAAGAGTGATAACTCCTTTGCTAAATCTTCAATCCTTGATTTAAAGCTAGCCCCAATATCTGTAGCTCTAATGAAGCCAGCAGTGAGGTCTGTATCTATAAGTAGTGGGTCGTGCGAGCGAGTACCCATCGCGAAATGTGTATGTGTAGCACCACTTGCAAGCAATATTCCGTAGAGCAAAATTGCAATCCGATCGCTGCCATAGATTTCGATCCGAACATTTTGTCTGGCATTAATTGTTGCGGTACCTGAATCTGCAACACCCGGAAGAAGTCGTGCGTAGCTAAGTTCTGGAACTACCCGATGTGCCAATTGCGAAAAAGCCGCATCCGGTAGAACATCACGACGCTTTTTCTTAGCGACAGATTGAAAGCGAGTAGTGATGGCGAGGACGGAAGGAGTTGTTTCTAGAAATTCATTCTCTTCAAGGTGTGCAATTAATTCGGCGAGCGCCTGCGGACTGAGTCCACATTCGGATGCGATGTCGAGATCTTCATCCCAATTTGCACTCATCATTTCAAGTGCCCGCACAGATCCTTGTTGCGAGATTGCAAAAGATTTACGGGCCGTGCCACATCGCAATCCATTAGGGCTTCGATAGATATTGATGCCATCTTTTAGCCGGCGATGCCAAGGGGTAGTGATCGCGCTTACATCTATTTGTTTTGTCATGGCGGCACAATTGCAGCGCCGGTGAGCGCTAAGGGATTGGCAGGGCCAGTGACTGTGAGATGAGAAGTGTTTTCTCTACGCTGCGCTGATAAAAGAAATCACCCCGCATAGATGTGCACTAGGCACACTGACGCGGGGTGATTCACAATATAAAGGTTCTTATTGCGCCTTACCGAGAATACGGTTAACCGTAGTTCCGCACACTGGGCACTTGCCTTTTGCCATGCGGCGACCTGAATCCGAGATGTGTACCATGCCTTCGAAATCGCGCTTCGCTTTGCACTTTACGCAGTAAGCGTCACCCTTGTAAGCCTCATCAGTCATTCTTGATTCTGCCATTTTCTGCCTCCTATCGACGTATGCGCTAGGAGCGCACTCGTTCATGATTGACGATACTCCCGCTCACGCTCAAATGGGGGCTACTTGGACAAGTTTTACCTCAATTTTTTGAGCTCAACTGGGTCAGCCAAGGCGCGTTCGGCCGCCTCATATCCATCGAGATAGGCGCTGGCGAGCTTGCCATCGGGAAATCGACCCAGAACCTCGGTGAACTCCTGGCCATGATCGCTATGGGCTAGGTGGATCGCCTCGTGGAAGAGGACGTAGTCGAGCGCGTAATCAGGGGCTAGGCGTAGGCGATCAGAGATGCGGATGGTGCGATCCACGCTCGTACATGAGCCCCAGCGCTCGCGCATGGAGCGCCAGGCCACGCTGATGGGGCGGAGCGTGATCTCAGGGGCGTGCAGGCTCAGCAGCTGGTCGATTCGTTCAACCAGGACAGCCTCGGTCGGCGTCTTGGCGTTCTCACTATCTCGGATCTTGGCGATCATCTCGGGAATCATGGCCCGCTCATCGGCTTTGGTCATGCTGGCCGGGATTGAGATCACGATTCGGCCACCTTGGCGATAGGCCGAGAGGTTCTTCTTGCGCCGTTTTGATCGCAGCACGATGATTTCACCCTCACCGATTCCGGGGAGCATCTGGTCACCCTCGGGCAGAATTTCGCCGCCGAAATCAGAATTGGTCACCGAGTAAAAGTACCGCTCTGTCGCGCAAATATTCTCACTATCAAGAAAATACTCGTCGTGTCAATGCGTAAAGCATTTGATTTGCGCCCACATTAGTCGTACTTTGCGTATACGAAGTCCTCGGATAACCGTTCGATATCTGCAAGGGGAAGGCAGATATTGGAATGTGCGCCCGGGGACTTCGCTTTTCTTTTCTGTCTCAAAAGTAAGACCAGATGGTTTAAGTAAGGCCAGATGGTTTAAGTAAGACCAGATGGTTTAAGTAAGGCCAGAGAGATCATCGGGGATCGCACTCGATGCGATAAAAGCCGATGGATCTTTTAGATCTGCCGCAGTTGGAAGTAGCCCCGCCCATAACGCATCACGCGATGAGGCATCGGTGAGTTCGCGAATTGTTTTCCAAAATGCGCTCGCCTCTCTAGTCAGACGAGGAGAAACTTCTAGCCCCAAGAGCGTCGCAAAAAGTTGTGCTGCTGGATTTGTAGCAGCGCGACGTCGACGTTGGGTCTCGCGAAGTGCTTGCATATTTGGCATTCTGTCACCGACGGCAGTGGTGACAACATCATCAACCCAACCATCAATGAGCGCTAATACGGTCTCAAGTTTTTCTAGCGCAAGTTTTTGTTGCGGGGTTTCTTCGGGGGAGAAAATTCCATTATTAAATTCCATAGAGAGATTGAGTTGATCGCTAAATCCCTTACTTGGATCAAAGTTGGCCGGATCAAAGTTGGCCGGATCAAAGTTGGCCGGATCCATGCCATTCATTACTTCTTCTGCTTGACGTTGAATCGCATCTAGATCAATGTGAATTCCTCTGCCATATTCAGTAATGGTGCTCTGAATATAGGAGACCAGCCAGGGGTTATGGCCAAAGAGGCGAGCAACAGCGCTTTCACGTAGCGCGTGGAAGAGATAAATTTCTGATTGCTGGATCTCAAGATCCAAGGCCCAGGCGCTGATGTTCTCTGGAATTAATACTGGTCGAGCCGGGGTAAGGATCGGTAGTCCAACATCGTGCGCCCCGGTAACGCTGGCGGCCAGCGTGCCAACAGATTGTCCAAGTTGAGTAGCGATCATGGAAGCAATAAATGTGCGCAAAAGTCCACCAAGTGCCTCAAGTGGAATTGGATTTTCTGAGCCCTCTTCATTTTGTGCTCCTTGCGCCTGTGCCAAAAGATCTGCCAGAGCCAACAGCAGCCCTTCGGCTAGCGGAGTAATCTCGCGATGCCAGCCCTCGATTGTCAGATCGACCCAGTCAGCGCGACTGATAGATGAAGGCAGCTGTGTTGAAAATGAGGAAGGGAAAGCGGTCGCTTCGTTGAGCCAAATTTCTCCGATTTCAAAAGCGCCATCAACAACGCTCTGATCACGCACGCTCAAAGGTGCAAAACCGTGGGCTGTTACAAATTTCTTTGCCGTCTCTTTCACAGTTGCAATCGGTAGCGCATCCGAATTTGTGGTGGCGCCATTTGAATTAAATTGCGAGGGATTAAATCCTGGAAACCCAGAGAGCCCTGATGTGAATTCCGCTAATTTTTCTGGAGATAAGAAATCCAAGCCATCTAAGTTCTCCATCGGAATGCCCAATTTTTCAAATTGTTCGCGCATCTGTTCTTGAATAGATTTCATCATTGCGTTGAAATCTTCGCCGCCGGGATTCTGCGAATTTTCTGGGTCGTCCGGATCGTGTGGTGGTGTAAAACCAAATGGCGTCATCGTCCCCACCTTTCCAAATTTCTCACGTGCGCATGCACTTGTTTAACCTGATCATTAATTAGAACACTTTCTGATCAGCATTTCTTCCCTACTTTATCCCTTACTTTTTTCGCTAGTTTCCTATCTAGTTTTCACGGTTTATATACCCATAGATTATTGAGTGAGATTCGCAGGATTTTGGAAATTCAGCCTTGGCCGATTGCCGATTGCCGATAGGCTAGGGCTCATGTCGTCAGCTTTCTCAGCGCTCATTTGGTGGGCTATTCCCGCGATCGCCCTTATTGGTGCGTTGGGCTATGTTCTATGGATTACTCAATTTAAGGATAAATACGAAACCCAAACCACGCGTTCTGTAACTGCGTTTCAAAAATTTCAGGATTCATTTAATCAAGCCCAAGTAATTAAATCTGACGATACCGAGACCGACAAGTAACTCGGATGTTACGTTTTTCCCGACTTCCACGACCTGCCACGCTATTAATCACTCTATTTCTCACTGCTGCATTTCTCTCACCACTGCAATACGTAGCAATTGCACCGGGTACCCCTAAGGGAATTTATCCAGATATCGTAAAACTCTCAGAGTCGAGTACTGCAACTTCATACCCAGTTGATGGCCAATTTTATCTGCTGACGATTCTGGTGACTTCGCCTGGTTCATATGTGCCAGGAGTAGAGACTCTCTATCGATGGGTGCGCACTGATCATGTGGTGCTTCCAAAAAGTGTGGTTTACCCACCTGGAACAACTGTGGAGGAAGAAGAGAAACAATCTTCGGAAGATATGAAAGGTTCGCAAGACTTAGCCCGAAAAGTTTCGCTCGATTATTTAAAGCGTGCCTATCCAAATCAAGGATATGAAAAACTTAGCGCCGAAGATATTTCGATCGCAGTAAAAAATACTGGTGGCCCAAGCGGTGGAATGATTTTCACTTTGGCAATTATTGAATTACTGACGAAGGGAAATTTGCTCAACGGCCGTAAAATCGCCGGTACCGGGACTATCGAAGCCGATGGGTCCGTCGGCCCAATCGGTGGGATTGAAGAGAAGGTTCTCGCTGCCAAACGAGCCGGTGCTGATCTTTTTCTGGCGCCTAGGGCTAATTGTGGCGAACTTAACTCGATCCCTGGGGGCATCACAGTCGCAGCAGTCGGAACAATCGATGAGGCGGTAGCGGCGCTGAATTCGAAGAGCCCCATGGGTTGCGATACTTTAGGGGCATGAATCAACTGCGTAAACCGCTCAATATCGTCCTCGCCATTATTTTTATCCTCGGTGTCGGAGTAATCGCACTCAGTAATTTCTATATCGACTGGCTTTGGTTTGATTCCGTTGGCTTTGCCAACGTGTGGAGCACCGTTCTTATTACCAAAGCGATTCTCTTCGCAGTTGTTGGACTTCTGACCTCTGCATTTATCAGTGCGAATATTTATCTCGCGCACCGTAATCGTCCGCTATATGTACCAACATCACTAGAAGCCGACAATCTCGAGCGTTACCGTGCACAAATTAACCCGATTCGACGTTTGATATTTCTCGGCGTAGCCGGTGTCCTTGTCTACTTCGGTGGAACTTCTGGATCAGCGTTCTGGTCAACGTGGTTGCAATTTAGAAACTCAACATCTTTTGGTGTCACCGATCCACAATTTAATTTAGATATTTCATTCTTTGCCTTTCAATTGCCGATGTATCAGGCGTTTATTAGTTGGGGAATTTCGCTTGTAGTTATCTCTTTAATTGCAGCGGTTGCAGTTCACTACCTCTACGGTGGAATTCGCCCGCAAGCACCATCAGAGCGCACAACAACTGCTGCTCGAGTTCAAATTTCTATCCTGCTTGGAATTTTCGTACTACTCAAGGCCGTTGCATACTGGTTTGATCGATATGCACTTGCCCTGAAAGAGAATGCACTCATCACCGGTATGACATATAGCGATGTCAATGCACTTCTCCCAGCTAAGGCAATCCTGGCTGCCATTGCAGTTGTCTGTTCCATATTATTTTTCGCTAGCATCTTCCGTCGTTCATGGTTACTTCCGACTGCCGGTACCGCACTGCTTGTGATCTCATCGGTCTTGATCGCAGGAATCTACCCAGCGGCAATTCAACAGTTCACGGTAAAGCCATCGGAATCATCGAAAGAAGCGCCTTATATTCAGCGCAATATTGATGCCACACGTGTTGCCTACGGAATCGATAACGTTGTTGTTAAAGATTACGATGCAACGCTAACGGCCAATGCTGGTCAGTTGGCAGATGATGTAGCCACTATTGCAAATATTCGCCTTATGGATCCGAATGTTCTCTCATCAACATTCCGTCAACTTCAGCAGATTAAGCCTTACTACGCATTCCCAGATTCACTCGATGTCGATCGCTACACAGTTAACGGTGTATCTCGCGACACAATCGTTGCAGTCCGCGAACTTAATGTCGAAGGTAACCCAAGCCGTAACTGGATCAACGATCACCTTGTATACACACATGGATTTGGATTTGTTGCTGCATTTGCTAACTCACGAGATCTCGATGGAAAGCCAACATTTGTGGTGGGCGATCTTCCATCCACAAAGGGCCTTGGTGATTTCGAACCACGTATTTACTTTGGTGAAAACGTCACTGATTACTCCATCATCGGTGGCGTTAAGACAGATAGCCCGGTCGAATTCGATTATCCAGACGATGCATCCGCAAATGGTCAGAAGAACTACACCTATTCAGGTGATGGTGGCGTCCCAGTAGGAAGCACACTTAATAAGTTGCTCTTCGCTATTCGTTATCAAGAACAGCGCATCTTGCTCTCGAGTTTGATCAATAAAGAGTCCAAGATTCTCTTCGAACGTAATCCACGAAATCGAGTAGCTAAGGTCGCACCATGGCTCACACTCGATGGCGATCCATACCCAGCAATTGTTGATGGTCGCATTCAATGGATTATCGATGGTTACACAACAAGTTCTAGCTATCCGTATTCACAATCAACAACTCTTTCAACTGCAACGCAAGATGCACTCACTGCAAATTCAGCTGCAGTAACAGCTCAGCGAAATCAGAATGTGAATTATATCCGTAACTCGGTAAAAGCCACGGTTGACGCTTATAACGGCACAGTTGTGCTCTATCAGTGGGACGAGAAGGATCCAGTTCTAGCAACATGGATGAAGGTTTTCCCAGGATCAGTAACTCCGAAAGCCAAGATGTCTAAGCAACTTCTTGACCATGTTCGCTATCCAGAGGATCTCTTCCGCGTTCAACGAGATGTTTTAAGCGCATATCACGTTAAGACAGCTGGAGCTTTTTACGGTGGTCAAGATTTCTGGCGCGTGCCACGTGATCCATCAACATTTGGGGCAAATGCAAGTGCTCAGCCTCCTTATTACCTGACGCTGCAAATGCCAGGTGAGAAGAAGTCTTCCTTCTCACTCACCACTCCATTCGTTCCTCGTGGTGGACGTGAAAACCTCTCCGCATTCGCTGTCGCAAATTCAACTGCTGGCCCCGATTATGGAAAAATCACAGTCTTGCAATTGCCGCGTAGTACAAACGTGGCCGGACCTTCGCAGGTTGCATCTAACTTCGAAGCTAAACCGGAAGTTGCAAATTCACTCTCACTCTTACGTCAGGGTGGAGCAGACGTCGTACTAGGCAACTTGCTGACACTTCCAGTTGGTAATGGATTGCTCTACGTACAACCTGTCTACGTTCGCGCAACTTCAAATACCGCGGCCTATCCACTATTACAGAAAGTACTCGTTTCATTCGGTGACAAAATCGGATTTGATGACACTCTTAAAGGCGCACTTGATCAAGTATTCGGTGGAAACTCCGGTACTCAAACAGGTGGTGGAGGAACAATTCCTGGTGATACTTCAACAGATGCAGCATCCGCGATTGCAAGTGCGATCTCTGCATATCGAGAAGGTTTAGCTGCGCTAGCAAAGGGAGATTTTGCTGCTTACGATCGTGCACAGAAGCGATTGAAGTCAGCACTTGATTCCGCACTTGCGGCGCAGAAGAAGTAGTTCGCTCCGATAGTAATCTCCACCAATTTGGAGGTTTTCCGCCCTGCGATTAGAATTGGGTCACCGACGCGGGGTGGAGCAGCTCGGTAGCTCGCTGGGCTCATAACCCAGAGGTCGTAGGTTCAAATCCTGCCCCCGCTACAAATGAAAGTTAAGAATGGCGCCTACTGGGCGCCATTCTTATTTCCCCACGTAAAACGTCTGGCTTTAGCGAATGCGAAGTGAGTTCAAGACGACAAGGAGTGAACTTGCCGCCATCGCGCCAGCTGCGTAGAGCGGTGTGAGCGCGCCAGCCATCGCAATTGGAATACCAATAACGTTATAGGCAAATGCCCAACCAAGATTTACCTTGATAGTGCGCAGTGTGCGGCTTGCTAGTGCGAGTGAGTCAGCGACTCCTAAAAGTCCAGGGCGCATCAAGGTGATATCTGCAGTTGCGATTGCAGAGTCTGTTCCGGTACCCATGGCAATACTAAGATCTGCGCTAGCTAGAGCGGCGGCATCGTTGATGCCATCGCCAATCATGAGCACAGTATTTCCCTCTGACTTAAGGCGGGTAACAACTTCGAGTTTATCTTGCGGCAAAGTCTTGGCAATTACATGGGCCGGATCAATTCCGACAAGGGAAGCAATCTCGGAGGCACTTGCTTGGTTGTCACCTGTGACTAACCAAGGTGTGATGCCACGATTTTTCAATATGTTTACTGTTTCCCGAGCATCACTTTTCACTTCATCACGAGTTGCAAAGAACGCAAGTGCAACTCCATCCCATGCAAGAATCGAAACGCTCTCACCACGTGATTGAGCGGCATCTACCGCGCTTTGAATCTGTGGATCAAATGCAGTTGTACTGTGCGCAATCGCATCGGGTGCACCAATAAGAATTACTGGTGAAAGGGATCCGACAGTGATGCGACCACCAACTCCAGAACCTGGCGTCTGTGCGAAATCACTGAGAGGAAGAAGTGTTGCACCGCGTGAAATTGCATAGGCAGAGATCGCTTTTGCAATCGGATGGTTATTTGCATTCTCGAGCGTAAGAGCTGCCGATAAAATTGTGTGCTCATTGAGGTGATCGGCAATCTGGGCGCCGAGCACTTTCTGCGCACTCGATGGAATGAGAACTTCGCCCACTTTCATCTCACCTGAAGTCAGCGTGCCAGTCTTATCGAAGAGCGCAACATCAACTTTGCTAGCGAGTTCAAGTACGCGTGGTTTACGTAAGACAATTCCGCGAGCAGCCCCGCGGCCGGATGCGACAACAAGTGCAACTGGTGTAGCCAATCCAAGCGCACATGGGCAAGCGATAATAAGCACTGTAATAGCGATCGAAATCGAGAGTGAAAGATCGCGCCCGGCGCCACCATTGAGAGCAGCGTCGAGATAGAAATACCAGAGAAAAAAAGTGGCAATTGAAATCACTGTCACAATTGGTACGAAAACTGCTGAAATACGATCAGCTAAGCGTTGAATCGGAGCCTTTGAACCTTGCGCTTCAACGACCATGGCAGTGATGCGCGCTAATTCAGTATCGCTGCCGATGCGTGTTGCGCGAACAATAATGCGGCCATTGTTATTGACCGAAGCACCAATCACTGCAGAGCCAGGGGAGACTTCAATTGGCAAGGATTCGCCGGTGAGCATGGAATTATCAACTGAAGAATTTCCAGAGATAACAATTCCATCTGTTGGAATTCGTACACCTGGCTTGACTACAAACTCGTCGCCAACAATAAGGTGTTCGATTGGAATTAATACTTCAAGACCGTTGCGAATTACGGTAACTTCTTTAGCGCCAAGCGAGAGAAGTGATGAAAGCGCACTACTTGCGCGATGCTTAGCTCGAGATTCTAAGAAGCGCCCAAGGATTGTAAAGAGCAGTACACCTGCAGCAACTTCGGTGTATACCTCACCGTCGCCAGTTGCGGATGCATAAATCGACCAGCAGAAGGCTGCTATGGAACCGAGTGAAATTAAATTATCCATCGTTGGATGCTTGAGGTTTCTGATTGCCGCACGATGGATTGGCCACGCAATAAATAGTATGAGTGGAGTAGTCAGGGCGATTGCGATCCAGGCAGTCGGTGATGCAATCGGATGTGCAATTCCGTAAATATCTAATTGATCGTGAACCCACATATCGATCGACATATGCCAACTCATCACCATCGAAATAGTGATCGCTGGGACTCCAAAGATAACTGCCCACAAGAGTGCACGAGCTGATTTTTTATTATGTAGAGCTGGGCCTTCACTATCTGCCAGAGCAGTGGCGCCATATCCAGCTGACTTAATCTTAGAAATAATCATCGCTGGTGTGATCTCTTCAGGCGCCAATACGTGCACTGTTTCGCTGGCAAAGTTAACGGAGGCGCTTACGCCATCAACTGAATTAAGGGTGCGCTCGACTGCCGCGACGCAGGAAGAACAGGTCATGCCGGTGATAGAAAAGGTAGATGGCAGCAGAGTGGATTTACTCAGATCTATCTTTACCGCTGCTTCGCGGTGTCGCCCTAGATCGATACTTATATCTTCAGCCATTTTTTCCTATTTTCTATTCTCTTGGTTACTTCCGTATTGGTTATTTCCGTATTGGTTATTTCCGTATTGGTTATTTCTATGTCTACTACTTGTGATCGAGCCGAGCAAGAATCTCATCGCGTAACTGTGAATTAGTTGAAAGTGCACTTAATCCAAATGGTCCATCTACACCTTCGAGAGAGATAAATCTACCACCTGCTTCGCGCACAATAATATCAATCGGTGCCATATCCCACAGTGCAAGCGATGGTTCGATAGCCGCTTCAACTGCACCTTCGGCAACAAGCATGTGTGACCAGAAATCTCCCACGCCACGAGTGCGCCATGCCGATTTAAGAAGTTCGTGGAAAGCCAGTAAGCGATCGCCCCAACCTTGAAAGTCAGAGTATGCAATCGATGCATCACTTAACTTTTTCACAGAAGAGACAGAAATCTTTTTCGCGATATTCCCATTTTCAATCAGGAAAGATCCAGCGCCTTTTTCGGCATACCAACGTCGATAAAGCGCGGGGGCTGATACGACGCCAAGAATTACTTGCCCATCCTCAACGAGTGCAATAAGAGTTGCCCATGTTGGTACTCCGCGAAGGTAATTCTTAGTGCCATCAATTGGATCAATCACCCAGTATCGACCGGCATTTTTTTGATCTGCTGCGCTATCCCCAAATTCTTCGCCAACAATTCCATCAGTTGGAAACTCACTTGCAATCGCATCGCGAATCGCTGTCTCTACCGCTTTATCAGCATCTGTCACTGGAGTGTTATCCGGTTTTGTTGTGATGACAAGATCAAGTGCGTGATATCGGGAAAGTGAAATGGCATCGGCAATATCTGCAAGCGTGAGAGCAAACTTTAGTTCCGCGCTCAGATCGTCTTGAACTTTCCCAGTCTGCTGCGTGCTCATGATTGCATTCTATCTTTTACTTCAATTACTCGCCGATTACAGGGTTTTTATCCTTGAGTTCTAAGAGTGATCTCAAACTCGTCACCCTTGTTAAGCGTTCAGGATCGATAACGCCATTGGGTGCAACCCACTCATTGAGGCGACAACTTGGCTCGTAATGAGTGCAATTACTTAAACACCCTTGAGTGACCTCAGCAATGTCAGCAAAGGCGGCAATGATTCGATTGGAATCAAGGTGGGCTAGCCCAAATGCGCGAATGCCTGGAGTATCAATGATCCAACCGTCATGACTTTTTAGCTGTGATGAAAGCGGAAGTGCAATCGCACTTGATGAAGTATGGCGACCACGTCCAGTAACAGTATTTACGACTCCAGTAATTCTTCCTGCATGTGGAACGAGTGCATTTATGAGAGTTGATTTTCCAACGCCTGAATGTCCAACAAGTACCGAAGTTTTACCAAAGAGAATTGCCGCGACCTTTGCCAAATCACTTTCATGAGTTTGCGCTGTTGAAGATGATGTAAGTATCTGCACACCAAGTTTTTTATACTCTTCTACAAAATCTGGCAGTGGCGCCAAGTCTGTCTTCGTCATTAGTAGAAAGGGGGTAATGTTTTCGTGGAAAGCACAGACTAAGAAGCGATCAATTAGGCCGCGACGTGGCTCTGGGTTGGTAACTGCCGCCACGATTACTAGTTGATCAATATTTGCAACAATTGTGCGCTCCATCTGAGCGGCATCATCGACGGTACGGCTCAATGAATTTCGACGCGGTTCAACTGTCACGATTCGGGCAAGTGATCCGGGTGCACCGCTCACATCGCCAACTAATTTGACGCGATCACCAACGACTACGGACTTCGGGCCAAGCTCGCGTGCCTTCATCGCTGTAACAATTACGGCTTCATCGGTAATACATGTGGTTCGACCACGATCAACTGTAGTTACTAGTCCAAATATTGCATCTTCATGTGCCGGGCGATCTTTACTGCGAGGACGAGTACGTCGCGATGGGCGGATGCGAACATCCGATTCGTCATATGAATAAGGCTTCATTGAAGCAGGCTCGTCCAAAGCCCAGGGAAATCAGGGAGAGTTTTACGGGTTGTCGCGATATTTTCAACCTGGATATCTTTCACAAGTAGACCAATCACCGCAGCAGCAGTTGCTAATCGATGATCGTCATATGTATGAAAAGTCGCCCCGTGTAAATTGCGACCAAATTCTTCCGTTGGATTGATATGTAAGACACTTTCTTCTTCGGTCACATCACCACCAAGAGCATTTATCTCATGAGTGAGTGCAGCAAGTCGATCAGTTTCGTGCAGGCGCAGATGTGCAATTCCGCGAAGATGAGAAGGGGAGTCTGCCAGTGTTGCTAGCGCTGCAATCGCTGGAGTTAATTCACCAACGTCATGGAGATCAATATCGATTCCGTGAATCGCATCGCCACCTGTAATTTTTAATCCGTCGGCAGTAAATTCACAGTGCGCCCCCATGCGGGTAAAAATATCGCGCAACTGATCACCGGGTTGAGTTGTCTGCCGTGGCCAATCCGAAATAGTCACGCTGCCACCACAGACCATCGATAATGAGAGAAAAGGTGCTGCATTTGAGAGATCAGGTTCAATCACAAGGTCTACGCCATGCAGCGGACCAGGCTTTACGCTCCATCGTTGTGCAACGCGATCAACTTCTACATCAGCGCCAAAATCTTTTAACATTGCAACGGTCATGTTAATATGAGGCATAGATGGCAGTGGTCCACCGGAGTGAGTTACCGATATTCCATTTTCCATACTTGGTCCAATAAGTAAGAGCGCGGATAAAAATTGACTCGACTTACTGGCATCGATTGTGATGGAACCGCCTGGAATCGTACCTTTTCCAGCAATGCTCAGTGGCAGGCTGTATCGATCACCGTGGTTGATGGAAATTCCGAGTTCTTCTAACGCTTGAATCACTGGAGCTACCGGGCGCTCGTAGGAGCGTGGATCACCATCGAATTCAATCTTACCGTGAGCAAGGCTTGCTAGCGGCGGCAAAAATCGCATCACTGTTCCTGCGTTACCAACATCGATGCGCGCCGGCCCACGTAATGGCGCAGGAGTGATTAACCAACTTCCATCGCTTTGATCGACAATTGAAATACCGAGTGCACGAAGGCCGGCAACCATTAATTCGCTATCACGTGAAATCAGGGGTTTGCGAAGTGTAGATGGGGACGTTGCTTGCGCAGCGAGAATGAGTGCGCGATTAGTTACTGACTTTGAACCCGGAATTTCAACGACAACATCAACACTTTTACGTCCACGATAAATCGCAGGCCAGAGTGGCGATGTAGTTGAATCCATCTTCCAAGTCTACCCGTCGTAGACTTCTACTTGTGTGCGGGAGATATGCCAGAACTCAAGGTGCGGATGAGATTTTTGAGACCTTTGATCTCAATTCATCTGAGGTAGATAACTCACTTCCGCTTAATTGGAATATTGCACCAACCAATCAGATTTATATCATTCGCGGTGAAAAGACCTTAGCTACTGCGTCATGGGGGTTGATTACACCATGGCTGGCTGATCCTGCTGCCGCACGGGCTTCGCAATCACATGCGATAAATGCACGGAGTGAATCTATTCACGAGAAACCAACTTTTCGCGACGCCTTTCGAAGAACCCGTTGCATCATTCCGATAAATGGATATTACGAGTGGTCTAGTGCGCTCGGAAAATATCCACCAAAGCAACCGTTTTATATTTCTCCTGATCCAAAAGTGCAACCCCACGCCTTTGCTGTTGCTGGAATCTGGAGTAGTTGGCGATCTCCGCTTGGAGAAATTATCGAGAGTGCATCAATTATTACGCGCGAAGCGGTGGGTGAACTCGCAACTATTCACAGTCGAATGCCGGTCATGCTTCCAGAAGCACGTTGGGAAAATTGGCTTGATCCAGCGCTGCGAGAAATTGAAGAGTTACGAAAGTTAATCGTCGTAGCTGCTCCAGATTATGGCCTCCGCGCACATCCGGTTTCGACGCGAGTTAACACCGTTGCCCAGAATGGCCCCGATTTAATCACAGAGATTTCACTGGGTGAACCCACCACTCTTTTCTAGTTTGCCACGACCCACATTTACTAAATTTGGGATAGCCTAGAAGCGATGACATCGAAAGATTTGGTCCTAGAGAACGCAGCCGATCGCAACGCTCGGTTTGAACGTGATGCCATCGTTTTCATGGATCAGCTCTACGCTGCCGCACTTCGTTACACCCGCAATCCGGAAGATGCGCGCGATCTTGTGCAAGATACTTATATGAAAGCATTTGCCTCTTTTCATCAATTTGAAGAAGGTACAAATCTTCGAGCATGGCTCTACCGAGTCCTCACTACAACTTTTATAAATTCATATCGAAAGAAACAGCGTCAGCCGTTGATTGCCAATAATGAGATTGAAGATTGGCAGGTTGAAAAGGCACAGAGCCATACCAGTGACCAAGGTAAATCGGCTGAGGTAGAAGCGCTCGAGAATCTTCCAGATAGCGATATCAAGAATGCGCTTTCGGAATTGCCGGAAGAGTTTCGGATGGCGGTCTATCTCGCAGATGTCGAAGGTTTCTCATATAAAGAAATTGCCGAAATTGTTGGTGTGCCCGCGGGTACCGTCATGTCACGACTTCACAGAGGGCGCAAACTCTTACGTGAAAAGCTAAAAGACTATGCAAGTGAATTGGGTTATTCGACAGATAAAGGTTCGAATAATGTTGATGGAACTTCGAAGGAGGTTTCAGAATGACCTTCTACGGAGTTAAAGAAATTGGCTGCCCACAGGTGTTGGCTTCACTTATCTTTATTATTGAAGATGCAACGGAAGAGATTGAGCGCCAGGATGAAATTGTTGGTCATATAACGACCTGTCTGCAATGTGCACAAGAGTTAGCGCACGAGCGCTTTACTCAAAGTTTCCTGATTCAATCTTTGCGCAGATCCTGTCAAGAGAAAGCCCCACAAGGACTTTATGAAAGTATTCAGAACCAACTTCTTGCAGCTTTCGCTGGTAGTGGTCAGAGCACCGAAGTTGTCACCACATTTTCCATGACTGAAATTTCGATTGAGATTGATGAATTTGGCAATGTCGAAAACCACGAAGTGCAGATAGAGCAGACTCAAATTCAAAGAATTGAATTTACAGATAGCTCTGATGGTGGAGAAAAATAGTGAAGCCAGCTGAGGAAGTAATCGGCGCAGTTGGCCTATCAACGATGGTCGTACGGCCTGGTGATACCTGTGTCGCAATGGGAATCTCAGATCTACCAATACTTGCCACATCTCACATCATGCATTCAATGGAGAGCGCGACTGTTGCAGCGTTGACGGAGAATCTCGATCCAGGCGAGACGACGGTTGTCGAAAAATTTGAACTTACTATTTTAGATTCTGTTGGAATCGGAGCAGAGATTCGCTGTACTGCCCGATGTATTCAAGTTGATGGGAAAGAACTTCAATTTCTCTGCGATCTCTATGATGGAGAACGTCATCTAGCCCAAGGGGTAATAATGAGAAAGGCGGTGGAGCGAGTATCTTTCCTCGCACGCACCGCCGCTCAATCTCTTATCAATGAAAACTAGCTTCAGTTTTAAGAAGCTACTTCTGGTTAACAAAAACCACTCGTAAGACTTGCGTTGATCTCTCTTTCTTTACTTCTTTGTTGCCCAGAAAATTTCTCCAATTTCATCAATCTTTGCGATCAATGAGTCTGCGACAGCAACATCCTGACTTCCCTTTGTTCCCGCAGCGCCAGCAAGCTTTGTCGCTTCGTTGAAGAGAGAGTGCAGTTGTGGGTATTGTTCAAAATGTGGTGCCTTAAAGTAATCAGTCCAGAGAACCCAGAGGTGCTCTTTAACTGCATGTGAACGTTCTTCTTTGATAGCAACAGAACGTGAGCGGAAATCTGTATCAGTGTTGGCTGCATACTTTTCCATACAGGCTTTAACAGATAGCGCTTCGATGCGAGCTTGTGCAGGGTCATAGACTCCACAAGGTAAGTCGCAATGTGCATAGACGGTTATTGATGGCTTAAAAATGTTTTTCATGTATGGCAGACTACATCGCATGAGACTTTTTAGCATCGTCAAGGTCGAAGGCGAATCTATGGCTCCAACCCTGATCCCTGGAGATGCCCTTTACGTCCGTTGGTTCTCCCGAAAAGGTGCCAAAGCCAGTGCGGTAAAGGTTGGCGAAATTGTTATCTTGGAGCGAGAAGAACAACCCGGCATCTTCTACATCAAGCGGATTGAAAAGATCGCGGCCAAGGGCGTGTGGTTAAAAAGCGAAAACCCAAAAGGTACAGATTCAACGACATGGGGCTGGGTGCCACCGAGTGCGATCAAAGCGAAGTATCTCTTTCGCACCAAGAAGGCTAAACGTACTTCTTAGCGCGTAAAGGTTTTAGCGCGTAAATGCCTCATACATCAACGCTTTAGCTTCTTCTTCATGTAGATGATGATTTCCGGTCGCCGGTGATGCGGTTGCACGACGTGAAACGCGACGAAGTATTCGAGAATCTAATCCGCGGCCACCGTGGGCTTCAGATGTGCGCAGCGCAATGTACGACCATGGACCTTGGTTAGCTGGCTCATCTTGTACCCAGAGCAGATTCGCATTTGGATGTTGTGCAGCAACTGCTGCCATCTCATCGATTGGTAGTGGATAGAGAAGTTCAACCCGAGCAATCGCTGTTGTGTGTTCGCCAAGACGATCACGTTCTGCAACTAAGTCGTGATAAATCTTGCCAGAGCAGAAAATTACTCGTGATGCATTTTGAACTTTCTTATCACCAATGACAGGATGGAAAGTTCCAGAAGTAAACTCACTTAGAGTCGATGCGGCAGCCTTGAGACGTAACATCGATTTTGGCGTAAAGACAACCATCGGTCTACGAGTTGGGTTTGCCATATGCCAACGAAGCAAGTGGAAGTAAGAAGCCGGGCTTGATGGCTGGGCCACCGTCATATTCTGCTCAGCACAAAGAAGCAAGAAGCGCTCAATCCGAGCAGATGAGTGATCCGGTCCTTGTCCCTCGTATCCATGAGGGAGCAGGAGAACAACCGATGATCGCTCGCCCCATTTTTGTAGCGCGGAAGAGATAAATTCATCAACGATTGTCTGTGCACCATTTACGAAATCTCCGAACTGGCCTTCCCACATAACAAGTGCGTCTGGGCGAACAACGGAATATCCGTATTCAAAGCCCATCGCTGCATATTCTGACAGGAGTGAGTCAACAACAAAGAATTGATTCTCATCAGTGATCAGCGATCGAAGTGGAGTCCATTCGCTGCCATTTTCCTTATCAACGACAACAGCGTGGCGGTTGCTAAATGTTCCGCGGCGTGAATCTTGACCAGCTACTCGAATTGGGTGGCCTGCCTTGAGTAATGAACCGAAGGCAAGGAGTTCACCCATTGACCAATCGATGGTGCCATCGTTGAGCATCTCCACTCGCTTTTGTAATTGTGGGATGAGTTTTGGATGGACGCTAAAGCCTTCAGGCACTGCAACCTGTGTTGCAGCAATTTCACGTGCTAACTCTTCGGTAATTGCAGTTGCAACAGCTTCCGCTGCTAGCGCAACTGGTGCAACAAAGTTCTTATCATGTTCAGGTTCATGGTTATTTACTGAAGTAAATACCGCTTCTAGTTGGCTCTGATAATCAGTCGCAATTTCATCAGCTTCTTGTGGAGTGATATCTCCACGACCAACGAGGGCTTCGGTGTAAAGAGTACGAGTCGAACGTTTTGCATCAATGAGTTTGTACATCATCGGTTGCGTAAAGCTTGGCTCATCACCTTCATTGTGGCCGCGTCGACGGTAGCAGACCATATCGATCACAACATCTTTATTAAATTCTTGACGGTATTCAAATGCGATGCGAGCAACGCGAACGCAAGCTTCCGGGTCGTCGCCATTTACATGGAAGACCGGTGCTGAAATTATCTTTGCCATATCCGTTGAATAAACAGATGTACGTAATGCATGAGGAGAAGTTGTAAATCCAACTTGATTATTAATCACGATATGAATAGTGCCGCCGGTGCGATATCCGCGAAGTTGTGAGAGCTGTAGAACTTCCGCATTAACGCCTTGGCCAGCAAAAGATGCATCGCCGTGGAGCAGGATTGGGAGTACTGAGAAAGCGCCCTTAATGTTTAGTCGATCCTGCTTTGCGCGAACAATTCCCTCGAGTACCGGGTTTACCGCTTCTAAGTGGGAAGGGTTTGCGGCGAGATAAATCTTTGTGGTCGCACCAGATTCAGCGGTGAAAATTCCCTCAGTACCCAAGTGGTATTTCACATCGCCTGAGCCATGCACTTCGTTTTCCGCATAGTGGCCTTGGAATTCTTGGAAGATCTGACCGTAGGATTTTCCAGCAATATTTGTCAGCATGTTTAGGCGGCCACGGTGTGGCATACCGATACAAACTTCATCGAGTCCGAGATCTGCCGCTGCCGAAATAATTGCATCGGTAAGTGGAATAACTGATTCTCCGCCTTCGAGTGAGAAACGTTTCTGGCCAACGAATTTTGTCTGCAAGAACGACTCAAATGCTTCAGCGCTATTGAGTTTACGAAGAATACGAAGTTGCTCCTCGCGATCAGGCTTTGTGAAGCCGATCTCAACATGGGATTGAATCCACTTACGTTCTGCTGGATCAGAGATGTACATATATTCAACGCCGATTGAACGGCAGTATGAGTCACGGAGAATTCCAAGAATCTTACGTAGCTTCATAAACTTCTCGCCACCGAATCCACCGGTTGCAAATTCGCGATCAAGATCCCAGAGAGTAAGACCGTGTGTCACGACATCAAGATCTGGATGTGAGCGCTGTAAATATTCCAACGGATCAACATCGGCCATGAGGTGGCCATAGGTGCGATATGCATGAATCAACTGCTGAACGCGGGCAGTCTTATTGATTTCTTCATCACGTGAGAAATCAAAATCAACTACCCAGCGAATTGGCTGATATGGAATACGTAGCGCAGTAAAAATTTCATCATAGAAATCATCAGCACCGAGTAGGAGTTCATTGAGGCGGCGTAAGAAATCACCAGATGTAGCACCCTGAATGATTCGGTGATCGTATGTGCTGGTTAAAGTAACAATCTTGCTGATCGCATTACGCGCAATCGTTTCTTCACTGGCACCAGCAAATTCGGCTGGATAATCCATAGCGCCAACGCCAATAATTAACCCTTGTCCTTGCACAAGGCGCGGAACTGAGTGCACAGTGCCGATAGTTCCAGGGTTTGTGAGCGAGACCGTTGTGCCCGCAAAATCTTCTACCGTGAGTGAACCGCCCCGAGCCTTTGCCACTGTCGCTTCATATGATGCCCAGAATTGACCGAAGTCGAGCGCCTCACAGCCCTTAATTGATGGAACTAGCAGCTGGCGCGATCCATCTGGCTTTGCTAAATCGATTGCGATTCCAAGATTGATATGTGTCGGGCGTCCGATAGCAGGCTTTCCATCTAGCTCTGTGTAGAAAGCATTCATCTCTGGCATCTTGCGCATCGCTTTAATCATTGCATAAGCGATGATGTGTGTGAAGGAAATCTTTCCACCACGACCACGCTTCAAGTGATTATTAATTACGGTGCGGTTATCAATCATTAACTTCGCCGGGATTGCACGAACCGATGTTGCAGTTGGAACTGAAAGTGAACCTTCCATACTTGCAACTACTCGACCTGCGACACCGCGCAAAGGTTCAATCGTTGCCTCACCAGGAGTTGTTACAACTGGTGCTGGCTTTACAACAACCTGTGCAGGTGTGGGCGAATTATTCTGTGAAACTGGTGCAACTGCGTTCTGCATTACTGGTGCTGTTGCAGCAACCGGCGCTGGCGTTGACGCAGTTTGCACTTGTGCAGCAACTGCGTTCTGCATTACTGGTGCTGTTGCAGCAACCGGCGCTGGCGTTGACGCAGTTTGCACTGGTGCAGCAACTGGTGCTGTTGCAGCAACCGGAGTTGCACTTACATTTTGTGCAGATTTAGGTACCGGTGGAGTTCCACCCTTAGCGCCACCAGGTGATGAAGTTCCATTGGCAGAAGTCGCTGCTCCGGGTGCTGTCGGTGTATATGTCTTAAAAAATTCGAGCCACTCGGGTGTGACAGAAGATGGATCGCTCTGAAAGCGCTCGTACATCTCTTCTACGAGCCAATCATTAGCTCCGAAGTCTTGCCCTGGTTGCGTAGCCGACACTGGCGCGCTCCTTATAGATAAGTGAAAATGGTTTTTCGCTATTGCTAAGACTATCGGCTCAGCCGAGCGTAGAAAATCGTCTTTTGCGCGAGATTGCGCACACTCGCCCTCATTTCCTACGATCGCGAGAACCCATAGGGCGCTCTACTTGGGATGAGGTGACTGACGAACCATTCGCCGCGTCCTTTGCGCCCACCGCCTTGAGGGTGCGCAAACGGTGAAGAATTGGCAGAGTTCACCCATGACCACAGCCCCTCTCGCCATTATCTCCGGCGGCAGCCGCGGTCTCGGATTCGAAGTAGCTCGTGGCTTGGCGGCGCAGGGATATCAATTGGCCTTGATCGCAAAAGATTCGGCGCGATTGGCAGCGGCGCAATCTGCCCTAGGTGGTGAATTTCCGTCGGTTGAAATTTCGACCCATGCCATCGATCTTGATGTCAGTGATAACAAAGCGATGGAAGGTGCGCGTGCCCAAATGGCTGCGCTTAAGCAGCAACTTCCAGTGCCGAGCGCACTTGTATTAGCCCACGGAGTGATGAGCGAGAAGATGTCGAAGACTCTGCGCACCACCGATGAAGAGTGGCGACGAGTTCTCTCCATAAATCTTGATTCAGTTTTCATGTTAGTGAATGAACTTGTACCAGCGATGGCAGAGGCTCGAAATGGTCGCGTCGTAATTTTCTCTGCATGTCTTGGTCGCATGTCTGGCCCAGGAAATGCTGGTGGCTTAGCGCCATACCGAATTAGTAAAGCTGGCGTCAATGCACTCGTGCGAAATCTTGCACACGAGAGTGGACTCGGCGCTCGCGGGTTACTCGTCGATGCAATCTGCCCTAATCACTCACGAACCGATATGGGCGGTGCTGATGCACCACGAAGTGCCGAAGAAGGCGCAGCGACTGCGCTCTGGTTATTAAATCGACCATTTACTGCAACAAGTTCTGACCCAAAAGAAAATACGACCGGTGTTCTTTGGGAAGATAATGAAATCGTGCCTTGGTAATGAAGAGTTATAGGTAAATTGTAAGCATTTTAACCTCGTCCGATGTAAGGCATCTGCGTTGCCATGACTGTCATAAATGCAACATTCGCAGTTAACGGTAAATTAGCCATGCTAAGAACTGCATCGGCAACAATTTGTGGATTTAACATCGGTTCGGCGGCTATTTCACCATTGGCTTGCAAAACACCAGAGCCATGAGCAGCAGCCATTTTTGTTTCAGCATTTCCAATATCTATCTGGCCACAGGCAATGTTGTACTTTCTTCCGTCAAGGGATGTCGAGCGGGTTAGTCCGGTAACGGCATGTTTTGAAGCAGTATATGGGGCGGAGTTTGGTCGCGGGACGTGGGCCGATATTGAACCATTATTAATAATTCTGCCTCCTTGCGGATTTTGGCTCTTCATAATTTCAAATGCCTGTTGTGTGCAGTAAAAAACCCCACCAACATTTACATTTAAAACCTGCTGCCAATCTTCAGGTGAAATCTCCTCTAGTAAGGAAGCGGGGGATGCGATACCAGCATTATTGAAAAGTAAATCAAGCCGACCAAATTTAGTTTTTACTTCAGCAAATGAATTAACTACAGATTGCTGATCGCTGACATCGCAGGCAATTGCTACTGCACAACTTCCTAACTCTGAGGCGATTTTCTTCAGTCCAGTTTGATCCCGTCCGAGCAACGCTACCGTCCAGCCATCTTTAACCAAAGTAGCGCTCGTGACTGCTCCAATACCGCGATTTGCTCCGGTCACGACTGCAAATTTACTCATTGAGATAGCCCTGGAATCTGACCACCTAGTTCATCATCAATATGTACTTGTATTAATTGATCAAAAGTCTCCTCACAAGTAAAACCTAAGGATCTTGCGCGATGGGTATCAAATTTTGGAAAGTTCCAACTCTTAATAATCTCCTGCACAATTGGATCAGGTTCATCTTTGATAAGTGCAATAATTTTATCCCCTGCTACGCGGCGCAGCGCATCAATTTCATCACCCAAAGTCGCATGAATTCCCGGCATCATGAGTGAACGGCGCAGACCTAATAGCGAGGTATCCATTTGTGCAGCATGGATTAAGAAACCAACGGCAGAGCGGGGAGAGGTAAAGATCATGCTTGAATCTTTATCAGCAGTAAGAGTTGTCTCAATTCCCATCAGCGGTTCACGGATGATATTTGAGAAGACGCCTGAGGCGGCGGCGTTTGGCAAACCGGGGCGAACACATAAAGTTGGGAGCCGTAAACCAACCCCATCAAATATTCCACGTCGACTGTAATCATTAAGTAGTAGTTCACTGATAGCCTTTTGAACACCATAACTTGTGGTTGGTTGCAGAATAAAGTTGTCATCAGCTACCTCTAAATATGGACCGCCATAAACTGCTACTGATGAAGTAAAAACTACTCGGGGTAGGTACTGATCTGAAATCTCTCGGATAGCCTCGAAAAGATTGCGCACCCCGTCAAGATTTACTCGATAACCTTTTTCAAAATCAGCCTCTGCTTCACCTGAAACTACTGCAGCAAGATGAAAGATTAGATCTGGTTTTTGCGCAATAATCCTGTTACACACTTGCCGGTCAGTGATATCTGCAATCTCAGAAATTAGTTTAAATTCGTGGCCCTCAAAAGCTTGTGAGTGTTTGTAAGCATCTACAACGGTGATCACTTCGATCTTCTTGCCATTGATAGCACCCACTTTGGCAAGGCCAGTAATAAGTTTTTGGCCAAGCATTCCGCCACCACCGGTAATTAATATTTTCACTGTGACAAGATACCCCACAATCTTTCTACTTCAAGATACAAAGAAAATTCGCTTAAACGTTATTGCGTGTAAGACACTTAATACTAATAGATTATTACATTCAATTAATAAAAAACACGCTTAAATCAAGTGGCTTTGTGAGTGACTCAAAACCCCGACTCTAACGAAGAGTCGGTGGTACATAATAATATTTTCGCTACTGTAACGCTATAAGTATTTCAGTAGCGCGCCTACTTCGACACATGGCTTGGGCTAATCAAGAGACAATTAAGCATGTGCAGGGTCTTCCAGAAGATTCGCTCAAGGCATTTGTAACCAATCCAGAGTGGTTTGTCGCTGAAATACTGCACCACATCGTTGATTCTGCAGATCACTACGTCTTCAATATCACCGGTCAACCAGCGATTACAGAACCAGGCGATGACTGTATTGCTGATGTTGAAAAACTTTCAGATCTCACTCGTTTAGCAGAGCAGGCCGCATTAGTCGATGCTCTTTTAGTTGGCGCAGCAGAGCTAGATGATGTCTGGCTTGATCTGGAAAACGACAATGGTCCATTCCAGCGCCTTCGCTCGACAGTGTTATCACAGGCCATTCATCACGCGACCGAACATCGTGCACACATCGCAAGTGCCTTAGAAGCCAAGGGATTTGAGCCCGTCAATCTCGATGATATTTCTCTCTGGGATTATGAGAAATACGAAACAGCACACGGCCTTCGCGATCAGTAACACCATTTGCGATCAATAACACCATTTGCGATCAGTAACACCATTTGCGATCAGTAACACCATTTGCGATCAGTAACACCATTTGCGATCAGTAAGGTCTTACTTCGCTTTATTCTCGCGTGATGCAATTACGAGCACTATGTAGAGAGTAGCCACCGCAAGAATCGCAATTGGAACTGCAACAAAGTACAACCCAGCTTCAACTTGATATTTAACGACTCCAAGTGCGATCAAATTTGCGAGTACTGCCGGCGCTCTTCCATAGTTCTTGCCAGCCTTATATCCACGCCCACATTGAATTAAGCCAAGCCCACCCAGAACTGAAAAGAGAATCACGCCCAAGAGCGGAAGAATCTCACGGTTCTCATGAGTGAATCCGAAGAAGAGCAACCATCCTCCTAGCGCTAGCACTACGCCGCCTTCGATAAAGAGAAGGAGCGCAGCCATTGTGCGTTTAGATTCTTGGTTGGACTCTGGGTTCATGAAATCGAGAATATCGCGCAAAGTGAAAAAATTACTGTAGATCGGCCGTGAGCTCACTAATTTTCTCACATGATGGTTTTCTAGATCGTGCAACTAATTTAAGTGCTCCGCCAAACTTTTATGCACATGTTGACCGGATGATCGCTCGATCCCAACGCAGTTCATCCGAGTTAACCGTACTTCGACTTGCATTGGACGAAAATTCTTCGGGTGAATCGATACTCCATTTAGCACATACGATTAGTCAAGTAATGAGACAAGAGGATCTCTGTGGACGACTTGGGATCAACGAATTTATGATTGCGATTTCGGGCAATTTAGAGAGCGCCACTAAGGTAGTTGAGCGTATTTGCACATTAGTCACATTTGAATTTTCTGTTGCTGCTGCGCTCTGGGCGGTTAATGAGAGCTCTTTGGAACTCTTTCACAGATTAGATCGAACAGAACTTGAAAGTTACCCACACATTTAAGGAAGTAAAGATCTTTTGTCGGTAGTAAATCTACCTTCGGGCACATGGAAACACTTCTATCCTCACCATCTCCCACACGCGTAAGTGACTATGTCCTAGTTGAGAAAAAAATTGAGAAAATGGATATCGAGGTTACATACGGTCCAATTGCCGAATTTATGAAAGACCCAACAATCGAAGAGATCTGGATAAATTCCCCGGAGAGAATTTTCATCGCCCGGGCAGGTAAAAGTGAACTCACAAACTTAGTTTTAACTACCTCAGATGTTCGTCAATTAGTTGATCGAATCTTGATGTGGTCAGGCAGACGAATCGACCTATCGTCTCCTTTTGTTGATGCCCATTTACCCGATGGAAGCCGGCTCCATGTTGTGATTCCGGATATTACCGCTGAGCACTGGACCGTAAATATTCGTAAACATTTACTTCGCTCGCTGGGACTTAAGGACCTGGCAGCACGTGGCGCGATGTCACTAGAGATTTCTGAGATGCTCACTCGATGCGTTAAAGCGGGAATGAACATCTTGGTCTCTGGTGGAACACAATCTGGAAAAACTACTTTACTTAACGCACTCGTTTCTCAAACTCCCGTCCAAGAGCGAGTAATAACAATCGAAGAAGTTTTCGAACTCAAACCATCGCTCCCAGATGTTGTTGCAATGCAGGTGCGAACTGCGAATTTGCAGGGTGATGGTGAAATTCCAATGCGACGCCTGATCAAAGAAGCGCTACGTATGCGTCCTTCGAGAATTATTGTCGGCGAAGTTCGGGAGGCTGAGGCGCTTGATCTCCTTATTGCACTCAACTCAGGTCTGCCAGGAATGGGAACAGTTCATGCGAATTCAACTCGAGATGCAATTATCAAGCTTCAGACTCTGCCTTTACTCGCCGGTGAAAATATTTCCCATAAGTTCATCGCTCCTACAGTTGCATCGGCAATCGACTTAATTGTTCAAGTTAATCTCAATAGTGAAGGTATCCGAAGAATTGTTGAAATCTCATGGGTCACCGGGCGCTACGAAAATGATCACGCCGAGATTGAATCACTTTGGAAATGGGATGGTGAAAAGTATCAACGTGGAATCGCTACTGCTTTTCCACTTGAAAGATGGTGGGGAGAATGAAAAAGCCTCTTCCACGGGCACTGACTTACATTCTTGCAAGTTTGGTCACACTAATTGTTGTTTTCTTGATCACTACCTCATTAATGATTGCGTCAGCGTTTGCGTTCCTTGCCGCTGCATTTACATATGTAGTTTTACAGAGCAAGTCGGGGAAAGCGGAATTAGAGATTGCCGCATCGTGGCCGGAAGTAATTGACCATTTAATCTCTGGAATTCAATCGGGCATGTCTCTGACTGAGTCGCTCACAGAACTGTCAACGCGAGGCCCAATGATTCTTCGCCCTACCTTTGCTGCCTTTAAGAACGAAATTATGACTCATGGAAATTTTGATAGCGGAATAAAATTGCTATCAGATAAATTTGGTAGCCATGCCAGTGATCAAATATTTCAGGCGCTTCTTATCTCAAAGTCATTGGGTGGAAGCGAATTACTAGCAATCTTGCGAACTCTTGGAAACTTTCTTCGTCAAGATCTCACCCTCAGGAATGAAATAGCAGTCAAGCAATCTTGGATCAAAAATTCAGCACACCTCTCATCGGCAGCTCCGTGGTTGCTCCTTCTTTTGCTTGCAATGCAACCTACAACTGTGGCTGCCTTCTCTACACCTGCTGGCGCATCAATTCTCTTTGCCGGGCTAGTTATGACAGTCATTGCATATATCTGGATGAGTTATTTGAGTCGCTTGCCTGGTGTTCCGCGAGTATTTGGAAGTCAAATATGAATGCAATTTTGATATCTCTCTTACTTTCACTTATCGCCACCGCACTTCTCATCATCGATGGAAACCCTAAGAGTGAAGTGAAGGCAATGCTGGGTAGATCCACCGATCGATCTATGATTCGAGTGCGTCTTACTGAACTCGATCGGGGGACTCAGGGTGAGTATGAAGCATTTAGATATATACAACTTCTATATTCGTCAATTGCCATTCTATGCATACTGACGTTTTCTCTTCTTTCACGCAAGTCCCTGGTAGTCACGATCATCTTCTCGCTGATCGTAGGAGCAATTGTCTATCTCTATTTTGATCGTTCTCTCTCTACTTTGATTAAGAAACAACGCAGTGCGATAGATGCCGAATTCCCGGCGATAATCGAGATGCTCACACTCGCAATTTCAGCGGGAGAGTCACCCCTGACCGCATTTAAACGAATTGCTGAGAATTCTCATGGCTACCTAAGTAAGCGATTTCGCAAAGTTATTTCTCGAGTACACCAAGGCGAACCTTTTCATTCAGCTCTTGATCGTATGGGTCGAGAAGTAAATTCACCTCTTGTACGTAGATTTATTGATTCCCTTGTGAATGCAATGGTGCGAGGTGCACCAATTACAGATGTTTTGTCGCGTCATGCGCAGGAAGCTCGCGATAATCAGCGAAATCGAATACTCGCAGCAGCCGGCAAAGCTGAGATCTCAATGATGATTCCGGTCGTCTTCTTAATTCTTCCTATCTCCATCCTCTTTGCGCTCTGGCCATCGCTTACCAATCTTAATATTTTCGCAGGAACATCCGGATAAAAAAATAAAACCCAACCACCTAACAAATGAAAGAGAGATGAAAATGATAGAAAGAGTAGAAAATCATCAAGTTAGTCAAGCAACAGCAGAGTTAAGAAAAATTAGTGATCAGACCGCAAATTTTTTCTCCATTGTCGCCTTCAAAATGTACAACTCCTGTGCACGAAGCCTTACTCGTTTTAAGGAAAGCAAGTTCTACAAGAATGTAGAAAGTGATCGGGGAGATGTTCCTGGGTGGGTTTTAGTTGTTCTCATGACAACAGGCTTAGTTACGGCAATCTGGACTATCGCAGCACCCCGCTTATCTACAATTCTGAAGAACTCATTGGATGCGATGAATGGAATTCGCTAAGTGTCAGAGATACAACTTTGCTCGATTGGGGAAGAGCGAGATAAAGAGAAGTTAACGCAGATCGATGCCTTCGGGCAACCTCAAGCCGCATGGCGATCCGGAAGCCATCGAATGCGAGTTGCATGTTGGGATGAACGTGGAAATACCGAGAGTGCACTTGTTCTAATCCCATTAATTTTTCTCTTTCTGATCGCCATGCAGTTACTACTGGCCATCGGAATGCGGGATGCTGATTCGATGGTCGCGGGCGACCAAGCGTCAGTGAGGGCTATTTCTGGAGTTTTCGCTAGTGCAGATGAAGAAGAAGTGCTCTCTTCCCCTGATCGCTTTTCAAATATCGCGTTACTTGTTACGCGCCAGAGTCGAAAAATTCCACAACTCGTCCCCGGAATTACACAGCTACTTGGACGCGATTTAGTAACAGATGCTCGAGGAATCGCCATCATTGAAAACACTCGATGACAGTGTCATGGCGCAGCAGTACGCCAACTCCATCAAGTACGCCAACTCCATCAAGTACGCCGACTCTCGGTGATGCTCGCCGGGCAGGTTTAAATCATCTTTATACGACCACCAAAAAGCGACTATCTAAGAGTAGATCAGCCCTAAAAAATGAAAGGGGAAGTGCATCTGTCGAATTCGTTGCGCTTGCAATTCCACTATTCATCCCAATCTTTATCTTTCTTGGCCAATTTTCAACGTTAAGTTCGCATGAAATGGCGGTACAAACTCTTGCTCGAGAGAGCGTTCGGGCGTTTATTGAAAGTAATAGCGATGAATCAGGAGGTGCGTTAGTGCGCGAAGTTATCAACACGGGTGGAAGAAGATTGGGTCTGAGTAATGGCGAGATCTCATCGATAAATGTGGATATTCAATGCAGTAAGAGTCCATGTCATCTACCTAATGGTCGAGTGAGAATTACTATCAATATGCGTGGGGGAGTAAATCAAGGACGAATTGTGAGCGCATCCGCACAAGAATATTTCTCACCGTGGAGTTAAATAGATGAAAATTAAATTGTTAGACATGAAATTTCGCCGTGCCCTCAAGCAAAATCTTCTAGATGAACGGGGTTCGATCTCTGTTCTGATTATTGCTCTCTTTCTTCTCACTGTCGCACTCATCATGACATTTACAAATGTAGCTGCAGTGACGATAGCAAAGAGAACTCTTACTCAGAGTGCGGAATCAACGGCTCAGCGAGGTGCACATTTTCTAGATGAAGAGGCGTATTACACAGGAAAGTTCACTGTGATCACAATGGCGATGACTCTCTTAGGCAGGGGACCTGCTGATCCCGGCGTACCTATTGATTGCGTCAAAGCAAGAGGCGGTATTCAAGAAGCACTGAGTAATTTGGATCAAGAACGCGATTTATTGGGACAGAAAAATCTACATAATCTTCAGGTTGTTGAGATTAATTGTGATGGAAGAGACCTCCGGGTGGCGCTAAGTGCGGTTGTCGATCTCCCCTTTGTACTTCCATTTTTAAATATCCGAACAGTCAAAATTGAATCTTCTGCCACAACATTTAATCAGCGCAATAACGGCTTCTATCTCTTCGGTCATCGCATTAGTTAAAGCTCTTATAGTGGGCGGCACTCACTTCATTTAGCCAAGCGTCTACACCAAACTCTTCACGGGTACGCATCAACTCTTCACGGGTACGCATCAACTCTTCACGGGTACGCATCAACTCTTCACGGGTACGCATCAACTCTTCATGGGTACGCATCAACTCTTCATGGGTACGCACGTGAATGAAACTCTTGGACGATGGGTATCCTTACCCAATGGCCCGCGAATACAACCTGGAAATTGCAGCGATTGACGCGACCCTTGTCTCAATTGAGAAAGTACTAGATCTTCCGAAACTTGAGGCTGAAGCAGTCGTGCTCGAAGCCGAAGCTGGAGTTCCAGATTTATGGGATGACCCGCAGAAGGCGCAAGCGGTCACGAGCAAACTCTCGCGAGTTCAATCAACGATTGCTCGACTTAAATCCCTGCGTCGTCGCGTTGAAGATCTTCCCGTCCTCTTTGAGTTGGCTGCTGATGAACCGGGTGGTTCTGGACTTCGAGATGCTGAAGTGGAGTTGGACTCAACCGTAAAAGCAATCAGTGAACTTGAAGTTACAACGCTACTTAATGGCGAATATGACGACCGTGATGCACTGATAACTATTCGTTCAGAAGCAGGTGGCGTTGAGGCAGCGGATTGGGCCGAGATGTTGATGCGAATGTATCTACGCTATTGTGAACGCCACGAATATAAAGTTGATGTCTTAGAAACTTCATACGCAGAAGAAGCTGGAATTAAGTCAACGACTTTCCGCGTTACAGCTCCGTATGCCTACGGCACAATCTCAGTTGAGCAGGGCACACATCGTTTGGTGCGAATCTCGCCCTTCGATTCACAATCACGCAGACATACATCTTTTGCTGGCGTTGAAGTTGTTCCCGTCGTCGAGCAGAGCGACCATATTGAACTTGATGAGAAAGAAATTCGTGTCGATGTATATCGCTCATCTGGTCCTGGTGGGCAAGGCGTGAATACAACTGACTCGGCAGTGCGCCTGACTCATATTCCATCTGGAATTGTTGTCTCTTGTCAGAACGAACGTTCCCAGATTCAAAATAAAGCAACGGCAATGGCTGTTTTGCAATCAAAATTACTCGAACGCCGCAGACAAGAAGAGTTGGCAAAGATGAATGCACTTAAGGGAGATAACTCGGGTTCTTGGGGAAATCAAATGCGCTCATATGTACTTGCTCCCTATCAAATGGTGAAAGACTTAAGAAATAACCATGAGACTGGAAATACTTCGGCAGTGCTTAATGGCGAAATTGATGACTTCATCGAAGCGGGCATCCGCTGGCGCCGTTCACAAGCAGCGCAATAAAATCCGCTGGCGCCGTTCACAAGCAGCGCAATAAAATCCGCTGGCGCCGTTCACAAGCAGCCTAATAAAATCCGCTGGCGCTGTTCACAAGCAGCGCAATAAATCTCACATTATTTTTGAGTTAGGCGCGAATTCGCATATGGATCTCGCCAAAATCCCCCTAAATCCCGCTTTGAGCCTCGACTTTGCCTAAACTAAAGACCGTGAAGTTGCTCGTAGCAACCGTATTGAGAGGTAGGTCCGTAATTGGGCCTCAGATGTATAGAAGGAGCAGTACGTGATTCGTTTTGAGAATGTGGCGAAGACCTATTCGGGTCAAGAGCGTCCAGCGCTAGATTCGGTGAGCCTTGAAATTACTAAGGGTGAGTTTGTCTTTCTCGTCGGTGCATCTGGTTCGGGTAAGTCAACATTCTTGCGTTTAATCCTCCGTGAAGAGAAGCCAACCACTGGAGTCATTCACGTTGCGGGTAAGGACCTTGGAAAGTTAGCAGCTCACAAGATTCCAGAACTTCGCCGTCAACTTGGAACAGTGTTTCAGGACTTCCGCCTGCTCCCAAATAAAACAATTACAGAGAACATTGCCTTTGCCCTCCACGTTCTGGGTTACTCCAAGAAAGTGATTAATCGCGAAGTTCCAGAAGTGCTTGAATTGATTGGCCTTGAAGATAAGGGTGATCGCATGCCTAACCAACTTTCAGGTGGCGAGCAGCAACGCGTTGCAATTGCTCGTGCTTATGTCACCAAGCCAGCAATTATTATTGCCGACGAACCGACTGGAAACCTTGATCCAGCGCTATCAGTTGGAATTATGAAGTTACTTGATCGGATTAATCGTGAAGGAACGACGGTTTTGATGGCGACACATGATTCTGGAATTGTTGATCAGATGCGTAAACGTGTAATCGAGCTCGATGGTGGACATGTAATCCGTGATCAGATTCGTGGCGTTTATGGATATACCGGGTAGTTGTAAGGGATAGAGGGAGAAGTCAATGCGCGCTGGATTCTTATTAAGTGAAGTCCGAATCGGACTCCGCCGTAACCTTACGATGACATTTGCTGTTGTTGTAACGACTGCAATCTCACTCTCACTGCTTGGCATTGGGTTACTCTCTAATGCACAAGTAAATGCAATGAAAGATTATTGGTATGACAAGATTGAGGTTTCAGTATTTCTCTGCGGTCCGCTATCAGAATCCCTATCTTGTTCCGGTGGAATCGTCACGATGGAGCAACGCACGGCAATCAAAGCAGACCTCGATGCACTTCCAGTAGTGCAGAGTGTGTATTACGAGAGCCAGTCAGAAGCTTTTGCACGGTTTCAAGAACGATTTAAGGATTCGGCAATTGCGCAGAACGTGACAGCAGATCAATTACCCGAATCATTTCGTGTAAAACTAGATAATCCAACCCAGTTTGCCGTTGTCGTATCAGCGTTCTCTGGTCGACCGGGAGTTGATGTTGTTCAAGATCAACGGAGTATTCTGGAGAAATTCTTCCAATTGCTTAACGTTCTAAGAAATGGCGCTATTGCAGTCGGCTTAGCCTCAGTGTTTACGGCAGCGCTTTTAATCTCTAACACTCTTCGAATTGCGGCATTTAATCGACGCCGTGAAACTGGAGTTATGAAACTTGTCGGGGCATCATCGTGGTCGATTCAGCTGCCGTTCTTGCTTGAGGGAATTATTTCGGCAATCTTCGGTTGGGGAATTGCAACTGGGTTGCTCGCTGGACTAAAGCAAGTTATAGATACAAATGTTGCGCCACTTCTGACCTTTACCAACTTCTTCGGTTGGAATGAAGTGTGGATTGCATCAGCATGGTTACTTTTGACGGGCCTTGTCGTCTCAACCTTTGCATCTGTTATTACGCTACGACGTTATCTAAAAGTCTAAACATTCGTGACTCGAGCCCAGAAAGCTATGTTGATTCAATCAGAAGTAGCTGCTCGTTCTCATACATTTGTTTTTGGAATCGCACATAAAAATGGTTAAAGAAGTCGGGCGCAAATTAATCGCACAGAATAAAAAAGCACGTCACGACTATTCGATCTCTGATGTACTTGAATGTGGAATTGTTCTTACCGGCACAGAAGTAAAGTCACTTCGTGCCGGTCGCGCTTCGTTGATTGATGGATTTGCACACGTCTCCAATGGAGAACTTTGGCTAAGTGGCGTTCATATTCCTGAATACACAGAAGGAACCTGGAATAACCACACTCCTCGCCGTGAGCGAAAGTTACTCGTTCACTTGCAAGAACTTCGCAAACTTCACGCCACAATTAAAGAAGGTGGGATAACGCTCATTCCACTTCAACTTTATTTCAAAGATGGCAAAGCAAAGATTGAGATTGCGGTGGCTCGAGGCAAGAAGGCTCACGATAAGCGAGCAGCCCTTAAGGAGCGCCAAGATTCACGTGAAGTTGAGCGAGAAATATCGCGACGTAAAACTGGCAGAGATTAATTAATTAAGCGTTCTCAACCTGCACAATCTCTCCCTGCACAATCTCTCCCTGCACAATC
>Ga0209284_10000048_pt1 | contig 159325 bp, 144 predicted proteins | sample FRY03_FD_187211 | JGI IMG/M metagenome (GOLD analysis project Ga0209284, IMG submission 187211) | Freshwater microbial communities from Lake Fryxell liftoff mats and glacier meltwater in Antarctica - FRY-03 (SPAdes) (version 2) | ecosystem: Environmental > Aquatic > Freshwater > Ice > Glacier...
CATGATTTTAGAAATGAAAGTACCCTCTCCGGGAGAGTCCATCACAGAAGTAGAAATAGCCGCTTGGTTGGTTCAAGATGGAGATTACGTAGAAAAAGATCAAGCCATAGCAGAAGTAGATTCTGACAAGGCTACCTTAGAGTTGCCAGCAGAAGCCAGTGGGGTCATTACCCTTAAGGCAGAAGAAGGAGACGCTGTAGCAGTGGGTGCAGTGGTATGTTTAATAGATACTGCGGCAGCAAAGCCAGCAGAGAGTTCTGCTAAGCCTACATCTACAGTATCGGCGCCAGCGCCCAAGACAGAAACACCAAAAGTAGCGGCAGCAACTTCCTATGCCACAGGTACGCCATCTCCAGCTGCTAAGAAAATTTTAGCAGAAAAGGGAATGAGTGCAGAGGGTATTTCTGGCACTGGAAAAGATGGAAGAGTGACCACAGAAGACGCTGTAAAAGCAACCCCTTCTATGGGAACTGCAGCAGGAGGAAAGAGAAGTAGCTCCAGAACAAAGCTCTCTATGCTCAGAAGAAAAGTAGCAGAGCGTCTGGTAGCTGTTAAGAATGAGACGGCCATGCTCACCACTTTTAACGAGGTAGATATGGGGCCCATTTTTGCTCTAAGAAGTCAATACAAAGAAGATTTTTCACAGAAGCACGGTGTTGGATTAGGCTTTATGTCTTTTTTTACTAAAGCAGTGATTCGTGCCTTGGAAATGTACCCATCTGTGAATTCTATGATAGATGAAAAGGAAATGATAAGCTATGATTTCTGTGATATTTCTATAGCAGTTTCTGGTCCAAAAGGGCTCATGGTTCCCGTGATTAGAAATGCAGAAAACTTAAGTTTTAGAGGGGTAGAGGCAGAAGTAAAACGTCTGGCTATTAGGGCTAGAGAAGGAGAAATCACAGTAGACGAAATGACTGGAGGCACCTTTACCATTACTAATGGTGGTGTTTTTGGTTCTATGTTGTCTACACCTATTATAAACCCACCGCAGTCTGCTATTTTAGGAATGCACAATATTGTAGAGCGTCCTGTTGTTAAAGATGGTGCCATTGTAATAGCTCCTATTATGTATGTAGCGTTGTCTTACGATCATAGAATTATTGATGGAAAAGAATCTGTAGGATTTTTAGTAGCAGTAAAAGAAGCCCTAGAAGACCCAACTACTTTTTTAATGGACGGAGATCAGAAGAAAGCACTTGATTTGTAGTGATTTTTACAGACACCCATACACACCTCTACAGTGAATCTTTTGAACAGGACAGAGATCTAGTAGTTAAAAAAGCAATAGCTGCAGGAGTGAATAGGTTTTTTTTACCCGCCATAGACAGTTCTTATTTGTCAAAAATGTTGTCTTTAAAAGCTTCATTTCCTAAGCATATGTTTTTGATGAGTGGCCTGCACCCAACTCATGTAAAGGAGAATTTTAGAGAAGAATTAGAGGTTTTAGAGCAATTTTTAGACAAGCAGTCTGCGGTAGCTGTAGGAGAAATAGGAATAGACCTGTATTGGGAAAAGACTTTTTTAAAGGAGCAGCAAGAAGCCTTTGACATTCAAATTAAATGGGCCAAAGACCGTTCTCTACCTGTAGTGATTCATTGTAGAGATGCATTTAATGAGATTTTTGAGGTTTTGGAAGCGCACAAAGGCCCAGAATTGAGAGGTATATTTCACTGTTTTACAGGAGATTATCAGCAGGCCTTGCAGGCTATTTCTTATGGTATGAAACTTGGAATTGGAGGAGTGCTCACTTTTAAAAACGGAGGTTTAGATGGCTTTATAGATCAAATTGATCTCTCGCATTTGGTCTTAGAGACCGATGCGCCATACCTGGCTCCTGTTCCTTACAGAGGCAAAAGGAATGAGTCTGCTTATCTTGTTTTAGTGGCAGAGCGCTTGGCTAGTTTAACGGGAAAAAGTCTAAAAGAGATTGCCCGTATGACCACCCAAAATTCAATTGACGTTTTTGGCGTTTAATTCTTAAAGACATGAAAAAAACTAAAATTCTCTTGCTGTACACAGGGGGGACCATTGGAATGGTGAAACAGCCAGAAACAGGAACATTAAAGGCTTTTAATTTTGACGCTATTCTAGAGCACATTCCAGAATTAAAGCTACTAGATTGTGATACGGAGTCTCTTTCTTTTGACACCCCTATAGATTCTAGCGACATTACTCCAGACTTATGGGTTCATATGGTGATGGTGATAGAAAAGGCCTACCATGACTTTGATGGATTTGTAATTCTTCACGGTAGTGACACTATGAGTTATAGTGCTGCAGCGCTTAGCTTTATGTTGGAAAACTTAAGCAAGCCAGTTATTTTTACAGGTTCTCAATTGCCTATTGGAGACCTGAGAACAGATGCTAAAGAGAATCTAATTACTTCTATTCAGTTAGCTGCGCTCCAAGAAAATGGCAAGCCTGTCATTACTGAGGTAGGGCTTTATTTTGAGTATAAACTATACAGAGGGAATAGAACCACTAAAATTAACGCCGCCCATTTTGAGGCTTTTAATTCATTAAATTACCCTCCTTTGGCACAGTCTGGTGTTTCATTAGAGGTGTCAAAATCTCTATTGTGGCGTCCAAAGAAAGGAAAGAAGACTGTTTTTCACAAGAAAATGGATGCACAAATAGGTGTCCTTAAGTTGTTTCCGGGTATAAATTCGTCATTTGTTCATGCAGTTTTAAGAACTCAGGGTTTAAAAGCTTTAGTTTTGGAGACTTATGGAGCTGGAAATGCACCCACATCTGACTGGTTTTTAAGTGCTTTGTCTAAAGCGGTAAAAAATGGTCTTATTGTTGTTAACGTTACACAGTGCTCTGGAGGGAGTGTTTTGATGGGTCAATACGAGACCAGTATGGCCTTAGAAAACATACAACTTATTAATGGTAAGGATATTAGCACAGAGGCTGCACTTGCCAAGCTTATGTACTTACTTGGGAGTGGTGTTTCTACAGATTCTTTTAAGACTATTTACGAGACTTCTTTAAGAGGAGAAATGCAATAAAATTAACGCATAGAATTTCTTTAATTAGCTTTTTTTTTGTTATTTGCCCTTCCTAAAACAAAATTAGAGAGGTGGCCGAGCGGTCGAAGGCGCACGCCTGGAAAGCGTGTATACACCAAAAGTGTATCGAGGGTTCGAATCCCTTCCTCTCTGCTTATTAAGTTTTAGTATTAATAATTATAATTTTTTTTTATCTTTAACCCATTAACTAACTAAATTTAAGTTTTTAAAAAATGAAAAGATCATTCTCTATCCTAGCTATGTCTGGGTTATTTGTATTAGGTACAAATACTGCAAGTGCTGTTACATTGGTTCAAGACGATGCTGCTGCTAAAGGTTTTACTCAAGTTCTTAAAGAGCAATTTATCCAAGGAGGGGCTTCCTTTATGGGTATCGTATTGTTGTGTTTAATCTTAGGATTAGCAGTTGCAATAGAAAGAATTGTCTTCCTGAATCTAGCAACGACTAACACAACAAAATTAAAAGAAGCAGTAGAAGCAGCTTTAAAATCTGGAGGCGTAAATGCAGCCAAAGAAATCTGTAGAGACACAAAAGGACCTGTAGCTTCTATTTACTACCAAGGTCTAGATAGAGCTGGAGAGAGCATTGAGTCTGCTGAAAAAGCAGTAGTTGCTTACGGTGGTGTTCAAATGGGTCAATTAGAGAAAAATGTTTCTTGGTTGTCTTTATTTATTGCTATTGCTCCTATGCTTGGTTTCATGGGTACTGTAATTGGTATGATCCAGGCCTTCCAGAAAATTGCTGCAGTAGGTAATTTAAGTGCATCTTTGATTGCAGGAGATATTCAGGTAGCCCTTTTAACAACGGTATTTGGACTTATTACGGCTATTATTCTTCAAATTTTTTACAATTATATCATCGCTAAAATAGATGGTATTGTAAATGACATGGAAGACTCATCTATTGCATTGATGGATATGCTAGTAGATCACAAAAAATAATAAGAACCATTTAATACGCAACGTTATGCACAAAATATTAAAAATTGCATTGGTCGTTTTTGGCGCCCTTGGAGCTATTTTATGGTTCCAATTGCCTAGCTCAGAAGTACCAGCATCGGAAGCAGCAGAGAGCTCAGCAATGAGCCTTATGTTCTCAATCACCTACTTACTTCTTGCAGTTGCAGTTGTATTTAGTTTTTTCTTTGCCTTTCAAAAACTTTTCTCTACAAAGGAAAATATTAAGAAAGCATTGTTCTCCATTAGTGGTTTCTTAGCAATAGTATTAATTTCTTATGTCGCTGCCTCTGGCACTGATATTGATTTAGCTGCTATGGCAGATAACGGAAACCCTACATCTGAGTCTACTGTTAGAAATATTGGTATGGGACTAAATATGTTTTTCATACTAACCATTGTGGCTGTTGGCCTAATGGTTGTCCCTGGAATCATGAGATTTTTCACTAAATAAAACTACGGAAGTATGCCAAAAAGAGGAGCGCCACCAGAAGTAAATGCCGGATCTATGGCAGACATTGCTTTTTTGCTGCTTATCTTTTTCTTAGTAACTACTACTATAGAAACAGATGCAGGTTTAGACAGAATGTTACCGCCTATTGAGCCGCCAGAAACTGACGTGGTCATTAAACAGAAAAATATCTTTGAAGTAATTATAAATAAAAACGGACAGCTTTTTGCTGACGAAGAATTGGTAGAAATTTCTCAATTGAGAGAAAAAGCTATGGGTTTCTTGGACAATGGCGGCGCACCATCTGGTACTGCAGACTATTGTAATTTTTGCCAAGGCTCAAGAAATACCAGTTCATCTGACAATCCAACTAAAGCAATTATTTCTTTAAAGAATGACAGAGAGACGCCATACGGTACTTATATTACCGTACAGAATGAAATTGTAGGGGCTTACAATGATCTTAGAAATAGAGAAGCACAACGTTTGTACAAACGTGACTTTACCTCTATGGAAGCTGCTTATTTAAATCCTGAAACGCCTGTAAGCGTTAGAGATGAACTTAAGGACAAGGTTAAAGCAATACAGGATTTATTCCCTCAGAAGTTTTCTGAAGCGGAAACGTCAAATAATTAATCAAAGCAAAACAGATATATGTCTAAGTTTAGTAAAAAGAAAGACGGTGAATTACCAGCTGTATCTACAGCTTCTTTACCAGATATTGTATTTATGCTTTTGTTCTTTTTCATGACGGTAACCGTAATGAAAGACAGTTCTTTAAAAGTAGAAAATATCCTTCCAAACGCTAACGAGATTAAAAAGTTAGAAAAGAAAGATAGGATTATATACATCTATGCTGGTAGGCCTACACAGGAGTACCAAAAAGTATTTGGAACAGAGACAAAAATACAATTAAATGACAAGTTTGCGAATGCTTCAGATGTAGGAGACTATATTTTGCAAGAACGTGCTAAAAAGCCACAGGAACTGCAAAACGTACTAACGACATCTCTTAAAGTAGATAAATATGCCAATATGGGTATTATTTCTGATATTAAGTTGGAGCTTAGAAAAGTAAACGCTTTAAAAGTAAATTACACCACCTATGACGGTGATGCTTTTAGAAACTTACAGTAAAAATTACTGTAGTAATAAAAAAACCCAAGCCTTGGCTTGGGTTTTTTTATTATATCTCTTTCCTTAATCTGGCTACTGGGATGTTTAATTGTTCTCTGTATTTTGCTACTGTCCTTCTGGCTATTGGGTAGCCTTTTTCTTTTAAGAGTGCGGCCAGTTTGTCATCAGTCACTGGTTTTTTCTTATTTTCTTTAGAAATTAGATTTTCTACTATTTTTTTAATTTCTCTGGTAGAAACGTCTTCTCCTTTTTCATTTTTCATGCCTTCTGAAAAATAGCTTTTCACAAGCTTAGTTCCATATGGGGTATCTATGTATTTACTGTTGGCTACTCTAGACACAGTAGAAATATCCATGTCTATTTTGTCAGCAATATCTTTGAGTATCATGGGTTTTAATTTACGCTCATCGCCACTAATAAAATATGCTTCCTGAAAATCTATAATGGCACCCATGGTTAGATAAAGGGTTTGCTGCCTTTGTTTAATGGCTTCTATAAACCATTTTGCAGCGTCTAGCTTTAGTTTAATAAAGGAAACAGTCTCTTTTTGAGCATGGGTCTTTTGCTTGCTTTCTTTATAACCCGCTAGCATATTATTGTATGACCTTGAAATATGCAGTTCAGGAGCATTTCTGCCGTTTAACTTTAGCTCTAATTCTCCTTCTATTATGTTTAGGCTAAAATCTGGAACTATGTGTGACACTATTTTACTACCGTCAGAAAAAGAACTACCAGGCTTTGGATTCAGCTTTTCTATGACCCCTATAGCTTCTTTTAAGGCACTCTCTGTAAGTTGATGCTTAGTGATGAGTTTGCTGTAATGTTTCTTTGAAAAGGCGTCAAAAGACTTTGTTATAATCTCTTTGGCGTTTTCTACTGCCTTTGTGGGCGTTTTTCTTTCTAATTGAAGCAATAAACATTCATAAAGGCTTGTAGCACCCACTCCTGGGGGGTCTAATTGTTGAATATTTCTGAGGACGCTTTTTAATACTGATACTTCTGTATTTATATTTTCTGAAAAGGCTAAATCATCTACTAAATCTGCTAATGGCCTTCTTATATATCCTGTCTCGTCTATACTTCCAATAAGGAATTCTGCAATAGACCAGTGGTCTTCAGATATAAATTGCTGTTGTAATTGTGCTAAAAGAAATTGGTAAAAAGAGGTGCCAGCTGCATAGGGTATGGTTTTGTCTTCTGTATCTTCTGAATAATTATTAGACTGCGTTCTATAATCTGGAATTTCATCATCACTGAGGTATTCATCTATATTGATATCTTCCGCCTCAATGTGTTCGTTGTCTTCTTTATAGTCTTCCTCATAGTTGTCATCATAGAGGTCGTCTGCCCCCTCTAAGGCCTCTTTTCCTGCTTCTAATGCTGGGTTTTCTTCTAATTCCTGCCTGAGCCTCTGTTCAAAAGCCTGTGTGGGCAACTGAATAAGCTTCATAAGCTGAATCTGTTGTGGAGACAGCTTTTGAGAAAGTTTAAATTGAAGATATTGCTTTAACATTATAGTAATGGGCTATTCAATAGCCTTAAATTACAGAAAGTATTTTAGTTTGAGAAATTAAAATTCTGCGTTTTGTGGTGTTCTTGGAAAAGGAATCACGTCTCTAATATTACCCATTCCAGTTGCAAATAAGACCAGCCTTTCAAAACCTAATCCAAAGCCTGAGTGTACCGCGGTTCCGTATTTTCTTAAATCTTTGTACCACCACAGTTCTTTTTCATCTACTCCCATATCTTTCATACGAGCTTCTAAGACGTCTAATCTTTCTTCTCTTTGAGAACCTCCTACTATTTCTCCAATACCTGGAAATAAAATGTCCATAGCGCGAACCGTTTTCTTGTCATCATTTAAGCGCATATAAAAAGCTTTAATGTCTGCAGGGTAGTCAAATAGAATAACGGGACATTTAAAATGTTTTTCTACCAAGAACCTTTCATGCTCACTCTGTAAATCTGCTCCCCAGCCTTCTATGGGGTATTTGAATTTCTTTTTCTTGTTGGGTGTGCTGTTTTGAAGAATTTCAATGGCTTCTGTATAGGTGAGTCTCACAAAATTTTGATCTACTATAAAACGTAGTTTTTCTATAAGTGGCATATCACTTCGTTGGTCTAGAGGCTTTTGTTTTTCTTCTTCAATAAGCCTGTTTTCAAGAAATTCTAAATCTTCCTGACAACTTTCTAATATGTATTTTAATACATTTTTAATAAAATCTTCTGCCAAATCCATGTTGGCGTCTAGGTCATAGAAAGCCATTTCTGGTTCTATCATCCAAAATTCTGCCAAGTGCCTAGAAGTATTAGAGTTTTCTGCTCTAAAGGTAGGCCCAAAGGTATAAACTTTACCTAGCGCCATAGCAAATGTTTCCGCCTCTAATTGTCCAGAAACCGTTAAGTTGGTCTCTTTTCCAAAAAAATCTTCTTTATAATTAATTTCTCCAGTCTCTGTTAAAGGAGGTGACTTAGGGTTTAAGGTAGACACTTTAAACATTTCTCCAGCACCTTCAGCATCTGATCCTGTTATGATAGGCGTGTGTACATAATTAAAATCTTGACTTCTAAAGTACTGGTGTACCCCAAAAGAAAGGGCAGACCTCACCCTCATGATAGCGCTAAAAGTATTGGTGCGCACCCTTAAGTGTGCATTTTGTCTTAAAAACTCTAGGGAGTGTTTTTTAGGTTGTATGGGATAGGTTTCAGGATCTGAGAGTCCTAGAACCACTACTTCTGTGGCTTGAATTTCTACACGTTGTCCTTTTCCTTGGCTCTCTTGTAACAATCCCGTAATTTTTAGGGCAGCACCAGTGCTAATTTTTTTTAATAAATCTTCGTCAAAAGATTCAAAATCAATCACGCACTGAATATTCTCAATACAAGAACCGTCATTTAAAGCTATAAAACGGTTACTCCTAAAACTTCTTACCCAACCTTGAATGCTTAAAGTAGTGAGTGGGGCTATGTCTTTTAAAACGGTTTTTATTCTGGGTGTTATCATGCTTTTTATTCCAATTCAATTAAAAATTAAAGATAGTTTAAACAGTTAAGCTTCACTTTCTTTTGGCAAAATATCTATTTGTAATTTCTTGAAAGTTTGTTTGTTAGCAATGCTTTTTTCTAATGACAATAATAGAGATGGCAGTAGTATTAAATTAGAAAGCATGGCAAATAAAAGGGTAGCTGACACTAGCCCTCCTAGCGCAATGGTTCCTCCAAAACTGGAGACTGTAAATACTGAAAACCCAAAAAACAAAACAATAGAGGTGTAAAACATACTAACACCGGTTTCTTTTAGGGCCGCATATACGGAAGGCTTTATGCGCCAATTGTTAGCAATGAGTTCCTGTCTGTATTTGGCTAAAAAATGGATGGTGTCATCTACAGAAATTCCAAAAGCAATGCTGAATACTAAAATGGTAGACGGTTTTATAGGCACACCTATAAAACCCATCATCCCGGCAGTCACAAGTAAGGGCAGTAGGTTTGGAATGAGTGAAATGACAATCATTCTAAAAGACCTAAACAGATAGGCCATAAATAGAGCAATTAAAAATATGGCCAAGGCCAGTGACATGATTAGATTTTTAATGAGGTATTTGGTGCCTTTTAAAAACAATAATGCTTTTCCAGTTACTACCACCTCATAGCGGTCTGCGGGGAATAGTTTTTGAACCCGCTCTAAAAGATTAGTCTCTACCGCCTCCATTTGGTCTGTTTTCACATCTTTAATGGCTGTAGACATTCTGGCTATTTGTCCCGTGCTATCTGTGAAGTTTTTTAAGAGACTTTCGTCACTTCCTGAGTTTTGTGCGGCAGACAAAATAAAGGCCCTTTCTTGGTTGGTTGGGAGTTGGTAATATTTAGGAATGTTGTTGTAGTAAGCTTGTTTAGAGTACTTCACTAAGTTTACCACAGAGATAGGCTTTGATAGTTCTGGCGTTTCTTCTATATATTGGCTTAGGGCTTCCATCTGTTTTAAGTTGGAAGGTTTTAAAACGCCATTAGGTCTTTTTGTGTCTATGATTATTTCAATAGGCATAATGGCATTAAATTCCTGTTCAAAGAAGCGAATGTCTTTAAAAAAAGGCTTGTCCTTAGGCATATCTTCTATGGGGCTTCCAGATGTTTTTATCTGGTAAATACCAATAATACTAGTTGCTAATAAGAGCACGGAGACAATATATACTGCTATTCTTTGTTCCCTGACAATTAGCTCCATGATCCCTACAAAACGGTCTATCCATTTTTTGTTTAAATGCCTAAGGTGCTTGTCCTTAGGTAGGGGCATAAAAGAGTAGGTAATAGGAATAATGAGTAATGATAAAATAAAGATCCCTATAATATTTATGGAGGCTACAATCCCGAACTCTTTAAGTAAGGTGCTTTCTGTGATAATAAAAGCAGCAAACCCAGAGGCAGTTGTAATATTGGTCATTAGGGTGGCATTCCCAATTTTTGATATCACCCTTTGTAAAGACAAGGCTTTATTGCCGTGTTTTTGAACCTCTTGTTGATATTTATTAATGAGGAATATACAATTTGGAATTCCTATCACTATTATAAGTGGTGGAATGAGTGCTGTAAGTACCGTAATTTCATACTCTAATAAGCCCAAAACACCAAAAGACCACATGACCCCAATAATAACTACCAACATTGAAATAAGGGTGGCCCTAAGACTTCTAAAAAAGAAAAAGAAAATAAGGGAGGTGACCCCCAACGCGCCTAAAATAAAAACACCTATCTCGTCAATAATACTCTGGGCATTCATGGTTCTGATATAAGGCATTCCAGAAACATGGGCCGTTAAACCGGTATCTCTCTCAAAATCATCTATGAGTTTTCTGAGGTCTTTTAGAACAAAGTCTTTTCTTACAGAGGTGTTTAGCAGCTCTTTGTCCATATAAACCAGCATTCTTAAAGTTCCGGTCTCTTTGTTAAAAAGGAGCTGGTCATAAAAAGGCTGACTGCTGTAGAGGCTTTGCAGCGCTTTGTCTAAAGTTAGTTGGTTTAAAGCACTACTCCCTTTAAAAGGAGTCATGACAAACTTATCTTCTGTATTAGACTTCTCTAGTAGTTTTAGATTGTCTGTAGACAGCACAGAGGAGACTTCTGGAAATGCGGCAAATTGTTTGCTTAGTTTATTCCAACGTCTAAAATTTTCTAATTTAAAAAGGGCACTGTCTTTGACCGCAATAGCAATGATATTACCCTCTTCACCAAATTGAGAGATAAATTTTTGATAAGCAATGTTTACCGGGTGGTGGTCTGGTAATAGGTTGGCTTCTGTGTTGGAAAAACGCATGTTTTTCCATTGCATAGACATAAATACGGTAAAGAGTAAAATAGCAAAAAGAATTAAAATTCTATTTCTAAGAATTATTCTCGCTGTGATTGCCCAAAAACTTTGGGTTCTATTTGCTGCCATGAGGTTTTTTTAAAAAGGCTTATACCTTCATGATTTCTATTTCTTTTATAGCGAGCAACTCCTCTACTTTTTTACTGTATAGGTTGGTGAGCTCCTGAATAGAGGCTTCTGCATCTTTAGCAGTATCTTCTGGTAATTCTATTGCTTTTATGTCTTTATTAGCTTCTTGTCTTGAGTTTCGCACACCAATTTTAGCGTCTTCCGCCTCTGCTTTGGCTTGTTTTGCTAAGTCTCTTCTTCTCTCTTCTGTGAGTGGTGGCACATTAATAATAATGAGATCTCCATTGTTCATAGGATTAAACCCCAAGTTAGCATTCGTAATTGCCTTTTCAATTTCATGTAGCATTTTTTTCTCCCAGGGCTGAACAGAGATGGTTCTTGCATCTGTAGTATTTACGTTAGCTACTTGAGAAAGTGGGGTAGGAGATCCGTAATAATCTACCATGACGGTAGAGAGCATGATAGGACTAGCCTTACCTGCTCTAATTTTAGCAAATGCTTTTTCTAAGTGCGCCATTGCCTTATTCATATTTTCTTTAGCGCTGTCTAGTACAAAATCTACTTCTTCATTCATCTCTTTAAAGATCTATTATTATAAGTTTACAACAGTTCCAATAGTTTCACCTGAAACAATTTTCAATAGATTGCCTTTTTTATTCATGTCAAAAACAATGATGGGCAATTTATTTTCTTGGCTCAAGGTAAAGGCTGTAGTGTCCATTACTTTTAACCCTTTAGCGAGTACCTCATTAAAGGATATTTTATCGAATTTAGTGGCGTTTTTATCTATTTCAGGGTCTGAGCTGTAAATACCGTCTACCCTAGTGCCTTTAATAATTACATCTGCCTCAATTTCAATAGCTCTTAATACAGCTGCAGAGTCTGTAGTGAAGTAAGGGTTTCCAGTACCTCCTCCAAAAATGACTACCCTGCCTTTTTCTAAGTGTCTCATGGCACGTCTTCGTATAAACGGCTCTGCTACCTCATTAATTTCAATGGCAGATTGAAGGCGTGTTTGGATTGATTTTTCTTCTAGAGCACTTTGTAGCGCTAGTCCGTTTATTACTGTGGCAAGCATTCCCATATGGTCTGCTTGTACCCGGTCCATTCCATTACTAGCTCCAGCAACACCTCTAAAAATATTACCGCCTCCAATCACAATAGCCACTTCAATTCCCTTGTCTACAACAGTCTTAATTTCATCTGCATAGTCTGCAATACGCTTTGGGTCTATTCCGTATTGTTTTTCGCCCATAAGGGCTTCTCCACTTAATTTGAGTAATATTCTTTTATATGGCATTTTGCTGGGTATTGCTTTCCACAAAAATAATCAAATTTATTTAGCCATAGTGTCTATCTGACGGACTAGATTCAAAAAAAAACCCGCGTTCTTTGAACGCGGGTTTTTTAGAATATAATTTAGGAGTGATTACCCCAGTGCAACGCGTGCAAAAGAAACTACTTCTAAAGCAGCATCTGCTGTTTTTACATACTCAGCTACACTCATTTTAGAATCTTTAATAAATTCCTGATTTACTAAAGTATTATCTTTCATGAATCTAACTAATTTTCCTTTGGCAATATTTTCTAACATTGCTTCTGGTTTTCCTTCTTGACGCAATTGATCTTTAGCAATCTCAATTTCTTTGTCAATTACAGATTGGTCTACACCTGCTTCATTAAGGGCCACTGGGTTCATGGCTGCTGCTTGCATGGCTACATCCTTAGCAATAACATTTGCGCCAGCTGGAGCAGCAGACAATCCTACTAGGGTAGCAATTTTATTGCCAGCGTGAATGTAGCTTCCTACAAATGCAGCATTTAGTTTCTCAAAACCACCTATTTCAATTTTTTCACCAATCACTCCAGTCTGTTCAGTTAATTTATCTTGAACAGTCATTCCCTTAAAGTCTGAAGCTAAGAAAGCTTCTTTGTTATCAAAATTTAAGGCTAATGAGGCTAATTCAGTAGCTAAGGCTACGAAAGAATCATTTTTAGCGACGAAATCTGTTTCGCAGTTTAAAGAAATAGCCACACCAGAAGTGTTGTCTCCGTTTAAAACTGCTATAGCAGCTCCTTCACAAGAGTCTCTATCTGCTCTATTGGCAGCTACTTTCTGACCTTTTTTACGTAATATTTCAATAGACTTTTCAAAATCTCCTTCTGCTTCTACTAGGGCTTTTTTACAGTCCATCATGCCAGCTCCGGTAGTTTGTCTTAATTTGTTTACTTCTGCAGCAGTAATATTTGCCATGCTTTTTTATTTTACTTAGATTAACTTAATGCAGCTATTAAATCTGCTTTTTTCATAGAAGACAATCCTTCAATTCCTTTAGCAGTAGCCATTTCTTTTAATTCAACAACAGTTTTGTTGTTTAAATCTTCAGATGCTATTTCTGCTGCTGGAGCTTCTACAACAGGAGCTTCTACAACAGGAGCTTCTACAACAGGAGCTTCTACAACAGGTTCAGCTTTTGGCGCTGCTTCTCTTTTTGGAGTCTCTGTTTCAGACTCACCTTCATTTTCTGCAGTTTTTTCAGACTTTCTTTCAGATAATCCTTCTGCAACAGCATCTGTTACATGTGCTAAAATAGCCTCGATAGATTTGGAAGCGTCGTCATTAGAAGGGATAACAAAGTCAATTAATTTTGGATCCGAGTTGGTATCTACCATAGCAAAGATTGGAATGTTAAGCTTTAAAGCTTCTTTCACTGCAATATGCTCTCTCATGGTATCTACTATAAATAAAGCACCTGGTAAACGAGTCATATCAGTAATAGAACCTAAGTTCTTCTCTAATTTAGCTCTCAGACGTTCTACTTGTAAACGTTCTTTTTTAGAAAGTGTATTAAAAGTACCGTCTTTTTTCATACGGTCAATAGTTGCCATTTTCTTAACAGCTTTTCTAATGGTAATAAAGTTGGTTAACATACCACCTGGCCATCTTTCAGTGATATAAGGCATGTTTACTTTTGCTGCTTTTTCAGCCACAATATCTTTTGCTTGTTTTTTAGTAGCTACAAAAAGAATTTTTCTGCCAGAGGCAGCAATTTTCTTCAATGCTTCATTAGCTTCTTCTAATTTAGCAGCTGTTTTGTAAAGGTTAATTACGTGAATACCATTACGCTCCATGTAGATGTAAGGAGCCATGTTTGGATTCCATTTTCTTGTAAGGTGACCAAAATGTACCCCAGCCTCTAAGAGGTCTTTTACTTCAATTTTGTTTGCCATTTTTTACTTAGTTTACTTTCTGTTTGATTAGCAATGCCGCTAAAGCAGCATTTAGATGCTAAACTAGTTTCTGGTTTTTCCAGATAACAACCTGTTTATATAAAGACCTCCCAATAATGGGAGGATACTTTTAAGAACTTTTAAAGGCCTTATAAATAAGGCCCTAATATTTTTAAAACAATTAACGTTTAGAGAATTGAAATTTCTTACGGGCTTTTTTCTGTCCGAATTTCTTACGCTCTACCATTCTTGGATCTCTTGTCAATAATCCTTCTGGCTTTAAGGTAATTCTATTTTCAGCATCTATTTCGCATAAAGCTCTAGAGATAGCTAATCGTATAGCTTCTGCTTGACCAGTAATACCACCACCAAATACATTAACTTTTAGGTCATAAGTGCCTTCAGTTCCCGTTAAAGAGAAAGGTTGGTTTACTTTGTACTGCAGGGTAGCTGTTGGAAAGTAGTTCTCAAGATCTCTCTTGTTAATAGTCACTTTACCGCTTCCTTGTGTCATGTATACACGAGCAACCGCTGTTTTTCTTCTTCCTATTTTGTGAATTACTTCCATTACTTAAATGATTCTAAGTTTATTGCTACTGGTTTTTGGGCCTCCTGATTGTGCACAGCACCTTCGTATACTTTAAGATTTCTGTAAAGCTCTGCACCTAACTTGTTTTTAGGCAACATTCCTTTTACAGCTTTTTCCACTAGTCCAATTGGCTTCTTAGTTAATAACTCAGAGGCTGTCATTGAACGCTGACCACCTGGGTAGCCGGTGTGTCTAATGTAAGTTTTAGTCTGCATTTTATTACCAGTCATGGTAATCTTCTCTGCATTTATAACTATTACGTTATCTCCACAATCTACATGAGGAGTGAAATTAGGCTTGTTTTTGCCTCTAAGCATAATAGCAACTTTAGAAGCCAAACGTCCTAAAGTTTGTCCTTCTGCATCTACCAGTACCCACTGTTTGTTAACTGTTGCTTTGTTGGCTGAAACAGTCTTGTAACTTAATGTGTCCACACTAATATTTTTATTTATTAAACACTATAATCCCGATAATCGGGCTGCAAATGTACAACTAATTAGTTTAAATCCAAATGCTGTTATTTGTTTATTTTTATAAATTTCTATTTTTTTCACTTTCACTTTTCTTAATGATTTGTTAAAAGAATTAGTTTGTGCGCGTGTTCTATATGAGGGTCGTAAATTTACAGATTTTCAGTACTGTATATTTATGTTTAGAATCCTCTTATTATTGTTTTTTCTTTTAACAAGTAGCATTGCCATTGCACAACAAACACAAAACGCTGAGTACAATCCAAAGCACGACCAAAAAACCTATACCACTCAAAGGTTAGAGGGATTTTCAAAACCAAATATAGACGGTAAAATCACAGAGGATTTATGGAATATAGTTCCTTGGGCTGGAGATTTTGTTGAACAAGAGCCAGATGAGAATACTCCTCCCAGTCAAGAGACACAATTTAAAATCACCTATGATGATTCTTATTTGTATGTAGCCGTTCGCTGTTTTGACACGGAGCCAGATAAAATTGAGAAACGGCTTTCTAGAAGAGACGGCTTTCAGGGAGATAGAATTGCTTTTATACTGGATAGTTACTTAGACAAGAGAACTGCCTTTGCTTTCTCAGTGACTGCAGCAGGCGTAAAAGGGGATGAGTTTGTTTCTGAAAACGGAAAAAATTGGGATGACAGCTGGAATCCTATTTGGTATGTAGCCACGCAGATTGATGCCTTGGGTTGGACGGCAGAAATGAAAATTCCCTTTAGCCAATTAAAATTTGGAAACGCCAAAGAACAGTTTTGGGGTCTAGAGCTCTCTAGGTTGTTATTTAGAGAACAACAACGTTCTGCTTGGGATAGAATTCCTCAGAATGCTGCCGGAATGGTCAGTGAATTTGGTACTTTAAGAGGCCTCATAGATATTGCTCCACAAAGACAGTTAGAAATACAGCCTTTCACTGTGACTCAATATGACACTTATAAAAAGCAGCCAGGCAACCCGTATAGAGATGGTAATGACGCCAAAATAAATGTAGGTTTAGACGCTAAAATTGGCATTACCAATGACCTCACTTTAGACCTCACAGTGAACCCAGATTTTGGACAGGTAGAGGCAGATCCTGGCGCTATTGCACTAGACGGTTTTCAGATCTTTTTTAAGGAGCAACGACCATTTTTTATAGAAAACAAAAATATTTTTGACTTTGAATTTGCCAATGGAAATGACAATCTTTTTTATTCCAGAAGGATTGGTAGAAGTCCACAGTTAAGAGCATCAGCGCCCCAGGGCGCCTATGTAGACAAGCCAAACAACACCACTATTTTGGGTGCTGCTAAGTTTTCTGGAAAGACCAAAAACGGTTGGTCTCTGGGGCTTTTAGAAACGGTAACTAATGGCATGAACGCACAGATAAATCAAAACGGTAATCTAACAGAAACCCTTGTAGAGCCCATGACAAACTATGTAGTGGGGCGTGCACAAAAAGATTTTAATGAGAGAATGTCTTATGTGGGAGGAATTTTTACTGCTACCAACAGAAAAATAGATGCTAACTCTATTTTATTGCACAAAGCGGCCTACACAGCAGGAATAGATTTTATACACCAATGGCAAGACAGGACTTATTATATTGAAGGGAATGTCATTGGAAGTACGGTGATTGGAGATTCTCGGGCCATTACAGCCACCCAGCAAAGTATTACCCGTTTATTCCAGCGCTCAGACGCCAGCCATGTGTCAGTAGATCCAACTAGAACCTCTTTAAGCGGGACTGGAGGGAAATTAGTATACGGTAAGGGTGCCGGTATTTGGCAATACAGCATGGGGGGGAATTGGCGGTCTCCTGAACTAGAGCTTAACGATGTTGGTTTTTTAAGGGAAACAGACCTTATAAGACAATTTGTAAATCTAAAAGGACAATTTCTAAAGCCAAGCAGCTGGTATAGGAGTGCTGGTTTGCGCTTTAGTCAAAATAGCACTTATGACTTTCAAGGAAATATGAACCGCATGCAATACGATTTTAGGAGTGAGGTAAATTTCACTAATAACTGGAATTTTGATATGGGTATGACTCACAAACCTCTTATTTATATTAATGCTTATTTAAGAGGTGGTCCTAGGTGGCGTTTTTCTGAAGAAAATTTTATGTTTTTATTTTTGGAAACAGATGATAGAAAAAAGCTCAGTGTTAGAGGAGGTTATGTAAAAAGCCAGGCCAAAGAAAACAATTTTTCTTTGGATAGGTATCAGTTCAATCTAAGGTACCAGCCATTAGACGCGCTCAGCATGTCATTGGAGCTTGAGTATGAGGTAAATCCTGCTAGGACCCAATACGTAACTCAGCAATATACGGGGAGCACTCCTTATTATATTACGGCGGCCATAGACCAGACTTCTTTTGTAACCTCTATGCGTTTCAATTATACTTTAAATCCAAATTTGACCATTCAGTATTACGGCCAGCCTTTTATTGCTAGAGGGGTCTACAGTGATTTTAATTATGTGACAGACGCTGGGGCCAAAAAATTGGCCGATAGGGTGCGTTTGTTTACATCAGACCAAATTAAAAGAGTCTCTGGGGACTATTTAATTGACCAGGATTTAGACGGACAAACAGATTATTCTTTTGGAGATCCTGACTTTTCTTTTGTACAGTTTCGCTCTAATTTAGTTTTGAGGTGGGAGTATATTCCAGGCTCTGAGTTGTTCTTAGTCTGGTCTCAGGGCGCTACAGGGAATGCAGACCCAATAGATAGGTTTGGCTACAGCCTTAAAGACCAAATATTGGGACAGAAATTAGACAACACCTTTTTAATTAAGGCCACCTATAGGTTTGCTAGATAATTAATGTGCTTGTAGCCAGTTTTCTCCTGTACCAATTTCTATAGATAAAGGGACACTTAAGCTATAGGCATTCTCCATGGCTGTAGTCACTAATTCTCTTATTTGATCAAGTTCAGGCTTGTACACATCAAAGACTAGTTCATCGTGCACTTGTAAAAGCATTTTCGTTTGGAACCCCTGCGTTTCTATACGTTTTTGAATATCAATCATGGCCAATTTAATAATGTCTGCGGCACTTCCTTGTATGGGAGCGTTTACGGCATTTCTCTCTGCTGCGCCCCTTACTATGGCATTGTTAGCATTAATGTCTTTTAGGTACCTCCTGCGGCCCATAACCGTTTCTACATAGCCGTTTTCTCTAGCAAAATTTACCTGGCGGTTCATATAGGCTTTTAGCTTAGGGTAGCTTTCATAATAAGTATCTATAAGGGCTTTGGCTTCTGCGCGGCTCAGGTCTGTTTGGTTGCTAAGTCCAAAGGCAGAGACTCCGTATATAATTCCAAAATTCACGGTTTTTGCATGACTTCTCTGTTCTCTCGTTACGGCTTCTAAAGGCACTCCAAATACCTTTGATGCTGTGGCCGCATGAATGTCTGCGCCTTGCCTAAAGGCGGTTAGCATATTGTCTTCTTCACTTAGGGCAGCAATAATTCTGAGTTCTATTTGAGAGTAATCTGCTGCAAGTAATAGGTGGTCTGAGTCTCTGGGTATAAAGGCTTTTCTAATTTGTCTGCCCCTTTCTGTTCTAATGGGAATGTTTTGTAGGTTGGGATTGTTGCTACTGAGCCTTCCTGTGGCTGCTACTGTTTGCATATAATCTGTGTGCACCCTTCCTGTCACTCCAGACACCTGTAAAGGCAACGCGTCTACATAGGTGCTCTTTAGTTTAGCGAGTCCTCTGTATTCTAATACATCCTTAATAATAGGGTGGTCTTTAGCCAAATAAGAGAGCACCTCTTCTGCGGTAGAAAATTGGCCTGTCTTTGTTTTCTTTGGTTTTTCTATTAATTTGAGTTTATCAAATAAAATATCTCCTAACTGCTTGGGAGAGGCAATATTAAAAGTCTCTCCCGCGGCCTCATAAATACTTTTTTCTAAGGCTAAAATATCGCTGTCTAAATCTTTGGATAGGCTTTTAAGAAAGGGAACATCTAAGCGTATACCTTCTAATTCCATTGACGCCAATACTTTTAATAAAGGCACTTCTATGTCATGGAAAAGAGATTCGTTTCCTGCAGCTGCTAATTCTGGTCTAAAGAGCTGGGCCAATTGGAAAGTGATGTCTGCGTCTTCTGCGGCGTACTGCGTTTGCTGTTCCAAAGACAGCTCTCGCATGCTTATTTGATTCTTTCCTTTTTTGCCAATAAGCTGTTCAATAGGAATGGGGCTATAGTTTAGATAAGTCTCCGAGAGCACTTCCATATTGTGGCGCATGTCAGGGTTTATGAGGTAATGGGCTAGCATGGTGTCAAAACAGGAACCTTTTACGGCCATTTGGTATTGGTGCAATACTTTGATGTCATATTTTAAATTCTGACCAATTTTTTCTATAGTCTCAGACTCAAAAAATGGTTTTAATTCTTTTAGGATTTCCAGTGCCTCACTCCTGTTTTCTGGAATGGATATATAGTACCCTTTATGGGCCTCCCAGCTAAAGGCTATTCCAACTAGCTGCGCTTCTAATGGGTTTAAGCTGGTAGTTTCTGTGTCAAAGCAGACTTGTGTTTGTTTGGAGAGCTTGTCTAAAAAAAGCTTCATTCCAAGACCTGGCACCACCAATTGGTAATGATGAGAGAGGCTAGAAATATCTTTTCTACTAGAAAAAATAGTACCGCCTTCTGCGCCAGAGGCGTCTAAGTCAAAAAGACCGAATTGACCACTTCCAGCGCTGGGCGTTTCCTCTACTGTCCTGCTTTTTGGAGCTTCTCCAGCCTGAGTTGCAGTAAGAGTTTGGCCTTCTGCTTCTTTATTGCCGAAAAATATTTTTAGAAACTGCTCTGTAAGCCTTCTAAATTCTAATGTTTCAAATATAGCTTGTACCTTTTCACTATCTGGCGTTGAGAGTTCATAGGCGGCTGCGTTAAAGGTCACATCACAGTGAATGTTAATGGTAGCCAATTGCTTGGAGAGCATTCCAAGGGCTGCATTTTCTGCTACCTTTTCTTTCATTTTTCCCTTGAGCTTGTCTGTGTTAGCCAATAGATTTTCCATACTTCCAAACTCTTCTAAAAACTTTATTGCAGTTTTTTCTCCTACCCCTGGAAGGCCTGGAATATTGTCGCTGGCGTCTCCCATCATACCTAGGTAGTCTATGACTTGTTCTGGTCTTTCTACTCCAAAACGTTTTTGAATTTCAGGAATGCCCCATATTTCAATGCCATTGCCCATTCTGGCTGGGCGATACATAAAAATATTTTCAGATACCAGTTGCCCAAAATCCTTGTCTGGAGTGACCATAAAAACCTGGTAGTCTTCTTTTTCTGCCTGCTTGGCAAGGGTGCCAATAATGTCATCGGCCTCTAGGCCTTCTAAGACTACTACAGGAATGTGCATGGCCTTTAAAATCTCCTGTATATAGGGGACAGCCAGTTTTATGGCGTCTGGTGTTTCTAATCTGTTGGCCTTGTATTGTGGAAATAATTCTGTGCGTTCTTTGCTACCCCCTTTGTCAAAACATACCGCTAAATGATCTGGTTTTTCTCTCTTAATCACATCGAATAGAGAATTCATAAACCCCATAATAGCAGAGGTGTCTTCTCCTTTAGAATTAATTCTTGGATTTTTTATAAGGGCGTAATAGCCTCTAAAAATAAGGGCGTAGGCGTCTAAGAGGAAGAGTCTTTTTTTGGACATTATAACAGGTGGTAAGGTTTAAATATAAGAAGCAGCGGGTCTGTTTTCTTGGCCGCTGCTAGCGTAATAACTATAGGAGAAGCCAGGTTGAACACAATAGGCCCCAGTATCTCCTTTTTTGTTTAGGGCAATAAAGCCCACTTGAAAATTTGAGTAGGATGGGTTTTTTTTCACTATGCGCATAACGGCTTCTTCACAGGCTTTTTGCGGGCTCATTCCGTGGCGCATAAGTTCTACAATCAGGAAACTCCCCACTGTTTTTATCACTTCTTCTCCCACTCCTGTAGCAGTGGCTGCTCCAATTTCATTGTCTACAAATAAGCCTGCGCCAATGAGTGGGGAGTCTCCCACACGGCCAGCCATTTTATAGGCCATTCCAGAGGTGGTACAGGCACCAGAGATATCTCCGTTTTTATCTATAGCCAGCATACCAATAGTGTCGTGATTCTCTATATTTATTATAGGGCTGTATTTAGAAGTGACCTTCCAAGCTTCCCATTCTGCTTTTGATTGTGGGGTCAGTAGATTGTCTTTTTTAAAGCCCATTTCATAGGCAAATTGCTCTGCGCCCTCCCCAGCTAGCATGACATGTGGGGTTTCTTCCATAACCTTTCTGGCTAGCTGAATGGGGTGTGCAATATTTTTTAAATAAATAACCGCGCCACAGTTGCCTTTTGAATCCATAATACAAGCGTCTAAAGTGACATGGCCATCTCTGTCTGGACGGCCTCCCTTTCCTACAGTTTGGTTGCTCAGGTCAGATTCTTCAATCATAACCCCTTGTTCAACGGCGTCTAAGGCGCTGCCTCCGGCTTCTAGAACCTCCCAAGATTTAGCAGTTGCACGGTGAAAATTCCAGGTGCAAATAGTGAGGGGAGATACTGCGTTTTTAGCGCTTAAATGGGCTGACTGTTGGGTGTTTTGGAGCTCTGTTTTTATATCTTTTGCCAGTAATGGCGATGCCGCAAGAGCGGTGACACTAAGCCCAGCTTTTTGAATGAATTTTCTTCTTTGCATTTGTTGATTAAATGAGATGGTTGGTTTATTTTTTTTTCTTAAAAAGGGCCCGTCCTACTTTTTCAAGACCAGCAATAATTGCGTCTATCATAGGGATCCAATATTTAATAAGACCTATAAAGACAGCGCAACCTAGTATGATAAATAAATATCTCATGGGTGTGTGTTAGATTGATAAAAATACAGATTTAAATGGAAACCTTTCCCTTATATTTGTGAATATGATAATAGAGGTTTGCTGTAATTCCATAGCTTCTGCGCAGGCAGCCCAAGCAGCTGGTGCTCACAGAATTGAATTTTGTACAGGACTTGCATTAGGCGGCCTTACTCCTTCGTGGGGTGTTTTGGAAGAATACAAGGCGCTTATTCACACGCCTACAAGGGTTCTCATTAGACCTAGAGAAGGAGATTTTACTTATAGCGCTTCTGAATTTAAGAGCCTTCTCAAAGACATTGAGCACTGCAAGTCTTTGGGGTTTGAAGGCGTGGTGAGCGGTGTGCTCACTGAACAAAATGAATTGGATGTAGCACGGACTAAGGAATTGGTGGCTGCTACAGCAAAAGATTCCTTTACTTTTCACAGGGCCTTTGATTGGATTCAAAACCCCTTGGCTGCCATAGAAGCATTGGCCTTAATGGGGGCGCATAGCCTGCTCTCCTCTGGGGGCGCTCCTAAAGCGATAGATGGCCTAGCGTTGCTAAAGGAATTAATGGATTTGAACACTGGAGTAACCCTCATGCCAGGCAGCGGTGTAAACGCTCAGAATGTGGGTATTTTTAAAGAGTCAGGATTTAAAGCGGTTCATATGTCTGGAGTGGCTGCGGTTCCCTTTTTAAAAACAGTCCCTCCCGTTTCTTTTTCCAGTCTAGATTTGCTCTCAGATACCCATAGGTTTACCACGCAACAAAAAACTATTGAAGACTTATTAGAGATTGTGAGGGACTAAATTCTCAAGACAATCTGCCCTATTATTAATCTCTTTGCTAGGAGCCTAGCTACTGTGTTTACTTGTCTTATATTTGTAAAAAAAAATGTCAATGCGCTTGTTTATTTTCACTGTCATATACCTAGGTTTTGCCTGGTACTGTTTTCAGGCCTTTAAAACTTCTTTTCGAAACCCACTTTTTGCAAATTTATATTTGGTTTCTGCTATTTCAGTTCTTGGATTTTTTATTTTTCAATTCACACTCACTCAAGAAGATTCTAAAATATTAACTTCCTATAAATCCTATTCTATGGGGTTTGTGGGTAGCTGGTTTTTGTTTAGTATTGGGGTGGTTTTTTTCTTGTTATTTGAAGACGTTTTTAGATTGCTTTGGGCTGGAACTATGAAATTGTTAAATTGGGAGCATCCTGCTGTTTTACCTTCTAGAAGAAAATTCATCAGCACGCTGGCATTGTCGCTTGCGGCCATTCCTTTTGGAGCTTTGTTGTACGGCATGTTTAGAGGTAAATATCGTTATAAGGTATTGTCTTATGAGTTGGCTTTTAAAGATTTACCAGCCGCTTTTGACGGCTACAAAATAACCCAGATATCTGACATTCACTCGGGCAGCTTTGACAATGCCAAAAAAATATCTTACGGAATAGATCTCATTAACCAACAAGGTTCAGATCTACTCCTTTTTACTGGAGACCTAGTGAACAACAAAGCCAGTGAGATGGAACCATGGAAAGACCTCTTTGGTAGCTTAAAGGCTGTTGATGGCAAGTTTTCTATATTGGGAAATCATGACTACGGGGATTATACATCTTGGGAGTCTGAAGCAGAAAAAGAGGCCAACTTAGATAGGTTAAAGATCATTCAGAAAGAAATGGGTTTTGATTTGCTTTTAAATGAGCACAGATATTTGGAAAAAGACGGTCAAAAAATAGCCATAGTAGGAGTGGAGAATTGGGGAAAAGGAGGTTTTAAGAAAGCTGGAGACCTCAATAAGGCAGTGTCTCAAGTTTTAGATGAAGATTTTAAAATTTTACTTTCTCATGATCCTTCTCATTGGGAGTATGAGGTGGTAGATCATCCCCTGCATTTTCACCTAACCCTTAGCGGCCACACCCATGGCATGCAATTTGGAATTGAAATTCCTGGTTGGATAAAGTGGAGCCCTATAGCTTGGCGTTATAAATACTGGGCTGGAATTTACGAATCTGCCGGTCAGTATATAAACGTCAATAGAGGCTTTGGCTTTTTAGGGTATCCAGGGAGGGTAGGAATGTGGCCAGAAATCACAGTCATTACCCTAAAAAAGTCTGTATAAATTGTTTTTTAGGTTTTTTTACTACATTTGATTTTACTTATAATGCTATGCTATGTCTAAATTTGGCGAATTAATAGATTTAAATGTTCCTGTGCTTATAGACTTCTATGCAGATTGGGACGAGCTTTCCATTTCTATGCACGAGGTGCTAAGAGATGTTGCAGCTGCTATTGGAGACAAGGGCAAGGTCATTAAGATAGATGCTGAAAAGAATCCAGATCTGGCTCAGGCACTCCGCGTAACTACCCTTCCCACGCTTATGATTTATAAGAATGGAGAAATGGTATGGCGCCAAAGCGGTGCTCAAGACGCCAATACTCTTATGGGGATTATTAGCGAATACGCTTCTTAAAATTAATCTTCAAATTTTATAATTTATTCTTAAGTAAGCGCTACAAAAACAAATTCTCTAATTTTCTAAAGGTACTATTTCTAATCCCTCTGCTGGAAGGTCTGGATTGGAGTCATTTTCTTGAACGCGCTCTTTCATTCCTTCATAAAAATGAGAGAATTTGTCCATATAGACATTAAATTCTGTACTTTCACTTTCTCCCAATTTAGAGAGGTCAGCTGCTTTTAAAACATCTAAAATACGTCTGTAGCCTTCTAGGTTTTCAATAATGTCTTGTATGTCATTGTATTGCTCCCCTACGTCCATGGCCGCATAATAGGAGAGGTGCTGCTGGTAAATAGTTTTGAGCTCATAGTAGATTTCTCTAGCCTTTTCTTTATCTCCAACTGCGTAATATCCATCTAAAAAGGGAACCACAAAGTTGTAATAGTCAAAGCCTTTTACAGGGATATTTTTCATGGTGAGGTCTATGATTTCTTTAGCAGAAGACAGTTTATTTTCTGCAATAAGAGTTTCTACCAATCTAGCCATATTGCTTCTAAAAGAGAGTCCCTGTACCCTAGTTTGAGGGTCTAAATACAGGTCTGGATCTCCAGAATTCCCCCATTCCCAGCTCTTCACAATTTCTGTCATGAGGTCTGTGTCTATGCGCCCCATTTCAAAAACACTTTCGTATTTGGTTTTAATGGGAACTAATTTGTATACCAATCCGTCTAGTTGCAAGTAATCTTTCATCCACATGTATTCACCAGCATCAAAGCTTCCTCCAGAAAAGTAAATAGGTCGTTTCCAGTCATTGTTGGCCAAAAGGTCTAACATGAGCAGCCTATTTTTGGGAAGGGCAGAGCGGGGAAGGTCTATATCTATATAATCTACAATAAGGGCACTGTCTCTAACTTTAACTAGACCACTGGCTAGTACATTTGCCTTGTTTACTGGCACTCTTATTTTGTTAGTAGGATAATAGACAATGTCTAAGTTACTCTCTGAATATTGACTAAGGTCTGCCCCTTGGGCTCCCAGTAAATGCTTGAACTTAGTCTGAGGCTTATTGCTTCCTACCCAATTAATAAAATCCTTTATGTCCCACCTGCTCTCTGTGGCTTCTTGAAAATAAACAGCGTCTCTATTGCCGTAATGATAAAGGTCGTGCGTGAGTTGAGACGGAATAGGATCACTGCTGTAGGCTTTTCTCTTCATTTGGTCTATATACCAGTCTGTTGCAAAAAGACTTGTGTTTACTACTCTTACGTCTGTTCTATAGCCCTCAATTTCTTGGGCGTACCAAAGGGGGAAGGTGTCATTGTCTCCAATGGTAAATAAAATAGCCCCAACGTCTTTTTGTGTAGAATTTAAATAGGATTTAGCACTGCTTTGGGCTGTTTTTCTATTGGATCTATCATGGTCATCCCAGTTTTGAAAACCCATAAGTGCTGGAACCGCTAAAAAGCACAGCGCTACTACCACAGGAGCTACCCATGATTTTTTAACAAGCGCACCTAATTGTTCATAGAGCCCATAGACACCTATTCCTATCCAGAGGGCAAAGATATAAAAGGAGCCAACCAATGAATAATCCCTTTCTCTAGGTTGAAATATATAGGGATTGGTATAAAATTGAATGGCCAGCCCTGTAAACATGAAAAATACAAATAGCGCCCAAAATTGTTTTTTGTCTTTTTTAAACTGAAATAAAATTCCAATCACTCCTAAGAGTAAAGGTAGAAAAAAGTAGGTATTTCTTCCTTTGTTGTCTAAGATGTCTGAAGGTAGGTTTTCTTGAGAACCCAATCTAGGACTGTCAATAAATGACAGCCCACTTAACCAATTTCCGTGCTTGTCATAGCGCCCTTGAATGTCGTCTTGTTTTCCTGTGAAATTCCACATAAAATACCGCCAATACATATAGTTAAACTGAAAGTCAAACATATAAGCTAGGTTGTCCATAATAGAAGGGGGTAATACATCTATGTAGTCTCTAAATTCTCTGAGAAAAGAAATGTAGGCAGCCTCATCTATTTCCCCTTTTGCCAAACCATTTTTAAACTGGCCAACTGTGGTTTTTAATTCTTCACTGTCTAGGTATTCGTTTTTGATTCTAAATTCTAATGGTCCGTAATAGCGCATATAGTTTTCTGCATGTTGCTCACTCCACATTCTTGGTAATAGCCCCATATGTTTAGGATCTGATCCTTGTAGCGCTTTTTCAAAATAGTTTACAATAACGTATGTACCTGTCTTATAATTTTTTTCGTATTTAGGCTTGTCATCTTTTTCAATACTGGCGCTGCTAAAAGAATTTGAATAATAGGCACCATAAACGGGGCTGTCTACGCCTGGGTATTGTTCTCTGTTGTAGTAAGCCAATAGAGATCTAGCGTCTGAGGGATCATTTTCATTAATAATCACTCCTGCGTTGGCGCGTATGGGTAGCATAAGCCAGCTAGAAAACCCTAAAATCATAAACATAATAGAAAGCACAACTGTATTGGCCCCCACCAAGTTTTTAGATTTTGTATAGTTAAGGGTGTAATAAAATACACCAATAAAAATAAGGCCCATAAGTATAGAGCCTGAATTAAATGGCAATCCAAATGTATTTACAAAAAACACTTCAGACCATCCAAATACTTTTAATACATAGGTAAGAGAGAATTTATAAACCAGCATTAATAAGGCCACTACTAGTATGTTGGCAGCCAAAAAGTTTTTAACGGTGGTTGTTTTATATTTTTTAAAATAGTAAAGGAGCCCAATAGTAGGTATGGCTAAAAATCCCATGAATTGAATTCCAAAAGTGAGACCCACCACAAAGGAGATCACTACTAACCATTTATCTCCTCTATCTTCTTCTAATTGATCTGTCCATTTAAGTCCCATCCAGAGTAATAATGCCATAATGAAACTAGCCATAGCATATACTTCAGTCTCTACTGCGTTAAACCAAAAACTATCTGAATAAGCAAAGGCCAAAGAGCCTACTAGACCACTTCCAAGAATGGCAATACACTGATTGTTACTGTATTGAGCGGTTTTTCCAATGAGTTTTCTCACTAAATTAGTAATGGTCCAAAACATAAAGAGAATGGTAAAGGCAGAAGAAACACCAGACACATAGTTCACCATTCTGGCCACTTGTTCAGGATTTGGTGCAAACATAGCAAAGAATGCCCCAATCATTTGTAATAATGGCGCCCCTGGCGGATGCCCTATTTGCAGCTTGGCTGAAGTAGCAATATATTCTCCAGCATCCCAAAAACTACCGGTAGGTTCTACTGTTAAAGCGTATGTAATAAGTGCTATGAAAAAGCATACCCACCCCAAACGGCGGTCCCAAAGGTCAAGATCTCTTGCAAACATGCGTGTTTTTTTAGTAACAAAAGCGAAATTACTAATTAATATACATATGGTGTATTAAATTGTTAAAGCTTTAGTAAGATAAATATTCAAAAAAGATTTGTAGAAGTAAAAGTTTAGATTAAATTTGCAGCCTCTTACACATTAGTGGTCTATGGTGTAATGGCAACACTTCTGTTTTTGGTACAGACATTCTAGGTTCGAGTCCTAGTAGACCAACAACAAAAACCCGAAGCACTGCCTCGGGTTTTTTAATGTCTTGTAGTACGCTTAAAATGTTGTACATTTGTGGCGAATTAAATGAAAAATGAGTAAGAGGGGACCGAAAGTCCCCTCTTTTATTATCCATAAACTATGTTTAAACAACAAGTCACTGCTTTATTAGAAACAGCTCTAGAGGAGAATCCGTCACTTTTTTTGATAGATTTCACTATATCTTCTGACAATAAAGTCATGGTGACCTTAGATGGTGACCAGGGAGTGACTTTGCAGGATTGTATGAATATTAGCCGTGCTATTGAGCATAACCTAGACCGCGAAGAAGTAGATTTTGGCTTAGAGGTTGCCTCTGCTGGCGCAGCTACTCCGCTTACTATGCCAAGGCAGTACTTAAAAAACATAGGACGTAACTTGTCTGTGAGGACAGCCAATGAGCGCTTAGAAGGAGATATAATTCAAGCTAGTGAAACGACTGTGACATTGCAGTGGAAAACCAGAGAACCAAAGCCTATAGGCAAGGGAAAAGTGACCGTGACCAAAGAGCAAGAAATTGCTTACACAGATATTATAGAAGCAAAAGTGAACATTAAATTTTAATAGACAGCAAGATGGAAAATATTGCGCTAATTGAATCTTTTTCAGAGTTTAAAGATGACAAATTTATAGACAGAGTAACCCTAATGGCCATTTTAGAAGAGGTTTTTAGAAGTGCACTCAAGAAAAAATTTGGTTCTGATGACAATTTTGATATTATAATTAACCCAGACAAAGGAGATTTAGAAATCTGGAGAAACCGAGTAGTGGTAGAAGATATAGATGTAATGGACCCTAATGAGGAGATTTCTATTACAGAAGCCAGAAAGATTGAGCCAGATTTTGAGGTAGGAGAAGATGTATCTGAAGAGGTAAAGCTTATAGACCTTGGAAGAAGGGCTATTTTAGCTTTGCGTCAGAATTTGATTGCTAAAATTCACGAGCACGACAATACCACAATATATAAGCAGTTTAAGGACCTTGAAGGAGAAATTTATACTGCAGAGGTGCATCACATTAGGCATCAAGCTATTATCCTACTAGATGACGAGGGGAATGAAATTATACTTCCAAAAGAGAAGCAAATTCCTGCAGATTTCTTTAGAAAAGGAGATAACGTTAGAGGAATTATTGAAAGCGTAGAGCTTAAAGGGAACAAGCCTGTAATTATTATGAGTAGAACGTCTCCTTTATTCTTAGAGCAATTATTTTTTCAAGAAATTCCAGAAGTTTTTGACGGCCTAATCACTATTAAAAAAGCAGTGCGTATTCCTGGCGAAAAAGCCAAGGTAGCTGTAGATTCTTATGACGACCGCATAGATCCAGTAGGTGCCTGTGTGGGTATGAAAGGATCTAGAATTCATGGAATTGTCAAGGAATTAGCCAATGAAAACATAGATGTAATTAATTGGACTAGCAATCCTACTTTGTTTGTTACAAGGGCTTTAAGTCCAGCAAGAGTGTCTTCTGTTAAGTTGGACGATGTAAAAATGACGGCTCAAGTATACCTTAAGCCAGAAGAGGTCTCTAAGGCTATTGGACGTGGTGGGCACAACATTCGTTTGGCGGGTCAGTTAACTGGCTATGAAATAGACGTCTTTAGAGAAGGAGTAGAAGAAGATGTTGAGTTGACGGAATTCTCAGATGAAATTGAAGCGTGGATTATTGAAGAATTTGGTAAAATAGGATTAGATACTGCCAGATCAGTTATGGAACACGAGGTAGATGACCTAGTTAAGAGAACAGACTTAGAAGAGGAAACCATTTTAGATGTGATGAGAATTCTAAGAGAAGAATTAGAAGGTTAAGCAGCGCAAAGAAGTAAATAAATAAGACATTTTTCTTAGAACCTATTTGCATTATTTATATTAGCACAGAAATTACTAGTAAGCACAAATTTTTTTTATGGCAGAGAATGCAACCATTAGGCTTAATAAAGTTCTAAGAGAATTAAACATTTCACTGGAAAGAGCGGTAGATTTTCTAGCGTCCAAAGGGCATGCTATAGAGGCAAGGCCTACTACGAAAATTTCAGATGAGGTGCATCAAGTCCTCTTAGACCAGTTCCAAACGGATATGACTAAGAAAGTTGCGTCCAAGGAAGTAGGTGAAGAAAAGAGAAAAGAAAAGGAAGCTATTAGGATAGAGGTAGAAAAAGAGCAAGAAGAAAAGCGTTTGGCCCGTGAGGCTAGGGCTTCTGAGGTGGTTAAAGCCAAAGGATCGCTATCTGGCGCTACCATGGTAGGAAAAATTGATTTGGAAGCAGCTCCTAAAAAAGTGGTGGCTCCTGTAAAAGCAGCAGCGGTTCCAGTGGCAGAAGTGACCACTCCAGAAAAAGCAACAACAGAGAAAGAAGCTCCTGTTCAGAAGCTAGAAGTAATAAAAGCATCGGCGCCAAAAGCGCCAGGATTAAAAATAGTAGCTCCAGCCAGAGTAGAAGAAACGCCTAAGAAAGTAGAGGACACACCCAAGCCATCAATAGCAGCTGCTGTTGTTGTAGCCACTGAAAAACTTGAAAAGCCTCAAGAAGTGGAGACTCTACAGGAAGCAGTGGTGACTGTCAATAAAACGCCTGCTGCACCAAAGGCAATCCAAGAGGCAGACCAGTCAACAGGAAACTTTGCTACTCAATACAAAAAATTATCTGGCCCAAAAATTATGGGAGATAAAATTGATCTCACACAATTTAATAAGCCTAAGAAAAAGCCAGTGGCTTCTTCTAACAATGACAACGACAATAAAAAACGGCGCAAAAGAATTATTACTCCAGCTGGGACTCCTAGCACTGCTAGCACTCCTGGCGCTAAGCCTGGCCTTCCAAGTGCTCCAAGATTAAGAGGGACAGGTCCAAGGGGTAAAGCAGCTGCTACAGGTCCTCGTTTTTCTTCTGCTCCAAAAGCAGAGCCTACAGAAGAAGAAGTTCAAAAGCAGGTAAGAGAGACCCTAGAGAAATTACAAGGGAAATCTAAAAAAGGAAAAGGAGCTAAGTACCGTCGTGACAAGCGTGACACCCACAGGGAGCAGACAGAAAAAGACTTAGAACAACAAGTATTAGAAAGCAAAATCTTAAAAGTAACAGAGTTTGTTACTGCTAATGAGGTGGCTACCATGATGGATGTGAATACCACGCAGATTATTTCTGCTTGTATGTCTCTTGGAATTATGGTGACTATGAACCAACGTTTAGATGCAGAGACGCTGTCTATAGTTGCAGAAGAATTTGGGTATCAGGTAGAGTTTGTCAATGCAGATATTGAAGAGTCTATAGCAGAGGTAGCAGATTTAGCAGAAGATTTACTAGAACGCGCTCCTATTGTTACGGTAATGGGTCACGTAGATCACGGTAAAACATCTCTTTTAGATTATATCCGTAAGGAAAATGTAATTGCAGGCGAGAGCGGAGGAATTACTCAGCACATTGGCGCCTATGGCGTTACTTTAGACAGCGGACAAAAGATGGCTTTCTTAGATACACCAGGTCACGAGGCCTTTACGGCTATGCGAGCCCGTGGTGCTCAGGTAACAGATATTGCTATTATTGTGGTGGCAGCAGATGACGACATCATGCCGCAGACCAAAGAAGCTATAAGCCACGCGCAGGCTGCAGGAGTTCCTATTGTTTTTGCTATTAACAAGATTGATAGACCAACAGCTAATCCAGAAAAAATTAAAGATGGACTGGCACAGATGAACCTTCTAGTAGAAGACTGGGGTGGTAAAATCCAATCACATGATATTTCTGCCAAGACAGGAGAAGGGGTTAAAGAACTTTTGGAAAAAGTACTGCTAGAAGCAGAATTATTAGAATTAAAAGCCAATCCAAATAAGCGTGCAGCGGGTACTGTAGTAGAAGCCTTCTTAGATAAAGGGAGGGGATATGTGTCTACCGTTTTGGTGCAAGCCGGAACCCTTAAGATAGGAGACTACGTATTGGCGGGAACCTGCAGTGGTAAAATAAAGGCCATGCAAGATGAGAGAGGACAAATTGTTATGGAAGCTGGGCCTTCTACACCCATATCTATTTTAGGTTTGGACGGAGCCCCACAAGCAGGAGATAAATTCAATGTTTTAGAAGACGAACGTGAGGCCAAGCAAATTGCTACCAAACGCTCTCAATTAATGCGAGAACAGTCTGTAAGGACACAGCGTCATATTACTTTAGATGAAATAGGAAGACGTATTGCACTTGGAGACTTTAAAGAGCTTAATGTGATTCTTAAAGGAGATGTAGATGGCTCAGTAGAGGCGCTTACAGATTCATTCCAGAAATTATCTACAGATGAAATCCAGGTGAATATTATTCACAAAGGAGTAGGGCCTATCACGGAATCTGATGTATTGTTGGCTTCTGCTTCTGACGCTATTATTATAGGATTTAACGTGAGACCAATGGGTAATGCCAGGTCTATAGCAGATAAAGAAGAAATAGATATCCGTATGTATTCTATTATCTACGACGCTATTAATGAGCTTAAAGACGCCATGGAGGGAATGCTTTCTCCAGAAATGAAAGAAGAAATTTCAGGAACGGCAGAGATTAGAGAGACCTTTAAAATTTCTAAGGTGGGAACCATTGCAGGTTGTATGGTGCTTACTGGTAAGATTTTTAGAAACTCTAATTATAGACTTATTAGAGACGGGGTAGTTATTTACACAGGAACCCTTTCTTCATTAAAACGCTTTAAGGATGACGCTAAAGAGGTTGCTAAAGGCTACGACTGTGGATTGCAGGTTAAGAACTACAATGACATTAGAGAGTTAGACATACTAGAGGCTTTCCAAGAAGTAGCAGTGAAGAAAAAACTAAAATAAGAAGAGGCCTAAAGGCCGATGCATAAAAAAAGGAGCTCCAATAATGGAGCTCCTTTTTTTATGTTTTATAGCGGAGGGAGTTATTGTTGGTTTTGAACGAGTTGAGGTTTTAATAAAACGGCATTTTTATATTTTTTTCTAACGTCTATTAGCATACGCTCTGCTTCTAAGCGTGTTTTAAAATTACCAATTCTAAGTCTAAAGCTAGGAGACTCAAAATCTATGCTATTGGGCCAGCCAGAAAATGACCTGTCTAGGTTTTTTAAAGTTTCATTAGCGGTGGCTAAAGAGCCAGAAACAATTTGAATGCGATAGTCTCCTTTGGCTTTGTTGTAACTAATATAAGCCTCCAAAAGGGCCGCATGCTTTTCCTTTGTATTTAGAACTACACTGTCTTTAATGATAACAGAAATTGTTTCTTGCGCTTGAGAAAGAGCTAAAGTGCAAAATAAAAAAGTGAAAAAAATGAATTTTTTACATCTCATTTGTACATTATTTATCGTGAATCAAAGGTAACTTATTACAAATCAAAGCTAAAAAAAATTGTTTATTTAGAACTATTATAAATTAGTAAAATCTACCTTGAATTGGCTTAATAAAATAAGTTCTATGTCGTATTTTTGTGCTCAAATTTAAGGCAAGATGTGGCTGTTTTAAAATGCAAACCGCAACATTCCTGCTAAAACTGAAGCTTACAACTGTACACAATATGAAAAAGGTGACATACCGCAATCAGATTTCTTCATTTTTAGGGTTCTTATTAGTGGCATTAATGCTGCTTCCCGTATCTCTTTCTGCTCAAGACCAGTCTGCTGGTGATCCTGTTAAGGGTAAGCAATTGTTTAATCAGAATTGTGCAGCCTGTCACGCTCTTAACAGGAAAATGACTGGACCGGCCCTTGCTGGTGTAACCGCTCGTTATGAAGGAGACAAAGAGTGGTTGTACGCATGGACTAAAAACAATCAAAGTTTAATTAAAGCTGGAGACGAGCGTGCTCTTGCTATTTACAACGAGTACAATCAGGCAGCTATGAATGCCTTTCCTACGTTAAGTAATGAAGACATAGACAATATTTTAGCCTACACAGATGCGCCTTCACCTGCGCCGGTTTCAGCTGCTACAGCTGGCACCGCTGCTCCTACGGCAGTAGGTTCTGGAATTTCCAATGAAGTCATTCTAAGTGTGCTGTTATTAGTTTTTGGACTTTTGGCTATGATGTTATTCTTAGTGAATAAAACACTTAGAAGTATTGCAGTCGCCAACGGGGTAGTATACGAGAGAGAAGTTACTGAAAAGCGTATGCCTATTTGGTTGGCCTTTGCTAAAAATCAATTCTTGGTTTTGGTGACTGTTATTTTCCTGTTGCTATCTAGCGCCTATTATGTGTACGGTTATTTAATGCAAATAGGAGTAGACCAAGGTTATGCTCCGGTACAACCCATACACTATTCACATAAAATTCACGCAGGAGACAATAAAATTGAGTGTACTTACTGCCACTCTTCTGCTAGGGTGTCTAAGCATTCAGGCATACCCTCTTTAAACGTGTGTATGAACTGCCACAAGTCTATTTATGAGTACAAAGGAAATCCAGAGGGGCCTTCTCAGGAAGATTTAGCTAACGGCTACACCAATGAATTTTATACCAAAGAAATTAAAAAACTATACAAAGCGGTAGGTTGGGATGAGGAAGGCCAGAAATACACTGGTGAAAGCCAGCCAGTAGAGTGGGTGAGAATTCACAACTTACCAGATTTTGCATATTTTAATCACTCTCAGCACGTTTCTGTTGCAGGAGTTTCTTGCCAAACATGTCACGGTCCTGTAGAAGAAATGGAGATCATGTACCAATACAGCCCTCTTACAATGGGTTGGTGTATTAATTGTCACAGAGAAACAAATGTGAAGGTAGAAGGAAATGCTTACTACGAGAAAATTCATGAGGCCTTATCTAAGAAATACGGTGTAGAGAATTTGACAGCTGCTCAAATGGGTGGTTTGGAATGTGGCAAATGCCACTATTAAGATTTTAGTTAAAAGATAATTCAGAGATAATCATATGTCATCAAACAAGAAATATTGGAAAAGTGAAGCAGAACTTTCTGCTAATGATTCCATGATTGAGACGCTAAAACAAAATGAGTTTGTAGAGCGAATTCCAACAGGGGAATTTTTATCGGACAAACAAGCCCTTTCAAGCAGTAATACCAACAGAAGAGATTTCTTAAAGTATGTTGGTTTTAGCACTGCAGCCGCCTCATTGGCAGCTTGTGAAGGACCTGTGATTAAGTCTATTCCTTATGTGGTGCAGCCAGAGCAAATTATTCCTGGGGTGGCTAACTATTACGCTACTACTATTGCTAATGGTTTTGATTTTACTTCTATTTTAGTAAAAACTAGAGAGGGAAGACCTATTAAGGTTGAAAACAATACAGATGCAGCAGTTAAAGGAATTGCCAACGCAAGGGTTCAGGCTTCTGTGTTATCATTATACGACAGCAATAGATTACAGGGGCCACTTTCTGCAGCTGCACCAGCAGACTGGGCTGCTATAGACGCAGCTGTAATTGCTCAGTTAGCTGCAAGCAAAGCAGCGGGTAAAAAAGTAGTTTTCTTAACCCAGACATATGCCAGTCCTAGTACTCATAAGCTAGTAGCTGAATTTGCTGCAGCTCAAGGAAATGTAACACATATTACTTATGATGCCGTTTCTGAATCTGCTGCCCTAGATGCCTTTGAAACCCTAACTGGAGAGCGTGCTTTGGCAGACTATCATTTTGACAAAGCAGCTGTGATTGTATCTTTTGCTGCAGATTTTTTAGGAGATTGGCAAGGAGGCGGTTATGATGCTGGTTATGCTAAAGGCCGTGTGCCAATTGCTGGGAAAATGTCTCAGCATTTCCAATTTGAATCTAATATGACTTTATCAGGTGCCGCAGCAGACAAGCGTGTGCCTTCTAATTCTGCGCAACAAGCTCAGGCTTTAGCGGCTTTGTACGATTTAGTAAGTGATGGAAATACCTCTGTAGTATTACCAGAAAAAATAATGGCAGCTGTAAAAGCTGCAGCAAAAGCTATTTCAAAAGCAGGTTCGGAAGCTGTTGTTGTAACTGGCTTGGAAAGCCTAGCAGCACAATCTTTAGTCTTGGCATTGAATATGAAAATTCAAAGTATCGCTTTAGATATGGCAGCTCCAAAATATGTGCGTCAAGGAAACCATGCAGCAGTGCAGTCTCTTGTTAAGGAGATGGAAGCTGGCACAATAGGTGTTCTTGTTACAGATGGCGTAAACCCAGTTTACAGCTTACCAAACGGAGTTCAGTTTAAAGATGCTTTGTCTAAAGTAGACATGAGTCTTGCGTTTTCTATGCTGCCAAATGAGACTACTCAGGCGGTTCAGCATGTGGGAGCTGCTTCTCATTATTTAGAGTCATGGGGAGACGTTTCTGTAAAGAAAGGGCACTACAGCCTAACACAACCTACTATTAAAGAATTATTTGACACACGTCAATTCCAAACAGCTCTGATGAATTGGGCTGGAATTGAAGGTAGTTATTACGATTATATTAAAAACAATTGGGAAGCCACTGTATTAGGTGAATCTACTTGGAACCAGGCGTTACATGATGGTGTTTTTGCGGGAACTGTAATAGCTACTTCACATATTGTAGATGTTGATATTACAGCCGCTCTACAAGAATTGAAGAACGCCAAAGCTCCAGAAATGGAATTGGTTTTATATACTAAGACAGGTATGGGAGATGGCCAAGAAGCCAACAACCCATGGTTGCAAGAGTTTCCAGACCCTATTACAAGGGTGTCTTGGGACAACTACGCTACTGTTTCTAAAGCAGATGCAGCCCGCTTGGGCTTAGTGAACGAGAATGTAGCCAATGGAGGTATGGACGGAAGTTATGTGTCCTTAGAAGTAAATGGAGTGTCTCTAGAAGGCGTTCCTGTAATCATACAACCAGGTCAAGCATTAGGTACTGTAGGCTTGGCGCTAGGGTACGGAAAGACAGCTGGTTTAAAAGAACAAATGCAAGTAGGGGTGAATGCCTTTTCTCTGTATCAGGACTTTTCAAAAACTCAGGCAGTTTCTATGTCAAAATCTGCTGGTAATCATGAGTTTGCCTGTGTGCAATTACACAAGACCCTTATGGGACGTGGAGACATTATTAAGGAAACTACCTTAGAGATATTCAATACAAAAGAGGCTTCCCATTGGAACCCTCAACCTATGGTTTCTTTAGATCACCAGGAAGTAGAAGCTACTTCTGTAGATCTTTGGGAGTCATTTGACAGGTCTATTGGACATCACTTTAACCTGTCTATAGATTTAAACGCTTGTACCGGATGTGGTGCCTGTGTGATAGCTTGTCATGCAGAAAACAACGTTCCTGTTGTTGGAAAAGAAGAAGTTAGAAAGTCTAGAGACATGCACTGGTTGCGCATAGATAGATATTATTCTTCAGAAGACAGCTTTGAAGGCGATAACGAGAAAAAAGACAATTTTGATGGTCTTACCGGTGAAAAAGGATCTTTAGAAGGTTTCGGAGAATTAGAAGATCCTTCTGCCAACCCACAAGTAGCGTTCCAGCCCGTAATGTGCCAACACTGTAACCACGCACCATGTGAGACTGTTTGTCCTGTGGCTGCTACAACGCACTCTAGACAGGGTCAAAACCACATGGCTTACAACCGTTGTGTTGGAACTAGATACTGTGCCAATAACTGTCCTTATAAAGTGAGAAGGTTTAACTGGTTCTTGTATAACAACAATGATGAGTTTGACTACCACATGAATAATGATTTAGGAAAAATGGTGGTAAACCCAGACGTAAACGTACGTTCACGCGGGGTGATGGAAAAATGTTCTATGTGTATTCAAAAAACACAGAAAACTATTCTTGATGCTAAGAGAGACGGACGTGTTATAAAAGATGGAGAATTTCAAACGGCCTGTTCTTCAGCCTGTGGAAACGGAGCTATGGTATTTGGAGATATAAATGACACAAGCTCTAAGGTAGCCACATTAATAGACAGTGACCGTATGTATCATTTATTAGAGCATGTAGGAACTAAGCCAAATGTTATTTACCACGTAAAAGTACGTAACACAACAGAAGCATAACAATTATAAAGGAACATAACAAGACTATAAATTATGGCATCGCATTACGAAGCACCTATACGAAAACCACTCGTTATTGGAGACAAAGGATACCACGATGTAACCTTGGACATTGCAGCTCCTGTAGAGGGTAAAGCTAACAAACAATGGTGGATTGCATTTTCAATTGCTCTGATAGCATTTTCATGGGGTTTGGGTTGTATTATATACACCGTTTCCACTGGAATTGGAACCTGGGGTCTGAACAAGACCGTTGGTTGGGCTTGGGATATCACCAACTTTGTTTGGTGGGTAGGTATTGGCCACGCCGGTACTCTTATCTCTGCTGTACTATTACTCTTTAGACAAAAATGGCGTATGGCTATTAACCGTTCTGCGGAAGCCATGACTATTTTCTCTGTTGTTCAAGCGGGTTTATTCCCAATTATACATATGGGGCGTCCTTGGTTGGCCTATTGGGTATTACCTATTCCAAACCAGTTTGGTTCTTTATGGGTAAACTTTAACTCTCCTTTACTTTGGGACGTATTTGCAATTTCTACTTACTTATCTGTGTCACTAGTTTTCTGGTGGACAGGCCTTTTGCCAGATTTCGCCATGATCAGAGACAGGGCAGTAAAACCTTTTCAGAAAAAAATATACAGCTTACTGAGTTTTGGTTGGTCTGGACGTGCAAAAGATTGGCAGCGTTTTGAAGAAGTTTCGTTGGTTTTAGCTGGTTTAGCTACTCCATTAGTTCTTTCTGTTCACACCATTGTATCTTTTGACTTTGCTACTTCTGTTATTCCAGGATGGCACACCACTATATTTCCTCCATATTTTGTGGCTGGGGCTATTTTCTCTGGTTTTGCTATGGTAAACACCCTTCTTATTATTATGAGAAAGGTGTCTAACTTAGAAGATTATATTACAGTACAGCATATAGAGCTTATGAATATTGTCATTATGATTACGGGTTCTATTGTAGGCTGCGCCTATATTACTGAATTATTTATGGCTTGGTATTCTGGTGTAGAATACGAGCAATACGCTTTTTTAAACAGAGCTACAGGACCTTACGCATGGGCTTATTGGGCCATGATGACTTGTAATGTATTTTCACCACAACTTATGTGGTCTAAGCGCCTAAGAACTTCTATCATGTTCTCTTTTGGTATTTCTATAGTAGTGAATATAGGAATGTGGTTTGAGCGTTTTGTAATTATTGTAACTTCACTACACAGAGACTACCTTCCTTCTTCATGGACAATGTTCTCACCTACCTTTGTAGATATAGGTATTTTCATAGGTACCATAGGGTTCTTCTTTGTTTTGTTCCTATTATACGCGAGAACTTTCCCAGTGATAGCTCAGGCAGAGGTGAAAACTATTCTAAAGTCTTCTGGGGATAGATATAAGAAACTACGCGATGCAGGTAAACCACTGTATGAGATAACAAACAACAGTGCGTCTAATAATAAAAAGGATCAATAGTATGGCAAATAAATTTATACATGCGCTTTACAATGATGACGATGTGCTCATCTTAGCGGTTAAGAAAGTGAAGGCTGCCAAACATCATATAGAAGAGGTTTTTTGTCCTTTTCCTGTACACGGTCTAGACAAGGCTATGGGTTTAGCGCCTACTAGAATTGCTATCACTGCATTTATGTATGGTTTGGTAGGCTTAGCAGTTTCTATTACTATGATGAATTATATAATGATTGAAGACTGGCCAATGGACATTGGAGGAAAACCTAGTTTTTCTTATATAGAAAACATGCCAGCCTTTGTTCCAATTATGTTTGAGCTCACTGTATTTTTTGCGGCGCATCTTATGGTAATCACCTTTTATATGAGAAGTAGGTTATGGCCATTCAAAAAAGCAGAAAACCCAGACCTACGCACCACAGATGATCTTTTTTTAATGGAGATTGAAATCCATAATAATGAAGAAGCTCTCCAGGCACTGCTGGCAGACACTGGAGCAGTAGAAATTAAAGTTTTTCAAAAGTAGATTACAGACTATTATGAGTGATTTAAAATATTCTTTTTTAGCCCTTGCATCTCTGATGGTTCTGGCTTCTTGTTCAAACAAGAATAGCAGAAACTACCAGTATATGCCTAATATGTATCAATCTGTTGGTTACGAAACCTACCAAGAAGTAGCTTTTTTACCCACTCATATGGAGGCTGGGTTACCAGTAGAAAATACCATACACAGGGGATGGCTGCCTTATGAGTTTGAGAATTCATTAGAAGATAAAGAATTGGCCAGAATTCAGTTAAGCCCAATAGTAGATATGGAAATAGACCAGAAAATTTCGGAGGGCAAAGCCCTGTATGACGTGTACTGTGCTATTTGTCATGGAACAAAGGGAGATGGTAACGGAACCTTAGTGTCAAGAGAAAAAATATTAGGAGTACCTTCTTATGCAGATGCTGCTAGGAATATTACAGAGGGAAGTACTTATCACACTATATATTACGGTTTAAACTCAATGGGTTCTTACGCGGGACAATTAAATTTTGAAGAGCGTTGGAAAGTGTCTGAGTATGTAATAAAATTAAAGCAAGAGCTAACTAAATAATACTTAGATAATCAGTATGTATACTTTTTCTAACAGACTTAAGATTGCTTCATTTATATTAATGGCAGTAGGCGCAATAGGAATTGCTATTGGGTTTATGTCTGCACCTACTACTATTGCAGAAGCAAAATCTATAGTAGCAGCAAATTCAGATGGACACGGAGATTCACAAGAAATGGTTTCTCATGAAGTACCAGCTAATACCCATGAGGTAGACCACAGTTCAATGGCTCCTCATGATCAGGCGTCTTCAGAAGCCCACGACCCTGAACAAGCCCATGCTTCAACAGAAGCTCACCTAACAGCAGAAGTTCATGCTGCAACTGAAACTCATGCTACAGCAGAGGCTCATGACCCAGCTCATGACGCTCATTTATTGCACCAACTACAAAACAAGCCATGGGCTGCCCTTTATGTAGCAGCTTTCTTTTTCTTTATGATAGCTCTTGGAACATTAGCTTTTTATGCCATTCAGCGTGCTGCACAGGCAGGTTGGTCTCCACTGTTGTTTAGAGTTATGGAAGGTATTACAGCTTACTTAGTGCCTGGTGGTATTATTGTGTTTTTAATTTTATTAGCCTCTGTGGCTCATATGAACCACTTATTTGTTTGGTTAGATCCAGAAGTGGTAGCGCATGATAAATTAATTCAAGGAAAAGTAGGATATTTAAATGGCCCATTCTTTTTAGCTAGAGCTGCTTTTTATCTTTCAGGTTGGATAGCTTACAGATGGTACTCAAGAAAATTATCTCTAGCACAAGACGCTGCAGATGACAATAAGAATTTTGTTAAAAATTTCAGATTGTCTGCTGCCTTCTTAGTGTTTTATCTTGTGACAGAATCTATGATGTCTTGGGATTGGATTATGAGTATAGACCCACACTGGTTTTCTACCCTTTTTGGTTGGTATATTTTTGCCTCTATGTTTGTATCAGGAATTACAATGATTGCACTAGTCACAATATATTTAAAATCTAAAGGTTATTTAGAGCAGGTGAATGACAGTCACCTTCACGATTTAGCTAAATTTATGTTTGGAATTAGTATTTTCTGGACCTATTTATGGTTCTCTCAATTCATGCTTATTTGGTATTCAAACATTCCAGAAGAAGTTACTTATTATGTAACTAGAATTCAAGATTACAAAATGCCTTTCTTTGGCATGGTAGCCATGAACTTTATTTTCCCACTATTGCTATTAATGAATAGTGATTTTAAACGTGTAAACTGGTTTGTGGTAATGGCAGGTATTGTCATTTTAGCAGGACACTATTTAGACATATTCAATGCTATTATGCCCTCTGCTGTTGGAGATCAGTGGTATATAGGAATACCAGAAATTAGTTCCATTTTATTCTTTGCAGGTTTGTTTATCTTCACAGTATTTAATGCCCTAACAAAAGTACCTCTTACTGCTAAACGCAACCCTTTTATAGAAGAGAGTAAGCATTTTCATTACTAATATTATTGACGTAAACTACCCATAAAAATGACTGCATTATTAACCATAGGAGTATTAGTCTTAATAGCCATAGCAATATGGCAGATGACCAAAATTTTTGAATTGTCTCAAATCAAAAAGGACAATTCTCAAATTGCCAATGACAACGACAATAAGTACAACGGCTACTTAATGTTTGCTTTTTTGGTCTTCATTTACGGGATTACTATTTTTAGTTTTTACAAGTACACTAAAATTTTACTACCAGAGGCTGCTTCTGCTCATGGAGCTGACTACGACAATCTCATGTTGGTTTCCTTTGTGCTTATTTTTATTGTACAAACTATTACACAAGCCTTGTTGCATTATTTTGCATTTAAGTACAGAGGGAGACCAGGTCAAAAGGGGTTGTATTACGCAGATAACAATAAATTAGAGATTATCTGGACTTTTATTCCAGTAGTTTTTCTTGCAGGTCTTATTTTGTGGGGTCTTTACAGCTGGGTGAGTATCATGGATATTAATGATGAGGATGACCCTATTGTGATTGAACTTTATGCACAACAATTTAATTGGACAGCCCGTTATGCAGGTCAGGACAATGTGTTGGGAGAGGCCAACGTAAGGTTAATTAATATTGACAATATAAACGTATTAGGTTTAGACACTTCAGATAGCTATGCCGCAGATGACGTCATTGTAAAAGAGCTACACCTTCCTGTTGGTAGAAAGGTAAATTTTAAAATGCGTTCACAAGATGTTTTGCATTCTGCATATATGCCCCACTTTAGAGCACAGATGAATTGTGTCCCTGGAATGATTACTCAGTTTTCTTATACACCTATTATTACCACAGAAGACATGCGTTTAAACCCAGATGTCATTGATAAGGTAAAACGCACCAACACCATTAGATCAGAACGCGCTTTAAAGGGTGAGCCTAACTCAGATCCTTGGGAGTTTGACTATATTTTGTTGTGTAATAAAATTTGCGGAAAATCACACTACAATATGCAAATGAAAATTATTGTAGAAACACAAGAAGAGTTTGATGCTTGGATAGCTGAGCAGAAAACTTTTACTGAAACGGTAGTAAACAACTAAGATTTTAAAATAAATATCCCTTAATAAAAAACATAAAATTACCAGATATGTCTGCAAACGCCCACGCACACTCAGAAGATCATCACGAAGATCATGGACATCATCACCATAAAGAGACTTTTGTAACTAAGTACATTTTTAGCCAAGATCATAAGATGATTGCTAAGCAGTACTTAATTACGGGTCTTATCATGGGGTTCATTGGAATTGCTATGTCATTGTTTTTTAGAATGCAGATTGCATGGCCAGGAAAGTCTTTTCCAATCTTTGAAGATTTATTAGGTAAATGGGCACCAGGAGGTGTAATGGATGCAGATATTTATTTGGCTCTAGTGACCATTCACGGAACCATTATGGTTTTCTTTGTTCTTACAGCAGGATTGAGTGGTACCTTTTCAAACTTATTAATTCCCTTGCAAATTGGTGCTAGAGATATGGCCTCCGGATTCCTAAACATGGTTTCATATTGGATGTTTTTCCTCTCTTCCCTTATTATGGTAGCGTCTCTTTTTGTTGAGGCAGGGCCAGCAGCAGCAGGTTGGACCGTTTATCCACCACTTAGTGCGCTTCCTATGGCACAGTCAGGTTCTGGAATGGGAATGACACTTTGGTTGATATCTATGGCTATTTTTATTGCCTCTTCCCTTATGGGTTCTCTTAACTATATAGTAACTGTGATTAACCTGAGAACAAAAGGGATGTCTATGACTCGTTTGCCACTCACTATTTGGGCGTTCTTTGTTACGGCTATTATTGGAGTAATTTCTTTTCCAGTTTTGTTTTCTGCTGCCTTACTTCTTATCATGGATAGAAGTTTTGGAACTTCATTCTTTCTTTCAGATATATTTATTCAAGGAGAGGTACTTCATTATCAAGGAGGTTCACCTGTTCTCTATGAGCACTTATTCTGGTTTTTAGGACACCCTGAAGTTTATATTGTATTATTACCAGCGCTGGGAATCACATCTGAGGTCATGTCTACAAACGCTCGTAAGCCTATTTTTGGTTACAGAGCTATGGTGACTTCTATTATTGCCATTGCTTTCTTATCTACAATTGTTTGGGGACATCATATGTTCATTTCTGGAATGAATCCATTTTTAGGTTCTGTATTTACCTTTACTACCCTATTAATTGCTATTCCTTCTGCTGTTAAGGCCTTTAACTACATCACTACTTTATGGAAGGGTAATTTACAGCTAAACCCAGCCATGCTATTCTCTATTGGTTTGGTTTCTACCTTTATAACTGGGGGTTTAACAGGAATTATATTAGGAGATTCTACACTAGATATTAATGTGCATGACACTTATTTTGTAGTAGCTCACTTTCACCTAGTAATGGGTATATCTGCTCTTTATGGATTGTTTGCTGGTGTGTACCACTGGTTCCCTAAGATGTTTGGTAGGATGATGAATAAGAACCTAGGTTATGTACACTTTTGGGTGACTGCTGTTGGTGCTTATGGAGTTTTCTTCCCTATGCATTTTGTTGGAATGGCTGGTGTGCCAAGAAGATACTATGAAAACACTGCCTTCCCTATGTTTGACGAACTTACCAACGTACAGGTATTAATTACTGTATTTGCAATTATAAGTGCATCTGGCCAGTTGGTATTTACTTACAATTTTATTAGCAGTATTTTCTACGGTAAAAAAACAGAGCAAAACCCATGGAAATCTAATACTCTAGAGTGGACTGCTCCGATAGCACATATGCATGGAAACTGGCCAGGAGCCATCCCAGAAGTACACCGCTGGCCTTATGACTACTCTAAAACAGACAAAGATGGTGCATACGTCATACCAGGACAAGATTTTGTTCCACAAACGGTTCCTATGGGTCCAGATGAAGATCAGTTACATCATTAAAAATACAAAAGATTTAAAGCCCCTAATTTATTAGGGGTTTTTTTTTGATTATTCCCCTAAGTCACACTTTCTTTTCATCTATTTTTTATACTTTAATAGAGTGAAAAATAATATTATGATCCCCACTTATATGAGTAATTTTAGCCGTTTTGCTAGTTGTTTATTTGCCTTATCACTCCTTGGAACACAGGCCGTAAAGGCTCAGAAAAAGCCAAAAATTAAAGGGAATAGAATAGTAGCCCCATACAATGCGTCTTTAGATGCTTTTCATACTATTATTTTAAATGAAGACCTTAAAATGAGTGTGGTAGCTGCAGATTCTAGCTCAGTGGCCATTCTGGCCGATGATAACCTACCTCCTATATTTAAATTTCAAGTGACAGACAGCGTACTCACTATTAGCACCTACTATACTATTACAGCTTCAAAGCAGTTAGACATCACTCTTTTCACTCCTTCATTAGACAGTATTTCAATGGTGGCTGGTGAAATTGGCATTACCCTTGACCCCCGTTTTAAAAGTGTAAATGCTTATGCTTCTGGCGGCACCAATTTATCTGTAGCTGGAAGTACTACTCATTTTTCGTTGCATTTAGATAAAAAAGCATTTGCAGTTATAAATGGCGTTTTTGACGTATTATCTTTAAAAATGAAAGACAGGGCCGCTGCAACTATTTATGCAGATATAAGTGAGAATGCACAGCTACAGTTATCGGACAGGGCTGGCGTGAAATGGGGTGGTACTACCGCTCATTTATCTGCTGCTTTGTTGGACAACACTAATTTAGACGCTTTAGAATTAGAAGCAACAGAGGCTGTTGTAAATGCCTCTGGCAGAGCCAGAACTGAGTTATATGTAATTTCTCATCTTACTTACTTTGCTAAAGATGAAAGTCAATTAGATTTATACGGTTTGCCTAAAATAGATTTATTAGAGTTTTCAGGAACTTCACAACTCAGAAAAAAACGATAAAAATGAACGACTACCCTATGGCAGATATTCCTATCTTTACTTATCAATAACTGGCCTTAACGCCCTTCTTTAATTATGAATGAACACTTAGATCCGTCCTCAGAGCCTCTTTCTAATGAGGCGCTAGATATTGAAAAAGTTCTAAGGCCCATTAGCTTTAATGACTTTACGGGACAAGAGCAGGTGTTAGAAAATCTCAGTATTTTTGTGAAGGCCGCCAATATGAGAAATGAGGCGCTAGATCATACACTTTTTCATGGTCCTCCAGGACTAGGAAAAACAACCTTAGCACATATTTTAGCTAATGAATTAGGTGTGGGTATTAAAATCACCTCAGGCCCTGTTTTGGACAAGCCAGGAGACCTAGCAGGATTGCTCACCAATCTAGAAGAACGCGACGTACTTTTTATAGATGAAATTCACCGACTAAGCCCTATTGTAGAGGAGTATTTGTACTCTGCTATGGAAGACTACAAAATAGACATTATGATAGAGAGTGGGCCCAACGCCCGTTCTGTACAAATACATTTAAACCCATTTACGCTCATTGGTGCCACCACTCGCTCTGGTTTACTGACAGCACCTATGCGCGCTCGTTTTGGAATTCAAAGTAGGCTACAATACTACTCTACTGAACTACTCTCTACTATTGTAATTAGATCTGCAGAAATTTTAGGAGTACCTATTACAGAAGAGGCTGCTATAGAAATAGCAGGGAGGAGTAGGGGAACTCCTAGAATATGCAATGCGCTGCTGAGAAGGGTCAGAGACTTTGCACAGATTAAAGGAGATGGAAAAATAGATATTAAGATTGCCCAATACGGATTAGAGGCCCTTCATGTAGACGCCCATGGTTTAGACGAAATGGACAATAGAATTTTGACTACTCTAATCGATAAATTTAAAGGAGGTCCCGTAGGAATTTCTACTTTGGCTACTGCCGTTTCTGAAAGTGCAGAAACCATAGAAGAAGTGTACGAGCCTTTTTTAATTCAGCAAGGTTTTATTATGAGAACTCCTAGAGGTAGAGAGGTCACTCAAGCTGCCTATGAACATTTAGGTAGAAAAAAAGCGCCAGAACAGGGAGGACTTTTTTAGAGACTTATTTAAAAAAAGCATTGCCGCTTTCATGACTAAACTCCAACTTAAACACCAGGAATACGCAGCTTTAATAAAAGAAGAAGCCCAGCGTTTGGGTTTTATGTCTTGTGGTATTTCTAAGGCTGGATTTTTAGAGACAGAAGCACCTAGGTTGGAGCGCTGGCTGAAAGAGGAGAAACACGGAAAAATGGGCTATATGGCTCAGCACTTTGACAAGCGCTTAGATCCAACACTTCTGGTGCCCGGAGCCAAATCTGTGGTTAGTCTGTTGTACAACTACTTTCCAGAAGAGATCCAGCGCACAGACAGTTACCAGATAGCTAAATACGCCTACGGTCAGGATTATCACTATGTGATTAAAGATAAATTACAGGCCTTACAGGAATTTATATCGGCCCAAATAGGGCAGGTATCAGGCAGGGCTTTTGTAGATTCCGCTCCTGTTTTAGAAAAGGCTTGGGCGGCTAAAAGCGGTTTGGGCTGGATGGGTAAAAACACTAATTTAATTACCCAAAAAGTAGGATCTTTTTATTTCATTGCAGAGCTTATCATTGATCTTGAGCTCCCTCAAGACCCTATAGCTACAGATCATTGTGGCACTTGTACAGCTTGTATAGACGCCTGTCCCACACAGGCAATTACTCCCTATGAGGTAGATGGAAGTAAGTGCATTTCTTATTTCACGATAGAACTCAAAGAAGCCATTCCCACAGAAATGTCTGGACTGTTTCAAGATTGGGCATTTGGTTGCGATATTTGCCAGGATGTCTGTCCTTGGAACCGCTTTTCTACCTCACATAATGAGCCTTTGTTTTCTCCTGATACGCGTTTGCTGTCTCATTCTAAAAATGAGTGGGCAGAAATTAGTGCAGATGTTTTTAATCAGATTTTTAAAAAATCTGCAGTAAAAAGAACCCAATACGCCGGTTTTAAGCGCAATGTTACTTTTTTAAAGCCAAATGATTGATATATTCTTAATATATTTGGAATTAACCTAAGCATTAAGAATTTAAGCTACCTAGCTTTTATCTAAATACAACTCACAAATATGAATGGATTAGAAACACTAGATATTATTTCTCTTTTATTACTATTTTAGGAAACGTCATGGTAGACACTGCTGCAGCTTTATACGTAGGAAGTATAGTTCTTAAGTTGCTTTTCCCAGAGGTGAGTTCTAGTGTCATTATTATCATACTAGCGGTTGCTGCGGCTGCTTATACCATACCTGGAGGTCTTAATTCTGTAATTCAGACAGAGGTTATTCAGGCAATTCTATTAGTGATAGGGTCTTGTTTGCTTACTTACTTTGCCTTTGAGGAACTAGGAGGCGGATGGAACACTATGATGTCTAAACTTGATGGTATGCTAGCTGCTGGCGAGGTTAATTTTGGAGATCGTTTGGTGAATGGAAAATTTATCCCTGCCAATAGTGGGGAAGTTTTTAGTTTAGTGAGACCTAATAATGATGAATTTATGCCTTGGTGGGGTTTGCTTACAGGAGTGCCTTTGTTGGGCTTTTATTTTTGGGCCAACAACCAATTTATTGTGCAAAGAGTACTAGGGGCTAAAAACTTAAACCACGGAAGGTGGGGCGCTCTATTTGCCGGACTATTAAAATTACCAGTCATTTTTATTATGATTGTACCAGGAGTATTGGCTTTGTTGTTGTTTAATGACTTAGACATTTCTTCTTTAAACTATCCTGTTGGAGAGGGTATTTGCGCAAATCTTTCTGAATGCCCTAACCTCACATATCCGGTGCTGCTTTTTAAATTATTACCCACAGGCATTTTAGGTTTAGTAGTAGCGGGTCTTTTAGCTGCTATGATGTCTAGTGTTTCGGCTACTTTTAATTCTGCATCTACACTCATTACTATGGATTTTGTAAAGCAGTATAGGCCTGAGTTCACCTCAAAGCAATTAGTGAGAGTAGGTCAGATAGCTACTTTAGTATTGGTAGTACTTGCCTCTGCTTGGGTACCTTTTATTGAAAAAGTGAGCGATTCTCTTTGGGGCTATCTTCAGTTAGTAATTGCATTTGCCAGCCCACCAGTAGTTTCTGCTTTTATTTTAGGATTGTTTTGGAAACGTGCCAATGCCCATGGCGCTTTTGCTAGTTTAATGACAGGAGGTTTTTTTGCTATTTTTATGATTGTCTCTACCTCTACAGACTTAGTGCCAGAACTGAACGCTTTTCATTTCTTAGCAAAAGCCAATTTATTGTTTGTGACTTCTGTTGTGGTGCACGTGGGAGTTAGCTTGGCAACAGCACCCCCAAATGTAGATAAGGTAGCTGAGTACACCTATAAAACATCCATTTTTACTACTGAAACAGATGAATTAAAAGACCTAGTTTGGTATAAGAACTATAGAATCTTATCTGTAATTTTACTGATCATGACAACTATTTTGGTTGGTTTTTTCTGGTAGAGTATAGTATATATTCCATTTAAAAAAGGGGTGTTGTTCCTGTGAATAATGCCCCTTTTTTCATTGATTTATATAAAAGAATACCCTTACCTTTGTTTTATAATTAGACCACAATGAGCAAACAAAAAATTAGACGTGAAGCTTTGGTATATCACGCTAAGCCGCAGCCCGGAAAAATTAAAATTGTTCCCACAAAACCTTATGCTACTCAAAGAGATTTGGCACTGGCCTATTCCCCCGGAGTAGCCGCCCCTTGTCTAGAAATTGAAAAGGATCCTGAAAATGTTTATAAATACACTACCAAGGGTAATTTGGTAGCCGTTATTACTAATGGTACAGCTGTCTTGGGTCTTGGAGACATAGGTCCCTTGGCTGCAAAACCGGTAATGGAAGGAAAGTGCTTGCTTTTTAAAATTTTTGCAGATATTGATAGTATTGACATAGAGCTAGACACCAATGATATTGAAGTGTTTATTCAGACTGTAAAAACAATAGCCCCAACTTTTGGAGGTATAAATTTAGAAGACATAAAGGCACCAGAGGCTTTTGAGATTGAGAGAAGATTAAAAGAAGAGCTAGACATTCCAGTCATGCACGATGACCAGCACGGGACTGCTATTATATCATCGGCTGCATTAATAAACGCTTTATTATTAGCGAAGAAATCTATAAGTGAAGTTCGTATTGTAATTAGTGGCGCAGGGGCTGCCGCTGTTTCTTGTACTAAATTATACAAGGCCTTTGGCGCCAAAGCTGAAAATATTGTCATGTTAGACAGCAAGGGAGTCATTAGAAAAGACCGTCCTAATTTAACAGTAGAGAAAGAAGAGTTTGCTACCCACAGAAAAATTGACAGTTTAGAAGAGGCCATGGTAGATGCTGACGTCTTTGTGGGACTTTCTGTTGCAGATATTGTGACTCCAGCTATGTTATTGACTATGGCAGCAAATCCAATTGTTTTTGCTATGGCCAATCCAGATCCAGAAATACCCTATGATTTGGCAATGGACACTAGAAAAGATATTATTATGGCCACTGGCCGTTCTGATCATCCCAATCAGGTAAATAACGTCCTTGGTTTCCCTTTTATTTTTAGAGGTGCACTAGATGTTAGAGCTACTAAAATTAATGAGGAAATGAAAATGGCTGCTGTTAAAGCCTTGGCAGATCTTGCAAAAGAACCTGTGCCAGAACAGGTGAATATTGCTTATGGAGAGACCAGGTTGGCTTTTAGCAGAGAGTATATTATTCCAAAGCCATTTGATCCGAGGTTAATATCAGAAATCCCTCCTGCTATTGCAAGAGCCGCTATGGAAAGCGGTGTTGCTAAGGAACCTATAGAAGACTGGGATAAGTACAAAGAAGCGCTCATGCAGCGCTCTGGCAATGACAACAAAATAGTCCGTTTGCTCCATACCAGAGCTAAAATGAATGCTAAAAAAATTGTTTTTGCAGAAGCAGACCACCTAGATGTTTTAAAGGCTGCACAAATTGTTTTTGAAGAGGGTATTGCCACTCCAATTCTTCTTGGTAATAGAGTGATCATTGAGGAATTAAAAAATGAAATTGAATTTGATGCACCCTTACAAATTATAGACCCTAATGAGGAAGCTACTAATGAGAAAAGAGATGCCTACGCTCTTGCTTATTGGGGGCAAAGAAGAAGAACAGGAGTAACCAAATACCAGGCAGCTATTAAAATGAGAGAGCGCAATTATTTTGGTGCTATGATGGTTTTAGTTGGTGATGCAGATGGAATGATCTCGGGCTACTCTAGAGCTTATCCAACAGTAGTGAAGCCTATTTTAGAAGTGATAGGGAGGGCTAATAATGTAAAAAGAGTGGCTACTACCAATATAATGATTACACAGAGAGGTCCTATGTTCCTCTCTGACACCTCCATTAATATAGATCCTAGTGCAGAAACTATTGCAGAGATTGCACAAATGACCGCCAATGTAGCTAAGACTTTTGGTTTTGAGTCTATTACAGCTTTATTGTCTTATGCTAATTTTGGATCATCATCGCACCCCAATGCTCTGAAGGTAAAAGAGGCAGTAAAGATTTTACACAGAGACAGTCCAGATCTTATTGCAGACGGAGAAGTGCAGATGGATTTTGCTTTAAACAAAGTATTGCATCAAGAAAAGTTTCCTTTTTCAAAATTAGCGGGTAAAAAAGTAAATACTTTTATTTTTCCAAACCTAGAATCTGCTAATATTACCTACAAGCTACTAAAGGAACTCAATGGAGCAGATTCTATAGGTCCTATTATGATGGGACTTAGGAAATCTGTTCATATTTTACAATTGGGAGCCAGCGTAGATGAAATAGTGAATATGGCTGCAGTAGCAGTTATTGACGCCCAGGAAAGAGAGAAGAGAAAACGCGCTAAATTGGCCAAATAAATTTATATGATTACACATCTTAGAGGAAAATTAGTAGAAAAAAATCCTACACAATTAGTTGTAGAATGTGGAGGTGTGGGGTATTTGCTCCATATTTCACTCCACACTTTTTCTCTGCTGCCCTCAGATGAAGCTATTTCCATTTACACCCACCTTCAAGTAAAGGAAGACAGTCATAGCCTTTATGGTTTTATGGAGTTGTCTGAGCGGGCTATTTTTAGGCTGCTTATTTCAGTATCTGGAATTGGTGCTAATACAGCCAGGACTATGTTGTCTTCACTTTCACCTGAAGAATTAAGGGACGCAATAGCGGCTAGCAATGTAGGAGCTATCCAATCTGTTAAAGGAATTGGGGTAAAGACAGCCCAGCGTGTTATTATAGAGCTTAAAGACAAAATCCTCAAAATTTACGGTATTGATGAACTTTCTAGTCCTTTAGACAATACAAGCAAAGAAGAAGCGTTATCTGCTTTAGAGGTATTGGGATTTATAAGAAAGCAATCTGAAAAGATGGTAGATAAAATTCTAAGAGAGCACCCTGGCTTAAGCGTAGAAAATATAATAAAACAGACATTAAAAAGTTTGTAGCACTTTTGAGAATATTTCTTTTTAACACCCATTTAGTTTCACTAAAGCCCATATTATTTGGGCTCTTTTGTTTTGGGCTGTTACAGCCTCAAATAGTTTTTGGTCAAAACACAAAACTTCCATTTTCTCCATTAGATACTATTTCACTTTTAGACAGCACTCTTTTAAGGCCAAGAGTGGGTATGTTATTGCCTTTACCTAAAAACTTAAAAACTACTTATAGATACAATCCATCACTAGACCTTTATGAGCGGGTGGGTGGTTTTTCTGGATATGACTTTGACAGCCCACTTATTTTAAGTCCAAAAGAATACTGGGATAGAGTAAAAAACGAGCAAATTCAATCTTATTTTAAAGAAAAGTCTGCAGTTATTTTAGCTAAAGATCAAAGCTCTAAGACTTCTATTAAAAATTTACTCCCCTCATTTAGTCTTCAAAATGATGTATTAAAAACTATTTTTGGTGGAGATGACATTAGCTTTGACGCCCAGGGGTCTGTTGGGGTTGATATGGGTGTATTATGGCAGAAAAATGACAATCCAGCGCTTTCACCAAGAAACAGAAGCAATCTTTCATTTGATTTTGAGCAGCAAATTAGCTTGAGCCTCATGGGAAAAATAGGAGAGCGCCTCTCTGTAAATGCCAGTTACGACACTCAAGCTACCTTTGATTTTCAAAACTTAATTAAAATAGCGTATACACCACCTACTGTTAAAGATATTTCAGGGGTGTCTCCTAATGAGTTGTTAGACAACGCAAAGCAAAGTTTAGGAAATAACAGACTTAGCACTTTGGCTCAAGATCTAAATAATCAAGGGCTTTTGCAAGATCCTAGCCAAGAAAATATTTTGAATGCAGCCAAAGATCAGTTTTTTAATCCCAATGCTGACAATATCTTAAAAAATATAGAAATAGGGAATGTAAATATGCCCTTAAATAGCAGCCTTATTACCGGAGCTCAAAGTCTTTTTGGAGTAAAAACTCAGTTGCAATTTGGGCGAACCCAAATTACAGCAGTGCTCTCTGAGCAAAGATCTCAGAATAATTCTGTGATGGCTAGGGGAGGCGGTACCATTTCAGATTTCTCAGTCACTGCTTTAGATTATGAAGAGGACAGACACTTTTTTTTATCTCATTTTTTTAGAGACCAATACGACAGGGCTATGGCAGCCTATCCTTTTGTAAATAGCCAGGTGCAAATTACTAGAATAGAGGTTTGGGTAACCAATAGAATGCAACAAACACAAAACATTAGAAACTTAGTGGCCCTTCAGGATTTAGGAGAGGCCCAGTTAGAAAACACCAGATTGGGTAGGTCCGGTATTCCTGCTAGTTCATTTATCACTAATACATCTGTAACTTTTCTCCCTTCTAATGAGGCCAATGCTTTGAATCCTGAAAAAATGTCCAATGGGGGGTTTCTAAATACTAATATCAGAGAAATTACAACCGTAGAGGCAGGCTTCACTATTCCTTCTTATAAAGCCAACCAAGGTTTTGACTATGCCATTCTTGAGAATGCAAGAAAATTAGAAGTAGATAGGGATTTTAGCTTTCATCCTAGTTTAGGGTATATTTCATTGAGCCAACAGCTGTCTTCAGATGAGGTACTGGGAGTGGCTTTTCAATATACCTATTTAGGAAAAGTATACCAGGTGGGAGAGTTTGCTAATGGAGGCGTGTCTGCAAGTACAATAAACAACGCTAATACAGCTCCCATTATTAATAATAATACCCTAGTGGTAAAGCTACTCAAAAGTAATATTACACAGGTAAAAGATCCTATTTGGGATTTAATGATGAAGAACATATACCCAATTGGGGCGTATTCATTGAGTCCTGAAGACTTTAAGTTTAATATTATTTACTCAGATCCAAGTCCAAGAAACTATATAACGCCTGTTTCTGGAGCCGCTAATTGGCCTAGTGAACCAAAACCATTAGATCAGAGAATTTTGTTAGAGGTTTTTAATTTGGATAGGCTAAACGCATACCAAGATATTCAAGAAGGGGGAGATGGTTTCTTTGATTTTCTCCCTGGAAAAACAGTGAATACCCAAACAGGAAGTATTATTTTCACTATAATAGAGCCTTTTGGCTCTCACTTATTTAAGGTGCTTGGTGGAGGAGATTACAAGGCTCTCACTGAAAATGAATTTAATGCGCACCAAAAGAAATACGTTTTTAGATCTCTTTATAAAGGCACTAAGGCGGCTGCACTTCAAGAGCCAGAGAAGAATAAATTTATTCTTAAGGGCCAGTATAAGTCTGAGGGTTTTAATGGGATCCCAATTGGAGCGCTCAATGTACCTAGAGGGTCTGTGAGAGTGACTGCCGGGGGAAGATTATTACAAGAGGGTATAGATTATACCGTAAATTATCAAGCAGGGACCGTACAGTTGTTAGATCCTAGTTTACAGGCTTCTAATGTACCAATAGAAATTTCTGTAGAAGACAATGCGGTATTTGGACAACAGAATAGAAGGTTTACAGGGGTAAATGTATTACACCAATTCTCTGAAAAATTTTCACTTGGGGGAAGCTTACTCAATTTAAATGAGCGGCCAATTACTCAAAAATCTAATTACGGAATAGAGTCAGTAAACAATACTATCTTTGGTTTTAATACTAATTATACGGCAGAAATGCCTTTTTTAACAAGGCTAGCAAACTACCTGCCCAACATAGAAACCACATTGCCCTCAATGATTTCTTTAAGAGGAGAAATGGCTTTTTTAAAACCAGGAGCGCCTAGAAATGCAAATTTTAGAGGAGAAACCACTACTTACTTAGATGATTTTGAAGGCGCTCAGTCATTTATTGACCTTAGAAGCGCCTTAGGTTGGAGTCTAGCTAGTACCCCTTTGGAATTTTCAGCAGATGGTTTTTCATTGTATGGGGCTTCTCCAGAAGATAGAGAAAATCTTAAAAATGGGTATGGAAGGGCCAAAATGGCTTGGTATACTATTGACCCTATTTTTTATACTTCTCAAAGACCCTCTGGAATAAATAATAATGATATTTCTACTAATGCTAGTAGGAGAATTTTTATAGATGAGGTTTTTCCTCAAACAGATATTGCACAGGGGCAAACTACTGTAAATCCAACATTTGATCTTGCTTTTTACCCAGAAGCAAAAGGACCATACAACAACAATAGCGTTTTTAATTCCATGAGTGAATCACAAAAGTGGGCAGGGATTATGAGGCCATTAAATACTACTAATTTTGAACAAGCCAATATTGAATTTATTCAGTTTTGGGTCATGGACCCTTATGTAAATGGAGTGGGAGAAGATGAGGGCGAGCTTGTTATTAATTTAGGAAATATTTCCGAAGACATTCTTAAAGACGGAAGGAAGCAGTATGAAAACGGACTGCCTGGGGTTTCAGATAACAGTATTTTGGCTGCTACCTCATGGGGGCAGGTACCTGCCAATCAATCTCTAGTGTATGCCTTTGATGTGAATGAAAATAACAGGCTGCTTCAAGACGCTGGTTTAGATGGGCTTTTAGACCCAGAAGAGGCAGCTATTTATACAAATAATCTTTCTAATGACCCTGCAGGAGATAATTTTAGGTATTACTTAGATCAGACGGGTAGTATTTTAGAGCGTTATTTAGATTTTAACAACACCCAAGGAAACGCACCTGTAGCTGTGACTAATACTAAAAGAGGTTCTACTACACTTCCAGATGTAGAAGATATTGACAGGGACCTGACTATGAATACTGTAAATAGCTATTATGAGTATAGGATTAAAATAAAGCCCAATACAGACATTAATGATCTTTATGTAACAGATATAAAAGAAGGTTTGAGCCCTAAGTTACCTAACGGGCAAGAACTTCCAACCAGATGGATTCAATACAAAATTCCTCTAAGTAGCTTTTCTAATTCATTAGGGGGTATATCTGATTTTAGGTCTATGAGTTTTATGAGGATGTATCTCACAAAATTTAGTAATCCTGTGGTTTTAAGATTTGCTAGTTTAGATTTGGTTAGGGGAGATTGGAGGGTATTCCAAGGTCCTTTACAAACAAATCCATTAAATACGCCTCAGGACATTGGCACACAATTAGAGGTTAATACGGTCAATATAGAGGAAAATAGTACTAGAATTCCAATTGCCTATACTTTACCCCCTGGTGTACTTAGGGAGCAGCTCAATAATAATAATACGATTATTAGGCAAAATGAACAATCTCTATCTTTAATTGTAAAACAATTGGGAACCCAAGACGCTAGAGCTGTATTTAAAAACACCCAATTTGACCTTAGGCAGTACAGACGTCTTAAACTATTTATGCATGCAGAACAGATTGTTGAGACAGATTATATTTCTTCTGAGCTTCCAATGGTTGGGTTTTTAAGGATGGGAACAGATTTTTCTGAAAATTTTTACCAGATAGAATTGCCTTTGAAGTTCACGCCTCACGGAGCCCTTAGCCAAGAAGAAGTATGGCCTACTGAAAATGAAATAGACCTGCCCATTTCTGTTTTGTCAGAGATAAAATCTTTGGGAATTGCCAACCAAAGTCTCAATGAATTAAATTTTTATGAATATACCTTAGGGGTCCTTTCTCCTATCTCTGCATTAGCCCCTAGAAACCCAGGAGTTTTGAGAATTGGAATTAAGGGGAATCCCTCTTTGGGAAATCTTAGAGGTATTATGGTGGGGATTAAAAATGTATCTAATAGACCTGCAAGGGCAGAGGTTTGGTTTAATGAACTCCGTTTATCAGGCTTAGACAATGCGGGCGGCTGGGCAGCCATTGCTTCCTTAGACGCAAATATGGCAGATTTTATGTCTGTCTCTGCCAATGGTGCTAAAAGCACTTCTGGTTTTGGAGCTTTAGACCAGATGCCTAATGAGAGAAGCAGAACAGATGAGCTGTCTTATGACTTTGTAACCCAAGTAAACCTTGGAAAATTACTGCCTGTAAACTGGGGTGTGCAACTGCCTTTAAATTATGGTATTTCTGAGTCTAAAAGTAGGCCAGAGTTTGACCCTGTGTATGAAGATTTAAAGTTGGAAGACAGAATAGGGGCTTCGGCCACAGTCAAAGAGGCAACCATCATAGAGCAGCAGGCAGAGAGCTATACTAAGCGCTCTAGTGTGAGTTTATTGGGGGTGAGAAAAAGTGAGGGTAGGGGTAATGAAACCCCTAAGCGTTTTTATGATATTGAAAATTTCACTTTAAATTACGCGTACAATCACACCCAACACAGAGATTTTGAAATCCAAGAACTCCAAGACGAACAAATAAATACTGGTTTTGTGTATGGATATAATTTTAAACCATGGGAAATTGCCCCTTTGGCCAAAAGAGATTCTATTTTAAAAAGCAGCTATTGGAAGTGGTTAAAGGATTTAAATCTAAATCTTCTACCTAATAGTTTTGCTATAAATGCAAACATTAATAGGTCTTTTAATCAGCAGCAATTTAGAGATGTTTTATCTGGTGGAGAAGACCGCTTGGCCTTGCCTTTCTTACAGCAAAGAAATTATTTATTTAATTGGCAATACGCAATTAATCACAATATTACTAAGTCTCTTAAAATGAATTTAACGGCGGCTTCTAATAATATTGTAAGAAATTATTTTAATGAAGTAGATAATGAGACAAGTGGAATTAACGAAGAGCACGCTATTTGGGATGGCTTTTTTGACTACGGTGATTCCAACCGATTTGTGCAGGAGCTAGAACTTAATTACGAACTGCCTTTTGCTAAAATCCCTTTCTTAAATTTTATTAATGCTCAGTATTCATACACTAGTAATTTTGAGTGGCAAAGAGGTGGAGAGGCTTTAAGAGCAGTGGCAGGAGAAGAAATGAATTCAGTGCAAAATGCTAATAATCACACTTTAAACGCCAGTATTGGCATGCAACGTTTTTATCAGTTTGTAGGACTTTACAAAAATAAAAACAAAAAGCCCACAGCTGTGAATGTTCCGTTTGTCCCTGTGCTGGCCAATCAAGTAGCGGCTTCAGAACCTGGAAGTTTTTTATTGGACCTAGTTACTATGGTCAAACGTATGACCTTTAATTACTCAGAGAATAATGGGCGTTATTTAGCTGGTTTTACACAGAGAATAGGTTTTTTAGGAACCAACAGGCCTAGTATGGGATTTGTTTTTGGAAGCCAGTCTGATGTGCGGTTTAATGCGGCTAGAAGGGGATGGCTCACTACTTTTGAAGATTTTAACGAGCCTTTTATCACTACTCATAACAGCCAGTTAAAATTTAATGCAACTGCCCAGCCATTAAAAGATTTAACAATCGATATTTTTGCGGATAAACAGTATACGAACAACTACAGAGAGACCTTTAAAATTGCCCAACAAGACGATATCACTTTTGAGTATGTGAATTTACTAGGCAACACTCAGGGTAATTTTAGTATGTCTTCTATGATGATTAGCACTTTCTTTTCCTCAGGAAATAAAGACCAGTCTCCAAATTTTGAACGTTTCAAAGAAAACAGAGCTGTGATTGCAAAGCGTTTGGCTTCTTTAAACCCTCAGGCTAACAACATCCCAGACAATATAGGCTTTCCAGAGGCTTTTGGAAAAACTAGCCAGCAGGTATTACTACCTGCTTTTATAGCAGCTTATACAGGTAAATCTGCCAGTAAAGTAGGTTTAAGTGCCTTTGACAAAATCCCTATTCCCAATTGGAATATGAAGTATACAGGGCTTATGCGTTTGGATTGGTTTAAAGAGAAATTCACAAGATTTTCTTTGAGTCATGGGTATAAAGCAGCTTATAGTGTGAATTCTTTTAGCACCAATTTAGAAAAGGAGAACAGCCAATTAAACCCACTGAGCTCTGACGAGCGCCCAGATTATATTTTTAACAACTTGGTACTTAACGACGCCTTTAACCCTTTAATACGCTTAGATTTTGAAACTAAAAGCTCCCTTAGTATGCTTTTTGAAATGAAAATGGACAGGGCTCTTTCCTTGAGTTTTGACAATAATTTACTCACGGAAATACAGGGAAAAGAATACACAATTGGAGTGGGCTATAGAATTAAAGATGTCACTTTTGTGACCCGGATTGGTGGATCTAAAAAGAGACTAAAAAGTGATCTAAACATAAAGGCAGACCTTAGTTTGAGAGATCATTTTACTTTAATTAGAAACTTAGATTTAGACAACACCCAAATAAGCGCAGGACAATATTTTCTTTCTGCTAAAATTAGAGCAGAGTACGCTTTAAGCCAGAACTTGAATGCCTTGTTCTTTTATGACTATACCTTTTCTAAATATGCGGTCTCTACGGCCTTCCCTCAAAGCCTCATCAATACGGGTATAAGCTTGAGATATAATTTTGGAAATTAGCAAAAAACTTCTTTTTGGGTCTTGTATAGAGGGGTAAATTGGGTTACATTTGCTCTTTAACTAATCTTTTTAAGATGAATATACCAGCAAATTTAAAGTATACTAAAGACCACGAATGGGTAAAAATAGAGGGTGATATTGCCACTGTAGGTATTACAGATTTTGCCCAATCTGAATTGGGAGATATTGTATATGTAGAAGTAGACACCCTAGATGAGACTTTAGATAAAGATGCTGTCTTTGGAACAGTAGAAGCGGTTAAAACAGTTTCAGATTTGTTTTTGCCACTGAGTGGAGAGGTGATTGAATTTAATGATTCTTTAGAAGACACTCCTGAAGATGTAAATACAGACCCCTATGAGGCTGGTTGGATGATTAAGTTAAAAATTTCAGATCTATCTGAGATTGACAGTTTAATGTCAGATGTAGACTACAAGGCCCTTATTGGTGCTTAGAAAGAAACTTTTTTGGTGGGTGTACGTTTTTTTTATGAGCGTTTTAACCTATCTGAGCCTGACCCCTATCTCTGCTGAGAAATTGCCTCAGCTTCCTTTTTTTGATAAAATAGCGCATCTGATTTTTTATTTCCTGGTGACTTTTTTGTTTTTTTTGTCATGGTCTCGTTTTGTTTTTTTATTTTCTAGAACTAAGCATGTTTTAATTGGAGGGGTTTTATTTCATGTTTTTTATGGCATGATTATTGAAATCATGCAAGCATACCTAATCCCTGGAAGGTATGGGGAATGGGAAGATGTTTTGGCAAATACATTAGGAGTTTTATCAGCTGCTTTTTTATTTTTTATTTTTTTTATAAAAAGCAAAGATTAAATTGAAGAAATTTGTTGTTTACTTTATAAATAAAGTTTTAAATTAGCGATCACTAAATTAATTATTATGGAACCAAAAAAGAACCCTAAAGCAGATTTAACCAAAAATATTGGATTGTATTTTGTGATAGGTTTATGTCTTAGCTTGCTTATTACATGGCGAGCTTTAGAATGGAAAACTTATGACGAGCAGAATAATTTTGACTTCACTCTAAACGTAGAAGATCAGTTAGATGAAGAGGTTCCAATGACTGAACAGCTAAAGACACCACCACCACCACCACCACCAGCAGCACCAGAAATTATTGAAGTGGTAGAGGATGAGCAAGAAATTGAAGAAACTGTGATTGAGTCTACTGAGACCTCACAAGACAAAGTAATAGATATTAAAGATGTAGTAGAAGAAGACTTTGATGACGATCTTTCTATCCCGTTTGCTGTGATTGAAGATGTGCCTATTTTTCCAGGATGTGAGTCTGAGAAGAGTAAAGGTCCAGAAGCAGTAAGAGCCTGCTTTAATGATATGATGCAAAAGCATATTAGAAAAAACTTCCGTTACCCAGAAATTGCACAAGAAATGGGAGTTCAAGGAAGGGTGAATGTGATGTTTACTATTCAGAAAGATGGAAGTATTGGTAACATCAAATACCGTGGTCCAGATAAAAACTTAGAGGCCGAAGCACTAAGAATTATTGAGAAATTACCTAAAATGATTCCAGGAAAGCAACGTGGCAGGCCAGTAAGAGTTCCTTTTAGTATTCCAATTACCTTTAAGTTACAATAGCATTTAGTTAGATATTTTTAAAAACCGAGCCATTTGGCTCGGTTTTTTTTTGCCTTTATTTTTAATCAGATAAAACACCAATATTAATTGCAAATGCTTCAGTTGGGGGCTATCTTTGCACGCTCAGAGATATGTAAATATGCAGATCCAATCAGAAGTTTTGAATGCCACTTCCGTCACTTTACCAAAGTCCAGCGCTTTGCGTAACTTTAAAGAGCTCACTAAAATGAGGTTGGCTGTTAGTGTTGTTTTTTCTGCCATTGCAGGATATCTGCTGGCCACTTCTGAGGTGTCTTTTTTTCATATTATTTTATTGTCTTTTGGAGGTTACTGTATGGTAGGAGCTTCTAATGCCTTTAATCAGGTGATAGAAAAAGATTTAGATGCTCTGATGAAGCGGACTCAAAATAGACCTCTTCCAACGGGCCAAGTAAGTGTAAAAGCCGCCTTGTTTTTTGCCTTTATTTTAACGGTACTAGGATTGGTTTCACTCTATATATTGAGCCCAAAGACAGCCATGTTTGGAGCTATTTCAATTTTTCTATACACCAGTGTATATACCCCTTTAAAGACCATAACGCCTTTATCTGTATTTGTAGGGGCTATTCCAGGAGCCATTCCCTTTATGTTGGGTTGGGTGTCTGTCTCCAATAGCTTTGGTATTGAGCCCGGTACCTTATTTATGATTCAGTTTTTTTGGCAATTCCCGCATTTTTGGGCTTTGGCATGGCTGCTAGATGAAGATTACCAGAGGGGTGGTTTTAAAATGCTGCCTACAGGGAAAAAAGATAAAAGGACCGCCTTACAAATCATTATGTATACTTTTTGGATGCTACTTATTTCTGTAGTTCCAGTTTTAGGTATTACTGGGCGTTTGGTGCTCTCAGTACCTGCAGCAATTTTGGTAGGTCTTATGGGTTTACTCATGTTGTATTACGCCTTTAAATTATATGAAAAAGGGGAGCAAAAACAGGCCAAACAGCTCATGCTAGCTAGTGTTGTATACATCAGCATGCTGCAAGTTATTTATGTGATTGATAAATTTTTATATTAAAAAACTGCTATGGATCTAACAAACGGGACATTAAAATTTAAACAAGGCCGGGCAAAAAAGATGATGCTTTGGTTTGGAATTATTAGCTTAATCATGGGTTTTGCAGGCTGGACTTCTGCTTTTATAGTGAGTAGTTCTAGAGAAGATTGGTTTGATAACTTTGTGCTTCCAACGCCATTTTGGTACAGTACTGCTGTCATTATCTTGAGTAGTTTTACCTATTTATGGGCAAAAATGGCAGTTAAAAAAGGAGCTACCAAGCAGGTCACACTACTACTTTTACTTACCCTTTTATTGGGGTTTGTGTTTATTGGGTTTCAGTTTTTAGGATTTTCAGATATGATAGCCATGGGATATTATTTTACGGGTCCTACTAGTAATGTAACCTTATCCTATATTTTTCTAATTGCTTTTGTTCATATTCTACACCTAGTGGCCGGAATGATTAGCCTGTTGGTGGTGATTGTGAACCAGATAAGAGGAAAGTATAGCCCAGAAGATTATTTGGGATTGAGTTTAGGAGAAACATTTTGGCACTTCCTAGACCTACTGTGGGTATATTTAGTGTTCTTTTTCTATTTTTTTGCCTAAAAAAGGGAAATGCATACAGTGAAAAAGGCATAAAAGAGTGCTGTTTAGAGTTTTAAAAAAACTAATTTTTTAAAACTAAATAATTTTCTTTCGGTCAAAAAAAATGTAAATTTGACAAAATTTATTTAATACGAATACTATTTTATGGATACTACGGTAACAAACGCTCCAACCACTAAAGTATGGGGTGGAGGAAATGAACCATTGCAGGCTAGCTACGGCAAGATGATGATGTGGTTTTTTATACTTTCAGATGCACTGACTTTTTCTGCATTTTTAGTGTCTTATGGTTTTTCTAGATTTAAGTTTTTAGAATCTTGGCCTATAGCCGATGAGGTTTTTACCCACCTTCCTTTTTTTCATGGGAACTACCCCATGTTATATGTTGCTTTCATGACCTTTATACTTATTATGTCCTCCGTTACCATGGTTTTGGCGGTAGACGCTGGGCACAAAATGAAGCAGACTGCTGTTACTTGGTATATGTTTTTAACTGTTATTGGGGGAGGTATTTTTGTGGGCTCTCAGGCTTGGGAATGGGCTACTTTTATAAAAGGAGATTTTGGAGCGCTAGAAACTACTGGAGGTCGAATATTACAATTTGTAGATGCTAAAACAGGAGAACGTCTGGCTCTTAAAGACTTTTCCGCACACTTAGACTCTCATAGAGTGCAGCATAAAAATAATAATGGTATTTGGTTTAGCTCAGAAAAAGATTTGCCTACTTTTAGTTTAGAAGAAGTTATAGCAGGAGTTAAAGCAAATGACCATGTTCTTATTAGAACTGAAAGACTTTCAGAAGGAGGAGAAAAAACACTTTTAACCAGAGAAGAAACACTTGCTAGACTATCTACTGTGACTCAGGTTGTAGAGGGTGCTAACCTTACTCACAATGAATACGGGAATAGGTTATTTGCAAATTTCTTTTTCTTTATTACTGGTTTTCACGGGTTTCACGTATTTACCGGAGTCCTCATAAATATTATTATTTTCCTCAATGTGACCTTGGGTACTTATGAAAAGCGTGGGCACTATGAAATGGTAGAAAAGGTGGGACTATACTGGCACTTTGTAGATTTAGTTTGGGTATTTGTATTTACTTTCTTTTACCTGGTTTAACTTAAGTAATATTTATTATCATGGCACACGATCACAAATTATCAATTTTTAGAGGCTTAGTTACTTTTAATTCTAACACCCAGAAAATTTGGGGTGTTTTAGTATTTTTATCCATTATTACGGGTATAGAGGTAGCTTTAGGTATTATAAAACCTGAGGTTTTAACTTCCAACAGTTTTCTATATATGAAGATTCTAAACTGGATCTTTATAATTCTTACTCTAGTTAAAGCTTATTATATAGCATGGGATTTCATGCACTTAAGAGATGAGAAGTCAGGACTTAGAAGGGCTGTTGTTTGGACAGGACTTTTCTTAATTGGATATCTGTCTTTTATTTTGTTAGTAGAGGGTAATTATATACATGACATTTATAAAGAAGGATTTATTAAATGGGAATTTTAATTTCTAATTAGTATATACAAAAGGCGGTTATTAAACCGCCTTTTTTTATTTTTACATAGATTCTAACTATACAGGGTGGGTGGCTATGAAAAAACAACAACTTAAAAAGTCTTTTGTCTTAGGTGTTTTATTTTTTTTACCCTTAGTGGCCTATATGTTTTTTGCCTCTGGAGTGAATCGTTTTGGAATATTGCCTACTCTTACTGAGTCTGTACTAGAGTTGCCAATAAACAAAGACCAACGGATTTTAAAAAACCACATTACGGTGATGGGTTTTTTAGGAGGAGATTTAGAAAATCGTCAGGTGAATATGTTTAACCTGAACCAGAAGATTTACAAACGTTTTTCAGATTTCAATGATTTTCAATTCGTAATGATGTTACCTCTTGGCACAGAAGAGCAGGTAAATGAGATTATGAAAGAGCTGCAAACTATTGGAGAAGTAGGTGGGTGGCATTTTATTTACAGTGAGCCCGAAGAGATAGAAACTTATTTTTCAAGTTTAAAAACACCACTTACATTAGACTCAAACAATGGCTTAGATGTTGTTTTTATTATTGATAAAGATTTGAATCTAAGGGGTAGAGATGGTAAAAATGGATCTGAGGTCATTTATGGTTATAACGCTACTTCAGTCTCTGAATTAACTAACACCATGATTGATGACGTAAAAATTATTCTTGCAGAATATAGAATGGCCTTAAAAAAGAATAATGTCTATGAAAATAACGAATAGAAGTTATGGCGGCTAAAAAATACACTTATGTCTGGGTTTCATTTATTGTACTTGTTTTTGGAATTTTAGTAATTCCATCAATCATAGCGAGGCTTAAAGCAGGCGCAGTGGTGACCTCTGACCGTTTAAGTATTCAAAATAACAGTGGTGCTTTGTCTTTTATTACTCTCGATGGTGAAAAGAGGAAGGTACCATCCTTTAGTTTCTTCAATCAAGACAGTCTTATAATATCTGAGAAGGATTACGAAAACAAGGTGTATGTGGTTGAGTTTTTTTTTACCACATGTCCTACTATTTGTCCAATTATGAGTAAAAACTTGGTTTATGTTCAAAACACTCTAGAGAATGTTGAGAATTTTGGAATAGCTTCTTTTAGCATAAACCCAGTAAATGACACTCCAAAAGTCCTTAAGGAATACGCGCAGCAGTACGGAATAGAATCTTTAGATTGGCATTTACTTTCTGGGCCTCTAGAAGACGTGTTTACCCTTGCTAATGAAGGCTTTAATATATTTGCTCAACAAGTTCCTAATGCTCCTGGTGGCTTTGAACACGCAGGCATGTTTGCTCTTGTAGACAAACAGGGTTATTTGAGATCTAGGGTAGACCCGTTTGGTAATCCTATTATATATTATAGAGGTGCAATAGACTATGAAATAGGTGTCAATGACCACGGTGAAACAGACCAGGTTGAAGCGCTTATTACGGATATTAAAAAATTATTGGAAGAGTAAAATGGAAAATAAAATTCAGAGTGAAAAGAAATTTAATAGGGTTATTACCATAGTATCTATTTTAATACCCGTGGTAGTAGCTGTTTTGTTTGGAGTAAAAATTCCAGGTGTAGCGCCGCTCTCTATATTGCCTCCCATTTATGCTACTATTAATGGACTTACTGCATTGGTTTTAATTATGGCTGTTTTTGCTATTAAAAATGGGCAGCCTAAGAGGCATGAAGCTCTAATGACAACAGCTATAGTGTTTTCACTGATTTTTTTGGTTATGTATGTAGCCTACCATATGACCTCTGAGTCTACTCCATTTGGTGGAGTAGGTGCTATAGTGTATGTGTACTATTTTATACTTATTAGTCACATCATACTTTCTATTGCTATCATTCCTTTGGTTTTAAAAACCTATGCAAAAGCGTATTTAAAACAGTTTGAGGCACATAAAAAATTAGCTAAAATAACATTTCCTATTTGGTTGTATGTGGCTATTACTGGTGTGGTGGTTTACTTAATGATAGCTCCTTATTACACCTACTAAATTTAAATTATGAAATCTTTTTTTGTCCTTAGGTTAAACAAATATTCAATCATTTTGATTGTGTTAATAAGCTTTCTCTCTACCCAGGATGCTACCGCTCAGTGTGCCATGTGTAGGGCAGTACTTGAGAGTGAGGGAAACCAGTCTGCCGCTAAGGGAATAAATAATGGCATTGTTTATTTAATGGCCATTCCATATATACTTATTACAGCTATTGGAATTGCTGTTTACAGAAAAATGAGAAATGAGGTATGACGTTAATGCCTTAACGTATTTTTTAAAATTCAATAATTTCATTTTTAAAGCACTTCGCTTGTTCTAATCATAAGCATCTTAATTTTAACATTTTTTTTAGATATAAATTTGTAACATATCTGAAGCTTGACGGTCTAAAGATTATGTGCTTCTAGCGAAGCGTATTATTAAAAGAACAAAAAGGATTTATTAGCATGGGAATGATAGAGATTAAAGACCTACACAAGTCTTACCAAATGGGCAGCAATAGCCTACACGTTTTAAAGGGAATTAATTTTTCAGTAGAAGCTGGAGAATTAGTAGCCATTATGGGATCTTCTGGTTCTGGTAAGTCTACGCTCTTAAATATTTTAGGTATGTTAGATGAGGCCAATGAAGGGTCTTACATTCTGGATGGAGTGCCTATCAAAAATCTAAATGAAACCAAGGCTGCTCAGTACAGAAATAAATTCTTAGGTTTTGTTTTTCAATCATTTAATCTTATCAATTACAAAACGGCTGCAGAAAATGTAGCCCTGCCCTTGTATTATCAAAGAATGCCAAGGAAAGAACGTCAGGAAAAAGCACTTAAGTATCTAGAGCAAGTAGGCTTAAGAGACTGGGCTACGCATTTACCTAGTGAACTTTCTGGGGGTCAAAAGCAGCGTGTAGCTATTGCTAGGGCAATGGCTGCAGAACCCAAAGTATTGTTGGCAGATGAGCCTACGGGAGCTTTGGATTCTAAAACCTCTTATGAGGTCATGGACCTTATTCAAAAGATTAATGACGCGGGAAACACTATTTTGGTGGTGACCCATGAGCCAGACATTGCAAATATGTGTAAGCGCATAGTGCATTTAAAAGATGGTGTGATTGTAGAAGACAAGAAAGTGAAGCAAGTAAGAGCCGCTGAATATGTTTAATAGAGACAATTGGAAAGAAATATTTGACACCATAAAAAAGAACAAGCTAAGAACCTTCTTGTCTGGTTTTACAGTGGCTTTAGGTATTTTAATTTTTGTGGTTTTATACGGCTTTGGTAATGGGCTAAAAAATACTTTTAATGAGTTTTTTGGAAATGACGCTACCAATGTGTTTTATCTATTTCCTGGAAGAACATCTGAACCATTTATGGGCTATAAAGCCAATAGGAGAATAGAATTTGACAATTCAGACCTCAAAGATATTAAAGAGAATTTCGCTTTATTTTTAGACTATGTAACACCTCAATTAAGTAGAGGAGCTTTAGTTAAATATGGCGAAGAATCTGATAATTATTCCGTTAGAGCTGTAGCACCTTCAATTAAAGAAGCAGAACAAGTGATTCTTATGGAAGGTCGTTTTATTAACCAGTTAGATATTGATAACAGGACTAAAAATGTAGTGATTGGTAGGTTGGTAAAAAAAGATCTTTTTAAAGGCAAAGAGGCAGTAGGTGAATTTATAGATTTAGGAGGTAGTTCTTTTAAAGTGATTGGCGTTTTCCAAGACGATGGTGGAGACAGAGAAGAACGTATTATTTATATGTCTTATACCACAAGACAACTTATAGAAAAAGCAACAGATAAGGTAGACCAGATTATTGTTGGCTTTAAGCCAGAAATTGGATATGCTGGCGCCATGGCTCTTGAGAAGAGTTTAAATACCTACCTAAGAGACAAAAAATATATAAGCCCTAAAGATCCCAACGGAATTTTTATTAGGAATGTGACTGACCAGCTTAAACAGAATCAGCAATTTGCAGGAGTACTTCAGATTATTATATCATTCTTTTGTATTGGAACCCTCATTGCGGGTATTATAGGGATTAGTAATATTATGGTATTTGTAGTGAAAGAGCGCACCAAAGAAATTGGTATTAGAAAAGCTTTGGGAGCCACACCAAGATCTGTTATTGGCACCATTTTATTAGAATCTATTTTTATCACTACAATTTCTGGATTTATAGGAATGATGATAGGAGTGGGAATTCTCACCGGATTGGGTGATACGCTTAAGGACTACTTTATTACAGACCCTTATATAGATATGGGTATAGCTATTGCCTCTACTATTATGCTTATTATTTTTGGAGGTATTGCAGGTTATATTCCTGCTAAACGCGCTGCAGAGATCAAACCAATTGTAGCTTTAAGAGACGAGTAATTATGAAATTTTTATTTGATTCGAATACCTGGCAGGAAATCTTTGGTTCTATTCAAAAGAATAAGACTAGAACCATTATTACAGTAATTGGAGTACTCTGGGGAATCTTTGTATACATTGCTATGGCTGGAGCTGCAAAGGGCTTAGATAATGGCTTTGAACGCGCCTTTGAAACGGTGGCTATGAATTCTATGTTTACTTGGGCACAGAGTACCTCTATGCCTTACGCAGGCTACAAGACAGGCAGGCGCTTACAGTTAAAAATTCAAGACGTCACAGTGCTAGAAAATAGAATTCCAGAAATAGAGTTTATAGCCCCTAGGAATGCCAAAGGTGTTTTTGGAGACACGCCAGCAAAAGTGGTCAGAGGCCTTAAGTCTGGAGATTATGCCATTTATGGAGACTTTCCTATTTACACCAAGATTGCTACAAAGAAAATTTATGATGGCGGGCGTTTTATCAATGATGAAGACATAGATCAGAATAGAAAGGTTTGCGTAATTGGAGAGCGCACCCAAAAAGAATTATTTGAAAAAGGGGAGGACCCAATTGGAGCTTATATTAGATTAGACAACATTTATTTTCAAGTAGTAGGGGTTCACAAGTACACTCCTGGAGGTGGCTTTGAGAGTGACAGTGATGTTTTCATACCTTTTTCTACCTTTAAGAAGCTCTATAATACAGCAGACAATGTAGACTGGTTAACTATTGCAGCCTATGATGACGCAGACGTAGTTCAGGTAGAGAAAGATGTAAAAACCACCCTAAAAAGAATTCACAAGGTAGATCCAAATGACGAGCGTGCTTTTGGTGCCTTCAACTTAGGAGAGGTGTTTAATAAAATTATGGGCTTTGCCAAGGGAATGACCTTTTTGTCATTGGTAGTAGGTATTGCTACCATTCTTGCAGGGGTGATTGGAATTGGAAATATTTTACTCATTGCAGTAAAAGAACGCACCAAGGAATTAGGAGTTAGAAGGGCTTTAGGTGCCACTCCAAGAGAAGTGAAAGCGCAAATTATTTTGGAGTCTGTTTTTTTAACCACTATTGCAGGGATCCTGGGGATTATTCTAGGAGCCTTTGTATTGTACATTGTCAATATGCTCACCAAAGACACAGATTTTCCCTATGCAAACCCTACAGTCCCTATTCCATACGTGCTTGGGGCCATGTTACTCATGATAGTATTGGGAACTTTAATAGGTCTCATCCCTGCCCAAAGAGCAGTGAGTATTAAACCCATAGATGCCCTAAGAGAAGAATAAATCAAACTAAAACAACATTAATATTAAATACAATAAGATGAATAAATTTTTAAAATACGGTCTAATAGGAGCCTTAGTTCTTGGAGCTTTATGGGCAGCAGCTTTTTTTGTAAAGTCTAACAGCAAGTCCTCTATTGCTTATGACACTACCAACGCTTTTGTTTCTAATATTGAAAAGAAAACAGTAGCCACTGGTAAAGTAGTGCCAGAAGACGAAGTAGCCATTAAGCCTCAGATTTCTGGAATTATAGACAAAATTTATTTAGAAGAAGGTGCTCAGGTTAAAGCTGGAGATTTGATTGCTAAAGTGAAGGTAGTTCCTAATGAGCAAGCGCTAAATTCTGCACAAGGCCGCGTTAAGAATGCTGGTATTTCTTTGGCTAATATTACTATAGAGTACAACAGGAACAAAACCTTGTTTAAAAATGGAGTGATTTCTTCACAAGATTTCAATACACAGCAGCTGCGTTTAGATCAAGCAAGAGTTGAGTTAGAAAACTCCAAGTCAGATTATGAAATTATAAAATTAGGTTCTGCTGGGGGTTCTGCAACTGCAAATACTAATATTAGAGCCACTATATCTGGAACTATTCTTGAAATTCCTGTAAAAATTGGAGATCAAGTAATCCAATCTAATAATTTTAATGATGGGACTACTATAGCTACTATTGCAGATTTAAGTATTATGATTTTTGAAGGGAAAGTAGATGAAGGAGAGGTTGGAAAATTAGCTGTAGGTATGCCCTTGCAAATTAGTTTAGGAGCCATAGAAAATAAAAAATTTGAAGCTAGATTAAAGTTTATCGCTCCTAAAGGATTAGAAGAGGCAGGAACCGTTCAATTTAAAATTGAAGGAGATGTGAAAGTAGAAGATGATTTTTTAATCAGAGCTGGTTACAGTGCAAATGCTTCCTTAATCTTGGAGAAAAAAATAGATATTCTAGTAATGTCAGAAGCCTTACTTCAGTTTGATAGAGATACAGATAAGCCATATGTTGAAGTGTCTATTGGTGACCAAGAGTTTGAGCGTAGAGATGTAGAAATAGGAATTTCTGACGGAATTAATGTAGAGGTACTTTCTGGAGTTACTAAAGCAGATAAAATTAAAATATGGAACAAGACAGAGCCTATTAAAAAAGGGGCTGACGAAGAGAAAGACAAAGCATAATTATGAATAGAGTATTCTATTGAATACTCTTTAAAACATTTTATATGAAATTTAAAATAGCAATAGCAGCCATCGGTCTTTTTTCAAGTCTTGGTATGGCCCAGCAAAACGCTTGGACCTTAGAGGCCTGTATAGCATACGCAGAGAATAACAATTTAAGTATTGCACAATTTGAATTAGATTACGAGAACGCCCTTATTGACAATTCAGATGCGTTGGGCGCAATGTTACCTAGCTTTAACACCTCTATGAGTAGCTCAGGGAATACAGGTTTGGCCTTAGACCCCACTACTAACTCTCTTATAACCAGTACTATTTTTTCTGTCTCTGGTAATATAGGATCTGGTTTAACGCTTTTTGACGGTCTTAGAAACGTTCATAGACTCAATAGAGCTAAGCTTTCTAGCCTGGCCAGCGAGTACCGTTTAAACAACCTTAAAGATGACATTCGCCTTGCGGTTGCCAATTCTTATTTACAGGTGTTATCTGGAAAAGAATCAGCCAAAGTAGCCCAAGCCCAATTAGCGGTCTCGATGAAGGATTTAGAACGCACCAAAGCTTTAAGCGCCTCTGGAGTTGTGCCTGAAGGAGATGTATTGGAAATAGAAGCAACAGTAGCTGGGCAAGAGCAGCAATTAGTAGCCGCTAAGAACAATATTATAATTTCTAGAATTGCCTTAGCTCAGTTATTGCAAATCACAGATTATGAAAATTTTGATATTTCAGAGGAAACTTTTATGCTGCCTAATAGCCGTGTTTTAAACAATACTCCTAAGGAGATTTTTGAAAAGGCACTGACCTTTAGAAATGATATTAAGTTGTCCATGATCAATGTTTCACTAGCCAATAAAGACTTGCAAATTGCAAAAGGTGGTTTGTACCCAACTATAGGTGCATTTTTCAACTATAACACCAGGTATTCAGACCAAAACTTTAATAGAAATACAGGAGAATTAGTAGCTTTTAAAGATCAATTATGGATTAATGACGGAGTTTCATTTGGAGCTCAGTTAAGTGTCCCAGTTTTTAATGGTTTTGCAGTTAAGAACAATATTAAACGCTCAAAAATTAATTTAAAGAGAACAGAGTTACAGTTTATACAAGACAAACTTACCCTAGAGACTAATATTAACCAAGCTTACGCAGATGTAGATGGAAGTATGAAGTCTTTTGAGGCAGCTCAAAAAACATTAGAGGCAAGGACTTTGGCTTTTCAGTACACCAAGGAAAGATTTGAGGTAGGATTGTTAGACGCTTTTAATTTTAGTCAAGCGCAGCTGAGGGTAGACAATGCTCAAGCCAATCTAATTTCTGCTAAATACAATTATATTTTTAGACTAAAGGTCTTGGAATTTTATTTTGGAATACCTTTGGCGGTAAACTAAAACGCAAGGGAATGATCCTCAATATTGAAACAGCTACCACCAACTGTTCTGTGTCTATAGCACATGAAGGGTTGGTGGTTTCTCTTAAGGAATATGCAGATGTTAATTTCTCCCATGCAGAGCAGTTACATTCATTTATTTCTGAAGCTCTAGAGGCAGCATCTCTGAAGCTTTCAGATCTAACAGCCGTTGCTGTAAGCAAAGGTCCTGGATCTTACACAGGACTTAGAATTGGTGTTTCTGCAGCCAAGGGTTTGTGTTATGCTTTAGGTGTTCCACTAATATCGGTGCCAACACTGCAGAGCTTGGCAACCAAGCACTCAATTTTAGAGGGAGATGTGATTGTGCCTATGCTGGACGCCAGACGCATGGAAGTGTATATGGCCGCTTTTAACTATAGCATGCAAGAGGTATTAGCTACAAAAGCTGCTATTATCACTCCAAACAGTTTAGATGCATTAGCGTCCTCTTTCAAGAAAGTGTACCTTATAGGGAGTGGTGTAGAAAAAGTACTCACCATTGTATCCAATGAAAATATTGTTGGAGTATTAAATGCCTTACCTTCTGCTAAGGAAATGGGGGCACTTTCATATACGGCCTTTAAGCAAGGCGATTTTGAAGATATAGCCTATTTTGAGCCCTATTATCTAAAAGATTTTATGTCTCTATTGCCTGCTAAGAAAGCTTAAATATCAAAAAATTTACGGCTACAATTAAAAAAAACCCATAGATTCATGTAGGTTCTTTATTTTAAATCTTTGTTCCCTAGTGTGTGAATAACTCTTTGAGGGAAAGGAATTTCAATCCCAGCTTTGTCGTATTCTAGTTTTAGAGTTTCTATGGCATAAAAGTGCGCCTCCCAAAAGTCTTCATTTTTAGTCCAAAACCTAAAGCTTAATTCTACTGCGCTGTCTGCTAAATTAGCCACAAATACAGATGGAGCAGGTTCCTTTAAAATTCCGGGATGGTCTTCACAAATACGCAGCAATATGTCTTTGGCCGTTTTAATATTAGCATTGTATGAAATACCCACTGTTATATTGTCTCTTCTGGTCTCTTCAGTGTTGTAGTTTACTATAGTATGATTGGAAAGATGCCCGTTGGGTATAATGGCAGCTTGATTTCCAAAGGTGTTTATTTTGGTGGTAAAAATAGATATATCATTTACAGTTCCAGAAACGCCTTGTGCCTCTATAAAATCTCCCACTTTAAATGGTTTAAAAATGAGAATTAAAACGCCGCCTGCAAAGTTGGCTAGAGATCCTTGTAAAGCCAACCCTACGGCAAGTCCTGCAGCTCCTACTATGGCTACCAGTGAGGAAGATTTCACCCCCAATTGGGTAATGACTAATACAAATAGCACTCCTTTTAGAGAAATATTTATAAAGCTAGCTAGAAAACTCTCCAAGGTAAGGTCGTAGTCTTTTTTTTCAAAAAAGCGATGTACCAATCTATTGATAAAACGAACCACCCATAATCCAATAAAAAAGATTAAAGCTGCCGTAAGAAGGCTTGGAAGCATACTTAGGCCCACAGCATAAGCATCTTCCAATAAACTCACATAGTTTTTAACATTTGCGTATTCCTTTAGTTGATTCATGCGATTCTATTTTTTAATCAAGCTCTTCTAAATTAAATTATACCAAGCTGGGTTATGTCTAAAAAACTTCTGTCAGGTTTTTTAATTTGCAACTATATTTTATCCGTTAACGGCTACTACTTGGCTCACTTTTTCCCCCATCATGTTTTTAAGCATATTTTCAATTCCATTTTTGAGGGTGAAAGTGCTAGATGGGCATCCAGAGCAGGCTCCTTGTAAAATTACATTTACTGTCTTAGACGCAGCATCATATGAGTCAAACATAATATTACCTCCATCAGCTGCTACTGCTGGTTTTATATGCTCTTCTAATATGTCTATTATTTGCTTGCTAGTATCATCTAAATTTTCTGAATACAGTAGGGTTGTGGGTGCTTTTGCTTTTTCTTTTTGAACAGTGTCAGCACCAACTGCTTCTGCACCAGTCATAAGAAAATCTCTAATGAGTTCTCTGAGTTCTACTGTGAGTTCTTCCCATTCTGCCACGTCATATTTAGTGATAGAAATATAATTCTGATCCATGAATACTTCCTTCACAAAGGGGAGTAAAAAGAGTTTTTTAGCAAGAGGTGCGTCTTTTGCTTCATCTATATTTTTAAATTCAAAAAGTGCCGGGACAATTAATTTATTTGCCACATACTTCATTACAGACGGATTGGGCGTGTTTTCTGCATAGACGGTAATGGCTTGTGAGACCTTATTTGGGTCTAAGGCCACAACGGCCTGACCCGCATTTAAGTAATCTACTAATTGTTGCGCCAGACTTTCTTTAATATCTTCCCAGCCAATCATGTCATATTTTTCAATGCCAATAAAATTACTGGCTATATATACGGTCTTTATAAAGGGAAGGTGAAAGAGTTGCTGTGCTAAAGGGGAGTCTTTGGCTTGGTCAATATTTTGAAATTCATAGTTCTTATTTGGAGACACAAAATGATTGGTCTCAAATTTCATAATATTGGGGTTGTTCGTGGGAATAATGGTGATGGTGTACTCTTTTTCCATAACAAAATATTTACTACAAAAGTACAAAGTAATTCTAGGAATAGTTTAAAAAAAAACACCTCATTTAATTGGGAACCCCTTATATTTGACACATAATTTAGTTATTTATGGCGCTCATTAAACCCCTTAACGGAAAAAAACCCATTTTTGGAACAAATTGTTTTTTGGCAGAAAATGCAACCGTAATAGGTTCTGTAGTGATGGGTGATCAATGCAGCGTCTGGTACCAGGCAGTCATAAGAGGAGATGTACATGATATTATCATAGGAAATAAGGTAAATATTCAAGACGGCGCAGTCATTCACTGTACCTACTTAAAAAGTCCTACCATTATTGGCAATGAAGTGTCTATTGGGCATAAGGCCATAGTGCATGGTTGTACCATTGAAGACCAAGTATTGGTGGGAATGGGAAGTATTATTATGGATGATTGTGTTATTGGTACAGGAAGCATTATTGCAGCAGGAGCTGTAGTGACTAAAGGAACCATTGTGCCACCGGGAAGTGTATACGCAGGAGTGCCTGCTAAATTTATAAAAAAGGTAGATCAGAAACTCTCACAAGGAGAAGTACAGAGAATTTCTAACAATTATATTACATACGCCCAGTGGTACAAGCCATGGGACCAATATTAAAAAACATGAAAGCATATATTTTTCCGGGCCAAGGGGCTCAATTTTCTGGCATGGGTAAAGATTTGTACCAGCAGTTTTCTGTCGTAAAAAATATGATGGACGCAGCCAACCTTATATTAGATTTTGATCTTTGCAAGGTTATGTTTGAAGGATCTGCAGAAGACCTAAAAAATACCCAAATCACCCAGCCAGCTATATTTTTACATTCTGTAGCCATGGTAAAAGCTTTAGGAGATCAATTTAAACCACTAATGGTAGCAGGACATTCTTTGGGTGAGTTTTCTGCTTTGGTGGCCAATGGAACACTTGCTTTCCAGGACGCTTTAAAATTGGTTTACCAGAGAGCGGTTGCTATGCAGGAGGCCTGCGATAAAACAGCAGGAACCATGGCGGCAGTGCTAGGTTTAGATGACGCTGTGGTAGCCCGTATCTGTGAAGAAACCCCTGGAGTGGTAGTAGCGGCTAATTACAATTGCCCTGGACAGCTAGTGATTTCAGGAGCTTTGGCTGCCGTAGAGGCAGCCTGTGAGGCCTTAAGAGCGGCGGGCGCTAAACGTGCTTTATTGTTGCCAGTAGGAGGGGCTTTTCACTCTCCTCTAATGGAGCCTGCCAGAGCTGCTTTGGAAGCTGCTATTAAAGAGACTCATTTTTCTACTCCAAATTGCCCTATATATCAAAACGTAAGCGCTTCTGGAGTTTTAGACGCAAATTTAATTAAATCTAATCTCATTAACCAGTTAACTGCTCCAGTAAAATGGACGCAATCTATTGAGTCTATGGTGGCAGACGGCGCTACTCATTTTATAGAATTAGGTCCAGGGAAGGTGCTACAAGGTTTGGTTAAGAAAATTGCTCCAGAGGCGGTGTGTAGCGCGCCAGATTTTAGCGCACAATAATGTAGCAATAATAAAGCGCAAATAGGCTTAAGAAAATCATTCCGAGATAACTCAACACAATTAGCCCCCTAGGTGGTATAGCCTCTGGGGGTATATTTTTTTGGGTAACCATTCTATGGTTTAATAAACCAACTGCTGGTGCAAACACAAAAGACACAAAAGTGGCTATGGCTACTAAACTCCCCATATTACCACCTGCCCACCTAATTACATTAAAGTTTATGACAGCCAACAAGACTACAAGCAGACTAAAATACCAATTCTTTGAGGGTGTTTTTTTCTTTTTAAGTAGTTGAAAACTCTCTACACTCACTCTTGCTAAAGCGTCATGAGCGGTCATGCAAGTACTAAACATAGTTGCAAAGGCCGCCATTGCAATAAAGTAATATGCCCATGGACCAATGTGTGTGGTAAACATTTGAATGAGTTGCTCTGCAAATAAAGTAGCATTTGGACTCATAGGAACCCCGGATCCATATAAAGTAAACCAACCAATGATTAGGAAACAAATAGCCAGAAGTGCCGTGATTATATAGCCAAGGTTAAATTCCCTTAAGCTGTCTTTTAAAGTTTGATTGTTTATTTGTGTTTTATTTTTCTCTAGCCGCCACATACTCACCCAACTAGAGGCTTCTACAGCAGTGGGCATCCATCCAATAAGTCCAATTAAGAAAAGGAGTCCTGCTTTATCAAAAAAGGGTAGGGGTGTGAATGTTGGTTTTATATCTATAGGGCCTTTGTATAATACAACCGTTGTGGTTACTATAAGTGCTATGGTTAAAACACCTAAAATAAACTTTATGGAAAGTTCAAGAAATTTGTATTTACCAATAATGAGCAGTGCGCTAATACCTATAAATAATACTAGAGCCATATTTGAATCTGAAATATTCAACCAAGGCATCAGTTGTTTTAATAAACCCGCTGTCACTATATAAAGTGCTGCAAGGATGGTAAAAGAACTTATAAAAGTAATGAAGGTGTAGGCCCAAAGATATTTTTTTCCAAGGGATACGTATCCCTCTAGTAGAGACTTTTTAAAGATATGAGTGTAGCGAACACCAAATTCAAAAAAAGGATATTTTAGTACAAGAGCCAATAGGATTGGGATCACCATAAGCCATCCGTATTGCGCACCAGCTTTAGTAGATAGAACCAGATGGGAGGTTCCAATAGCCATACTTGCAAAAAGCAAACCTGGCCCAAGGTGTTTTAAAAGTTTTTTCATCGCTGTTTGCTCATGGCGTTTTATACAATACTTCTTTAGAATTTGGCTGGGATTTTTTTTCTAATGCTCTTTTAGAATTTGGCTGATGATCTTTTTTCCATGATCTCTAGAATTTTCTATAAACCATTTATGAGTGTCTAAGCCCCCACATATGACTCCAGCCAAGTAAACTCCAGGAACATTCGTTTCCATGCTAGTGGGATTGTGAATAGGAATTTTTGAAAACCCTTCTAAACCAATACCCAATAGACTTAAAAAGTTTAAATGAGGTCTGTATCCTGTTAGTGCCAATACAAAATCATTTTCTAAAGTTTGCTGTTCTCCATTTTGTTGAATGGTAATAGTGCGTGTAGTAATTTCACTTAGTTGGGTGTTGTAATAGACCTTTACGCTTCCTTCTTCAATGCGGTTTATAATATCTGGTCTTACCCAATATTTAACCCTAGGACCTACTTCAGAGCCTCTAATAATGAGACTAACTTTAGCTCCTTTCCTATAGCAAGCAAGAGCAGCGTCTACAGCAGAGTTGCTGGCACCAATAATAGCTACTTTTTGCCCTGTATAATAATGAGCCTCTTTAAAATAATGAGAAACTTTTGGCAATTTTTCACCAGGAATTTTAAGTAGTGCTGGAATATCAAAAAAGCCAGTAGCTATCACCAGATGTTTTGTTTTATAAGTGCGTTTTGATGTCTTGACTAAAAACGAGCTTTTATTGGCTGTTTTTGTCTCAGATCTCGATCTGTCAATAACTTCTTCCACCTTTTCAAACAAGTTAATTTGAAGGTTAAAATGAGAGACTAACCTTCTGTAGTACTCTAAAGCTTCTTTTCTTCTAGGCTTAGATTCAATGGAGTTAAATGGAATGCTCTGGAGTTCTAACTTTTCTGATGAAGAAAAAAACTGCATCTCTAATGGGTAATTAAAGAGAGAATTTGTAAGACACCCTTTTTCAATAACAACGTAATCTAGTCCAGCTTTTTGGGCTTCTATGGCAGAGGAAATTCCAATAGGGCCACCTCCTATAATTAGAAGGTCAAGCTCATGGATAGAATCTGCTATATCTTTAGCAGAATGGGTGTTTGAATTTTCCTGCAGCGCACTCATTAATTTATTTGAGCTTTTAAATCTGCAATAGTCTCTAGGGGGTTATTACTTTTAAAGACAAAGCTACCTGCCACCAATATGTCTGCCCCAGCAGCTACTAATTCAGACGCATTTTTAGAAGTCACACCTCCGTCAATTTCAATGAGTGTATGGGCATTTTTAGATATAATAAGCGCCTTGAGTGCACTTACTTTTTCATAAGTATTTTCTATAAATGATTGGCCACCAAACCCTGGGTTTACACTCATAATACAGACCATATCAATATCTCTTATACAGTCTTCTAGAAGAGAGACGCTGCTGTGAGGGTTAAGCGCTACACCAGCTTTCATGCCAGCAGCCTTTATAGCTTGAAGGCTTCTGTGAAGGTGGGTGCAGGCCTCGTAGTGAACTGTTAATATATCCGTACCTAGCGCCGCAAAAGTTTCAATATAACGGTCTGGATCTACAATCATTAAATGAACGTCTAATGTTTTCTGGGCATGCCTTCCAATAGCTTCAATGACAGGCATTCCAAAAGATATGTTTGGAACAAATACCCCATCCATAACGTCTATGTGAAACCAATCTGCCTTAGATTTATTTACCATTTCTATATCTCTTTGAAGGTTGGCAAAATCTGCGGCTAATAAGGAAGGGGCAATAAGTTTTTCTGACATGGCTTTTGTTTTTTCTTTATAGGATAAGTAAAGAGCTAATTATACCGTAAAAATAATAAAAATCAAATGGTTTTAGCAGCAAGGAGAAATCTATTCAAAACACCTCTATTAATTTAAAGGCGTTGTTGTCTAAGTCCGTCAAAGAGCACAATGCTAACAGCATTGGCTAAATTAAAACTCCTTATACTATTTGGAACCAAGGGTATTTTGTAACTCTGGGCTGTCACCTCATTGAGTAAAGAGGCTGGCAATCCCATAGACTCACAGCCAAATATAAAAAATTGATTGTCTGCTGCTTTTAAATCCCAATATATTTGAGTGGCGTGGCTAGAATAAAAAGCCAAAGAAGCTCCCGTATTTTTCGCTAAAAATCCATCCCAATTCTCATAAACCTTAACAGACAGCTGTGGCCAGTAGTCCAGTCCAGACCTTTTTAGTTGCTTGTCTTCTAGTGAAAACCCTAAAGGTTTTATGAGGTGAAGCACACTGCCGGTACCCAGACAGAGTCTTCCAATATTACCAGTATTATTAGGTATTTCTGGGTTTATTAGCACAACGTTAAAGGGCATAGCTAGACATATATAAATTAAAAAAGCCCGGTGCGCAGCAACGGGCTTTAAAGGATCTTATCCTAAATAAGTTTTTAATATTTTAGACCTTGAAGTGTGCTTAAGCCTTCTAATGGCTTTTTCTTTAATCTGTCTCACTCGCTCTCTTGTGAGGTCAAAAGTTTCTCCAATTTCCTCTAAGGTCATAGAGTGCTGTCCTGCCAAGCCAAAGTAAAGGCGAATTACGTCTGCCTCTCTTGGAGTAAGGGTTTCTAAAGCACGCTCAATTTCAGTTCTCAATGATTCATTTAACAGTTCTCTGTCTGGATTTGGAGACTCCCCAGAACGCAGTACGTCATATAGGTTAGAGTCTTCACCATCTATTAGAGGTGCGTCCATAGAAACGTGACGTCCAGAGTTTTTCAGCGACTGTTTTACATCTTCTACAGTCATATCTAACTCCTTGGCAATTTCTTCTGGAGAAGGCTGTCTCTCGTGTGCTTGCTCTAGAAAAGCAAAAGTTTTATTGATCTTGTTAATAGATCCAATTTTGTTAAGAGGTAGTCTAACAATTCTAGACTGTTCTGCCAAGGCTTGTAATATAGATTGACGGATCCACCAAACAGCATAAGATATAAATTTAAAACCACGGGTTTCGTCAAAACGTTGGGCAGCTTTGATCAGACCTAAATTTCCTTCATTAATTAAATCTGGAAGGGTCAATCCTTGGTTTTGATATTGCTTAGCCACAGAAACCACAAAACGGAGGTTTGCCTTGGTGAGTTTCTCTAAAGCTGCCTGATCTCCCGCTTTAATTCGCTGCGCTAGCTCTACTTCTTCATCTGCAGTGATGAGGTCTACCTTTCCAATTTCCTGTAAATACTTGTCTAAAGAAGCAGTTTCTCTGTTAGTAACCTGCTTGGTAATCTTGAGCTGTCTCATGAATGCTTTCTTATTATTGGGGTTCACCCTTAGAGATTTCCTATGGGTAGCATTTTATTATACGCAAGAAAACTCAAAAGGTTACAAAACTATTCAAAATAAAGTAAAAAAAATAGCCAAACATTTTTGTCTGGCTATTTAAGAATGCTTAAAAAGTAATATTCACACCTTTTAAAGTGTTATGAGTCTTCCTTTGTAAAAGAGAATTTAGTCTCTTCTCGGTTTTCTGTCTCTGTCATTACGATCATTTCTACGGTCGTTTCTGCGATCTCCTTCTTCACGTGGTGGCCTAGCAACATATCCTTCAGGTTTTTCTAACAATGCTTTTCTAGATACTTTTTCTTTTCTAGTTCTAGGGTCTAAACCAAAGTATTTTACTTCAAATTCATCACCCATATTCACTACGTCAGAAACGTTTTCTGTACGTTCCCATGCCAGTTCAGACACGTGCAACAACACTTCGTTTCCTGGAGCCTCAAGATATTCTACTACTGCACCAAAATCTAACATTTTAATCACTCTTACCGTATAGGCATCTCCAACAATTGGCTTAAATGTTAAAGATTCAATTTTAGCTAATACAGCCTCAATTCCTTCTGGATCAGTTCCTAAAATTTCAATAATACCTTCTTCAGTAATAGGGTCTTCAGTAACAACAATAGTAGTTTTAGTAGTTTTTTGTAGTTCTTGAATCACTTTACCACCCGGTCCAATAAAGGCGCCAATATACTCGTTAGGAATTCTAGCCGTAATCATTTTAGGAGCGTAAGACTTCACCTCTGCTTTGGGAGCAGCAATAGTTTCTATCAATTTAGATAGAATATGCAGCCTCCCGGCCGATGCTTGTTTTAGTGCATTTACTAAAATTTCATAAGACAATCCTTTAACTTTAATATCCATTTGACAAGCCGTAATACCGTCTGCCGTTCCGGTTACTTTAAAGTCCATATCTCCTAAGTGATCTTCATCTCCTAAGATATCAGATAAAACTGCGTATTTTCCAGATTTTGCATCAGAAATTAATCCCATAGCAATACCAGAAACTGGTTTTTTCATTTGAACTCCAGCATCCATAAGCGCCATGGTTCCAGCGCACACAGTAGCCATAGAAGAAGAGCCGTTAGACTCTAAAACTTCACTTACTATTCTTACTGTGTAAGGACAATCTGTTGGAATTTGATTTTTAAGTGCGCGTTGTGCTAAGTTACCGTGTCCTACTTCTCTTCTTGAAGTTCCTCTAATAGGTCTAGCCTCTCCTGTAGAAAAAGGCGGGAAGTTATAGTGTAAGTAGAATCTTTCCTCTCCTTCATAAGAAGGCATGTCTATTTTACTAGCTTCTCTAGAAGTACCAAGTGTTACAGTAGCTAAAGCTTGTGTTTCACCCCTAGTAAAAATGGAAGATCCGTGCGTAGAAGGTAAGTAGTCAATTTCACACCAAATAGGTCTGATTTCGTCTGTCTTACGGCCGTCTAAACGCAAGCCTTCATTTAAGGTCAGGTCACGAACTGCATTTTTCTCCGCTTTGTAGTAGTACTTAGAAACTAAGTCACCAAAGTCTGCCATTTCTTCTTCAGAAAAGCTCGCTTTAACTTCATCTTTAATGGCGCTAAAAGCTGCAGAGCGCTCATGCTTAGCAGATCCTGCTTTTGCAATGGCATAAACTTTGTCATAAGCCATATCGCTAATTTTCTGAGCCAAAGCTTCATCTACTCTCTCAGAATCATACTCACGTACTGGTTTTTTTCCAAATGCTTCTGCCAAACGTATTTGAGCAGCACATTGTACCTTAATAGCGTCGTGAGCAAATTTAATGGCTTCTACCATTTCTTCTTCGCTAATTTCTAGCATCTCACCTTCTACCATCATCACTGAATCTGCAGAGGCACCAATAACCATATCTAAGTCAGAAACTTCTAATTGAGCTCTTGTTGGGTTAATGATGAATTTTCCGTCTATACGTCCTACTCTCACTTCTGAGATAGCACATTCAAATGGAAAATCTGACAACTGAATGGCAGCAGAAGCAGCCAAACCAGCCATAGCGTCTGGCATTACATCTTCATCATGAGACATGAGTTGGATCATTACCTGCGTTTCTGCATGGTAATCTTTTGGAAACAAAGGACGCAACACACGGTCTACAAGACGCATGGTTAACACCTCTCCATCACTAGGTCTTGCTTCACGTTTGAAGAACCCACCTGGATATCGGCCAGAGGCCGCAAATTTTTCACGGTAATCTACCGTCAAAGGTAAAAAGTCTACATCACTTTGCTTGTAGTTTGAGACTACCGTACAAAGTAACATACATTTACCTGATTGTACCACAACAGAACCGTGAGCCTGCTTGGCTAATTTCCCAGTTTCAATAGAGATTTCTCTACCGTCACCTAGGTCAATGACCTCTTTAAATACTTTTGGAATCATAGTTTTTAATTACACCCACTCTCAGTGGGAAGTTAAACAATGGTCTCCGTCTGCTGGACGGCCAGTTTGTGTTGTTGTGTTGTTGTGTGTGACCAATGAAAAACTAGGATTAAGCTTTTTTGATGTCCGGTTTAAAGTCCGGTCTTTTGAAATGAAAAAGGGAAGCTAAAGCCTCCCTTTTAAATTATTTACGGATATTAAGTTCCTTGATAATAGCACGATATCTCAAGACATCTTTCTTAATTAAGTAGTCTAATAAACTCCTTCTCTTACCTACCAAACACACTAAAGAACGCTCCGTATTATAATCTTTGCGGTTCCTTTTTAAATGCTCAGTTAGGTGGTTAATTCTGTGTGTAAATAAGGCAATTTGCCCTTCAGATTTGCCAGTGTTAGTAGCAGTTTCGCCGTGCTTCTTAAAAATCTCGGCTTTAACTTCTTTAGTTAAATACATTCCAATATTATATTAAATGATTATGATGTATGTGATTGATTTTCAATCAGGGCGCAAATGTAAGAAATGTTAATGAAAATATGTACCTTTTTTTTCATTTTTTATAAGCTTAAAAGCTTTATTGCAAGCGGCTTAGGCCAATGCTTTTCTAAGGGGCTTGTTTTGTATAAGATCTATATACAGGTTAATTTGCGTTTTAAGGGCTTTTCTGTGCACTATAAAATCTAAAAAACCGTGTTCTAATAAGAATTCTGAAGTTTGAAAATCATCTGGTAAGTCCTTACCTGTTGCTTCCTTTACCACCCTTGGGCCAGCAAATCCTATTAGGGCTCCTGGTTCTGCAATATTAATATCCCCAAGCATGGCGTAAGAGGCTGTGGTTCCTCCTGTGGTTGGGTCTGTGCAAAGAGATATATAAGGTAAGCCTGCCTCTGCTAATTGGGCCAACTTAGCCGATGTTTTAGCCAATTGCATGAGTGACAAAGCGGCCTCCATCATTCTAGCGCCTCCAGATTTTGAGATCATTAAAAAGGGAGTTTTATGTTGAATGGCATAATTAATACCCCTAGCAATTTTCTCTCCTACTACGCTTCCCATAGACCCACCAATAAAAGCAAAATCCATAGCGCAAATCACAATGTTTTTACCGTTAGATTTGCCGTAGCCGGTTCTAACTGCGTCATGTAACCCTGTTTTCTTTTTGGCATCCACTAAGCGGTCTGAGTACTTTTTAGTATCCTCAAATTTCAAGGGATCCTTTGAACTTAGTTTTGCATCTAACTCTATGAATTTATTTTTATCGAATAATATTTCAAAGTATTCTTTGCTTCCTATTCTTACATGGTAGTCGTCTTCTGGGCTGACATAGAAATTCTTTGCCAACTCATCAGATTCTACTATTTTTCCGGTATGAGATTTATACCAAAGACCTTTTGGAGTGTCTTTTTTTTCTTCCGTAGCGGTTTGTATTCCCTTTTCTGTTCTTTTAAACCAAGCAGACATATATGAATTAATTTAAATGGAAGCGAATATCCAATATGAAGATTCGCTTAAACAAACTTAGCAAAAAGCTAGACTTAAAAAAAACTATAAAGTTTTAACGTTATTAAGGTCTTCAAAAGCCTTTGTTAATCTAGTCACAAAAGTCTTTTCTCCTTCACGGATCCAAACCCTTGGGTCATAGTATTTTTTATTAGGTTGGTCTGCGCCATCTGGATTTCCAATTTGTCCTTGTAAAAACGCTTTGTTGTCTTGAATATAATTTCTAGTGCCCTCTAAAAAAGCGTACTGAAGATCTGTATCTATATTCATTTTTATGACTCCATAGCCAATTGCCTCTCTAATTTCTTCTACTGTAGAGCCAGATCCACCGTGAAATACAAAATCTATTGAATTGTGCTCTAGCTGGTATTTTTTAGAAATATAATCCTGAGAGTTTAAAAGAATTTTTGGAGTTAGTTTTACATTTCCAGGCTTGTAAACTCCGTGTACATTTCCAAAAGCAGCTGCAATAGTAAATCTAGGACTTATTTTAGATAACTCTTCATAAGCGTAAGCTACCTCCTCTGGCTGGGTGTATAATTTAGAATCATCTACATCTGAGTTGTCAACACCATCTTCTTCACCTCCTGTAATTCCCAATTCTATTTCTAAAGTCATATCCATTTTGCTCATTCTAGCTAGGTACTCTTTACAAATAGCAATATTTTCTTCTATGGGCTCTTCAGATAAATCTATCATATGTGAGCTAAATAATGATTTTCCAGTTTCAGCAAAATGTGCCTCACTTGCCTCTAGCAAACCATCTATCCAAGGCAATAATTTCTTAGCACAGTGGTCTGTGTGCAAAATGACAGTAGCGCCGTATGCAGCTGCTAATTGGTGTACGTGTTTGGCTCCGGCAATAGCCCCTTGAATGGCAGCTAGCTGTTTGTCATTAGAGAGTCCCTTTCCTGCATTAAACTGTGCTCCTCCGTTAGAAAATTGAATAATTACAGGTGCGTTTAAATGAGCAGCTGTTTCCAAAACAGCATTAATAGTATTTGAGCCTGTTACGTTTACCGCAGGCAGTGCAAAGCCTTTTTCCTTGGCATAGTTAAAAATTTCTTGAACTTGATCTCCTGTGGCTACGCCAGATTTAATGTTGTGGGACATGTAATTATTTATCTAATTTGATTAGGACCACAAAAATAGAAAAAATCTAGGCTTAAAAAGGATAATTAATACCAATATTTAATACGGAATTCGCAAAATTATAGTCTCTAAACCAGCGTTTTGTAATTGTTTCTGAAGGATTGTAGGTTTTAAAGCCTATATCTAGTCTAAAAACAAAATAAGTAAAATCATACCTGACGCCAAAACCACTCCCTACAGCTAATTGTTTTAAAGAAGAGAGTCCCTGAAAGGAACGCTCAGGGTCTTCTACACCGTCTAGTGCATTCCAAATATTCCCTGCATCGGTAAATAAAGCACCTTTAAATGCACCCAGAAGGGGGAATCTGTACTCTAAGTTAAAAGCCAGCTTAAGGTTTGCTTCGTTAAAATCATTGAGATTATCTGTGCTTCCTGGTCCTAGTGAATAAGCATTCCAAGCCCTGTTATCATTAGAGCCACCTGCAAAATAAGACCTAGCAAAAGGGATAGTGCTTGCATTTCCATATGGAATGGCTATTCCTCCAAAACTTCTAAAAGCCAATACTTGGTCTCTTCCAAGACTCCAATGTTTAATGTAGTCCAACTCTGTTTTTAGATACTGGGCATAGGGAACCCCAGCCAAAAGCTTTGTGCCATTTTTCTGAGTTTCAATAGGAAGTACGGAAGAGAGTAAGCTAATTAAATTCCCTGCACTTTCTAATTTTATCCTAAACTGATAAAATTCAGGGTCTATAATTTCTCTTTTATTATTTTTAGTAAAAGTAAATTGACTGCTAGATATCAGGTTATTTTCTGTCAGTCTAATTTTTCTTTCCTCTATCCTTTGAACTTGTCTATAGGAGTCTAGGCTTGGACTTTGTTCTTTTAAAAAAGCAGCTACAAAAGAATTTGCTCCCTCTGGGATTCTGAGTGAAGGTGTTTCAGAGGCTGCGTTTTCAAAAAAAGAGGCATAAGCAGGATCTAATGCAAATTCAGAGGCTAAGGCATTTAGCCTGTTATAGGTAGTTCTGTAAACACTGTAAAAACGCTTCGGATTTAAATTTTGTACATATTGCACTTCTAATAGACTGACATTAAATTTTTTGTAATCATCTGGAGTCCATGCAAATCCATAAGTAGCATTGAGCGTTTGTTTGTCTAAGCCTATGTTTTTCTGAAAACTACTTCCTAGGCTAATTCTTGTTTGCGGAAGGCTATTTTTAGAGATAAGTCTTTTTAAAGAAACAAACGGAAACCACAAATTAGGAATAGTGAGGTTTAAATCTGCACCTATTTCTGACAAGTACTTTTCAGTAGAAAGGGCTGCGTCTCCAAGAAAACCAACAGATCCCCTCCCAGAGAGGCTTAAAATTTCTGCACTACCAAATATATTTCTGGCCATTAAGGAGCTGCTAAAGGCAAGCCCTAGTCTTTGAATATTTGAGTGGGTGACGTCTAAGTTTACCTGTCCTGCATACGTATCTTTTGAAACTAGGTAGATATCTGCTTGTAGGTTTTTATCTTTTTGAAGCTCACTGATAGAAATGTTGGGGTACTTAAAGGTGTTTAAACTACTTATTTTCCTATAGGTTCTCTGCCTGTTAAGTTCAGAGTAAATAGCTCCTTCTGTTAAATAAATAGGGTCTGTGAGAATTCCTGGTTTGTATTTAAGTTTATTTTTAAAATATATATTATACGCCTTATAAGAAATTGAATCTAAGTCACTCTTGGGTGTATTATAAGGAATGTCTGCATAGATATTTACAGTATTAATTTTTCTTATGCTATAGGGGGTAGCTTCCTCTTGATTGGTTTCTTTTGGGTTTTTAACTGTAAGGGCCACTCTTAAGGAGGGATTATTGTTTTTTAAAACTGTGTCTCTTTGAATGGTGTAACTAACGGCGCTTTCCTGAAAATTGTAAATTCCGTTATTTTTTGCCAATTCACTAATTCTAGCTCTTTCTTTATCAAAATCTTCATATTGGAATGGTGCTCCTTTTTTAATTAGGGTTTCCTTTATTTGGCTACGGTATAAGCTGTCTAGATCTTTTGACACAAAAACTTTAGAAATAGAGTCAATAATATATACAGGTCCTTTATTCACATTGTATTGTACAGTAGCTTTTGCTTTTTTGTGATGCTTAGTAATGGCAGTAGTTACTTCTGAGTTAAAATAACCGAGGGTTTCATAATATGACTTAATTCTAAAACTAGATTTAGCAGTGCTTTTTTGATCAATTAAAACGGGCTTTTCTCCTATTCTATTAAGCCAATTATCTTTTTCTGAGTCACTGCTTAAGTTGCTAATATTCAGTTTTAAAGGTGCTCCAAAGACATAGGTATTTGGTTGTTGTAAAATGAGGTTGTTGATGGCTGCTTCTTTAACGACATTACCTGATATTATAATTTCATTTTTTCTTAGCAGCAGTTCATTTTCAGGAATATTTTTTAGCGGGTTGCAACCATAAATAGTGCTCACCAGCAAGATAAAGCTTACTTTTACAAATAGATTATTAAGGGAAATGGCCCACTTCATAGGTCCAAAAATACACTATTTGTATGGTTGTTAAAAGCCAAATAAAACTTATAAAAAGTCTTCATCAAAAAAAACACAGAAAGGAGCAGGGGCTTTTTCTAATTGAAGGTGAAAAAGGAATAAATGAGGCACTAGCTAATGGCTTAGAGGCCTATTTGCTATGTTCCAATCTATCTGAAATGAAAACCACTATTGCTTATGAAAAAGTAAGCAAACTGGAGTTGGAGCAAATGAGCGCCCTTAAAAATCCAAATGGATATTTAGGTGTTTTTAAAATTCCAAAGGCAAAATCTTTAGATTTTTCTAATTGGATACTGGCATTAGATGGGGTTCAAGACCCCGGGAATTTAGGAACTATAATAAGGTTGTGTGACTGGTTTGGGATTTCTCAAATACTTTGCTCTAAAGACACAGTAGACTGTTTTAGCCCAAAGGTGGTGCAGGCTACTATGGGCTCTATAACTAGGGTTCAAATTTACTATGAAGACTTAGAAGCTGTTTTGATTTGCAGTAAAAAAGAAATTTATGGGACTTTTATGGAAGGGAGCACCATTTCTAAAATAGATTTTAGTGTTCCAGGAATAATAGTTTTGGGCAATGAAGGTCAAGGAATCTCTGAAAACATTTCTAATTTAGTGAATAAAAAAATCAGTATTCCGAGCTTTGGCTATTCTCAGGCTGAAAGTTTAAATGTAGCCAATGCTGCCGCTGTGGTACTCTATGAAATGAGGAGGGGCTAGTCCTTAATAGTGGATTGAGTTTTAACTCTAAATTTTTTAAGGACAAAGGTTTTTATGATTTAAATAGCTTGTTGTTGAAAATATTAAAAATGATTTTTTCAGCTATTTTACTCAAAAGTCAAAACTATAAACAACCCTCTAGACCTCATTTTATTTATATTTCCTGTCCAGGGGCTTAGGTTGTCGGCATCTCTAATAACATCGTCACTAAGGGCAAAGGCACCTCTAATAGAAGGAGTAAATTTAAAATATGGAAGGTAGAAATCTATGCCTACTCCTATTTGGTAGCCATAATTCCACTTTTCAGTTTTAAAAGTACCGCTGTAATTGTCTTCTACTCTCTCAGAGTTGCTGCTTAAATTATAGGAAACATAAGGCCCCCCAATTAAAAATGGGCGCCAATTGGATATTCTTTTTGCACTGAATTTTATAAATAAGGGAAGGTCAATGAAGGTAGATTTAAGGCTTCTAATGCTATCGTTGTCAGTAGTTAGATTTGGATTTTCAAAAATTAAATTTCTTTTACCACTGTAAAAACCCGGTTCAAGCCTAAGGTCTAAAAAATCATTAACCCTCATTTCTCCAATAAGTCCAACATTAAAACCTGTTTTTTTTTCTACTAAAATTTGAGTTTCTCCAATGCCTCTTCTAAAATAAGAGGTCTGGTAGTCAAATTGGTTAAACCCTAAAAAATATCCATAGTTTAAAAACTTTTTGTCATCGTTAGGAATATTACTTACTGTATTCTCGTTAAATTGAGTCCATCCCGTTTGTGGAATGAATAAAATAAGAAGTATATAATAAAATGATTTTAGACTCATATGAGTGACATTTCACTATTTTGTTGCTTTGTATATGGTGGCAACCCCTAAAGTTTGTGGATAGTGTGTTACTGTATTAAACCCAATTTTGGTTAAAATATTGTTGAACTTTTCCCCATGAGGAAAAACAGCAGCAGATTCTGACAAATATAAATAGGCACTTTTGTCTTTGGAGAAGAGTCTTCCTATGGCGGGAAGTATGAATTTTGTATAGAGTTTATATCCTTGCTTAAAGGGTGGTTTTTCAGGGACTGACGTCTCTAAAATAACAAGTGTACCATGGTCCCTTAAAACTCTGAGAATTTCACTGAGTCCTAATGTTAGATTTTCAAAATTCCTAACACCAAAGGCTACGGTAATAGCGTCTATACTGTTGTCTTTAAAGGGAAGTGCTTCACTGTCACCAATGATCATTTTAATTTTATGGTCTAGCTGCTTTTGAGCTACTTTTTGCTTTCCAACTTCCAACATGCCTGGAGAGAGGTCTAAACCAATGATTTCTTTTGCAGAAGTCTCTACTAGGTGTATGGCTAAATCTCCAGTACCTGTTGCAATATCTAGAACTATATCCGGGTTTGTTGCCGCTACCATAGCCACTACTTTTTTTCTCCATGAAATATCTATTCCAAAAGAAATAACTCTATTTAAAGCATCGTAGTTTTTGGCAATACCATTAAACATATTGCGCACTTGGGTTTTCTTTCCTTCTTGGCTATTTTGATAAGGGGTTACAGGACTAGACATGCTTTTTTTTGGCAAAGATAGGTTTTACTGCGCTTTATAAATGCACAAATAAATTTAGTAAATTATAATTACGTAATTTTGCTAGATAATACTACCTTATATGTAACTAGTAACTGGTAGTTGTAAAAAGCATATGCTTAACATCTTACATCATTCATGAAGATTATCATTGCAGGCGCTGGGGAAGTTGGTTTTCACCTCGCAAAACTGTTGTCTTACGAATCTCAAGATATTACCTTAATAGATTCAAATAGAGACAGTCTCTCCCATGCAGACAGCCACTTAGACATTAGAGTTTTAAAAGGGGATGCCACCTCTATAAGTGTACTTGAAGACGCTAAAGTTTCTCAGTCAGACTTAGTGATAGGAGTTACCTCTTCAGAGACTACAAATATAACGCTCTGTATGCTAGCTAAGCAGCTAGGATGTAAAAGGACTATAGCTAGAATATCTAACACAGAGTTTATAGACAACAAAGACCTCATTCGTTTTTCAGATCTAGGTATTGATGAACTTATCTCACCAGAAGAGTTAGCGGCCACTGAAATACAGTTGCTAATAAACCAGTCTGCGTTTAATGACACCTATGAATTTGAAGCAGGTAAGCTTATTATGGTGGGTATTTGTTTGCCAATAGGTGCTCCATTTGTAGGGAAAATGGTGAAGCATGCCGCAGAGATTTTTCCAGAAGTACACTTTATGCCTATTGCTATTAAAAGGTCAGGCACACAATTTACCGTAATTCCAAGGGGAGACACTGTTTTTCAAGCCGAAGATCAGGTATATTTTATCACCTCAAAAGAGGGGGTAGAAGAGTTGTATAAAATGACAGGAACTGTTAAAAAAGACATCAAGAATGTTATGATTCTTGGTGGCTCTAAGGTGGGTCAAAAAACAGCAAGGGATTTATGTAGTAGGAAATTCAATGTGAAGCTTATAGAGAAGGATAAGCAAAAAGCCTCTGAACTAGCAGAACAATTGCCTAATGCACTTATTATTAATGGAGATGGAAGAAATGTTGAATTGCTAGAAGAGGAGTCTCTTTCTGCTATGGATGCTTTTATAGCAGTGACTGGTAATTCAGAAACAAATATCATGTCTTGTTTGGTAGCTAAATCTAAAAACATTAAAAAGACCATTGCACTTGTAGAAAACATGGACTACTTCCAGTTATCTCACTCTATAGGAATAGATACACTTATTAATAAAAAACTTTTGGCTGCCAATAATATTTTTAGATTTATTAGAAAGGGAGAGGTAGTAGCCATGACAAGGTTAAACAACTTAAATGCAGAAATATTAGAGTTTATAGTTAAGCCTAAATCTGAGGTATGCGATAAATTAATCAAAGATATTGACTTTCCAAGATTGGCAACTATTGGGGGTGTTATTAGAGATGGAGTTGGAATTATTGCCCTTGGTTCCTTTAAAATATCTGAGGGTGACAGAGTAGTGGTTTGTTGTTTGCCTAGTGCCATTCCTAAAATCGAAAAGCTTTTTTTATAAATGCGTTTAAACGGTAAAATTATTCTTCACCTCATGGGGTTGTTGCTTTTATGTAACGGCGCTTTTATGATGGTTGCAGCGCTCATTAGTGTTATTTACAAAGATGGTGTCACCACATCTATCACATTAGCAGCTATTGTGACTATGATGATTGGTTTAGTTTCTATGTTTTTCACTAGGGATCACAAAAAAGAGGTAAAACCAAAAGAGGGCTACATCATAGTTACATTTGGCTGGTTGGTGATGTCTCTTTCTGGGGTACTTCCCTATCTATTTAGCGGAGCTATTCCAGATATTACCAATGCTTTTTTTGAAACTATTTCTGGTTACACCACTACGGGTGCCTCTATTTTAGACGATATTGAATCTTTGCCAAAAGGAATTTTATTTTGGAGAAGCTTAACACATTGGATTGGAGGGATGGGAATTATTGTACTTGCCATCGCTATTTTACCCCTTTTAGGTATTGGTGGTATGCAGCTTTTTGCTGCAGAAGCTCCTGGGCCAAGCGCAGATAAATTACACCCTAGAATTACAGATACAGCCAAGCGGTTGTGGTACATATATGTGGGTTATACGGTAGCTCAAACGCTCTTGTTGAAATTAGCAGGCATGAATTTTTTTGATGCTATAAATCATGCCATGGCTACCCTTTCTACAGGGGGTTTTTCTACTAAAAATGCAAGCTTAGCTTATTGGAATGACCAACCTATTATTCAGTACATAGTCATCCTTTTTATGTTTTTAGCAGGGTCTAATTTTGTGTTGAGCTACTTTGCTTTTAAAGGTAAAGTTCAGCGAGTTTTACAGGATGAAGAATTTAGATTTTACCTTGGGTTTATTGTTATTTTTAGTGTTGTTGCTACTTTAATTATTCTTTTTCAAGCACAGCCAGCTATTTCTGACACATTCCCTATGGTTCACGGTGCAGCAGAGAGTGCTTTTAGACATGCCTTATTTCAAGTATTGGCGGTGGTAACTACAACTGGTTTTGTGACAGCAGATTTTACAGGATGGACACCTTTTTTAACTATATTTTTCTTTGGACTTATGTTTTTAGGAGGTTCTGCAGGTTCTACCGCAGGGGGTATTAAAGTGATGAGGCATTTATTGATCATTAAGAATGGTTTGTTGGAATTTAAAAGAACCCTCCATACCAATGCTATTATACCGGTACGCTACAACAATAAAACGGTAGCAGAACACATTGTCTATAATATTATTGCTTTTTTTGTGCTCTATATGCTGCTCTTTATAATAGGGGCTTTGGTGTTGGGGTTTATAGGCTTAGATTTTGAATCTGCCGTTGGGGGTGCTGCCACTTCACTTGGAAATGTGGGGCCAGGTTTGGGAAGCCTAAACCCATTGTCTAATTTTAATAGCCTTCCTGCTTTTGGAAAGTGGTGGTGTGGTTTTTTAATGCTGCTGGGCAGGCTTGAACTTTTTACAGTCTTGATCTTATTTTCTCCTTATTTTTGGAGGAAGATATAATTAAAAAAGCCCGCTAATTAGCGGGCTTTTTTAATTATATCTTATCTTCAATTTAAGAAACTGCTGCTTTAATTCTGGCCATAGCGTCTATAAGTGATTCTTCAGAAGCGGCATAAGATATTCTAATGCAGTTTGCATTTCCAAAAGCTTCTCCAGTCACAGTGGCTACTAAAGCTTCTTCTAGAAGGAAAATAGCAAAATCTGAGGCATTGTTAATAAGGGTTCCTTTTAATGTTTTACCAAAAAAGGCACTCACATCTGGAAACACATAAAAGGCACCTTCAGGTATGTTGAGTTTAAATCCTGGAACATCTCCCAGTAGGCCAAGAACAAGGTTTCTTCTTTTATGAAAAGCATCTATCATATGTTTAATGCTGCTTACGGGTGCTTGAAGAGCTGTAATGGTAGCTCTTTGAGCTATAGAATTGGCTCCAGAAGTATTCTGTCCTTGGTACTTAGTGCAGGCTTTAGCAATCCACTCTGCAGCGCCTAAATATCCAATCCGCCACCCAGTCATAGCAAAAGCTTTGGAAACACCATTTACAGTAATAGTTCTGTCATACATGCCTTCAATTCCTGCAATACTTACATGGCTTCCAATAAAATTAATGTGTTCATAAATTTCATCAGACACAATAAATATATTGGGATATTTTTTTAATACTTCTGCAAGTGCTTCTAGCTCTTTTTGGTTGTAAACAGAACCACTTGGATTGCATGGTGAGCTAAACCAAAGCATTTTGGTTTTAGGAGTAATAGCCGCTTCTAATTGATCCGGCGTCATTTTAAAATCTGTATCAATACTAGTAGCTACCTCTACTGGTATTCCTTCTGCCAATTTTACTATATCACTATAACTCACCCAATAAGGAGCTGGCAATATGACCTCATCTCCTTGGTTTAACATCACCATGGCAATATTAGCCAAGGATTGTTTAGCACCTGTAGAAACTACGATCTGATTGGGCTTGTAAGTTAAGTGGTTGTCTCTTTTAAATTTTTCTACGATGGCTTCTTTTAAGTCTTGGTAACCGTCTACCGGAGAGTAGCTAGAGAAATTATCATCTATGGCCTGTTTGGCAGCATCCTTAATAAAATCTGGTATGTTAAAATCTGGCTCCCCTAAACTGAGACCAATAATATCTTTTCCGGCTGTTTTTAATTCTCTAGCTTTAGCAGCCATGGCTAAGGTGGCAGAGGTTGCCATGCTATTAATTCTATCTGATAAATGTTGCGTACTCATGTTGCTTTAGTATTGTAAACTAGGATTTTGTCCTAAACTTTTTAAATGTTTAAAGTGTGAAATGATAGCTTTTCTAGTTGTTTTGTACTCGTGATAAGGTAAATTAAACTCCTTAGCTGTTTCTTTTACAATTTTAGCGATGTTTGAGTAATGTATGTGACTTATATTTGGAAAAATATGATGTTCAACCTGGTGGTTAAGCCCCCCGGTAAACCAGTTTATGAGCCTGTTCTTAGTGCCGAAATTTACGGTGGTAAACAGTTGATGAATGGCCCAAGTATTTTTCATACTTCCTTCTTTGTTAGGAAGAGGAGTGTCTGCGTGGTCAATAATATGAGCCAATTGAAACACAATACTCAAAATAAGCCCCGCTACATAATGCATGATAAAAAATCCAATGAGAATTTTATACCAAGCTATGTCTAAAAATACCATTGGGATCACAATCCAAATACCTGCATATATAACTTTAGCAATTAGTAATTTAGTCCAGTTTACAATAGGATTAGGTAATTTGCCATAGGATAACTTTCTTTTTGTGTAGCGGTACATCTGTTGAAAATCTGTAGATATAGCCCAGTTAAAAGTCAGTAATCCGTATAATAACACAGAGTATAGGTGCTGGAATTTATGATACTTTTTCCAATCTGCATGCTTTGAGAATCGCAGGATACGCCCAGCGTCTAAATCTTCATCGTGATCTGGTATGTTAGTATAGGTGTGGTGAAGCACATTGTGCTGTACCTGCCAATTGTAGACATTTCCAGCTAAAATATAAATACTGCTACCCATGAGTTTATTAATCCATTTTTTATTGGAATAAGCACCGTGATTTCCGTCATGCATGACGTTCATTCCAACGCCAGCCATTCCAACTCCCATGACTATGGTTAAAAATAAATTAGCCCAATTTGGAAGGTTTAAAGTCAGAATTAAAAAGTAGGGAGCTAAGAATAGGGTGAACATCACTACAGTTTTAAAATGCAAGGCCCAGTTGCCAGTTTTTTTAATTTTGTTCTCGTTAAAATAACCGTTTACTCTTTTGTTGAGCGTTTTAAAAAATTGGGCAGGGTCATTTCTAGAGAATGTAACTTGGGATGTTTTCATATAAAAAAATGATTTAGCTGCAAAGATAGGTTAAAGCGAGTTGATGGTTTTGGTATAAATCATAAAAAAATGTTGTTTTTTTGTATAAAACTTGGAGTATGAATGCCAATATTATATACAAACACTTTCCAAATCTTACAGAAAAACAACAAGAGCAATTTGAGGCCTTAGCTGCTTTGTATGCAGATTGGAATTTGAAAATAAATGTGGTATCTAGAAAGGACATTGAAGAGCTATATCTCAGGCATGTCCTTCATTCTTTAGCCATTGCAAAATTTATAAAGTTCAACCCTGGAGCAGAGGTCTTAGACGTAGGAACGGGCGGTGGTTTTCCTGGAATTCCATTGGCCATTCTTTTCCCAGAAACTCATTTTACTTTGGTAGACGCCATTGGTAAAAAAATTAAAGTGGTACAGGAAGTAGTTGACGGCTTGGGTTTAGAAAATGTAGTGGCCAAGCACCTAAGGGTAGAAGAAGAGAAAAAACAATTTGATTTTGTAGTGAGTAGGGCCGTGGCAGCCATGCCTACTTTTATGAGATGGATTAAAGGGCGTATTAAAAAGAATTCGGAACATTCCATTAAAAATGGCATTTTGTACCTTAAAGGTGGAGATTTAGGAGAAGAGCTACAAGACTATAGAACGGTTCAGATTTATCCTTTGACGGATTATTATGAGGACCCATTTTTTGAAACAAAAAAATTGGTGTATCTCCCACAGAAATTTAAAGGTTAAAATAATTACTTACACAAAGCTTAGTTATGTCAAAATTATTAGATGTTATTGCAGAAATTGAGCTTCATAAAAAAAGGGTACCCCTTCCGTTAAAGTTAAAAAAAATCACTGAAGATTTTACGGAGCAGTTGTTTGAAATCCTTTTTGATTCTGAGTCTCATACTCAAAGCGGCTTACATAATTTAGCACTTACTTTTGAGAAAATGGTGAGTTTGGCTTGTTGGAACCCAAACGACTCTTGTAAAAGTATTTGGGAAAAATACTTAATTGAATTGCCTTATATTTTAAAAAAACTTCATTTAGACGCCCAATCTATTTTGAGTGGAGATCCTGCCTCTAGAACATTAGAAGAGATTTATTTGTCTTATCCTGGTTTTTACGCAGTGGCTATTTATAGATTGGCACATCCTTTGCAGCTCATGAATTTTCCTCTGGCGCCTAGACTTATGACAGAGTTTGCTCACAGTAAAACAGGAGTAGATATTCATCCTGGAGCTGTTATAGGAACCTCATTTTGTATGGACCATGCCACGGGAATTGTAATTGGCGAGACGGCTGTTATTGGGGATCACGTTAAAATATATCAGGGCGTAACTTTGGGTGCACTTTCTGTAAGCAAGGCCATGAGTGCTTTAAAAAGGCACCCAACCATTGAGGCTCATGTAACTATCTATGCAAACGCTACTATTTTAGGTGGGAAAACTGTAATAGGAAAAAATTCTACAATAGGAGGAAACACCTGGGTGACGGCTTCTGTGCCTGAAAATTCAATGGTTTTTCACAGTCCAGAAATTAAAATTAAAAAGAATGTCAAATAAACTAGCACAGCTAGTAGGGAATACCCCGCTAGTAGCATCTGAAGTATTGAATTTAAATAAAAACGTACGCTTATTATTTAAGTTAGAAGGGCAAAATCCGGGAGGAAGTGTGAAGGACAGGGCTGCATTAAATATGATTTCAGAGGCGCTAAGACGTGGTGAGATTAATAAAGATTCTTTACTTATAGAGGCCACAAGCGGAAATACGGGAATTGCACTGGCCATGATTGCAGCAGTTAATGGTCTTCAGATAGAGCTAGTCATGCCAGAAAATTCTACTATTGAGCGGGTGCAAACCATGAGGGCTTATGGGGCAAAAGTAACTCTTACCTCAGAAGCTATAGGAATTGAAGGTGCTAGGGATTACGCAGAAAAAAAGGTAAAAGAGGAGGGGTATTTTTCTTTTAATCAATTTTCTAATCCAGACAATTGGAAGGCACATTATAAATCTACAGGTCCTGAAATTTGGAATGACACCAAAGGTGGGGTCACTCATTTTGTTTCTTCTATGGGAACTACAGGTACTATTATGGGTACTTCTACTTACTTAAAAGAGATGAATCCTGCCATTCAGATTGTAGGGGTGCAACCAGAAGATGGCACTAAAATTCCAGGGATTAGAAAATGGCCAGAAGCTTATTTGCCAAAAATATTTAACCCATCTAAAGTAGATCTCATTTTAGAAGTTAATCAGTCAGATGCAGAAAAGTACACCAGACTCTTGGCAGAAAAAGAGGGGATATTTGCAGGAATGAGTTCTGGAGGAGCTGTTTCTGCTGCCTTATGGCTCTGTAGCACACTAGAAAGTGGTGTGGTGGTGGTGATTATTTGCGATAGGGGTGATAGGTACCTTTCTTCTGGAATCTTTGATTAGAAAGCACTACTATTTAAATCACTGACTTTAGTATCAATAAAAAGGCCCCGCGAAAGCGGGGCCTTTTTATTGATGACTTTGTAAAGCATTGGGCCTCCCGGCCCAAAGAATGTTATCCTAAGAAAGGATATCTATAGTCTACTGGTGTGACAAAAGTCTCTTTGATGAGTCTTGGAGACACCCAGCGCAATAGGTTTTGAGCAGACCCAGCCTTGTCATTGGTTCCAGAAGCTCTAGCGCCACCAAAGGGTTGCTGGCCCACTACGGCGCCTGTGGGTTTGTCATTGATATAGAAGTTTCCAGCACAGTTTTGAAGTGCGGTGGTGGCCTGTGTAATGGCGTAGCGGTCTGTAGATAGCACGGCTCCTGTAAGGGCGTACTCAGAGGTAGCGTCTATGAGTGTTAAAGTCTCTTCCCAGTGGCTGTCTTCATAGACATAAACAGTAAGTACAGGGCCAAAAAGCTCTGTTTCCATAGTTTTGTAATGTGGGTTGGTGGTTAGAATAACCGTTGGCTCAATAAAATACCCTTTGGACTTGTCATAGTTTCCGCCTGCTACTATCTGGGCATCGCTGTCTTTTTTGGCTTGATCGATATAGCTGGCTAATTTGTCAAAAGAACCTTCGTGAATAACCGCTGTGATAAAGTTAGACATGTCTTCTGGAGAACCAGGTGCATTCATACTATCAAGCTGCGTTTTTACTCTAGACAGAATATCATCGGCCATAGATTTTGGCAAATAAACCCTAGAGGCGGCGCTACATTTTTGTCCTTGAAATTCAAAAGCACCTCTCACCATGGCCGTGGCTACTTGTTGTGGGTGGGCTGTTGGATGGGCTAAGATAAAATCTTTACCTCCTGTTTCCCCTACTATTTTTGGGTAGGTTTTATAGGTGTCTATTTGGTTGCCTATTTGTTTCCAAAGGGCTTTAAATACAGAAGTAGACCCTGTAAAATGAAGTCCTGAAAAGTCTGAACTTGCTAATACAGTGTCAGAAATCATCACTGGATCTCCGTAGACTACATTAATCACTCCGGCTGGTAAACCAGCTTCTGCAAAAACATCTATAATCACTTTGGCAGAAAAAATCTGACTGTCAGATGGTTTCCAAACAACTACATTCCCCATCATGGCAGCAGAGGCAGGAAGGTTTCCTGCTATGGCAGTAAAGTTAAAGGGTGTAATGGCGTATATAAAGCCTTCCAGAGGCCTGTACTCTACGCGGTTCCAAATACCTTCAGCAGAGTCTGGTTGTCCCTCGTAAATTTCTTGCATATAAGACACGTTAAACCTAAGAAAATCTATGAATTCGCAGGCTGCGTCAATTTCTGCTTGGTGTATTGTTTTAGACTGCGCTATCATGGTAGACGCATTTATTTTAGCTCTGTAAGGGCCCGCAAGGAGTTCTGCGGCTTTTAAAAAAATTGCAGCGCGCTGCTCCCACGGCATAGCTGCCCATGCAGTTCTGGCCTCTAGAGCAGTGTATATGGCTTCTTGCACCTGTTTTTTGTCTGCTATGTGGTACTGACCTACTATGTGTTTATGGTCATGTGGTGGGGTCATATTTCTAGTATTCCCTGTCCTTACCTCCTGCCCATTTATATACATAGGAACGTCTACTTGAGCGTTGTAATACGCTTTGTATTGTTCTAATACATCTTTTCGTTCTGGACTTCCTGGTGCAAAAGATTTAATGGTTTCATTATATGCTACTGGTACTTGAAAAAAGCCTTTACCCATAGTTTGATTTTTTTATGATGATGATATAATTAACTAAAAGCAAAAGTACAAATTATATAACGCCCTAAAAAATGACAGCTCACTTAATTCTAGGCACTTTGCAGTGGCTGTGCCACGAGGCTAACTAATCTCTTATAAGGCTAGAATTAGCACCTCCTACCCCAACTAAACGCTCGTATAAATCTCCAAAGCCTTTAAAATAGACCAATATTTGATATTGGTTTTCTGTAAAGTGAAAGCTCCCGTCTATTGCGTATGGATCAAAATTTTCAATACTGCCTGAGGCTAAATTTTCATTAGCCAGCGCATAGCTGTAATTGTAAAAACCCTGCTTAAATAGTATTTTGGCCTGGTAACTATTACTGGCTGGGTCATAAGACATTTTGTACTCAGGGGTTAATTCATAGTTATTGAATTTCCCAATGACGTATAAATGGGTGTTTTCGTTGCCAAGACCAGATGGTTGTAAGCCAAAGTGTACCCATGAATAATCAGCCTCTCTCTGTGGGATAATGCCTTGAAGGGTCCTGACCATAAAGTCTCCGTTTAAATCTGGAAAGTAGGTATAGGGCTTGTTGTTTCTGGGGGTGTTGGTATATAAATAATGTTCGTAAATATCATTGAGTTCTATCTGTCTAATGGTGGCTGTAGCGGCCCTAATATCCTTGGTGTCAAAATTTAAATATTCATTACCACCTTTGAAACTGCTAGGTAAATCATAGTCATAGACTAGGGTGGCGCCATTGTTAAACTGAGGTTGTAGACCGCTTTTGATCTCTGACCATTGGTAGTTTTTAGTAAGGACTACTTTGAGTTCAGTTTCTGGTTTGTTTAGACTTATTCCTTGGGTATTGATAGAAAACTGTAATACTTGGTGGCTGTTCATCTTTTCAAATGTTCTACTCCTTCTCACTGATGCCTGAACGCTTACCGCGCCTTCATAGACCATAAACTTTCTTGAAAACTGCAGAATGTCTTGTGTATTATAAATCTGAAGCATATAGTTTCCAGAAATTTTAGGACTTACAAATTCATTGGGAATAGAGAGTTGAAAGTGGGTATATGAAACTAGTGTATTGTAGCTGTTGGGGTGCTGTAAAATCCTCTGGTTGTCTACGCCTTCTAGATATTGTGGTTTTAATAAATCTGAGGGGTTCCAATCTGACCGGCAGTGTATTATTTTGTAATAATAGTCTTGCTCATTGGCCAATAGGTCGTCAAATTGAAGCAGCATGATTTCACCTAATTTTACAATGGGAAATTGATCGCCTGTGGTACTTTTAAACTCAATGGTTTTAATATGTGAGGGGGGGGCTACCTCAAGGATCTCCTGTCCTGTTGAATGCCAGAAAAAAAATAGACAAATTGAGAAGTAGCTATATTTAAAATGTTTAATAAAATTAGGCATTTCAAAGGATTTAAAGCATTAAAGATAAACAAAAATAAGGCCTTTAAATGACCCTTTGTTTTTACTTCTAAATTTATGAGTAATTATTATGAATACTTTCCATTATGTGGTAAATTTGTGGCGAATTTTTGTTTACTTAAGGTTATAAATATATGTCTAAAGACATCCAGATTAAAAAAGGATTGGATATTCATTTAGTGGGTGCTGCCAAAGCACAAACCAATTCAACCAAAATAAGTACTACTTATAAGGTTTCACTAAAAGATTTTCACGGATTAGTGCCAAAATTATCTATTAAAGAAGGCGACCGCGTTCAGGCTGGAGCGTCTTTGTTCTATGATAAAAACAAGGAGTCTATTCGGGTAGTTTCTCCAGTAAGCGGTACTTTAACTGCTGTTGAACGAGGTGATAGAAGAAGGATTCTATCTCTTAGTCTTGCTTCAGATGGTGCTCAAACTACGGTTCAGCACCCTGTTATAGATATTATTGCCTCAGACGCCACAGCTATAAAAGCATATATGCTTATGGCAGGTGTTTGGCCTTTTGTAAAGCAGAGGCCTTATGACGTGATTGCAGATCCAGACCAAACACCTAAAGGAATTTTTATTTCTGCTGTAAATACGGCGCCTTTGGCTGCAGATTTAGATTATGTGCTCAAGGGACAAGAAGAAGTTCTTCAGGCTGCTGTGAGAGCTTTGTCAAAATTAACTTCAGGGAGCGTACACCTGTCTGTAAAAGACCAAAATAGTCCTATGGCAGGCTTAAAAGACTGTAAGGTTCATGTGGTTTCAGGACCTCACCCTTCAGGTTTGGTGGGGACGCTTATTAATAAAGTAGATCCTATCAATAAGGGAGAGGTGGTATGGACCCTTAGCGCTCAAGACCTTTTAATCATTGGAAATTTATTTCAAAATGGAGTTTTCAATGCTACTAGAACATTTGCTTTGGCGGGTTCAGCTATTAAAAACCCTCAATATTTTACAGCTCATATTGGAGCAGAATTAGCTCCTATTGTTAATATAGCTGGTGTGGCTCAGCAGCATTACAGACTCATTAATGGAGACGTTCTCACTGGTCTGACTGAAGATAAGGAAGGATATCTTGGGTATAGAAATACAGTAGTGACTGCTATTCCAGAAGGAGATGATTATGAATTTTTTGGCTGGAACAAACCAGAATTTAATAAGATGTCTACCACCAGAGCCCTTACTTTTTCTTGGTTATTTCCTAAAAAGAAATACGATTTAAACACTAATACTAACGGAGAACACAGGGCTTTTGTAATCACTGGAGGTTACGAAGAAGTCTTTCCCTTAGATATTTACCCACTACAATTGTTAAAATCTTGTATGGTAAATGACCTTGATGAAATGGAGCAATTAGGTTTATATGAGGTAGCGCCAGAAGACTTTGCGCTCACAGAGTTTGTGTGTATTTCTAAGCAGCCACACCAACAGATAATAAGAGAAGGATTGGACTTTTTACAAAAAGAAATAGGATAGTATGAGCTTTAAGGACAAATTACACGGTATTAAAGAGCAGTTAAAAGGAAAGAAAATTGCACCAGCATTTAACGCACTACACACCTTTCTTTATACGCCAAATGAGACCACCCATTCAGGAGGTCACCTAAGGGTGGTAGATGATTTAAAGAGAACCATGAACACGGTTATCACAGCACTTCTTCCTGTTTTGTTATTTGGAATGTTTAACGCAGGTTACCAGCACTACGCTGCGGTAGATGCAGCCAATGGAACACCTAGAACTTTAGATATTTTAGGAAACTTTTTAACTTTTGATAACTTTTGGATGGGTGCATTGACCATCTTGCCTTTAGTGGTAGTCTCTTATGGAGTAGGACTGGCAGTAGAGTTTTTATTTGCAGTGGTTAAAGGGCATGAAGTAGAAGAAGGATACTTGGTTACTGGAATGCTTGTGCCACTTATTGTTCCTATAGATACGCCGCTCTGGATGTTAGCAGTAGCAGTAATCTTTGGTGTGGTCATTGGTAAAGAAGTATTTGGAGGAACGGGAATGAATATACTAAACCCAGCCTTAACTATTAGAGCCTTTTTATTTTTTGCTTATCCTACTTGGATGAGTGGAGACAAGGTTTGGGTTCACAAAGCGGTAGAATACGCAGGAACCCCTGATGCTATTTCTGGAGAAACAATTTTAGGTTATTTAGCACAGGGTAGAGGAGCAGAGTATTCCTATTCTATATCTGATATGTTCTTTGGTTTTATTCCAGGATCTGTAGGAGAGACCTCTACTTTTTTAATCCTTTTAGGGGGGCTTTTCTTAGTGTTCACTAAGATTGCAAGCTGGAGAATTATGTTAAGCGCCGTTGTGGGTGCTCTCACTATGGGACTTATTTTTAATGGAGTAGTAGGCGCAGGATGGATTACAGAGACTAGTAAATTTTACGGACTTATGAGCTTTGCTTTTTGGCAGCACTTAATTGTAGGTGGCTTGGCCTTTGGTATTGTCTATATGGCTACAGATCCTGTAACAGGATCTCAAACCAATAAAGGAAAATGGTATTACGGCTTCTTTATAGGATTTATATCTGTACTCATTAGGGTCTTTAATCCGGCTTACCCTGAAGGAGTTTTCTTAGCCATTTTATTGATGAATGTATTTGCACCTACTATAGATCACTATGTACTGCAAGGAAATATTAAAAAACGTTTAAAGCGTGCAAAAAATAATGCCGCTGTAACCTTACAAGTAGAAACCCTTTAGTTATGGCTATAAACACAGATAAAAACATCTATACCATTGCTTTTGCTTCCGTGATGGTAGTGGTTGTTGGAGCAGTACTTGCCTTTTTGGCATCGGCGCTAAGCGCCAAAATAGGAGAAAATGAGCGTTTAGAGAAACAGCAAAACATCCTTTATGCCATGGGCGTGAATGAAAATGAAGGCGCAGGTTCTGTAAACTTTATTGGGACAAAAGATGTAGCCGCTTCTTTTAGCACTTATATAAAACAACAATTGGTGTTAGAGGGTGATAAAATAACCTCAGATAACACCGCTTACCTAATAGATCTCAAGAAAGAAGAAACCAATGCCAAAGCTGGAAAAACTAGAAGACTGCCTGTTTTCATTGGAGAGAAAGGCAGTAAGAAATTTTATATTATTCCTATGAGGGGCAAGGGTCTTTGGGACGCTATCTGGGGCTTTGTAGCACTAGATGAGCAGATGGTAGTTCAAGGGGTTTATTTTGATCACAAAGGGGAAACACCTGGCTTGGGTGCCAATATAAAGCAGCGTTACTTTATGGATGACTTTAAAGGGGAATCTATTATGAGTAACGGAAACTATAGTGGAATTACTGTTGCCAAAGGAAATAATGATCCTATCAATGAAATTAAAGATGACAATGAGGTAGACGCTCTTGCAGGTGCTACTATTACTGGAGATGGCGTTACAGCTATGATTAAACAGAGTATTGCACTTTACAAGCCTTATTTTAAAACCATCGCTACTAACTAAACTATTATGGGAATTCTTTCAAAAAAAGACACTGCTTTAATTTTAGATCCTCTTGCAGACAATAATCCTATTACCATTCAGGTATTGGGAATCTGTTCTGCCTTAGCTATTACTGCGGAATTAAAAGCCTCTATAGTCATGGCAGTTTCTGTGATGTTTGTATTGGCTATGGGAAATGTTGTGATCTCTCTAATGAGAAATATCATTCCTTCAAAAATTAGGATCATTGTACAATTGGTAGTGGTAGCTACTCTAGTAATTGTAGTAGACCAAGTTTTAAAAGCCTTTGCTTACGAACTCAGTAAAACACTTTCTGTGTTTGTGGGACTTATTATTACCAACTGTATTATTATGGGGCGTTTTGAGGCTTTTGCTCTAGCTAACGGTCCTAGAAGGGCTTTCTTAGACGGAATAGGAAATGCTGCAGGATATGGATTTATTTTGGTAATCGTCGGTTTTTTTAGGGAGTTATTAGGCTCTGGAACTTTACTTGGAATGAAGGTGTTAGGTGACCCTATAGAAAAAACAGGGCTGTATGCCCTTGGATATGAAAACAATGGTTTTATGTTGTTATCTCCCATGGCCCTTATTGTTGTTGGACTTATTATTTGGGTACAACGCTCTAGAAACCCAGCTTTAATAGAAGAAAACTAACAACTATTTATACAAAACATCATGTTAGAACACATTGAATTATTTTTTAAGTCTATTTTTATAGATAATATGGTTTTTGCTACTTTCCTTGGAATGTGCTCTTATTTAGCCGTATCTAAGAAAGTGACTACCGCAGTAGGTCTTGGAGCTGCTGTTATTTTTGTATTGGCTGTGACGGTTCCATTAAACTGGTTGTTGGATCAATATTTACTCAGAGATGGCGCCTTGGCCTGGTTAGGTCCAGAATACGCAGAATACAACTTGAGCTTTCTTTCTTTTATTCTATTTATTGCTACCATTGCCACTATGGTTCAGTTGGTAGAAATTGTAGTAGAGAAATTTAGTCCTTCTCTTTACAATTCTCTAGGTATTTTCTTGCCTCTAATTGCAGTAAACTGTGCCATTTTAGGAGGTTCATTATTTATGCAATCTAGAGACATACAGACTTTAGGTCTGGCTTTTAATTACGGATTGTCTTCTGGTATTGGATGGTTTCTAGCCATTTTAGCCATTGCAGCTATTAGAGAGAAAATTAGGTATTCAAATGTCCCAGCCCCATTAAGAGGTTTGGGGATTACCTTTATTATAACAGGACTTATGGCTATTGGGTTTATGAGTTTTGGGGGGATGCTTACAGGAGGAGATGAAGCGCCTGCAGAAGAAGTAGTTGCCAACGCAGCAGTAGCTGAACCTTTACCTTTAGAAGGCCTCCCGGCCGATGCTGCTTTAGAAGCTCAAGAGAACAGCTCTTTAGACAAGACTGAGAACACAGAAAAATTAGCTGCAGTAGACGCCTCTACTGATGCTGCTAACGATATAAACGAATAAGCATGATATTAGCCACAACCATCGCAGGAACTATTTTAATCACCGTGGTAGCATTCTTAGTATTGCTGCTTTTATTGGTAAGTGTTTTGTTATTTACTAAAGAAAAGCTATCTCCTTCTGGCCCCGTTACCATCACAATTAATGGGGAGAGAAAAATTGAGGTAGCTTCTGGTAGTACCTTGCTTTCTACTTTGGGGAATCAAAAAGTATTTTTACCCTCAGCTTGTGGAGGTGGAGGTACTTGTATTCAGTGTGAATGCCACGTACTCTCTGGAGGAGGTGAAGCACTGCTAACAGAAACCCCTCACTTTTCTAGAAAAGAGCTTTCTTCAGGGGCTCGTTTGGCTTGCCAAGTGAAGGTGAAACAAGATATGGAGATCACCATTCCGGAAGAAGTTTTTGGAATTAAAAAGTGGCCAGGAAAAGTAGTGAGTAACTACAATGTTGCCTCTTTTATCAAGGAATTTGTAATAGAAATTCCAGAAGACATGAATTACAAAGCTGGAGGGTATATCCAAATTGAAATACCTGCTTGTGAGGTAAAATATGCAGATATGGATATTACGGCCCACCCAGAAGAGCATGAAACACCAGACAAGTTTAAAGCAGAATGGGATAAGTTTAAGTTATGGCCATTGGTCATGAAAAATCCTGAATTAGTAGAAAGGGCCTATTCTATGGCTTCTTTCCCTGCAGAAGGAAGGCAAATTATGCTAAACGTACGGATAGCCTCTCCACCTTGGGACCGTGCTAAAAACGGGTGGATGGATGTAAACCCTGGAGTAGCCTCTTCTTATATTTTTGGTTTAAAACCAGGAGATGACGTTGTGATTTCAGGACCTTACGGTGAGTTCTTCATCAATGAGTCTGAATCTGAAATGTTATATGTAGGGGGTGGTGCAGGAATGGCACCTATGCGTTCTCACTTATACCACCTATTCAAAACCTTAAAGACCAAGAGAAAAGTAACTTACTGGTATGGTGGACGTTCAAAAAGAGAATTATTTTATATAGACCACTTTAAGCAATTAGAAGCAGAATTTCCAAACTTTAAATTCTATATGGCCCTATCTGAGCCAATGCCAGAAGACAATTGGAAAGTGAAGGAAGATATAAACACAGAGGGAGATGGTTTTGTTGGTTTTATTCACAATTGTGTGATTGACCAGTATTTAAGTAAGCACGAGACACCAGAAGATATTGAATTGTATTTCTGTGGTCCCCCTCTTATGAACCAAGCTGTTCAGAAAATGGGTGAAGACTACGGAATTGCAGATGAGCACATTCGCTTTGATGATTTTGGAGGATAATTTCAAAAGCCCGCTACTGCGGGTTTTTTTTTACAATAAAGTTTAGAAAATGAAATCACTCACTGAACAAGAGCTACACAATCTAGCCATGAATATAGTAGGCCGAGAACTTGAGGCAGACGGTTTTGAATTTATGGCGGTTAATAGTACCTTAAAAAAGCACCCTCAATTTGTTTGTCTTAAAAATAAAGACTTGCATTTCATATTAGTTAGGGCAGTGTTATACCCTGAAAATCCTTATGAAATGATAGGGGAGACTGCCTTAAAAATGAAAGAACATGCAGACAAATTTGAGGCCCATACCTACTATGCAGGCGTAGGCTTACACAATATAGAAGATCCTAGCCTGCCCCTTTATTTAAACAACCCCTATACGGTCACTTATGGAGGGCTTATTCCTGTTAAAAAAGATGAATAATTTAATAAAATTTACATCAGTTGTTTTGTTGTGTCTTGTGGTTGCCTGTGGTGCTAAAAATACCGTGCCACAAAAATTCAAACTTCAGGGAGAGGCTCTGGGAACCACCTATGGCATAAGCTATATTGCCACTTCTGAAAGCTTGGAAAGAGCTGCTATTGATTCTTTAATATTTGCAGTAAACCAGTCCATGTCTACCTATTGGCCAGACTCTGATATTTCCAAGATCAATAAGGGAGACAAATCAGTTTCTGTGGAACTTATGTTTCAAGAGGTATTTTTACTGTCTAAGGATATTTACGAAGCTTCTGGAGGTTATTTTGATCCTACCGTAGGCACTCTAGTCAATGCATGGGGTTTTGGTCCGGGCACTGCCATCAATATGAGCCCTGCAGTAGTAGACAGCCTTATGCCTTATGTGGGCTATGATAAAGTGCGTTTAAACGGTTCCTTTATAGAAAAAGAAAGGCCAGAAATTTACTTTGATTTTAACGCTATTGCCAAGGGGTATGCCATAGATAGGATAGGTGTTGTTTTAGACCGTCTGGATATTGAAAATTACCTCATAGAGTTGGGTGGAGAACTACTAGCTAAAGGAATGAATATAGCAACCGATACATCTGCTGTCGTTTCACTAAAAAAATGGTTGGTAGGAATAGACCATCCCCAAAATGAAGACAGGAATAAACCCATTGTTTTGGTGCAGCTTCAAGATGGTGCCTTGGCTTCTTCTGGTAATTACAGAAAGTTTAGAGAAGACCTTTTTACTGGAGAAAAATATGTACACACTATAAATCCACTTAGTGGCTATACAGAAAACAGCAGTACTTTAGCGGCTAGTGTTTTAGCACCTACATGCGCTATTGCAGACGGTTATGCCACTGCTTTTATGGCAATGGGTTATGAAAAAGCTATTAAATTAGTAGAAAATAACCCCACTTTAGAGGCCTTTTTTGTCTACATAGACCCTGCAACAGGAACATTGGCTCAGTATATGAGTTCTGGATTTAAAGAAGTGGTTTTTGAACAAAAGGAATAAGCTCTCCCGCAGCTAGCCTGTATTTTATAATTTTTTCTGCACCTAATTTTTGAGTGAAATCTATGGCTTTAAACTGAAAACCAGCCTTTTTTAGGTAGTCCCCGTAATCCTTTCCATATACTCTTACATGGTCATACTGACCAAAAATAGCAGCCCTTTCTTTTGGGTTTGTAATGGTAGGATCTTCAAAAGTACTAGCTCTCTCTAAGTCCTGAGGGATCTGAAAAACACCCCATCCGCCTGGTTTCATAACCCGGTACAACTCTTCCATGGCTTTTAGGTGGTCTTCTATATGCTCCAGCACATGGTTGCACAGTACTACGTCAAAACTATTATCCTTAAATGGAAGCGCACAAATATCGGCTTGTATCATAGCTAGAGGAGAGTAGAGGTCTGCAGAGGTGTAGGTAATGTTCTTCATGGTTTTAAAACGGCTGTAAAAGGCCTGTTCTGGCGCCATATGCAGTAGCTTAATAGACTCCGTGAAAAAAGAAGTTTCTTCTTGTAAAAAAAGCCATAACAGTCTGTGGCGTTCTAAAGATAATGTGCCAGGGGCCAATACCCCCGCCCTTGTTTTCTCATATCCGTAAGGGAGAAATTTTCTATAAGATTTGCCGTCAATAGGATCTGTGTAGTTTTTGCCTCTAAGCCAAAACGAAAGTAAGGGCCTAGCCCAGTAACTAGCTTTAATTAAAAAAGGCCTAGGAAATATTTTTAGAATCCAAGAAAATACTGCTCCGTTCATGGTTTTTTAGGCCCTAAAGGGTTTTTCTTCGTCTGAGCTAATTCCGAGTGCTTTGTATATATAATCAAAGGTAGAGAGCAACTCTGGCTTGCCATTTACAAGTGCTACATTGTGTTCAAAATGAGCAGATGCTTTACCATCTGCCGTTAAAATAGTCCAACCGTCGTTTAATTGGTTTATTTTGTGGGTACCCATATTGGTCATGGGCTCAATGGCCACCACCATTCCTTCTACAAATTTTTTACCCCTACCTCTTTTTCCGTAATTTGGCATTTCAGGGTCTTCGTGCATGCTTTTTCCTAATCCGTGACCCACCAATTCTCTCACCACTCCATAGCCGTGTTTTTCAGTGAATTCTTGAATGGCATAACCTACGTCTCCCACCCTGTTGCCTGCCTTAAAAGCTGCAATGCCTTTATAAAGAGAAGCCTTAGTGACGGCTAATAATTTTTTTACGTCAGTAGCAACCTCTCCCACCTCAAAAGTATAAGCATGGTCTCCATAAAATCCATTTTTAAGTGCACCGCAATCTATAGAAATAATGTCTCCCTCTTGTAGGGCTTTTTTGTTGGGAATTCCGTGAACCACTTGCGCATTGGGACTCATACAAAGGGTGTTTGGGAAGTCATAGAGGCCCAAAAAGCCAGGAACGGCCCCGTGGTCTCTAATAAACGTTTCTGCTAAGGCGTCTAGTGACAGGGTACTCACTCCTGGTTTAACTTCTCCAGCAAGCATCCCCAGTGTCATAGATACTATAAGGGCGCTTTCACGCATGAGTTCTATTTCTTCTAAACTCTTTATTTTAATCATAGGGGCAAAGGTATTATAAATTTTTTGGAGCTTAAGCCAGTAAACTTTTTCCTGTCATGGCTTTTGGCTGGGCTATACCCATAAGCGCTAAAATAGTAGGCGCTATATCTCCAAGAACTCCTTCACATACTTTTTTAATGTTATTATCTACTAAAATAAATGGCACAGGGTTGGTGGTGTGAGCAGTATTAGGAGACCCGTCTGGGTTTATCATGGTGTCACAATTTCCGTGATCTGCAATCACTAAAACGGAATAATTTTGACTTTTTGCGGCCTCTATGACGCTCTTGACGCAGCCGTCTACTACCTCACAGGCCTTAATGGCTGCTTTCATATCTCCTGTGTGGCCTACCATGTCTGGGTTAGCAAAATTGAGACAGATAAAGTCTGCAGATCCTTTTTCTAGTTCTGGCACTATGGCATTTCTTATATCATAGGCGCTCATTTCAGGCTGTAAATCATAAGTAGCCACCTTTGGTGAAGGGCAAAGCAATCTAGTTTCTCCTTTAAAGGGAGTTTCTCTACCGCCGTTAAAAAAGAAAGTAACATGTGGGTATTTCTCCGTTTCTGCAATTCTAATTTGTTTTTTGCCTGCTTTAGAGACTATCTCTCCTAGTGTTTCACTAATATTATCTTTGTCAAAAATAACGTGCACCCCTTTAAAAGAGGCATCATAATTGGTCATGGTTACATAGTACAAATCTAGTTTGTGCATATTTTGCTCATGAAAATCTTGTTGGCTTAAGGCTTGGCTTAACTCCCTTCCTCTGTCTGTTCTAAAGTTAAAAAACAACACAACATCTTCATTTTTTATGTGGCAATTGGTGCCTGCATTTTCATTGATCAAAGGCGCTAGAAACTCATCTGTAATACCTTCTTTATAGCTGCTCTCTATGGCAGCTACTAAATGCGGTGTTTTTGTTCCTGTTTGATTTACCAAAAGATCGTAGGCTTTTTTTACACGTTCCCATCTGTTGTCCCTATCCATGGCGTAGTACCTGCCAATGAGGGTGGCCAATTTAGTAGGAGTGTCTCTGCAAAAGTCTAACAATGCCTGAGTGTAAGCAGCACCACTTTTTGGATCTACATCTCTACCATCTGTAAAAGCGTGTACATAACTTTCAGCTACTCCTGCGGCAGCGGCAGCGTTTATAAGTCCTCTTAGGTGGCTGGTATGACTGTGTACCCCACCATCAGAAAGGAGCCCGACAAAATGAATGGGTTTTTTGTTTGCTATGGCGTACTTAAAAGCCTCTTGTATGGCAGACTGGTCTTTTAGACTGTCGTCTTTTACTGCCAAATTTATTTTAGCTAAGTCTTGATACACAATTCTTCCTGCCCCCAGGTTCATATGTCCTACCTCTGAATTTCCCATCTGTCCCTCTGGCAATCCCACATGCATGCCATCTGTTCTAAGGGTGGCGTAGGGGTATTCTTTGTAAAGCTGGTCAATATAAGGAGTGTTGGCTTGTTCAATAGCAGAAATACTTGGATCTGGAGATTCCCCCCATCCATCTAAAATCATTAAAAGAGTCTTCTTGTTCATAGTCTAATATTTACATCTTCAAAATTAAGCCCTATTGCTCAATAGAAGACATTTACAACTTGTTTTTTTAAGAGGGAAGTTATTTTAATGTAGATAATTCTGTTATTTTAAATCTTCTGTACAACAAAAGGCTTTTATGGCCTATTTTGAGAGAAGCTGTTTTTTAGTCCGGATTCTTGCGTTCTTATTAGATATGTTTTTTAAATAAAATGTTTTGGCATGTTAATTTAAAGAAGAATCAAAAAGTGACTTTAAGGAATAAAGCACTAAAGCCATTATAAGTTTTTAAGCATTTTGTAATGCAGACCCACCTCTGAAATTTCAAAAGCATCTCCTAGCTTTCTATAACCCAATCTTTCATAAAAGCCCACTGCTTTTATTCTGGCATTCATCCATAGTAACTCACAGCCTTGCTTTTTTAAAATGAACTCTCCTTCTTTAAGAATCTGAGCGCCATATCCTTTCTGGTGTTCAGCCTCTAGTACTGCCATTCCTCTAAGCTGCATTTGCTGCTTTGAAAAGTTATCATCTGTGCTGTTGGCCATAAAGCTAGCCACTCCAATTAAATTTTTACTTAAAAAAGCGCCTAAATGTAAAGTAGAGGGTAGTTCATCTCCCTGGAAAGCACAGCTAGAGAGTGGCTTGCCTTTTCGGAGTTCTGGGTGTCTAACCGTGTAAGTGTCCAGAGGACTAATAATTTTTATATGGAGTATCAATAAAAGGCTTTATTTTTTATTTAGCTGTAGTTTGCTATAGTAACTAAAGTTTTAAAAGGACTTAAAAATAATTTCTACCAAATTAGCTATTTTTTGAGGATGTAAATATATCCCTGCTCTATTTGTTTCGGATTTTTTAAATGCAAAACATAAAAGTAAGTCCCACTGAGTTTAATGTGCTCCCAAAAGAGGTTATTACCTTTAAGTATAGAGCTCCATAATACTTGGAATTTAAGGACTCCATATCTGTTGTAAAGAAGAAAATGTCCTTTTCTGTCCGGAGTATAGTCCTTAAATATTGGTATTTCATTAATGTCATCTCCATTAAGAGTGATGATGTGATTGCCGTAGGGTTTTTGTTTTTTTTCTGGAGTAATACAGTCACAAAGTGCCAGCCTGGTGTATTTATTTGCAGGAAATCTCTCGGTCACAATTCTTTGGCTTTGCCCAAGCTCTTTTTCGTCTGCTAAAGTAGCTTCAAATTGGGGCACAAGCCTAGAACTAATAATTTCCCAATTTTTATTTAAAGGGTTCCAGCCAGCCAGCCCAGGTTGGCCGATACCTTTTTTTTGGTAAAAAGGGAGAAGGGTTTTAAGAGATATGTAAACGCTCTTAGAACTAGAAGAAAAAAGATCCCAAAAACTCATGAGGTCTAGCTGTTTTATTCCAATTCTTTTAAGGGCATTTGGACTGCTATAAATAGCGCTATTAGCCAGGTTGTTTTGTTTAAAATGGTGCGCTACGGTTAGTTCAATATTTTGAGTATTTGATGAGATTTTTAATGGATAAAGTTTGTTTTTATTTCCAAACGGAAAGTTGAAAGATGGTCTAAGAACAGTTTTAATAGGTCCTTTTATATAGTTTTTGTGGTTATATCCAGAATAAACTGCATTTTCAAGAAATACTAAACCGTATTTTTTTTGATTAGTTTTTTTTAAAAGGCTTAGCACTCCTTTGTTTAAAATTACAGCATCTAAAAGCTTAGCCATTCCTCTAAGTGTTAATCCCTCAGAGTTTTCAACACTTAAAGAGCTTAAAAGCAGTACTTTTTCTAGCTGTATTATTTGTGGAGAACTCCCAGAATAAACTAAGCTTCCCATACTTAAGTCATTGATAGATATTTTATGAATACTGCTAAAGACGCTAATTGGAACTTCACTTTTCATACCTATTTTATCTTTAAAAAACACAGATTGTAGACCATAGGAGTACGGACTTGTAAATAGATAAAATATCAATAAAAAAATGCAATATTTAGATTTCATTTTTTACAAAATTTGCTGCCAATTATTACCATCACATTGAATCCAAGTAACACCAGGAATCAGAATTGTTTTATTGGCCTGGGGATCAGTTAACCCCACAAAAGCGATATTGAGAGTGATATTATGACCGCTTAGATTTTTTAGTATGTATATTCTACCCTTATTGTACTGATTGGCTAAAGGAAGTGAGAATTCTGTCACTTCTGATTGTATTAAAATAGTGGTTTGCTGATCTGTTAGGGAATGAGAATAGCCTTCAGTTGGCTCAATTTTTAAAGCCAAAGACCCATAGACGTCCAGACTTGCATTTGCAGTCGTTTTACCAAGCACCAACTGTCCTGATTTGGTAATTCTCATGGCTTCATTACCTTTAGTGCTAAAGGCTAACTGGTCTGCAGCAGCTCTGTATATACCTGTATTTGAATCTGATTTAAAGCTATAACTGGGTTCGTTTTCACTGCCGTTTGAGTTAGAAAAACCTTGACTTCTGATTTCTCCTGCAATATGTAATTTATTACTAGGCTTGCTTGTTCCTATACCTAATCTGGCGTACTTAGAATCCCAATAAATACCCGGCGCTGTATTACTAGAATTTTTTATTTCACTAAATACCCCTGTTTCATTTGCATACCAAAGGGTCCCTGGAGTTCCATTGGAAATTTTATAAAGATTTATGCTGTCTTGTTCTGTAAGGGCTGTTTCTAAAATAGTTTGCTCAATGATAGTGGTGTTAGATTGTGTATTAGAAACCTGTTCATGTTCATGCTCATATTCATAGTTGTGCTCGTGTGGAGGAATAACAGGTATGGGTAAGCTTCCCCAAGCTACTTTATTGTTTTCTAAAGTCATGAGCACTTGTTTTTCTCTTCCATGAGCAAGTTTGTCAGGAATTATACTATTTGTGTTAATTAAGTGGCCATCAATTTTTTTAACTTCTAACAGAAGGCTATCTGTTTGGTTTTGTACCCAAAGACTTTCATAGCCATTTTTTTTACTACCTGCAAAAACTTGCTTATTTTTAGGAATGTGAATCCATGTTTTCATTCCTGTGCTATTAGTGAATAAAAAACTAGTATTAGAGATTGCAATTAGGCTTGCTGGATTTGGAATTAGATCAGTGTTAAACTCACAAAGAGGCACCCACCTATCTTCATAAAAAAAGAGACAATTCTGGCTGCTGTTAAATACAAGGGCCCCATTTAAAGGAACAATTAAGTCCATTTCTTGGTCTGTTAACTGAGTGAGCACAAGTACTTTTGTTTTGCTTTCTAGCTCTAGAATAGAAGCAGGATGAATGTCTAAGTGATGACTCCCAATTTTAATTTGCCCAAAGGCGTTTGTATGAGAAGCCAGAATTAACAAAACTGAAATAAGAGAAGTGATTTTCATATGAAGCTCGCTTCCTATGAAAATACGATTTCAATTTCCAAACCTACCTCAAAAGATTATTATTACGACCAATAGGGTTGTATGCTCTATTAACTACACTAAAAAATATACGGAGCTTAAATGAAGAGCTGAAAAGAACTTGATAAATGATATTTAACTTATTGAAAAGATGCTATTTGAGATATTTAAAATCTATTTAAAAAGTGGGGATTTCCGTAATTTCCTCTGCAAGCTTGTCTTTTCTGAATAGCTTTGCTTCTAAGTTTCCCCTTAGAAATATTTGGTCACCTAGCACCTCAAGGTAGCTTCCTTCTCTTAGACCAATTACTGGAATATTATGGAAATGGTGAAACTCTTTTATTCTAGTTTCTCTAGATTCTCCTTGATGTTTTAAGCCTGGAATAGGATCTATATAGTGGGCATTTATATTAAAAGGGATAAGCCCCATTGTTTTAAATTTTTTAGGCATGACTATAGGCATATCATTAGTAGTTTGCATATTTTGGCCTGCTATATTACTCCCTGCACTACAGCCTAAATAAGGCGTTCCACATTCAATTTTGTTTTTAAGTGCTTTTAGAAGGTCCAAATCATAGAGTGTTTTAAGCAATACAAATGTGTTGCCCCCTCCAGTAAACAAAGCTTCTGCTTTTTCAATTCCTTTTTTCGGGTTGTCATAACTGTGAAGACCTATTATTTTTTTCCCAATCTTAGAAAATGCCTGGGAAACGTGTCTGGTATAGTGTTCATATGAAATACCTCCTGGTCTGGCATATGGAATAAAGGTGATGGTTGTTGCGTTTTTGTAAAAAACCTCAAGCCTGGGTAGCAGGTAGTTTAAAAAAAGATCTTCTGGTAGGGTGCTGGTACTTGCTAAAATGAGATGCTTCATACTTATTTCATTTGCTAATTAACAAAAGATTAAAGGTCCTATTTTTTTATTTATGAAAAACTTAGGTTTTCTTTATATAAATTAAACTTTAAATCAAAGATCTTAATAAACTGCTGCATATGAAAATTCAAAAAAATCAATTCTTCTCCTTATTGTTTTTACTCATAGGACTATCTGTTTTTGCACAGGAGAGAACTTTATTGAGGGGAAAAGTGATGTACAGGGACAGCAATGTAATTAATGAAAATGTGCTAAACGTAACAGCAGAATTAGCTACTATAACCAATGAAGACGGACAATTTGAAATTATGGTAACCTTGGACGATGAGCTAATTTTTACAGCTGTTAATTATAAAATAATTGGGATACTGATTACACAGGAAATTATTGACAATAAAAGATTGGTAGTTTCTGTGGATGAAAAAATAACTGTTTTAGACGAGGTGGTCGTAGGTCCAGAAAATACAGAAAAGTTTTTGGCTCTTAAAAATGAAAAATTTAAAGGCTACACCTATGAAATTGACAGAAGTACAGAAGTAGATAATATTGCAGAAGCCGGTTCAGTTAGAGGCATGCAAAATGGATTAAATTTCGTGAGTTTGTTTAAATTACTTTTCAATTCTAAGAATGGAATTCCTTCAGAGTCCATTTCTAAAATAAAATTATCTGATGTATTGAGACAGGTATTTGAAGATCGTTTTTTTATAGAAGATCTAAAATTACCTGCCATTCAAATTGAACCTTTTCTATTTTATCTTGACGCTCAAGTAACTCCTGAATCTTTATTGAAAAAGGAGAACGAGTTCCAATTGATAGATTTTTTAGTAAACCAGAGTAAGGGCTTTTTAAGTACTTTAAATGAGTAAATTTATTTTATTTAAGTTTCTTTTATTCTGTATTTTCATGCTTTTTGTAGCAGAGTCTTACGGGCAATCTTTTTTTTATCCCAGTAATTTTAAGGGTAGGGTGGTGAGTACTTCTAGTGAATTAGGAGCTATAAGTGTTCAAAACCTCAGTAGAGGTTATGCAACCATTACAGATGAGCTTGGTTTTTTTGAAATTAGAGCATTTGCTCAGGATAGCCTATTTATATCTGGAGTAGCCTTTAATGAAATTTTTTTTATAGTAAACGAATCACATATAAAACAGCAACTGGTCTATATTCCATTAGATGAGAAGATTGTAGCTTTGGATGAGGTAGTTTTAATGCCGTATAATTTAAGTGGAAATCTAAAGAAAGATGCTGCTTCTTTAGGACCTCAGCAGGTAGTGACTGCGAGTACTTTAGGACTTCCAAACGCGAATGTAAAACCTCTGATGCAAAGTGAAAGATTGCTCAGGGAAGCTGCCATGCCAAAATTTAACATAAGTATGTTACTTACTTTGCCTTTTAATCCCATTATTAATGAAATTACAGGAAGGACCAAAATGCTCAGAAAAAGAGTAGCTAGAGATAAAAGGTATCTATTGTCAGAAAAAATGAGAAGGTTCTTCCCAGATTCGCTATATGTGAACAAGCTTGGAGTGAAAGAAAAAAAAATAGATGATTTCTTTTATTTTTGTGAAATAGATGAGCGTTTTTTAGAGGTAGACAGGTCAGATAACCTCCTTTTGATATGGGAATTTTTAAAAGAGAAAAGTGTAGACTATTTAAAAAATAACGCCTTGTTAAAAGAGTAAATATGAAAAGATTGAAAGTATTTAGAGACCTTTTATTTTTAACAATATTCTGTCTTTTCGGGTTAACCTCTTGGAATGGATTTCAAAACATTCCAACTTCTCACAAATTCTACATCAGTGTTTCTCAGCTATCTTTTAGTGAAAAAGATCAAAGTTTTCAGATTACTACCAGAATTTTTATAGATGATTTAAATGACTTACTTAAAAACAGATACGGCATAGATGCATATTTGGGAACTGAAAAAGAACATCCCTCTTCTCAAAAATTCATAAACAGCTATTTCAACGACAAAATGCAGATTCGCCTTGACGGCAAAAAGATTCCTATGCGTATCATTGGGCATAAAAAAGACAATGACGTTTTCATATATTTTACAGAGGCTAAAGTAGTAGATTTTGAGAAAGTAAATGAATTGGAAGTGTATTGTTCTTTTTTGACAGATCTCTTTGAGGAACAGCAAAATGTATTTCACTTAAAGCTAAGAGGTATCAAAAAGAGTTTTTTATTGATTAAAGACAGCCCTTTGGGTGTTTTAAATTTTAATTAAAAAATGCGTAGTTTAATTAAAATACGTAATTTCAACCCACTTAAATAAATATTTTAATTATGAAAAAAATCACTTATATGGTGACTTCTTTTTTAATGCTTTTTGCTGCTGTTCTAGTGGCTCAAGAGCAAGCTCAAGAAGCTAGTAAAGAAGGGCACACCAATCAAAGTAAATTTAGACAACTCTACGAAGAGTTTTCTACCCCTAATAATTATAGATCAGCATCGGGTGCTCCGGGCCCAGATTATTATCAGCAGCAAGCAGACTATAAAATGGAAGTCACCCTAGATGACAAGAATGCTAAAATTTATGGAGAAGAGACTATTACCTACACTAACAACTCTCCAGACCAATTGGAGTTTTTATGGTTACAGTTAGACCAAAATGTAAGAGCTAAAACATCTAAATCTCCCCTTAGAGACGGTAGTGGTGTTCCTTTAGCTTCTCCAACTTCTTCTTTTGTTTCTTCTTATATGACTGAATCTTTTGACGGAGGTTTTAATATAGAGTATGTTAAAGATACCAATGGCAAAGCACTTCCTTATACTATTAACCAAACCATGATGAGGGTAGATTTACCTAGCGCTTTAGCAGCTAAAGGGCAGGTTTCATTTTCTATTAAGTGGTGGTATAACATTCCTGATCATACTATAGATAGGGCTCGTTCAGGCTATGAATTTTTTCCTAAAGATGGAAATAGAGCCTATGTAATTGCTCAGTTCTTTCCAAGAATGGCTGTTTATAATGATGTTGAAGGCTGGCAAAATCATCAGTTCTGGGGAAATGGAGAGTTTGCACTTCCTTTTGGCAACTATGAGGTGAGTATTACAGTTCCTTCAGATCATATACTAGATGGAACAGGAGTACTACAAAACATGAAAGAAGTCTTTTCTAAAGACATGATAAAACGCTATAATTTAGCTAAAAAATCTTATGATGCACCGGTGGTAATTGTCACTCAAGAAGAGGCAGAAGCTGCGGAAAAAGGATTTTCTAACACAACAAAAACATGGAAACTAAAGGCAGAAAATGTGAGAGACTTTGCTTTTGCTACTTCTAGAAAGTTTATTTGGGATATGCAAGCTGTAAAGTTTGGTGACCGAGATGTGATGGCTGTATCCATGTACCCTAAAGAAGGAAACCCGTTGTGGGAAGAATTCTCTACTAAGGCGGTGGCACATACCTTGAGATCCTATTCTTCTCATACCTTTGATTATCCTTATCCTAAAGCCATTTCAGTTCATGCTAAAAATCAAGGGATGGAATACCCAATGATCTGCTGGAATTACGGAAGGCCACAGGAAGATGGCACTTATTCTGACGGTGTTAAATACGGTATGATTTCTGTGATCATACATGAAGTAGGTCACAACTTTTTTCCAATGATTGTAAATTCTGACGAGCGTCAGTGGGCATGGATGGATGAAGGTTTAGACACATTTATGCAGTATATGGCAGAGCAAGAATTTGGACAAGCCTACCCGGATGCTATAACACCCTTAGAGGCATACCCTTCAAGAAGAGGTGCTCCATCTAAAATAGTGCCTTATATGGCAGGTGACCAAAGTTTTATATCTCCTATTATGTCTAATCCAGAAAATGTGTATCAACTGGGTCCAAACGCCTATGGAAAACCCGCAACAGCTCTTAATATTCTTAGAGAGACTGTAATGGGCAAAGAGCTATTTGATTATGCATTTAAGACTTATGCAAAGCGTTGGATGTTTAAGCACCCTAGTCCTGAAGATTTCTTTAGAACTATGGAAGACGCCTCTGCTGTAGATTTGGATTATTATTGGAGGGGATGGTTCTACACAACAGATGTAGTAGATATAGGTATAAAAGATGTTAAAAAGTACTTTGTAAGCAACAAACCTACTAAGGAAATGAAAGAGTATATGGCTGCTAGAAATATAACAGAGGCAGATTTACCTCCATTGGTCTATTTAGCAGCAGAAGATAGTGATAACTATTCCGCTGATCTGAAAGACAAGAAACCATCTGAGACTTCTCAATCACTGCAGTCTTTTATGATGGATAATATGTCTGAGGCAGAACGCTCAGTTGTGAAAGAGCCTAAATATTTTTATGAGATTACATTTAATAAGCCCGGTGGCATTCCAATGCCTCTAATTGTGGAATATAGCTATGCAGACGGCACTAAAGAGCTTATTACTTATCCAGCAGAAATATGGAGAAAAAGCGATAAAGAGGTGAAGCGAGTACTTTCTACAGAAAAAGAAATAGTAGGTATAGTAGTAGATCCTAAAGCAGAAACTGCAGATATTGACACAACTAATAATACTTGGCCTAAGGCTGAAACTCGCTCTGAGTTTGACTCTTTTAAGGCTGGAATTAAAAACTAATGACACACATATTATGATTTCCTTCTGTATGAAATCATTTCAATTTAAAAAGCCCTGCATATTTGTGGGGCTTTTTTATTTCGCTTTCAAACTTCTCATTATATTTGTGATATGATTTCTTTATATTTTTTATTCATAAGTGGGGCTGAGATTTTTTTCATCATGTTTATTGTGGTAATGGTCTTTGGTGCAGACAAAATTCCTGACATAGCCAGAGGCTTGGGAAAAGGAATGCGACAACTTAAAGATGCTACAGATGACATTAAGAAAGAGATCTATAAAACTGCAGAAAATCAAGGCATAGACACAAGCTTTGCCAAGGACATTAAGCAAGAAATAGACAAGGTAAAAGACAAGGTGAGTGATGTCACGGGTACCATAAAAAGAAATTAATTCATGGAGCAGTTATTAAATTGGGATCAAAGCTGCTTTATTTTTCTCAACGGGCTAGGAAATCACTACTGGGACCCATTCTTCCTTACAGTGACTCTTACCACTATATGGTTTCCGCTTTTTGTTTATTTTATTTGGTTGGCATTTGACGGGTATACCTCCAAAGAATTTTATTCTATGCTCTTAACCACTAGTGTAATGGTGCTTTTGGTTGCTGTATTTGGTGCATTAGTGAAATATGGTGTAGCTAGGCCAAGACCTTACCAAATAGTAGATTTAGTAGATCAAATTAGGGCATTAAAACCAATTAGTGGCTATAGCTTTTTTTCTGGGCATGCAGCCAGTTCTTTTTCTATAACCACCCTTTTATGGTTGTTTTTTAAAAAGCAAAAACCTTGGTTTGTTTGTTTTTTCTTTTGGCCTATTCTTTACAGTTTTAGTAGAATATACATTGGCGTGCATTTTCCACTAGACAGTTTCGTTGGAGCTAGTGTAGGAGTGGGCTCAGGATACTTGTTTTACAAGCTTTATACTGTTAAAATATTGCCAATATTGTCTTCTTCCTTAAGTAAAAAAGAGCTTCTATAACACCCTACTCATAGTGAGCCCATCTCTAATGGGCAACAGTGATGTTTGTACTCTTTTATCCGTAGCTAGTTTTTTGTTGTATTTTAAAAGTGCTTTGGTTGTTTTGTCTTTTGGGTCTAAAGGTGCTACTACCTTGCCTGTCCATAATACATTGTCTGAGAGTATGATGGTTCCTGGTCTAGAAACACTAAGGACAGCCTCAAAATAAGCGTCGTATTGCTTTTTTTCAGCATCTATAAATACCAAATCAAAGGGTCCTTCTAATGTAGGAATAATATCTAAGGCGTTCCCAAGATGTGCTACTATCTGATCTTTAAACGCACTCTTTTCAAAATATTTTTTTTGAATCTCAGCCAACTCTGGGTTTACTTCAATAGTGTGTAACACACCTAATTTATTAAGTCCTTCTGCCAAACAAAGCGCAGAATATCCGGTGTAAGTACCTATTTCTAATATTTTTTTTGGTGCTATTATATGAGAAAATAAACTCAATACTCTTCCCTGAAAGTGCCCCGTGATCATTCTGGGCTGAACCACTTTTATATAGGTTTCTCTACTGAGTTCTTGAAGCAGTAGCGGTTCAGACTCAGAATTTTGAGTGATATAAGTTTCTAGATCTTCTGATAAAAAGTGCATCTGGGAAGTTTTGTCACAAAAATACGTATTTAGAGGGGTTATTTAAGGGTCTTTTTTATGATTAGAAATTGTAATTTTGAGACATAAAAAAAATCATGATATTTAGAAATCACATAGAATTTGCCCAAAAGCTTGATATTAATGATCCTCTAAAAGAATACAGAGACATGTTTTATATTCCCAAGCACAAGGGAGCAGCAGTTTCTTATTTTACAGGGAATTCGTTGGGTTTACAGCCAAAAACGGCTCGTAAATATGTAGAGCAGATTATGAAGGATTGGGAAAATATGGCGGTAGAAGGGCATTTTTATGCAAAAGAGCCATGGTGGGAGTATCATGAAATGCTGGTAGCGCCATTGGCTAAAATTGTAGGCGCAAAATTATCTGAGATTTCTGTGATGAATACTCTAACGGTTAACCTTCATTTTTTAATGGTTTCATTTTACAGACCAACTGCTACTAGATACAAGATTTTATGTGAAGAGAAAGCCTTTCCTTCAGATCAATACATGCTTCAAAGCCAGGTGAAATTTCACGGTTTTAATCCTACAGACGCTATTATTGAGGTTGTCAAAAGGGCTGGAGAAGATTTTTGGAGAAAAGAAGACCTTTTAGCTGCCATAAATGAACACGGAGATTCTCTAGCACTCGTTCTTATGGGAGGTGTTAATTATTACAATGGACAGGTTTTTCCCATGCAAGAAATCACATCTGCAGCTAAGGAGAAAGGAGCCTATGTAGGTTGGGATTTAGCACATGCAGCGGGCAATGTACCTCTTGATCTTCATAATTGGGGCGTAGATTTTGCTAGTTGGTGTAGCTATAAATACTTAAACTCTGGACCTGGAAATACAGCCGCCATTTATATACATGAACAATATTTAAACAGAACAGACCTACCTAGATTTGAGGGATGGTGGGGTAGTGACAAGGAATTGAGGTTTAAGATGCAGGCTTCTTTTGTTCCAATGAACAACGCAGATGCTTGGCAGGTGAGCAATGCTCCTATCATAGCTATGGCTCCTTTTCTTGCCTCGTTAGAGATATTTAATAAGGTGGGTATGGAAGCTCTTTGGTCTAAGCAAAAACTATTAGTAGGTTTTTTAGAACATATAATCATAGAGCTAAGCCAGGCTAGTCTATTTGAAATAAGAGTGCTCACACCAAAAGAAAGGGGTTCACAGCTCTCTGTGTATTTCGCAAAACACGGTAGAACTATTTTTGATTTTTTAATGGCAGAGGGTTTTGTGACAGATTGGAGAGAACCTAATGTCATGCGTTTTGCTCCAGTTCCATTATACACCACTTTTGAGGACATTTATAAACTGGGACAGATGTTAGAAAGGGGTATTGAAAATGCCTTGAATGATTTGGATTTAGACTAATGAAATCAGGTTTTTTACTGGCAGCTATGATTTTAGGTTTTATATCTGAGTATTCTGGATTGCTGATTAGTTTTGTAGGCTTGTTAATTTCTGTGAGCCTTGTTTTTGTTGTTGGAATCTATATGTTAAATAAAAAGTATAAAGGCTGAGATTTAAATGCTTTTTCTTTAATCATATGTTGTTTTTTAGCTACTAATTATGCTTAAATTATGTAATTTTGAAGGATATAAGATGTTATTATGAGTGCCAAAAAAGGAAAAGTACAAGAATTAATAGAAGAAAAATTTCTAGAAGAGCGTAAAGTGTTTCTCTGGGGTCAGGTAGATGATCAATCAGCTAAACATGTCATTGACCGTTTGTTGTACTTAGACCTTCAAAACCACAAAGAAATACAGCTGATTATAAACAGCCCCGGAGGTTATGTAACTTCTGGTTTTGCTATCTACGACACTATAAAATCATTAAAAAGCCCAGTTTCTACTTTGTGTAGTGGCTTGGCAGCCTCTATGGGTTCTATTTTGCTTTCTGTTGGAGCCAAAGGCAGGCGTTTTATTCAGCCACACGCGCAGGTCATGATTCACCAGCCAAGTGGTGGCGCTAGAGGTCAAGCATCTAACATAGAAATTCAAGCTAGAGAAATCATTAAAACACGTGAGTTAAGTGCCAGAATTTTAGCTGATAATTGCGGTCAAGATTTTGATAAAGTAATGAAAGATTTTGACAGAGATTACTGGATGAATGCACAGGAGAGTATAGCGTACGGAATTGTTGATGCAATTTTATAAGTATTATCATTCTAGAATTCTATTCAGTTATCTCAAAGAATAAATTAATTAATATAAATGAGGGTTCGCAATAATATGCTGGACCCTTTTTTAAGCCTATAAAGACCAATTTTTACATTTCCTTTGCTGTTGCCTTCAATGTGTATTGGGTCATAACAATAGACTGTAGCTACTTCATTTCCCTGAGCAGTACAAGACTGCCTCCCAGTTCTTTTCCCATTTCTTTCTCCATCTGAATGGTTTCTCACAAACTTTACAAATTTTGCTGGGCAAAAAAGGTTTTTTGTGCATTTATTTAAAGAATTTTAGGAGCTAAGTGTGGTTGTGCATACTCGTATCTGGTCACTTTTTTTCCTAGCACATAGCCATCTAAGCCAATTCCAGCTACTGTAGCTGCCTCTACTAGGTTTATCCATCCATCTTTTGCAATAAGCTGCTCTGGGACATACAATTCCTGAATAGCTCCAACAATCATAATGCAGCCGTTCTCCTTTATCTCATACTCATTTACATAGGTACAGCTATATTTAATAGTACTCTCTTTTACAAAAGGTGCTTTATGGGCTCCTAGGTACTCTGGTGAGAGTCCTGCAGCTTCAAATTCTGAAGTAGTACTAGGATATTTTGCAGCAGTTTGGTGTGCGTTTGCAATGAGATCTTTTTGTGCATGATTTACAGTAAAGACACCTGTGTCTCTTATATTGTCATAAGTGTCTCTTTGTGTACTTAGGGGCCTAGAGGTAAAACCAATGAGTGCCGGTTGGCTTCCTAGATGTATGATTGAATTAAAAATAGCTAAATTTTGGCTGCCACTTTTAGATTGGGTTCCTATGAGGTTTAGGGACTTATATCCTGTACAACTATTAATTAGGTTGGCGCGGTACCTGGAGGGAAGGGTGTCTAGTGTAAGAATATTAAATTGTTTCACTTTGTATGTATTTAGTTAAACAAATATAACAAAGCAATGTCTAATCCTCGAGGTTAAATAAGTATAGTTTACAATAATAAGGGTTCAAGTAGTTGCTAAAAAAAGTAGCAGTATAACTCTTAAGACAAAAAAAAATCCCCATCTGGGGATTTTTTTTACTATTTTTTTTCAATTTATAAGCTACTGTGGCAGGCTAAAATCTTGTCAGTAGTTAAAAGTGTATTTTATAAACTTGCAAAAAGTTTTTTCATTTTTTCCAATTGCTCTTCTGCAAGTACATGATCTACAAGAATTCTTCCAGAGTGTTCGTCTGTAATAATCTTTTTTCTTGAGGCTATTTCTACTTGAACTTGTGGTGGGATAGTAAAGAAAGATCCTCCAGAAGCACCTCTCTCTATAGCTACAACAGCCAAACCGTTCTTCACGTTTGTACGAATTCGTTTGTAAGCATTAATGAGTCTCTCTTCTATTTGACTCTCGTATTCAGCAGATTTTTTTAAAAGCGCAGCTTCTTCCTTTTCTGTTTCTGCAAGAATGTCATTTAGTTCTTCTTTTTTATGCTTTAAGTGAGTATCTCTTGCCTCTAAACGCTCTTTTGAGTCTTCAATTACTTCTTTTTTCTGCTCAATTTGGGCTTTGAATTCCTTGATGTTTTTTTCTGCTAACTCTATCTCAAGCTCCTGAAATTCTACTTCTTTAGAAAGGGCATTGAATTCTCTAGAATTACGGACGTTTTTTTGCTGTTCTGTATATTTCTTAATGGCTGTCTTAGCGTCTTCCATTAAGTTTTTCTTAGCAGCAATTTCAACAGTAATTGTTTCTAAATCTGACTTTAATTTTTCTAGTCTTGTATTTAGACCAGAAACTTCATCTTCTAGGTCTTCTACTTCTAAGGGAAGCTCTCCTCTTACATTTCTAATTTCATCTACCCTAGAATCTATCAATTGAAGGTCGTATAAAGCTCTTAGCTTGTCTTCTACTGTTATCTCTTTCTTTGTTGCCATAACTAATAATACTTGATGGGGTTTGTGTTGCTCTCCGATAAAGAGATTGCAAAATTAGCAATTTTTTTGGTAAGAAAGCCCACTAAAAGATTTTTTGTAAACTGCTCACTTTCATAGTGGCCAATATCTACTAATAGAATTTTTTTTTCTGCTTTAAAAAAGTCATGATATTTAAGGTCTGCAGTAATAAAAACGTCTGCTTCAGCATTTTTAGCGGCCTCAATACCAAATGCCCCGCTTCCTCCAATAACTGCTATTTTTTTAATGTCTCTCCCTCTTAATTCTGAGTGTCTTATGCAGGGTGTTCCAAAGCTTTCTCTTAATAAGTGGAGAAATGCTGTTTCAGATAGCGAATTTTTTAATACACCCGTGCGCCCCATTCCTAAAGTTCCATTTGGATCTTTTGGGCTGAGATCTTCTTTGGGTATGAGCACCTCAATTTTTTCGAGTCCCAACCTTTGACAAATTTCATAATTCACTCCTAATACAGCGTTGTCTAGCGCAGTATGCATGCTGTAAATGGCAATATTATTTTTAATGGCTTTAATAGCCACTTGACTCACGTAGCCCTCTGGATTTATTTTTTTTAGACCAGCAAAAATGATAGGATGAAAACTTACAATCATGTTGTAATTTTTATTTATAGCTTCATCCACTACATTTTCTAAGCTGTCTAAGCATACCAAAATGCCAGAAACTTCCATATTTTCATCTCCTACCAATAACCCTATATTGTCAAAGTCTTCTGCCCAAGACAGTGGAGCAAGAGTTTCCAAAATATCTGTAACGGCTTTTACGGTCATAATTGTGAATTTGTGTTGGGAACAAATATAAATATTATAATTTCGTTCTCATGAACATCGTGAAATTGCTTTTGTGGCCTTTTTCTTTTATATACAGCTTAGTTTTAAGACTTAGGCATTGGGGCTATGATTCTGGCTTTTTTGCCAGTACTACTTTTAAAACGCCTACCATTTGTGTCGGTAATTTAAGCTTGGGAGGAACAGGAAAAACACCGATGATTGAACTCCTTTTGCGTTATTTTAACGCTAAGGAAAAAGATCCTTCTAATTACCGTGTAGCTGTTTTAAGTAGGGGTTATGGAAGAAAAAGTAAAGGTGTATTAGAAGCGTCGTCTTTATCTACAGTAGAAGATTTAGGAGATGAACCTTACCAAATAGCCCGCTCTTTTCCAGCCAATAGGGTAGTGGTGGCTACCTCAAGAGTAGCTGGAATGAAATATTTAGAGCAAAGTACTTTAAGTCAAACTCTTGGGCTGGTTCTTTTAGACGACGCCTTTCAGCACCGTGCTATCCGTCCTTCTTTAAATATATTACTCACTTCTTTTCACAGGCCGTTCCCGGCCGATGTTCTTTTGCCCTTAGGCACACTTAGAGACCTTCCTTCTCGAGCTAGTAGTGCAGATCTGATTGTGGTTACTAAGTGTCCTTTAACACTATCTAATGACCAAAGAGTTAAATTAATTAATGGAATTTCACCCTTGGCTAGCCAGCAAGTATTTTTTAGTTATTTATCTTATCAAGAGAAATGGCCAGGGCTTAAAAATGTCCTGCAAATGCAAGATTGTATAGGTGAGCAGATTACTTTGGTGACAGCTATTGCTAACCCAGAACCTTTATTGGCTTATTTAAATGCAAATGGAATTGATGTACTGCATAAGAAGTATGCAGATCACCATTTTTTTACTCCTATAGAGATTGAAGAGTTTGCCGCTATCCCTAAAATTATTTGCACTGAAAAGGATTTTGTAAAGCTAAAATACAGCTTAGAAAACCTCTATTATATTCCTGTAGAACATCATTTTTTTAAGGAAGATGAAATTGGGTTTTATCAGGCAATGTCTGCTTTACAAGTCTCTAAAAGGATCTGATAGAGATCATTCTCATCATAAGGCTTATTTAATACGGCTGTAAAGCCTATTTGCTCTAGCTCTTTCCAATGGTCTTTTTTATCAATGGCAGTGTGTGCAATTACAGGAATATTAGGATTAAAAGACCTAATAATTTGAGTGGCTTCTTGTCCTGTCATTTCTGGCATGTATAAGTCCATTATAATAGCTTGAAATATTTCTTTTTTAAGAAGGGCAATGGCCTCTGATCCACTCTTAACCGTTTTTGCAAATATTTTTTTCTTTGCTAAAGTTTTTAATGTAATGCTTTGGTTTACAAGGTTATCGTCAACTATTAAAACAGATAGTCCTTTTAGCGCGCTAAAATTTAAATTTTGCTTGTTGTTAAGTTTATTCTTGTCCCTTAAGCCAAGCAGCAATTCAAATTTAAAAGTACTCCCCTTGTTTAGTTTACTATCTATCACAAGACAGCTATTCATGATTTTTAATAATTGAACTACTATAGACAAGCCTAAGCCACTCCCATATTCTTTATTTTTGCTTTCAAGTTGCTGAAAGCGGTTTCTTATAATGCCTTGGTTTTCTATGGAGATACCAGAGCCTTGGTCTTTTACTTGAAAAGACAAAACACATGTTTCATCTACTTTTTTTAAGCAACTAATGAAAATGCTTACTGGTTTTTGATTTCCAAATTTTATTGCGTTGTCTATAAGATTTATGAGAATTTGAGTAATTTTTAAAGAATCTCCTTTTAATAGTTTAGGAACATTATGGGATATTTTAAAATCTAAAGAGCTTAGTGAGACTTCTGCATGTTTTTTAATGGTCTTAAATACATTGTCTACTAACTCATCAATGTCAAAAGATTCTTCTAAATAGTTTAGCTCATTAGTATCAATTCTTTTTAATAGTAGTGAGTCATTTATTAGTTTTAACAGATATGTAGATATTCTATCTAGTATTTTTAAGTCCTCCATCTGATCTTTTTGAGGATTGGACTTTAATAAACTTTTACTAATGGCAATGACAGCAAAGAGGGGCGTCCTTAATTCATGACTTAGGATCGTATTAAAATCATTGTTTTGCTTTGCTTTTTCAATGAATTTATGATTTTTTTTTTTGCTCTACGAGCACCCACAACAAGATAAAACAAAGGGATAATATACTGAAAGCAAAAAATAATAACACTCCTTCGTCTACGGAAGAATCAATAATTTTTAGTGTTTTCATGATAAATATTAATGCTATTTCTTTAAGTGTAATACTAAATCTAACAACCTATTGCTGTAGCCAGATTCATTGTCATACCAACCAATTATTTTTACCATACTCCCTATTACAGAGGTCATTTGGGCGTCAAAAGTACACGAATAAGGGCTATTATTAATGTCTACAGAGACTATAGGATCTTCTGTATAGGCTAAGATATTTCTATATTTATTTTCTGAAGCTTCTTTAAATGTAGCGTTAATTTCTTGAATATCTGTGGGTTTTAGCACATTAAAGGTGATGTCTGTCAAGGATCCGTTAGCCACGGGAACCCTAATGCCGCATCCGCCAATGGATTGAGAGAGCTCAGGAAAAATTCTTGTAAGTGCTTTAGCCGCACCCGTTGTGGTTGGGATTATAGATTGCCCAGCGGCTCTGGACCTTCTCAGATCCTTGTGTGGTTGGTCGTGTAAGCTTTGATCTGTTGTGTAAGAGTGAATGGTAGTGATATATGCTTCAGATATACCACAAAGCTCCTGAATGATTGCAATCATTGGAGCAGCATTGTTGGTGGTGCAAGAAGCATTTGAAATAATGAGGTCTTTTTCTGTAATAGTTTGCTCATTAATGCCCATGACTACCATTGGAATATTTTCATCGTCTGAGGGAGCGGCTAATACCACCCTTTTTGCACCAGATTTTAGGTGTTGTTCAAGGCTTTCTGTGCTTTTAAACTTACCTGTAGCTTCTATTACAATTTCTGCCCTACAGGTTGTCCAGGGAATATTTTGAATATCTTTTTCATTGTAAATAGGGATTTCTATACCATTTACTACAATTGAATTTTCTAGACTTTGAATTTGAGCTGTAGAAACTCCGTGAATGGAGTCGTATTTTAAGAGGTGACCCAGCGTTTTTGCTGGTGCTAGGTCGTTTATTCCCACCACCTCTATTTTGGGGTGGTCTATGAGAAGTCTAAATAGTGTTCTGCCTATTCGTCCAAAGCCATTAATACCTAGCTTAATTTTTTTTATATCGTTCATGGATAAAGCTTAGAGCATATGCTTGTGTGCTTTATAAGAAGAGCGCACTAAAGCGCCACTTTCTACATGTCTAAAGCCCATGGCCAAACCAGCTTCTTCATATTTTTTAAACTGTTCAGGAGTAATGAACTCTGTAACGGGTAGGTGCTTTTTTGAAGGTTGTAAGTATTGCCCAATAGTCACTACATCTACATTTACATTTCTAAGGTCTTGCATGGTTTCTAGAACTTCTGCTTCTGTCTCTCCTAAGCCTAGCATAATTCCAGATTTGGTTCTGTTAATCCCAGCTTTCTTTAAATAAGCTAAAACGCCTAAGCTTTTTTCATATTTGGCTTGAATTCTTACAGCTCTTGTGAGTCTTTTTACTGTTTCCATATTGTGAGAAACCACTTCTGGATTGGCTCTGACAATTCTGTCTATATGCCTCTCAATTCCCTGAAAATCAGGAATGAGTGTTTCTAAGGTAGTGTTTGGGTTGAGCCTTCGAATGGCACCAACAGTTTCTTCCCATATAATAGACCCCATATCCTGAAGGTCATCTCTATCTACTGATGTAATTACAGCGTGCTTTATGCCCATTATTTGAATAGACCTGGCTACTTTTTCCGGCTCTTCCCAATCTACAGATTCAGGCCTTCCAGTTTTTACACCACAAAAACCACAAGAGCGGGTGCACACATTCCCTAATATCATAAAAGTGGCAGTGCCCTCTCCCCAACATTCACCCATATTAGGGCAGCTCGCAGATGCGCAAATGGTATTTAAATCATATTTTTCTACAAGACCTCTTAATTGGGTATACTTTTGACCAGTGGGTAACTTAACGCGCAGCCACTTTGGTTTTCCAATAGTTGGTTTTTCTTTAGTAGGGGTAAGTATTTCTGTGCTCATTGCAAATTTTTAAGTAAATATACTAAAGAATGCCTAGACTTCTTTTTAATTGATTGGCTTGTTCTTAATCAATTCTGCTAATAATTTTCTAGCCCTTAAGAGCTTTACTTTTATATTGTTAATAGGTTCTTTAAGTTCATCGGCCATTTCTGCATAGGACATTTCGTTAAAGTACCTGAGGTTTAATACTTTTTGGTACCCCAGTTTTAATTTTTTAATATCCCTAAGGAGATCTGCTAAGTTTTGTTGTTGAATGAGAATGTCTTCTGCAGAGGGAGCGCTGTCTAAAAACTCATTCTCTAAACCTTTATCACTAGATAAATTAATACTGCTCTCTAGGCTTCTCTTTTGTTTCCTGAGATGGTCTATATGAACATTTTTAGAGATAGTGATCAGCCAAGTTTTAAAGACGAATTCTTCTTTAAAGCTAGCTATTTTGTCAAAAGCTTTTGAAAAAGTTTCTATAGTGATATCTTCTGCCTCATGCTCATTTTTGGTTCTCAATAATTGAAAACTATAGACGGCGTTCCAGTAGGTATCTAAAAGATTGCTAAAGGCTATTTGTTGTCCTTCTTTTGCTTTTTGTATGCAGTTAGAAATATGTTCTGGGGCTAGTATCAACTATTTTTTTTTAGTTAGCACTTTCTGATAGGATCTCTTTTTTGCAGTTTTGTTCTGTAGGTAATTTCCCACACATGCCACAGGCTTCTCCTTCTTTGTTTAAAAAGGGACTTTGACTGGCACAGGTGCCAGAAAAAGCACCATCTTTTTTAGCCCAAATTTTAATAGCTATTCCAGCCACTGCAAGGGCTAGCAAACCTATAGTAAGAAGTACAAGTTTCATGGTATAAATTTAAACAAAGGTACAAAATATGAAACTAGAATTGTCTTATCCTATGGGGATATTAGCAATAGCTTTCTTGGCTTTTGGGTTTAAGTTTCCTGGTCTGTCTTCAATAGATAAATAGGCTACTGCATTTTTTTTGTATGGCAAGCGTATAAGTAAGTTCTCAGAAACAGTTGCCGGAAGAATTCCAATGCTTTGTTTGCGCCCATTTCTCTCTATCCAAAGCTGGTAACATTTATTTTTTGGTAGTTCAGGAAGACTGTCAAATTGCAAATAGCTTAATCGTTTTTTTGAGTTGATGTAAGCAATGAGTTTTAACTCTTTCTCCTCTAATTGGCTATCTAATATTATTTTTTTTGTTTTTGGACTATTCAGTACTATAAATTGATTTCTAAGTTCCTCTAGCTGATTGTCAAAAGACTGTGTTAGTTTTTCTATTTGAGTATCTACAAGTTGTTGTTGTGCTTCTAATTTTTGACTTTCTTGGTACATAAAAAAGGAAGTTCCAAAAAACACTAAAATAGAAGCAGCAACCGCTATCCAAGAAAAACGAGTAAAGCGGTCAATGCGCCTTATTTGTTTTTCAATGCTATCTTTTAATTCTGTAGGGGGCGTTTTTCTATAGGTATTTGAAAAACTTTCAAGTTGAAGCTGTAATTGATCAAAGGCTTTTTTTACCTCAGGATATAAGGTGATATACTGATCTATTTTTTTTGTTTGGATGGGATCTAGGTCTCCTAATAAATAGGCTTCTAAATCTCCAGAGTCAATAATAGTATTTATTTTATTTTGCATTTAATTCTTTTTTACCTGATAAACTTCTGCAAGTGTTTTTAATCCAATTCTCAATCTAGATTTGACCGTCCCTAGAGGAATATTTAGAAAATCACTTACTTCCCTTTGTGTCATGCCGTAAAAAAATAAAGCTTCTAAAACTTCTTTATTTTTTGTAGCCAAAAGTCCCATCTTTTCCTCTACATCTATGTGATCTGTATTGTAACTTACATCTTTTATATGTACGCTTTCTGAGTCTATTTGGATCTCTTTAGGTCTTTTTTTTTGAATTTTTCTATAATGATCTATCGCTGTATTTCTCGTAATCTTAAGCATCCAAGTAAATAATTTAGCTTTACTAGGATCATACTGAGCGCTGTGTTTCCATATTTTCACAAAGCTCTCTTGTAGTGCGTCTTCCGCAGCAGCGTCATTTTTTACAATCTGAAAACTAACCCCGTACAGTACTTCTGAGTAATGTTCATAGAGCAAACTCATGGCTTTTTCATCCTTCACTTTTAAAAGGCTAACAATAAGTGATTCTATGCCTTTTTGCATGACAGTAAAATACAGTTAATAATTAAAATTTTATTTAAGGAATGATGTTCACTTCTGGTTCTAAAGAAATTGAAAATTTTTTCAATACTTCTGTCATCACTTTTTTAGCTAAAGATAAAACTTCATGCCCTTTTGCTCCTCCATAATTTACTAATACCAGCGCTTGTTTTTCATGAACACCAACAGCACCTTGTTTAAACCCTTTTAAACCGGCTTTTTCTATAAGCCATCCAGCAGGTATTTTAAATCTGTTGTTTTCAACTTTGTAAAATGGCGCTTCAGGCCACTCTTTGATGAACTTTTCAAAGAGCACTTTTTCAATAACTGGGTTTTTGAAAAAGCTACCAGAATTACCTAATAATTTGGGATCTGGAAGCTTATTTTTTCTGATATAAATGACTGTTTTTGCAATTTCTGAAATAGTGTATTCTTCGTTTTTTTTCTCAGGAGTTCTTTGACTTATGAGTGTTTTTTCAATATCCCCATATGCTATTTTTATAGGGTGAGGGGGTTTTGTGAGTTGTAATTGTATGTTGTATATCACATATTTACCTTTGGCAGTAGACTTAAAAATAGAGCTTCTGTAAGCAAATTCACAATTTTCATTAGATAAGGTGATTTTTTCAAGAGTTTTTATATCCAAAGCTTGGCATTGTATAAAGCTGTCTTTTATTTCTACTCCATAAGCTCCTATATTTTGAATGGGAGCACTTCCAACACAACCTGGAATTAGGGCTAGGTTTTCTATTCCGCCTAAATTGTGATCTAAAGTCCAAAGCACCAAATCATGCCAATTTTCTCCAGCAGCCACTTCTATAGTTGTGTGGGTATTTGTTTCTGCCACAACTTCAATGCCCTTGTTACAGATATGAACCACATGGGCGTCTAGATCTTTGGTTAAAAGCATATTGCTGCCACCGCTGAGTATAAAAATGTCTGAGTGAATTTTATTTTGTAAGGCCTGCTCTATAGTGGCAACGTTTTCTGCTTTGGTGTAAAATTTTGCTTTTACATCTATGCCAAAACTATTGAGCTCCCTTAGCGATATGTTTTCTTGTACCTCCATTAATTTGGGTAGGCCTCTAACGCTTTTTCTAGAAGGGTGACTGCTAATTTTAACTCAGACTGCTCAAGTACATAGGCAATTCTAATTTCATTAGTGCCTAAGCCTTCAGTGGCATAAAAACCCGCTGCCGGAGAAACCATGACTGTTTTGCCTTTATAAGAAAAGGACTCTAAAAGCCATTGAGCAAAGTGATCTGCATTTTTCACAGGCAGTGCCACTACACAGTAAAAAGCTCCTCTTGGATTGGCTACCTTTATTCCAGGAATTTTATTTAGGCCAGCTATGAGTACATCTCTTCTGAGTTGGTATTCTTCATTTACTTCTGTAAAATAGCTGTCTGGAGTGTCTAAAGCTGCTTCTGCTGCAATTTGCGCATAGGTGGGAGGTGATAATCTGGCCTGAGCAAATTTCATAGCCGTACTAATAAATTCCTTGTTTTTTGACACCAAGCAGCCAATTCTAGCGCCGCACATGCTGTATCTTTTAGACACAGAATCAATAACAACAGCATAATTATCCATGCCTTTAAGGCTTAAAATAGAATGGTGCTTTACACCACCATAGGTAAACTCTCTATACACCTCATCTGCTAATAAGAAAATACCGTGTTTAATGACTAACTTAGCCAAAGACTCTAGTTCTTCTAAGGTGTATAAATAGCCAGTAGGATTACCAGGATTACAAATTAAAATTCCTTTAGTTTTAGGTCCTATTAGCTTATCAAATTCATGTACAGGAGGTAAAGCAAAATTTTCATCAATAGAAGAAGCCAATGGGACTACTTTAATGTCATTGGCAGCTGCAAAACCATTGTAGTTTGCGTAGAAAGGCTCTGGAATAATAATTTCATCTCCTGGATCTGCAATAGTAGACATAGCAAATGACAGGGCTTCAGAACCGCCAGTAGTTACAATAATATCTTCTTTTTGAACCACCACTTGGTGCTTGGCGTAATAATGCGCCAATTTTTCTCTATAACTATCTGAGCCTTCGGTTCTGCTGTAGGCCAATACCTTAATATCTGCATTTTTTACAGCATCTAAGGCTATTTGAGGGGTATTAATATCTGGTTGGCCAATATTAAGGTGTATGACCTCCGTACCGTTTTTCTTAGCCTTTTCTGCAAAAGGGATTAATTTTCTAATAGGAGATTCAGGCATAGAAAGCCCTTTATTTGATAATGATGGCATGTTGTTTTTTTTGCAAAATTATGAATCCCTAACTAGCAAATTGATCTTTTTAGTAATTTATTCAGGATTATTAACATTACCCTTGATTGTCAATACTTTAGTAGGTGTTTCAGCATTAGATTTCACTGTTACGGCTTTTCTAATTGGACCCACCCTGCTGGTGTCGTATTTCACTTGTATTTCTCCAGTTTTCCCGGGCATAATGGGCCCGTCTGGTTTTTTTGGAATGGTGCAACCACAACTAGAAGAGACCTCTGTAATTACTAGTGGTGCGTCTCCAGTATTAGTAAATTCAAAAACTCTTATTCCGTCACTGTTATAAGGGATGTTTCCATAATCTATTGTCTCAGATTTAAATTCAATTTTAGCTACTTTTTCTTGGGCAAATACCAGGCTGGTAAATAGCCCCAAGAACAATATGAACAAAAGTTTTCTCATGGTATAAATTATTTACTTGTACCCAAATATAATTCTTTTCATAACAAGGGGCAAAATTCTTTCAAGAGACCAAGAGGTTCCTTATTTTTGTACTTAGCGCTTGCGCAATTTTTAGTTATCTAAACCTATCAATAGAGGGAATTTATGAATACGCCTTTAAAATATAACCCATCTGAATTAGAAAAGCATTGGTATGATTACTGGATGGAGCACAATTTTTTCGCATCAAAGCCAGACAGTAGAACTCCCTATACCATTGTAATTCCTCCGCCAAACGTCACAGGTGTTTTACATATGGGTCATATGCTTAACAACACCATACAAGACGTACTCATTAGAAGGGCCAGGCATTTAGGCTTTAACGCTTGTTGGGTTCCAGGTACAGACCATGCGTCTATAGCAACAGAGGCAAAGGTGGTAGCTAAATTAAAAGAGCAAGGGATTTCTAAAAATGACCTTACAAGAGAAGAATTTCTAGCCCACGCATGGGAGTGGAAAAATGAATATGGAGGAGTGATTTTAGAGCAATTAAAAAAACTAGGATGCTCTTGTGATTGGGATAGAACGGCCTTTACTATGGATCCCAAACTGTCAGATTCTGTGATTAAAGTCTTTGTTGACCTATTTAACAAAGGGCTTATTTATAGAGGCAATAGAATGGTAAACTGGGACCCTGAGGCACTCACTACTTTATCAGACGAGGAAGTTATTTATGAGGAAAGGCAAGGTTTGTTGTATTATATATCTTATGACATTCTAGGGAGTACAGAACGCTTAACTATTGCCACTACTAGACCAGAAACTATTTTTGGTGACACGGCAATTTGTATTCACCCAGAAGACCAGCGCTTTTTAAGCCTTCATGGAAAAAAAGCAATTGTACCATTAAGTGGCAGAGAAATTCCTATCATTAAAGACACTTATGTAGATATGGAGTTTGGTACTGGTTGCTTAAAAGTAACTCCTGCACATGATTTAAATGACAAGACTATAGGAGAAACACATGGCTTAGATATCATAGATATTTTCAATCCAGACGCTACTTTAAATGCCTATGGATTGGCGTTTGAAGGCATGGACCGTTTTGAAGCTAGAAAGGCAGTAGGAAAAGCCTTAGAAAAAGGAGGATTTTTAGTAAAGACAGAGCCCCACATAAATAAAGTAGGTACTTCAGAAAGAACAAAGGCAGTTATAGAGCCCCGCTTGTCTGACCAGTGGTTTTTAAAAATGGAGCTATTAGCCCAGCCAGCTTTAAAAGCAGTTTTGGTAGATGAGGAGATAAAACTCTTTCCAAAGAAATTTGAAAATACTTACAGGCATTGGATGGAAAACGTGAGAGATTGGAATATCTCTAGGCAACTTTGGTGGGGACAGCAAATACCTGCTTTCTATTATGGAAATGGCAGAGAAGAATTTGTAGTGGCTGAAAATATAACAATTGCTTTAAAATTAGCTCAAGAAAAATCAGGAAACTCACATCTGAGTAAAGAAAATTTACGCCAAGATGAAGACGCTCTAGACACTTGGTTTTCCTCTTGGTTATGGCCTATAAGTGTTTTTAACGGTATTTTAGAGCCAGAAAATGACGAGATTAATTACTACTACCCCACTAATGATTTAGTGACAGGCCCAGATATTTTATTTTTCTGGGTAGCCAGAATGATTGTAGCAGGTTATGAATTTAGAGGCAAAAAGCCTTTTACCAATGTTTATTTTACCGGATTAGTGAGAGACAAGCAAAGGAGAAAGATGTCAAAGTCCTTGGGAAACTCCCCAAATGCACTCAAATTAATAGAAGATTACGGTGCAGACGGTGTGAGAGTAGGACTTTTGCTTAGTTCTGCTGCTGGAAATGACCTTATGTTTGATGAATCACTTTGCCAGCAAGGGAAAAATTTTGCCAATAAAATCTGGAATGGATTTAAACTTATTCAATCTTGGGAAACTGCTCAAATAGAACAGCCTGAAGCCGCTAAAAAAGGAATTGAGTGGTATAGCGCCACCTTTGATAATGCTCTCTTGGAAATAGAAGACCACTTTAGCAAATACAGAATTTCAGACGCGCTTATGACTATCTACAAACTAATTTGGGATGATTATTCTTCCTGGTTATTAGAATTGGTAAAACCAACCTACCAGCAGCCAGTAGACGCTTTTACCAAAGCACAGCTGGTAGTCCTTTTAGAAAATAATTTAAAAATATTACATCCTTTTATGCCGTTTTTAACTGAAGATATTTGGCAGCAAATCTCAGATAGAAAACCTGAAGGAGCTCTAGTTGTAGCCCCTTGGCCAAAGGGAAGTGAGCGCATTGATAACGCGCTGTTATTGGCATTTGAAACAGCCAAACAAGTAGTTTCTGGGGTGAGAACCATTAGAAAAGAAAAACAAATTGCCAATAAGGAAGTATTAGACCTGGTTGTGCTCTCATATCAAAAACCTTCGGAGGCTCTAAATGCAGTGATAGAAAAGCTTTCTAATCTAACAAATATTACCTATACAGAAACCCCCATAGAGGGCGCTCTTAGTTTTAGAGTAGATTCTTTGGAGTATTTTGTGCCAATTTCTGGAGCTATAGATGTAGAAGCAGAGGTGGCTAAAGTACAAGAGGAATTAATCTATACGCAAGGTTTCTTGAAGTCTGTGGAGAATAAATTGTCTAACGAACGCTTTGTTTCTAATGCGCCAGAAGAAGTGATAGCTATAGAAAAGAAAAAACAATCAGACGCAAAATCAAAAATAGAAACCTTAAAACAAAGTTTACTATATTTGAAAAGCTAGTGAAAACAAGCCCTAGTCTTTTCTAAATAGCTATGGAAGCATACGCCAATGCCCTTTTAATAGCCATTCCTTTATTTTTACTGCTCATTTTAATAGAAATGGGAGTAGGTTACTGGAAAAATAATAATACTTATACGGTTTTAGACACCGTATCTAGTATTAGTTCTGGTATGACTAATATACTTAAAGACACCCTAGGTTTGGGTTTGGTGCTGGTTTCCTATCCAGCTTTGCTGAGTTTTTTTGGTACAGAAACGCTAAAAAGTGACTGGTGGGTGTGGTTCTTGGCATTTGTATTTGTTGATTTTGCTGGATATTGGAATCACAGGCTAAGCCATAAAGTTAATATTTTCTGGAACCAGCACATGATCCACCACAGCAGTGAGTCTTTTAATTTGTCCTGTGCACTTAGACAGTCCATTTCAAATATTATTGGGTATTTTCCTCTTTTATTAATTCCAGCTGCTCTTTTTGGAATTCCCTATGAAATGATTGCTATTTTGACACCCATTCAGTTGTTTGCACAGTTTTGGTACCACACCCAGCACATAGGTAAATTAGGAGTTTTAGAACACATTATTGTAACACCCTCTCAACACCGTGTACACCACGCCATTAATGTGCGGTATATAGACAAAAACTTAGGACAGGTCTTCAGTATTTGGGATAGAATGTTTGGTACTTTTCAGGAAGAACTAGACCTTGACCCACCTCAGTATGGCGTGTTAAAACAAGTAGCTACTTGGAATCCTTTCACTATTAATTTTATGCATTTTTGGCAAATTTCACAAGACGCTTGGCATACTAAGTCATGGTTAGATAAAGGGCGTATATGGTTTATGCCTACTGGTTGGCGTCCCGCCGATGTTATTACCCGCTATCCTATTGTTGGTATTTCAGATGTGTTTAATTTTAAGCGTTACGAAGTAAAGAGTAGTATCTTTTTTAAGAGCTACGCTGTTTTTCAGCTTTTGGGAGTGGCTGCAATTCTTTTACTTAGTTTGGGAGCTGTCGGTGAAGTAAATTCATTTATTTTAGGTCTCTTGGCTGCCTATATTGGAATTAGCATTTTTAGTTATTCGCTATTTATGGACCAATGGAAATGGGCGGTATATGCAGAGTTTTTTAGACTTTTTACAGGAGCTGGTCTTTTATTTTGGGCTTGGCAAACAGGACTTATGCCTATTCACTTTTCCCAGTGGTTAGGGGTCTTATTCTTTTATGTGATTGCCAGTTTGTTATTGGCTTCTTATATTACTTATTTAGAACCAAAAGAACTTCTTGTTAAAAGGCAGGTAGCTTAACAGGTCTACTATCTATTTAATTCTTTTTCTACAATGGCAATATATTGTTCCATAGCAGCAGCTTCATCTAGATGTTTGGCTTGAAATATGGCATTAGCTTTAAAAGCACTAATTAAAGGCTTACTACTGCTTGGGTTTTCTTGGTTTTGGGTAGCTATTTTAAAGAAGGCATAGAGTTTTAATAAAGTATCTGCAGCCTGTGGTTTGCTTGTAATATTCACAATGGCTACTGCTTCTTCAAAACTTTCATGGAGTGATTTACTCATCCGTGTCTTTTAATGTAGCAATAACTGTTTTAGCTCCAATTACTTTTTGGCCTAAGTTCACAGTAATAACAGCATCTAAGGGTAAAAATAAATCTACTCTAGAACCAAATTTTATAAACCCTGCATCGGCCCCTTGTAATGCACTATCTCCCTTTACGGCGTAGTTAACAATCCTTCTAGCTAGAGCTCCTGCAATTTGTCTATACAAAATCTCTCCAAATTTAGGGGTCTTTAATACTATAGTAGTGCGTTCATTTTCCTCACTAGATTTTGGGTGCCAGGCAACTAAGAATTTTCCAGGATGGTACTTAGAATATTCTACTACTCCGCTGGCAGGGTATCTGGTGACGTGCACATTTAAAGGCGACATAAAAATTGACACTTGTTTTCTCTTTTCTTTGAAATACTCGTTTTCCACGATTTCTTCCAACACCACCACTTTCCCGTCTACAGGCGCTAGAATTTGATTGTGGTTAAATTGCACCGACCTCTTAGGGTTTCTAAAAAACTGTAAAATAATGAGTAGTATAAGTATAGCCAGCCCTTGTATGCAGTACACTACCCAAGGAATTAGAATAAAGGCATCGGCCGTGAGGCATACAATTGCAACTAAAATAAAAGAGATAATAATAATTTTAAATCCTTCTTTATGAAACATATTTAGTAAATATAGTAATGATGAGGTATGCAAATGGAGCCACAAATATAAGACTATCTAGTCTATCTAACATGCCCCCGTGTCCTGGTAATATTGCGCCGCTGTCTTTTATGCCAGCAACCCTTTTAAGTTTTGACTCTAAGAGGTCTCCTAAGTTTCCAAATACGATAAGCACAGTAGCTAGGAGCATCCATTGGGTGAGTGTGAGGGTGGTGTCTGCCTGAGAAATTAAGTAAGCTGCTATAAGTCCAAAAACAAAACCACCTATAGCCCCTTCTATGGTTTTTTTTGGTGATACAGAGGAGAAAAGTTTGTGCTTTCCAAATTGTTTGCCCACTAAATAAGCAAAGGAGTCATTGACCCAAATAATACCAAAAACACCTGCTATGAGCGTTTTTGCAAATTCTGGCGTTGTATAGGGGATTAGGGTTAAGAAAATGCATCCACCACCAATATAGAAGAGACCAGCAATAAATGTCTGTGCTTTAGTGAGTTTTCCTTTTTTAGTATTTAATAAATAGTAGAGCAGTAAAATATTTACTAGTATGTTAATGCTCAACAACAACCAAATAGTAAAGGATGTCTGAATGAGGTAAATATAGAGCCACCACAGGGCTAAATATGCTGTAAAAAGATAGTAACCCCTTAACTTTGTAATTCTTTTATATTCATATATGCAGGCTAAACCAAAAGTCATGAATAGAAAATCAAAAGCGTCTGAATTTAGAAAAACGGCTGCCAATAAAATAAATACGTAAACAGCCCCAGTAAGGAGTCTTCTTAATAATTCTCTCATTAAAGGTTTTCTAAAAGAATGAGATATATGTCCTTATTACTGCTTCCGTAGGATAGAAAATCTTTCTGAGACTCGTTTTCTTTTTTAAAATTCTTTATGGCAGTAATGTTTCCAGGAATATTATGGGTGTAGTTTTTTTTAATTTGCTTGAGACCATCTTGAATGCTGTCTAAGAGTTGGCTGGTTTTAGAGAAAACAATAATGAGCTCTGGCAACTGATGAAGCTTGTATTCTTTGAATTGTAAGTCACTCACTAAAATAGAGCCGTTTTGGGCTATTAGGTGTTCACAGGAGGTAAAGAAGACTCCGTTTTCTGTCACTTTTTCAGTTGTTGAATAGCCGTTTTTTTTACAAAAATCACTCATATTTCTATCTAGAGTGATTAGTGGTGATTGGTCCCAATTGTTTTCTTTTAAAATATGACCTAGAAGGACTAAAGCCTCTTGGGTGGTTTCACAATAAAGAAACTTACCTCCATTTTTTTTAAAATTTATGGTAAAGAGCTCATCCACAGGGATTTTTTCTTTAGGCATATATATAGACGCCTCTTCCTTTTTAGAAGAGTCATTGCGCATTACTTTGCCAAATATTTTATTAAAAAAATTCACTTTTAATGGACGTCAAACTAAAAATATATTAAGCAAGAATTACTTTACCTTTAAAATTTAGCTTGTTTAGGTCTTTTCTTTGTGGTTTTAAATTGGTTTTATTTTTTACTCTCAATAGTCTCCTGGCTTTCGATTTTTTCTTCAGCCGTATTATCTTCTGAAGCGGTAGTATTTGTCTTATCTTCTGTAGCCTTTGCTTCTGTAGCTTTTGCTTCTGTTGCCTTTGCTTCCTCTTCTTTCGCTACTTGCGTTTTTATGGCTAAGGCTTCTTCTTCAACATCTTTATTAAACGGTCTTTTTCCGAATATTTTTTCTAAGTCATCCTTAAAAATAACTTCTTTCTCTAAAAGTCTTTTTGCAAGGGTGGTTAGTTTGTCCTTGTTTTTTTCTAAAAGCGAAATAGCTCTTTGGTATTGAGTTTCTATAAGGATAGAAATTTCTTTATCTATTTTCTGAGCTGTTTCTTCACTATATGGCTTAGTAAAGCCATATTCAGATTGACCTGAAGAATCATAATAGGTGATATTACCTATATTATCATTAAGGCCATATACCGTAATCATAGCCCTGGCTTGCTTAGTAATTTTTTCTAAATCACTTAAAGCCCCTGTAGATATTTTGTTAAAAATAACTTTTTCTGCTGCACGTCCTCCTAAAGTAGCGCACATTTCATCTAACATCTGCTCTGTTCTAACTATGAGTCTTTCTTCTGGCAGGTACCAGGCTGCTCCAAGTGACTGTCCTCTTGGAACTATAGTTACTTTAACAAGTGGAGCTGCATGCTCTAACATCCAACTTACAGTTGCATGTCCAGCTTCATGGTAGGCTATTGTCTCCTTTTCTGAGAGGGTGACAATTTTATTTTTCTTTTCTAGACCTCCCACAATTCTGTCTACAGCGTCAAGAAAATCCTGCTTACTTACTGCTTTTTTGTCTTTTCTTGCAGCAATTAAAGCAGCTTCATTACACACATTAGCAATGTCTGCTCCTGAGAATCCAGGAGTTTGTTTGGCTAAGAAATCAATATCTAAGGTCTCTGATGTTTTTATAGGCTTTAAGTGAACTTCAAAAATTTCTTTACGCTCTCTAATATCTGGAAGGTCTACATAAATTTGTCTGTCAAAACGTCCAGCTCTCATGAGCGCCTTGTCTAACACGTCTGCCCTGTTGGTTGCTGCTAGCACTATCACATTAGAGTTGGTTCCAAAACCGTCCATCTCTGTGAGCAGTTGGTTTAGGGTATTTTCTCTCTCATCATTTGAGCCAGTCATATTATTCTTACCTCTAGCCCTACCAATAGCGTCTATCTCATCTATAAAGATAATGGCAGGAGACTTTTCTTTAGCTTGTTTAAACAAGTCTCTCACTCTTGAGGCTCCTACTCCTACAAACATTTCTACAAAATCTGAGCCAGACAAAGAAAAGAAAGGTACCTGAGCTTCCCCTGCTACTGCTTTAGCTAAAAGGGTCTTACCGGTTCCTGGAGGGCCTACTAATAAGGCTCCTTTAGGTATTTTACCTCCTAGTGAAGTATACTTTTCTGGATATTTCAAAAAAGAGACAATTTCTTCTACTTCTTCCTTGGCGCCTTCTAAGCCAGCTACATCTTTAAAAGTAGTTCTGGTATCTGTCTTCTCATCGAATAACTTTGCCTTAGATTTTCCAATATTGAAAATCTGACCGCCGCCGCCGCCGCCGCCGCCAGACATTCTTTTCATCAGGTAAATCCATATTCCTATAATAAGAATAAAGGGCAGTAAGGATAGCAGTAAATCTCCAAACACATTAGATTCCGTTTCGTAGTCTACAGTAGTATCTAATTGGTATTCAGCTTTTGTATTCTTAATTTCATTTTCAAAATTTTGAAGATCACCAAAATCTAAAATATATTCAGGAGTGGCTCCACTGAGGTTAAAAGACTTTTCAGCCACTTCTTTGTGAACTTCTTTACTTATAGCTTCTTTTGTTAAAAAAACTTTTGCCTGCCTTGTATTACTAATGATAATAATTTTTTCAATATCACCATCTCTTAAATAAGTTTGTAGTTCAGAAGTTGTAGTTTTTCTTGTATTAGACAAGCCACTGCTCATGAATTGAACTACTATTAGTAAAGCTATTACTACTGCGTATATCCACCAAGCGTTAAATTTTGGTTTTTTTGAAGTTGTTTTTTGTTCTTTTGCCATTTTTACTTACAAGTTTGAAGGGCTAGAAATACTGGTTACTTTGGCATCACCCCAAAGACTCTCAATGTCATAATATGCTCTAATGTGTTTTTGGAAAACATGTACTACTACGTTTACATAGTCTAGTAATACCCATTCTCCATTTTCAGACCCCTCTACATGCCAAGGTTTGTCATGTATGGCTTTACTTACTAGTTTTTGTACAGAACCTACTATAGCATTTACGTGAGTATTTGATGTTCCATTGCAAATAATGAAGTAATCACAGGCTGTGTTTTCTATTTCTCTCAGATCCAATAATTGAATATCTAATCCTTTTACTTCTTCTACGCCACTCAGTATAAGCGAAATGAGTGTATCTACGTCCCCTTTTTTATCTAACATTCAAAAAAATTAAATTTTTACAAAGTTATTATATTTTTGCGTTCTTAGCTATTGTTTTTAACATAAGATTAATCCCAATTCTATTAGGGTTTTAAATGACTATAACTCCACTAAAATGAAGCTAATTCACCTAGATAAAATTAACTCTACAAATGACTACTTGAAAGCATTGGTTTTAAAGCAAAAATTAGAAGATTTTACTGTGGTCAAAGCAGATTTTCAGGAGGCTGGAAAAGGTCAAAGAGGAAATAAATGGCTATCAGAGCCTCGTGAAAATTTAACCATGAGTTTGTATAAAGAGTTTGAAAGCTTGCCTATTGTAGATCAATTTAGAATCTCAATGCAGACCGCTATTGCACTATATAAAGCTTTAGCTACTTTTACTGATCAGGTAGCTATTAAATGGCCCAATGACCTCCTTTTAGGCGGCAAAAAGGTAGGGGGTGTTCTAATTGAAACTTCTGTAAAGGGTTCCTGTATAAACTGGGCTGTAATAGGGATAGGGATAAATATAAATCAAACTAATTTTAAAAACTTACCAAACGCTACTTCCTTATCACTTCACACCTCAAATAAAGAAAGCCCAGAGTGTTTTTTTAATGTGTTAATTCCTCTATTAAAAAAGCATATTGAAAATGTAGTTTTACTGCCTTATGAAACCCTTCGAAAGGAATATGAGTCTTTGTTATTTGGATATTTGAAACCTCTCAAATTTGAAGTTAAAGAGGTTTCATTTACAGGCATTATTCAAGGTGTGACTCCCCTAGGTGCTTTAATTGTTAAAAATGAAGCGGCAGTTCTTCAGGAGTTTACGTTAAAAGAAATTAGGATGGTTATTTAAAAACCCACCTTTTGTAAGTTTTCTGAAAGGGAATTTATAAAGTTAGTGATAGGCGTTTTAATCATCATTTCCATCATGGTGTTAAAACTGCCTTCAAAAACAAGCTGTACCTCAGTCATATTTTCGTCAATTTTTTTTATATCACCCCTTAGAGTGAATGGTAATTTATCACTAGCTGCACCAAGTAGCACAAATTCGTGAGCTCTTGAATCATTTTTTTGAAGGACTATCTCTGGCATTCCTTTAATGGCAAACAAAAATCTCTCCTCGCTAAGTACTTCAAATTTAGAGATGCTCTCTGGCATCAGAAGCTCAAAGTTTGAAATTTTATTTAAGAATTCAAATACTTTTTCAGCGCTAGTATTTAGGGTAATGGGGGTTGTTTCAATAATCATCTTGTACTAACTAAAAATATTAATTAATTTTTTGTTTCCATTCAGATGGGTTAGAACGCCACTTTGTGAGGGTTTCTAATTGATCTACGGGCATACCTCCAGATTCTATGGCTTGGTTAATGAGGTGGTGATAATCACTAAGGGTGTGTAAAGAAGTATTTTGGGCTTTAAAATTGTTTGAAGCAGTATCAAATCCGTATGTAAAAATAGCTAACATACCCAAAACCTGAGATCCATTTTCTTCAAGGGCTTCTACTGCTTTAAGGCTACTTTTTCCAGTAGAGATTAAATCTTCAATGACCACCACTTTAGAACCTGTTTCTAAATGGCCCTCAATTTTGTTTTGTCTTCCGTGAGATTTTGCATCTGGCCTTACATATACAAAAGGCAGGTCTAAAATCTCTGCAACTAAAAGTCCGATTCCTATGGCTCCAGTTGCCACACCAGCTATAGCGTCTGGTTTTCCGTAAAGCTCAGACAGCTGCGCAGCCATTTGTAGGCTTACATATTTTCTTGCATGTGTATAGGACAGTATAATTCTATTGTCACAATAGATAGGTGACTTCCATCCAGATGCCCATGAAAAAGGATTTTCTGGTCTCAACTTAATTGCATTAATTTGTAATAATAGTGCTGCTGTTTTTTTTGCGGTTTCGCTATCTAAAATCATATTACAAATGTATAAAGTTTTTGTGAATGAATCTCCCATGATTCTGACAAATAAACTGGCAGAAACAGAGGATCATAAATATTATCCTTTAAACGAAAGCGCCATTCATGAAGCCATTGCTGCGCTTTCCAAGAAGAAATTGGATAAAGCGTATATCTACCATCCCAACCATGAAGAAATTTTAAATAAATTTTCAAAAACCATTCCAATTGTAGTAGCTGCAGGAGGTGTTGTTACTAACAAAGAGGGGAAAGTCCTGTTTATATATAGAAACGAAAAATGGGACCTACCAAAGGGTAAAATAGAGAAGGGAGAGACCATAGAAGCAGCCGCTCTTAGGGAAGTTGAAGAAGAGACAGGAGTTAAAGGACTAGAGGTTGAAAACTTTTTAAGGATCACTTATCACATCTTTAAACGCAATGGTAAAAATAAGCTTAAAGAAGTGCATTGGTTTGCTATGAAGACAGATTATCAGGGGCCTTTAGTAGGACAGCTAGAAGAAGGAATTGAAAAAGTTCGTTGGAAGGGTCCCGAAAAAATTAAAAAAGCACTTCAAAATTCCTACACCAATATTAAAATATTATTTGAGTAGTTTATTTGACTGCTCAAAATTTAGAAAAATATTACGGATTAAAGTAATTTTTAAGTCTTACTTCTTTGCGTATTTCATAACAGCTGTAGGAACCAGTCCAGAAGAGTCTCCTCTGTGCTTAATAACATCTCTTACAATGGAGGAACTTATGTAGGATTTACCTGAAGAGGTAAGTAGAAATACCGTCTCAATTTCAGATAGCTTTCTATTGGTGTGCGCAATAGCTTTTTCAAATTCAAAATCTGCTGGATTTCTAAGGCCCCTAAGAATAAAATGAGCCCCAATTTCTTTGCAGAAATCTACTGTTAAGCCACTGTAAGTTTGTACTTTAATTTTTTTCTCCTCTTTAAACGTCTCCCTTATAATAGCAAGTCTTTCTTCTAAAGAAAACATATACTTTTTCTCTGAATTAATGCCAATAGCTATAATAAGTTCGTCAAAAAGGGTAATGCCTCTTTGAATGATATCTACATGACCTAAGGTAAGGGGGTCAAAGGAACCTGGAAAAACAGCTATTTTTTTATTCATACTTCAAAAATAATCAATTAAGTTGAGACTTATAAAATAGCATCTAACGCGCTTTCAAAGAGTTGTTCAAGTGAAATTCCTGCAGCCTTAGCTTGCTGTGGTAAAATACTATGGGTGGTCATGCCAGGGGTGGTGTTTACCTCTAATAGGTGTGGAATTCCATTTACAATAATAAATTCAGTCCTAGTAAATCCTTTTAGCTTTAATACCTCATAGATATGACTGGCATAAGCGCTAATTTGTTTAGTCACCTTTTCAGGGAGAATTGCAGGAGTAATTTCTTTAGACTTCCCCTCATATTTTGCTTCATAGTCAAAAAAATCATTTTCAGAAATAATCTCAGTAATAGGTAAAACGGTGATAGCTCCTTTATATGTAATGACCCCCACAGAGACTTCCGGTCCTACTAGCGCCGCTTCGATAATAATTTCAGAATCTTCCTTAAAGGAATTAGCTATTGCCGCGTCTAGTTGGTTTTCTTCATATACCTTACTAATTCCATAGCTGCTTCCGGACCTATTGGCTTTTACAAAACACGGCAATCCAACTTTTTCTACAATACTTTTAGAATTTACGACATCCCCTTTATTTAAATAATAAGAAGCTGCCATAGGAATTTCATAAGCTTTTAAAACACTTAAAAGATCTCTTTTGTTGTAGGTAAGCGCTGATTGATAATAATCACATGAAGTTTGTGGAATCCCTATTATTTCTAAATATGCCTGAATCCTTCCATCTTCACCTGGGCTTCCGTGAATAGCGTTAAAAACGGCGTCAAAATAAACTGTTTTATGGGGGAGTTCTAGAGAGAAATCTCCCTTTTGAATGGGGTAAACTTCTCCGTTTTTCGTGGTATAAGTCCACCTATTTTTGGTAATTACAATGGGGTATACTTCATACTTTTCTTCTCTTAAATGAGCCACTACTACACCACCACTCTTCAGTGAAATTTCAAACTCACTGGTATAACCACCCATAATAACTGCTATATTTTTTTTCATAATTTTCACCAATAGCTTTTCAAATAAATAATAGGACGGTTGGAATAAGGAACACAAAGGATTTCCTATATTTGCACCAATCGCTAAGCGCAATGAAAAATAGCATACTTTTTTTAAAAAGCAGGATTTTTTTTAAACAAATCCTATGGGCCATGGTTACGCTGTTAATACTCGTTATTATTAGCATGCAGTGGTTGTCTGTAAACACAAATCACGGAGATTACATTGTGGTGCCAGATTTAGCTGAAAAAGACCTCATTGAGGTAGCTAACTTATTAAAAGACCAGTCATTGAGGTTTCAGGTTATAGATTCTGCTAACTTTAGAGGAGATTTCCCTAGGAACTCTGTTATTAGTCAAAAGCCTGCCGCTGGAAGCCAGGTAAAAGCAAACAAAAAAATATACCTACAGTTAAACGCTTCTGGGTATTCTAATATTAGCCTTCCACAACTCATTCAGGTGACCCAAAGAAATGCTACCTCTAAGCTACAAGCCGTAGGTTTAAAAGTAGCTAAAATTACTTACATAGACGCTTTAGGTAAAGACATGGTCTACGGAGTCAAGTATAGAGATAAATGGATTAATGCAGGCTATAAATTGCCTAAAATGTCTGAAATAGAACTTATTTGTGGGAATGGCACAAGGCCAAATTTAGACTCTACAAACGTAATAATAGAGCTTCCTTAACACATGAACAACCAAGACGACCAATTAAATATCCCTTCTAATTCCCCTTTATCTGAGGGTTTTTTAAATAAAGAAGATCACTCTTTTCCTATACAAGAAGATTCAGACTCTGACCATCTTTTTGAACATCATAGTTTCTCAGCTTCTAAAGGGCAAGAACCACTTAGAATAGACAAATACCTGATGAATTTTATAGAAAATGCTACTAGAAATAAAATTCAGCAGGCAGCTAAAGAGGGAAATATTTGGGTTAATGAAAAGGCTGTTAAGCAAAATTATAAAGTAAAGGCTGGTGACGAAATTAAAGTGATGTTCTCTCACCCGCCTTATGAGTTTTTACTGACTCCAGAAGACATACCATTAGACGTGGTATATGAAGATTCAGATCTGATGGTAGTTAATAAACCTGCTGGTATGGTGGTACACCCAGGACATGGAAATTACTCTGGAACCCTTATTAACGCACTATTGCACCATATAAAAGACCTTCCTTTAAATTCAGATGACAGGCCTGGCTTGGTACACAGAATAGATAAAGACACCTCTGGTTTACTGGTAGTTGCCAAAACAGCTAAGGCCATGACGCATTTGGCCAAACAGTTTTTTGATAAAACTTCTGAAAGAGAATATGTAGCCATGGTTTGGGGGAATGTGAATGAAGAATCGGGAACTGTAGAAGGGCATATAGGTAGGCATCCTAAAAACAGACTACAGATGACTGTTTTTCCAGAAGGAGACCAGGGAAAAGAAGCTATTACGCATTACAGCGTATTAGAGCGTTTGGGATATGTAACCCTAGTTTCGTGTGTATTAGAGACCGGGAGAACCCACCAGATTAGAGTTCATATGAAACATATTGGACACACCCTTTTTAACGATGAAAGGTACGGTGGAGAAAAAATACTAAAAGGAACTACCTTCACCAAGTACAAGCAGTTTGTAGACAACGCATTTAAAGCCTTGCCCAGGCAAGCCTTGCATGCAAAAACCCTTGGATTTGTGCATCCGAGTTCTGGGGAGTTCATGCGTTTTAATACCCCCATCCCAGCAGATATGGAGTTGTGCATAGAAAAGTGGAGGTCTTACGCACAGCACCAGCAAGAATAGCAATATTTTAAAACAGCTTAAGGGCAGGGGTTTTAAAAATCAGATAAAACTTCTATTTTTATATAAAAATTGCTCACTCCCAAATAGGAAATAAACCTAAGTGTTATGAAATTTGTAATCTCTCCTGCCAAGTCTTTAGATTTTGAAACCGCCCTTCCTACTCAAGAATTCACCCAGCCTTCTTTTTTAGAGCAGTCAGAGGTGATTAACAAGACATTGGCTAAGAAAAAGCCATCAGAATTGAGGAGTATCATGCATATTTCAGACAAATTGTCTCAGTTAAATTGGGAGCGTAATCAGCAATTTTCAATCCCCTTTACACCAGAAAACGCCAGGCCAGCAGTCTTTGCTTTTAGTGGAGATGTCTACCAAGGACTAGAGGCAAGTACATTAACAGCGGCTCAATTGGGGGAAATGCAAGACCAATTGTATATTCTCTCCGGTTTATACGGCATGCTCAAACCCTTAGATCTCATTCAGCCTTATAGATTAGAAATGGGTACTTCAATAGCCATTGAAAAGTCAGATAATCTATATCAGTTTTGGAAAGAAACCCTTACCCAGAAGCTCAATATAGAAATGGGCAGTCATGAAATACTAGTAAATTTAGCCAGCCAAGAGTACTTTTCTGTACTAGATACTAAAAAGCTTACTATGCCCATTATTACGCCCATATTTAAGGATTGGAAGAATGAAAAGCTCAAGATCATCAGCTTTTATGCAAAAAAAGCTAGGGGCTATATGCTGCGTTATGCAGTAGAAAACAAGGTCCAAAACTTAGAGGGATTACTTGGCTTTACTACGCAAGGCTATGCCTATAGTGCAATAGAAACTAAAGACCCAATGCAGCCAGTTTTTGTGAGGTAACTACACTTAAATAGATACAAGTTTAAAATTATTTTATTTGTAATATTTTCAGACTTATAACGTTTTCGTTGTATTTTTTGCACAAAAATTAAAATTTAAACACATTATTAGATATTTTAGTGACTTATTAATGCATATTCTTTATTGGTGCCCAAGCCTTAATGAGCTATTTTTGTATAGAGCGCATGGCTTCTAGTTGGACACTCGCTTAGGAACCTTTAAATAGAGATGTTGTGGAGATCAAAAAAGTTTTAGTAGCCAATAGAGGTGAAATTGCCATTAGAATTTTTAGAGCCTGTGTAGAAATAGGAATTAAGACCGTAGGAATTTACACCTATGAAGACCGCTATTCCTTGCATAGGTATAAGGCGGATGAGAGTTACCAAATAGGCAAAGATACGGAGCCCCTAAAGCCTTATTTAGATATTGATGCCATTATTAAGGTAGCCAAAGAAAACGGGGTTCACGCCATTCATCCTGGTTATGGTTTCTTATCTGAGAACGCTACTTTTGCTCAGAAATGCGAAGACAACGGTATTGTTTTTGTAGGACCTAAGGTTTCTGTTTTAAAGGCTCTTGGAGACAAGATTACTGCCAAAGAAGTAGCAGTGGCCAACCAGGTGCCCGTGATAGAAAGCAGTCAGAAAGATTTATTAAATGTAGCAGTGGCAATAGAAGAGGCCAGCCGTATAGGTTACCCAGTAATGCTTAAAGCCGCTTCTGGTGGTGGGGGTAGGGGTATGCGCGTAATTCCAGATGCTCAAACTTTAGAAAAAAGCTTTTCAGAATCAAAAAGAGAATCTTTAAACGCCTTTGGCGATGACACCGTCTTTCTAGAAAAATACATCCAAAACCCAAAGCACATTGAAATTCAGATCATGGCTGATGCCCATGGAAATATGGTGCATTTATACGAGCGTGATTGTTCCGTACAAAGACGCTACCAAAAAGTAATTGAGTTTGCACCTAGCTTTGGGTTGCCCCAAGAAACTTTAGACGCCCTATATGCTTATGCCATTAAAATATGTAAGGCCGTAAACTACAACAATATTGGAACCGTAGAGTTTTTGGTGGACGAGGACGGTAGTATTTACTTTATTGAAGTAAACCCTAGAATACAGGTAGAGCACACCGTAACTGAAATGATCACCAATATAGATTTGGTAAAAGCCCAACTTTTTATAGCGGGCGGATACAAACTATCAGACACTCAAATAAAAATACCTTCACAAGCATCTATTGTGGTGACAGGCTATGCCTTACAGTGTAGGGTAACCACAGAAAATCCTGCCAATGATTTTAAACCAGACTATGGGGTGGTAACCACCTACCGATCTGCCTCTGGGCTAGGCATTCGCTTAGATGCTGGTAGCATATATCAAGGGGTCACTATTTCTCCATTTTTTGACTCTATGTTGGTGAAGGTCTCTGCCATTAGCAGAACCCTAGACGGTTCTTGTAGAAAAATGAGAAGGGCCCTTTCTGAATTTAGAATTAGAGGGGTAGAAACCAATATGGCTTTCTTAGACAATCTATTAAAGCATGACACTTTTAGGGCCGGAAAGGTCACGGTAAACTTCATACAAAATGCCCCAGAATTATTTAAATTTACCCCGCCCAGAAACAGGGCTAATAAATTATTGGCTTTTCTAGGAGAGACCATTGTAAATGGAAATCCAGATGTAAAAGGCAAACCCCAACCAAAAGTATTTCCAAAGCTTATAGTTCCTCCAGTTCCAGAAATGGAAGCCTACCCAAAAGGAACCAAAGACATATTAACATCACTAGGGCCAGACGGTTTTTCTAAATGGCTATTGGCAGAGAAAAAAGTACATTTTACAGACACTACCATGAGAGACGCCCACCAAAGTCTCTTAGCTACTAGAATGCGAACCACAGATATGCTCAGGGTAGCAGAGGGCTATGCCAAGAACCATCCAGATATTTTTTCCATGGAGGTGTGGGGTGGTGCCACCTTTGATGTTTGTATGCGTTTTTTACAAGAAAACCCTTGGGAGCGTTTGGAGCTCTTAAGAAAGGCCATGCCCAATGTATTGTTGCAAATGCTTATTAGGGGTTCTAACGGAGTGGGCTATACAGCCTACCCAGATAATTTAATAGAAAAGTTTGTAGCCCAATCTTGGGAGACAGGAGTAGATGTATTTAGAATTTTTGACTCCTTAAACTGGATGAAGTCTTTGGAGCCTTGTATTGAATATGTGAGAAAGCAAACCGGTGGTTTGGCAGAGGCATCTATCTGTTATACAGGAGATATTTTGGATCCTAAAAAAACCAAATACACCCTGGCTTACTATGTGCAAATGGCTAAAGATTTAGAAAATGCTGGGGCCCATATTATAGGAATTAAAGACATGGCAGGTTTGTTAAAACCCTACGCAGCCTATGAGTTGGTAAGCGCCTTAAAAGACAGTATTAGCATTCCAGTGCATTTGCATACCCATGACACGGCATCTACACAAGCAGCTACCTACTTAAAAGCAGTAGAAGCCGGCGTAGATGTGGTAGATGTGGCTTTAGGAGGGCTTTCAGGGCTTACCTCTCAGCCTAATTTTAACGCGGTGGTAGAAATGCTGCGTTTTCATGATCGGGAGAACTCTATGAATGCTGCCAGTCTCAGCGCCTATTCTAATTATTGGGAAGCCACAAGGGCCTATTACACTCCTTTTGAGTCTGGATTAAAAGCAGGTTCTGGAGACGTTTATGCCCATGAAATTCCAGGGGGTCAATATTCCAACCTAAAAGGACAGGCCATTGCCCTAGGCCTAGAAGATAAGTTTCAGGAAGTTACTCTTATGTACGGAGAGGTGAATACCTTGTTTGGAGATATTGTAAAAGTAACGCCTAGCTCTAAGGTAGTTGGAGATATGGCGCAGTATTTAATTAGCAACAATTACAGCATAGCAGATGTGCTAGAAAAAGGGGAGACCATGTCTTTTCCAGACTCTGTGATTGGACTGTTTAAAGGAGATTTAGGCCAACCATTGGGGGGCTTTCCAAAAGAACTACAGAAAATTATATTAAAAGATCAATTGCCTTACACAGACCGCCCCAATGCGCATATGGAGCCAATAGACTTTGACAAGGCCTTTGCTTCTTTTAAAAGAAAGTATGAGCAAGGCATGGGAAGACCATTATTAATGAATGATTTTCTTTCTTATAGCTTGTACCCTAAGGTCTTTAATGAGGCCTATGAAAAGCATTTGCTTTACGGGAATGTCATGTATGTTCCTACCAAAAACTTCTTTTATGGTATGGAGATAGGAGAAGAGATTATGGTACCTATAGACCAAGGTAAAAATGTACTCATTTCACTCATGCTAAAAGGCGCACCAGACGCCAACGGAAATGTGAGTATTTATTTTAAAGTAAATGGCCAACTCAGGAATATGCTGGTGAAGGACAAGAGTTCTAAAGTAGAAATTATTAGGAATAAAAAGGCAGACAAAGCAAATCCTAAAGAAGTAGGCTCTCCTTTACAGGGATTGCTATCTACCATTTTAGTAAAAAAAGGAGATACAGTAAAAACTAATCAGGCCCTTTTTGTTATAGAAGCCATGAAAATGGAAACTACCGTTGCCGCCATTGCAGAGGGAGTGGTACAAGATATTGTTTTAAAAGAAGGAAGCCTTGTCAATACGGAAGATCTGGTACTCATTTTAAGCTAACGACCTAGTGTTATAAAAAAAGCCCGCTTCAATTTTAAAGCGGGCTTTTTTTTTGGTTTCAATACAGATAAAACCCTTTTTAAAAGGGAGTACTTAGTAGCGCGTAAAAGGTTTTAATACCGTAATCTATTTGGCCAATGGTCAGGTTTTCATTGGGGCTGTGCTGGTTGTTGTCTGGGTTTACCATAGGCACAATATAGGCTGGTATTTTAAGTGCGTTTACAAAAGGTGCAATAGGCACAGTGCCACCCATAGTTCTAATTTGAACTACGTCACTTTTAAAGCGCCCTTCTAGTAAAGTTTTTAAATGCGCTCCAAAAGGGAGTGACAAGTCTGTTCTAAAGGCAGGAGTCACAGACCCTTTTTCTAGTCTAATCACCTTGGGATATTTCATTTTATCTGCCTTACTAGGCTCAGATTCAAATACGGTATAGCCTTGGTTTTTTAAGTGTGCTTCAAGGAGGTTTTGTAAATTAGATCCATCTGTTTCTGGCACCAACCTAAGGTCTATGGCCGCAGTGGCCTGTGATGGTATAATAGTTCTAGCCTGGTCTCCTACCCAACCGCTGGCCATTCCTCTTATATTTAAAGAAGGGTATTGAAGTGCTTCTTGGTAAAAACCACCCACAGCCTCTGGCTTGTAAATACCCAATAAATCTTTAATAGATTCTTCTGCGTCTGGCACCGCTTTAAGTACCGCAAGGTCTTGCTCTGTAAGGCTAATTCCTTTGTAATAACCAGGCACCAACACCTTGCCTTCTGCGTCCTTTAAGCTGCTTAAAACCTGCGCCAATTCAAAGGCTGGATTAGGGGCGTAGTTGCCGTAATGTCCAGAATGCTGAGGTTTTTCAGGACCATAAGTGGTGAGGTTTACGGTGGTAATTCCTCTACAGCCGTAAACAATGGTAGGCATGCCAGAGGCATGGACCGGACCGTCATTAATAATAAGGAAGTCTGCTTCTAATAAATCCTTATAGGCTTGTACAGCCTTGGCTAGGGGTTTGCTGCTTTTTTCTTCTTCTGCATCTAAAACCACTTTAATATTAAAGGGTATTTCCACTCCATTTTTTCTCAGTAAGTCCAAGCTATTTAAAAACATCACTATAGGTCCTTTATCATCTGAGGTAGAGCGCCCAAAGAGCCTCCAGTCCATAGGAATGTCTTCATTTAAATCTTCAAAAGAGGCCATTTCAAAGCCATTCTCTGTAGGCTTTTTAACAACCATTTTATAAGGACTTTCTTGGTCCCAAAGCTCAGGTGCTACTGGTTGTCCATCTAGGTGCATATAAAATAAAAGTGTTTTTTTATTGGGCTCCATAGGAAGCGCAGCAAAAAAGAGCGGCAATCCGTCTGTAGGCAAACTAGCCGTATTAAAACCCCTATCAGAGAATTTTTCTGTAAGCCAAGTAATGTTTCTGTTAATATCTGCCGCTTGATTGGCGTCATTAGGGATGGCAATAAAGTCCCTTAATTCATCTATGCTATGTCTGATTTGTGTTTTTATTTCAGAATCTGTTTGCGCTTTTAAATCTGGACTCAATAGGAATAAGCAAAAAATACTGGATAGGGATATGATATATTTCATAGAAGATAAATAATAGTGCAATTTAGTTTTGGTAAATCTAGTATAATTTTTAAGTTATTACTGAATTTTGTAAATCTCTAGTAGCAGTTGCTTTTGAAGTGCAAGTGATCCCTTTATATTTTATAGCGTTTATTCCACCTTCAAAACCTTCGGGACCTTCGTAAAATATTCTTCGAATAACTTTTAATTGGCGTTCACTGGGCATTCTGTAACGCATTATAGTACCCACTTTTATTTTTTTCTATAGCTCTCGACAAACAATAGACTTGTATTTCATAGAGCAGAATTTCTTATCTGACCTTTTTACAATGATAGCCTTGCATATAGGACATGACTTTTCTTTATCCATTTACAAACGTATTTTATACCAATAGCGTCCTAAACGTTTAAAAAATAAGAGGGAATATTCCGTATCTCAAATTACCTTTGAGTTGCGTAACAAAAAAATCCCTCTCATGGCAAATATAACTTTGTTTTCTCAGATAATTTCAAAATTAGATCGTTCAAAATTCAAGAAGTTGGTTGATAAAAAACAAACCGACAAGCACAACAAAGGTTTTACGAGTTGGACACATCTAGTCTCGATGTTGTTCTGTCAGTTTGCAAAAAGTCAATCTGTTCGTGATATTAGTAATGGTTTACGTTCGGCTACTGGAAATTTGAATCATCTAGGTATCAATCGAGCACCATCCAAATCAACGATCAGTT